>Ga0164290_1000071_pt1 | contig 360406 bp, 324 predicted proteins | sample Micstemetagenome_FD_108782 | JGI IMG/M metagenome (GOLD analysis project Ga0164290, IMG submission 108782) | Contaminated culture microbial community from soil near Moab, Utah, USA - Microcoleus steenstrupii SON62 (Illumina Assembly) | ecosystem: Environmental > Terrestrial > Soil > Soil crust...
CATGGTCCGGTCACCAATGTGGTGTCCGGCTTCTGCCGGACCTTCCTCGATGCCATAGATGGCGGCGATGTTGGGGTGATTGAGCGAAGCAAGCACTTCGGCTTCACGTTGAAACCGCGCCATCCGCTCGCGATCGTTGGCGACGTCGGCGGGCAGGACCTTGAGCGCGACCTCGCGCTTCAGCTTCGAGTCCTTCGCGCGGTAGACCTCACCCATGCCTCCCGCGCCCAGTTGGCTGGTGATCTCGTAAGCGCCGATACGGGTGCCGGGGGGCAGCGACATCTGGGGGCGGCGTGATTATAGTCGGGCTGCCCGTTTTCGCAGCTGATTTCCGGTAGCTGGTGTAGCGGTTGAACGCGGGGTTCCGCGTCAGGGCTGGTGGTAATATCGGCGTATTACCATGGCCACCATCACCGTGAAGCTGGACAAGAAACGAGCCGCCCGCCTGGCGCGCTGGGCCCGTCTCACCAAGACCTCCAAGTCCGACGTGGTCCGCGCGCTGATCGACCGTGGCGGCCCGATTTCGACCGGTGACGACCTGATGGAGTGGGTCACCGCCGCCGACGGCAAGGGCCTGGGGCTTGCACAGAAGGTGAAGTGAGCCGGCCAGTCCTGCTCGACGCTTCGTTCCTGATCGCGCTGGAAAGGGAAGCGGCGGCGGGTTCACTCGGTCCGGCGCGCCGGTTCCTGCCGGCGCTTCGCGGCCGATCCCTCGTCGTGTCAGTGGTCACCGTGGCCGAACTGCTCGAAGGGGCGGCCGACGAGGCCGCCACCTGGACCACATTGCAGCGGTTTACCATCCAGGGGATTCACCTGGCGCAAGCGCGCCGCTGCGCCTTGCTGCAACGCCGATCGGCAAGGCGTCTGGGCGAGAACGACGCGTGGCTGGTGGCGACCGCCGAGTCGCTGGACGCCGATCTTGTCGGCGCAGGTAATCGAGCTTTCGAACGGCTGGGCGCGCGCTACCTGAAGTACCAGTGAGCGCTCTCCGGGCGCGTGCTGCGGATATCCTGTAGGCAGAGGATTCGATCGCCATGCGCCTGACCATTCGCTTCGCCTGCGGCTTGCTGCTGCTCGGCGCCACGCTCACCGCCCAGGGCTCACCGCGCGCGGTGGTGCAGGCCACGCTGCCCTCATCGGCTACACCGTCGCTCGATCCCATGGCCATGGATCGCACCGCCGACCCGTGCGTCGACTTCTACCAGTTCGCCTGCGGCGGCTGGATGAAGAACAACCCGATCCCGCCAGATCAATCGAGCTGGAGCACGTACGGCAAGATGCAGGACGAGAATCGCGCGCTGCTGCGGGCCTTGCTTGAGCAATACGCGCCGGGCACGCCCGGGCGCACGCCCAATCAGCAGAAGATCGGCGACTACTACGGCGCCTGCATGGCCGAGCCCGAGATCGATCGGCGCGGCGCGTCGGCGCTCGCGCCGCAGATGGCCGCCATCGCGACGATGGCCTCGGTCAACGATCTCGCCGCGATCGTCGCCGACAGCCACCGCACCATGGTCGTGCTCGGGCCCATGTTGTTCAGCCTGCGTGCCGAGCAGGACGCGAAGGATGCCACCGAGACCATTGCCGGCATCGACCAGTCGGGACTCGGCCTGCCCGATCGCGACTACTACCTGAAGACCGACGAACGATCGCTGACGCTCAAGACGAAATACGCCGAGCACGTGGCGCGGGTGTTCCAGTTGCTCGGCGATGCGCCGGCCGTCGCCTCGGCCAACGCGCAGACCGTGCTGCGCGTTGAAACCGGCCTGGCCGCCGGACAGATGTCGCGCGTCGAGCGCCGCAATCCCGACAGCACCTATCACCGGCTGCCGCGCGCCAAGCTCAAGGAGATGACGCCGTCGTGGCCCTGGGACGCCTACTTCACGCAGATGGGCATCTCCGGGATAGCCGATCTCAACGTGGCCGCCCCGGGCTACTTCACGGCGTTGGAGCGGCAGCTCACCGGCGTGCCGATGGCCGACTGGAAGGCCTACCTGCGCTGGCACACCGCGCGCCTCGCGTCGCCGTACCTCAGCACGGCGTTCGTCGACGCCGACTTCGCGTTCTTCAGCCAGACCCTGGCCGGCGCCCAGCAGCTGCAGCCGCGCTGGAAGCGCTGTGTCGGCCGCGTCGACCGCCACCTGGGCGAGGCCCTCGGCCAGGTCTACGTCGAGAAGTACTTCACCGCCGACACCCGCACCCGCACGTTGCGCATGGTGCAGCAGGTCGAGGCCGCGATGGAAGACGACATCAAGCAGCTCCAGTGGATGTCGGCCGAGACCAAGACCCAGGCCATCGAGAAACTGCGGGGCGTGACCAACAAGATCGGCCACCCCGAACGGTGGCGCGATTACTCATCGGTCAAGATCAGCGCTGACGACTTCTTTGGCGGTGCGCAAAACGCCATGGCCTTCGAGGTGACGCGCCAGCTCGTCAAGATCGGCAAGCCGCTGGTCCGCGGCGAGTGGTACCTGAGTCCGCCCACTGTCAACGCCAACTACGACGCGCAGATGAACGAGATCAACTTCCCGGCCGGCCAGCTGCAGCCGCCCGCGTTCGATCCCAACATGGACGATGCGCCCAACTACGGCAATACCGGCGCGACCATCGGCCACGAGCTGACACACGGCTTCGACGATTCCGGCCGCCTGTTCGACGCCAAGGGCAACCGCCGCGACTGGTGGACCCCGGCCGACGCCGCCGAGTTCGAGCGCCGCACCAGCTGCCTGGTCGATCAGTACTCGTCCTATGTCGCCGTGGACGAGGTGAAGGTGAACGGCTCGCTGACGCTCGGCGAGAACGTCGCCGACCTGGGCGGCGTGATTCTCGCCTATCGCGCCTGGGTGACCGAGACCACCGGCAGGAATCCGCCGGCGAAAGACGGCTTGTCGCCGATGCAGCGCTTCTTCGTCGGCTACGCGCAGAGCTGGTGCGCCAACACCCGGCCCGAGGCGGCGCGCCTGCGCGCCGTCACCAACGCGCACTCCCCTGAGAAACACCGAACCAACGGCGTCGTCAGCAACATGCCCGAGTTCGCCGAGGCGTTTGCCTGCAAGGCCGGCCAGCCGATGGTGCGTCAGCCGGCCTGTAAGGTGTGGTGAGGAAACTGGTGAGGAGATTTCGATGACCAACGACACGACCCTGCAGGGCCGAGGCATCATGCCGAGCCTGACCGTCAACAACATCGACGAGAGCCTGAAGTTCTTCACGGCGCTGGGCTTTGAGATGGAGGAGCCATGGGTGGTCGATGGCAAGATGATGGGCGCCATGATCAAGGGTGGCAACGCCCGGTTGAGCCTGGTGCAAGACGATGGCAAGAAGGGCATGGACCGGGTGAAGGGCGTCGGCGTTCGCATCTACATTGAAGCGGATGGCGACATCAACGCAGTGGCCGCGCGTGCCAAGGCGGCGGGAATCACGTTGGCGAAGGAACCCGAGGACACGCCCTGGGGCACGCGCTCGTTCGACCTCACCGAGCCGAGCGGCTTCCTGATCACCATCGCGTCGCCGCCCAAGTCGTGAGTGCCGGACAAACCTGAAGGTTTGTCCCCACCAGAGTAAATTGAGTGTCCGTTTCAAGGAGAGTGTCCATGCGTGCGGTTCTATCGGTCGTGGTGTTGTGTAGCGCGATGGCTTCGGCGGCGTTCGCCCAGGCAATCCCGGAAGTGAAGCTCGTGCCGTCGCCGCAAGGCCAGGCATCGGTCCAGGTTGGCGGCAAGTGGGACAAGACCCCGGAAGGCGGGCAGACCTATCGCGACGGCAAGTGGATTGTCGTGGACTACGGCCGCCCGCTGCTGCGCGGCCGCGCCAACATCTTCGGCGCCGGCGCCGACTACGGCAAGACCGTCAACGCCGGAGCGCCGGTGTGGCGCGCCGGCGCCAATAACACCACCCGCCTGACGACGCAGGTGCCGCTGCAGGTCGGCGGCAAAACCCTGGCGCCCGGCATCTACAACGTGTTCGTGGATCTCAAGCCCGGCAACTGGACGCTGGTGATCACCAACCAGCCGGTGCAGGAAAAGTTCGACCCGAACGACAAGGTCCGCCTGTCGGGCGCCAGCAACTACGACCCGAAGTTCGACCTGCTGCGCGCGCCCATGACCGTGCGCCAAAGCGACGCCTCGGTCGAGCAGTTCACCATCAACTTCACCAACGTCACCGATGCCGGCGCCACCATGACCATGGCGTGGGACAAGACGATGGCGGCGATCGACCTCAAGGTGGCCGCAGGAACGAAATAGCAGATCGGGGTCGGCGCGCTTATAGTTCCCCCGGAGGATACATGAGCAGTCGCCGACCCACCCTTACCAGGCGCGAGTTCACGGCTACGGTCGGTGCGCTGGCACCACTGGCGATGAGCGCGCCCTCCTTCGCCAAGGCTTCCACCTTCGCGCAGGGCGCTACGGCGGACAGGTCGGAGGGCAGGCCGCTGGCGAGCACCGCTCTCGCACAGGCCGCGCCGATCGGCCCGCTCAGCGCCGGTGTGCTGCCGCCCGGCATCCGCTCGCGATTCGTGGACGGCGTGAACGGCCTGCGCATGCACGTGCTCGAGGCCGGCTACGAAACGCCCGGCCGCCCCGGCATCCTCCTGATCCACGGCTTCCCGGAACTGGCCTACAGCTGGCGCAAGATCATGACGCCGCTTGCGGTCGCGGGCTACCACGTGTTCGCGCCCGACATGCGCGGCTACGGCCGCACCTCGCCCACGCCGGTGGACTACGACGCCGACCTGCGGCCCTTCGGCACCCTCAATCGCATCAAGGACATGCTGGCGCTGGTGTCGGCGATGGGCCACCGATCGCTGCCGGCGGTGTTCGGTCACGACATGGGCTCGCCGCTCGCCGGCTGGTGTGCGCTGGCGCGCCCCGATGTGTTCCGATCGGTGGTGATGATGAGCGCGCCGTTCGGCGGCGCACCCACGCTGCCGTTCAACACCGCGAACACGGCTCGGCCGGCGGCAGCGCCTCCGGCCAACCCCAACGCGATCTACGACGAGCTCGCGAAGCTGTCGCCTCCGCGGAAGCACTACCAGCGCTACTACCAGACGCGCGAGGCCAACGCCAACATGTGGAAGCCGCCGCAGGGGCTGCTGGCGTTCTTCCGCGCCTACTACCACGCGAAAAGCGCCGACTGGAAACAGAACCACCCGCAGCCGCTCGCCGGACGCACCGCCGCCGAGTGGGCGAAACTGCCGCGCTATTACGTGATGGATCTCGACAAGGGCATGGCCGAACAGGTCGCCATCGACATGCCGGCGGCAGCGGAGATCGCCGCCAACAAGTGGCTGCCCGATGCGGAGCTTGCCGTCTACGCCGAAGAGTACGGCCGCACCGGTTTCCAGGGCGGCCTCAACGGCTACCGCGGCGCTCCTGGGGGTGACGACCTGCAGCTGTTCGCCGGCAAGATGCTGGATGTGCCATCGAGCTTCATCAGCGGCAAGCAGGACTGGGGCACCTATCAGAGCCCCGGCTCGCTCGAGCGGCTCGAGAAGCAGATCACCACGAAGTACCGCGGCACGCACTTGCTCGATGGCGCCGGCCACTGGGTCCAGCAGGAACAGTCGGCTGCGCTTTCGACCTTGCTGCTCGAATTCTTGAAGAAGGAGACTCGATGAAGGCAATGCAATCGGCACTTCGCGCGCTCATCCTGGTGGCCCTGGCGGGCTACGCCGTTGCGGCCCAGCAACACGCCGCGGCACCCGGAGCTCCAACGCCCGCATCGGTGGGCATCTCCGCCGAACGTCTGAACCGGCTTCACGCCGGCATGCAGGGCTTCGTCGATCGCAAAGAGGCCGCCGGCATCGTCACGCTGATCGCGCGAGACGGCAAGGTCGTCGACGTCAACGCCGTTGGCTTCCAGGACGTCGCGGCGAAGACGCCGATGCGCACCGACACGATGTTCCGCATCGCCTCGATGACCAAGCCGGTGACCAGCGTCGCGCTAATGATGCTGTACGAGGAAGGGAAGCTCCTGCTGACCGACCCGGTGTCGAAGTTCATCCCGGCCTTCAAGAGCTCGCGCGTGCTCGAAGGTGCAGCCGATCCGGTGGCGGCCCGTCGCGGCATCAACCTGCGCGACTTGCTGACGCATCGCTCGGGCATCACCTACGGGTTCATCAACGGCGGACCCGTCGGCGGCGGCTACCGCAAGAACGGCGTGGTCGATGGACTGGCCATGACCAACCTCACGCTGGCGGAAGCGATCGACAAGCTGGCGGCCGAACCGCTGATTGCGCACCCGGGCGCGGCGTGGAACTACAGCCTGTCCACCGACGTGCTGGGACGCGTGGTCGAAGTGGCGTCGGGCATGCCGTTCCAGGTGTTTGTCCGCGAGCGCATCCTCAAGCCGCTGCGGATGGGCGATACCGACTTCGTGGTGCCCGAAGCGAAGTGGGCGCGCCTGGCCACCGCGTATGCGCCCGACGGCGCCGGCGGCATCAGGCCCATGACCGATCCCGAAACCTTCGGCAACACCGTGATGTCGCCCGGCACGTCGTACAAGGCGGAAGGGAAGAGCTACTACTCCGGTGGTGCCGGCCTGGTATCAACCGCGCGCGACTACGCGCGCTTCGCGCAGATGCTGCTGAACGGCGGCGCCCTCGACGGCGCGCGCCTGCTCAGCCCGAAGACGGTGGAGTTGATGACGGTGAGCCACACCGCCGACCTGCCGCCCTCGGGCTTGATCGGCGGCGGCGCCCAGTTCGGTCTCGGCTTCCGCGTCGTCACCGACGTCGGCGCATCGCAGACGCTGGGCTCGACTGGTAACTACGGTTGGAGTGGCATCTACGGCACGAACTTCTGGGTCGATCCCAAGGAACGGCTGGTCGCCATCGTCATGGTGCAGCGCTATCCCGGTTCGCAGGTGGCGGGCGCGTTCACGCCGCTGGTCTACCAGTCGCTGATCCGATAGCCGCTACTTTGGCTTGCGCACCATGTAGATGCGCTCGTTGCGATCGAGCGCGAACTGCTTGATCGCGCCGTCGCCCAGTTCGTGGCCGAAGCGTTCGATCGTCACGGCGAACCCGGCCTGCGTCAGCCGATCGGCGAAGTCCTGCCACCCGTAGAAACGCAGGTGGTCGAACTGTCCGAACCGCTCGGTCCGTTCGGCCTCGGTGTCGACGCTGGGATCTTCGTCGGTATCCGGCTCGTCGCGAATGGGCACCTGCACGGCTGCCCATCCGCCCGGCTTCAGCACGCGAAACATCTCGCGCATCGCCTTGCGATCGTCGGGGATGTGCTCGAGCACGTGGTACGCGATCAGCACATCCCAACTGTTGTCGGGCAGCGCGAGGTTGGTGAGGTCGAGATGGTAGTCGGCCTTGCGATCCGGCTCGTACCACGACGTCGCATACTTCAGGTTCCGCTGCGCCGCGAGCGCGCCGCCAAGCCCCCGCTCGGGCGAGAAGTGCAGCACCGACAACTCGTCCCGGAACAGGTTGGTCTTCTGCCGCAGGTAGAGATACAGCAGCCGATGCCGCTCCAGCGACCCGCAATACGGGCACAGCGCCAGCGGGCGAGGTGGCGTGCCGGACGGAATGAAGGCAAGCGTCTGCAGGCACACCGGGCACGTGTTCGTCTCGATGCCGCTGTCTGCCAGCCTGACGTACGCAAACGCGACCGCCGTCACCAGCAACATCAAGAGCGTGACCACCCGGACCCAGGCACCCATCGCGAGGAAGGTTAGCGCATTCTGGAGAAGTGTTCGTGTGGGGATATCATTCAGCATGCGTCGAACACTGTCGGTCATTGTGCTGCTGCTGTCGGTGTCGTGCGCGGCGAACCCGACGCCGCGTGTTTCCTCACCCGCCCTACCTGCCCAACCCGCCCAACCCGCCTTACCCGCGTCAGAGGCCATCCGCTGGGTTCGCAGTTCCGCCGAGTATCACGCCGCGCTGTTCCAGGTGTATCGCCTGGCGACGACGCGAGTCGAGCAGGCGGTGGCAAAGCTACCCGCGGGTAGTTGGGCGGTGATTCTCGATGCCGACGAGACGGTGCTCGACAACTCGCTATACCAGCTCGAACGCGGCAAGCTGGGGCTGGGGTTCACCGCCGAAAGCTGGAACGCGTGGGTGAAGCGGCGCGAGGCCACGGTGTTGCCCGGGTCCGCCAGTTTCCTCGCGCGCGTTCGCGCGCTCGGCGGCCGCATCGCTATTGTGACCAACCGCCTCGAGTCTGAATGCGCAGACACCCGTGCCGTATTCGATACCTTCAAGCTGCCGTACGACGCCATGCTGTGCCGCATGGACGGGACGCCGTCCGACAAGAATCCACGGTTTGCGTCGGTGGCCGAGGGCCGCTCACCGGCGAGCAGCACCCCGGTATCGGTGGTGGCCGTGATTGGCGACAACATCCACGACTTCCCAGGCCTGTCGCAGAAGACGAAGGAGCAGGGCGCTCCGGGTTTCACCGAGTTTGGCGTGCGCTACTTCATGGTGCCGAACCCGATGTACGGCAGCTGGCAGTAACGTAGAGGCGTAGTCCAGCCGATGTGGTGTCCGGCTTCAGCCGGACCCTGCGTCATTTGAACAGATCGCCGGCGAGATACTTCAGCCCCGTGTCGCACGCCACCGTCGCCACCACCTTGCCGGGACCCAGTTCGCGCGCCAGGTCGAGCGCGGCGACGAGGTTCATGCCGGTCGACGTGCCGGCAAACAGCCCCTCTTCCTTGGCCGCCCGCTTGGCCATGGCGCGGCCGGCGTTCTCGTCGATCACGCGCACCTCGTCGTAGGTGCCCTTGGCCAGGTGCGGGGGCCAGAACCCGGCCGCGGTCCCTTCCACCCGATGCGCGCCGCCCTTGCCGGTGGTCAGGAACGGCGACGTCGATGGCTCGAGCGCGACGATGCGCGTCGATTGGCCGGCGGCTTTGAGCGCCTGCGACACGCCGACCAGCATGCCGGCGGTGCCGACCATGCCGACAAACGCGTCGACGGTTCCGATCTGCTCGGCCAGCTCGTGGCCGATATTGGCGTAACCGTCGATGGCGTCGGCGTTGTTGAACTGATCGGTCCAGAACGTGTTCGGCTCCTGCAGCAGCTCCTTGATGCGGGCCTTGAACTTGTCGAACAGCGCCGGCGTCACCTTGCCGCCGTCGCTCCGGACGATCTCCAGGTCGGCGCCAAACGCGCGCATGGTGTCGAGCTTCTCGGCCGCGAACGCATCGGACGACAGCGGGTGGAACTGATAGCCCTTCATGGCGCACACCAGCGCCAGCGACGAGCCCGTGCTGCCGCCGGTGTATTCGATCACTCGCACCCCGGCCTTCAGCACCCCGCGCTTCTCGGCGCCTTCGATCATCGCCAGCGCCATGCGATCTTTGTACGACCCGGTCGGGTTGAAGTACTCAAGCTTCACCACGACATCCGCGGAGCCCGGAGAGACCAGCCGCCGCAAGCGGACGAGCGGCGTGCGACCAATGGCGTGGAGAACGGAATCGACAGGAGCGGGCGAATTCATGGACAGAATTCTACTTCGACCGCTTCAACAGTGACGGCCAGTTGACGATCACGATCAAGTGCGGTGTCACCTTCGACGGCGCCGCCGAGTTGACAATGAAACGCTGACCGTCGGCGGTCACGTCGAAGATCGGACCTGCGCTGGGAACGTGATCGACCTCGAACAGCCGCGACGGTGTGCCGGCCTCGAACCGGGCGCCCGATCCTGTCACCGGCACGCTCATCATCGAATGATCGGCGTTCAAATACAGAATCTCCTGGCCGTCGCGTCGCCACCGCGGCGAGGCGCCGCCGTCGGTGGAGATCTGGATCTTGCCGCCTCCAGGCTCGAGCGACATCACGTAGATCTCGGACCGGCCGGCCTCGTCTGCCACGTAAACGATCGAGCGGCCATCGGGCGAAAACTGGGCGCTGTTCTCGTTGTAGGTCGAGTCGAGCACTTTCCGCGGCGGACCGCTGCCATCGAGCGGCATCATCAACACGTCGTTGCTGGTCGGTCCGCTGGTGGCCCGGTACAACAGCAGCCGGCCATCGGGCGAAACGTCGTTGGGATCCTTGCTGATTCCGTCGGTCACCAGCGCCGTCTCGCCGCCGGTGAATCCCGACGACCGTTGATAGAGATCGAGCCCCTTCGAGGTATAAATCACGCTCGCGCCATCGGCCGACCAGATGGCGGATCGCTCCTCACTGGCATCGAACGTCAGCCGCTGGCGCAGGCCGCGGAGCGTATCGACGATGAAGATGTCGCGGGCGGTGGCGCCGGCCTCGAGGACGCTCACCAGCAGGCGGCGGCCGTCGGGCGACAGCTCCAGGTTGGAGTAGGCGGCGACGTCGGACAGGGTATTCAGGGCCATGCCCCTGCGGTCGAACCACCGCAGTTGGGAACCCTCGCTGTCGACCCGTGGCTGATAGACGAGCGTGCCGGCCTGCGACACGGTGAATCCCGCGCCCGCGCCGGACTGCACCACATCGCCGGCAATCATCTGCGGATCGCCCGTCGTCTTGAGCGTCGTGATGTCGAAGGGGTGAGCCCAGATCGCGCCGCCGCGCGCGTACAACAGGTGACCGTTGGCGAACGCCGCCTGGCTGACGTCGCTCCCCTGGATGACCAACTGGCGGTCGGGCGAGTCGAGCGAGGCGACGTGGATGCCGGCAGTCGCCGCGGCGCCCGGGGGCCAGTAGCGATGCAGAAAGTGCCGTCCGTCCGGCAGGAACGACAGATGTCCGAAGGGCGAGCCATTCACCACTCTCGGGGTGACCTCGGTCAGGGCGCCCCCCGCGCTGGTCGTTCGCAGCAGCACCGGTTCGCCGCGGACCGGCTCCAGCAGGATGGTGCCATCCGGCGCCCATGCCGTCCAGCCGGCGCGGTCGGCGAGCGAGATCGGCGCGCCGCCGTCCATCGACAGCTTCTTCAGCATCATGCCCCGCGGGCTGAACACGCCGAAGAGGAGCGACCGGTTGTCGGGAGACCACGACAGTCCCGCGGTGCGCACCGTGTCGTCAATCTTCCGCGCGACGGGATCGCGTAGCGCTTGTAGCCACAGCGCGGTGGCGTTGAACCCCTCCAGGCCGACAAAGGCCAGCTGCTCGCCGTCCGGCGACAGGGCGAGGCGGGCGGGCACCGCGACCGACTCGGGCAGGCGAACACCCTCTGGCAGTGGCAGTGTCAGCCGCATCGGCACCGAGGTCGCCGCTACGTCGGTCGCGTCGGGTGGCAACGAAAGCCAGGCCACGGCGGTCAGCAGGGCAGCGACGACCGCGGCCCAGGTCCAGCGCTCACGGTTCGAGCGCGGCTCGGAAATGGCCGGGACCGCCGGGCCAGAGCCGGAGCCTGATCCCGACAGCGAGTCGAGCGCGAAGGCGACGTCGCGCGCGGTCTGGAAGCGCTCGATCGGATTCTTCTCGAGGCAGTGGCGAACGATGCGGTCGATCGCCGGACTGAGGTGCGCGCGCGAACTCAGCAAGTCTGGCGGGTCCTCGCGGAGGATCGCCGTCATCGTTTCGGCAGCGGTGTCGCGCTGGAACGCGCGCTGGCCCGAGATCATCTCGTAGATCACGGCGCCCAGCGCGAACAGATCGGCGCGATGATCGAGCGCCGCACCCCGTACTTGTTCCGGCGCCATGTAGCCGACCGTGCCCATCACCGTGCCCGGGTCGGTGCCGGGAAATGCCGCTGTCATGGTCTGCGTTGCCCCGGATGCGGGCGCATCGACTTGCCGGGCCAGGCCGAAGTCGAGAATCTTGATGCGCCCGTCGCTCAGGACGAACACGTTTTCTGGTTTGAGGTCGCGGTGGATCAGCCCGCGATCGTGTGCCGCCGCCAGGCCGCGAGCCATCTGCGCGCCGGCGTCGATGGCCTTGCGCGCCGGCATGGGGCCATCGCTCAGCACGTCGCGCAGCGTGCGTCCTTCGAGCAGCTCCATCACGAGCGCAGTGGTCCGGCTAAAGCCGGACGCCACATCGGCACCAATGTGGTGTCCGGCTTCAGCCGGACCATCGGCACCAATGTGGTGTCCGGCTTCAGCCGGACCTCGTTCGAATCCGTAGACCTGCGCGATGTTGGGATGGTTGATGGCGGCCAGCGCCTTGGCCTCGCGCTCGAACCGCGCCAGACGGCCCGGGTCCGACGCGAACGCGCCGGGCAGCACCTTGATGGCCACCTCGCGCCCGAGTGCGTGATCCTTGGCCCGATACACCTCGCCCATTCCGCCTTCGCCCAACTTCGAGATCACCGTGTAGGGGCCAATCCGTTCGCCCCCTACCACCGTGGGCTCCGTTGGGCTACGGCGAGACCGCGCCATAGCTCGAGGCCCAGTGCCAACTCGCCTCGAGCGGAGGCGGGGCCTCCGGCTCCGAGTAAGCCAACGATCTCGTATGGACCGATACGGGAGCCGGGGGCGAGCATGTGCAGCAGGATTCTACTGTGAATGGTTTGTCTTCGTGCCCTTCGTGTTCTTCGTGGTAAAAGTCAGGCGTGCAGTTGACCACCCTGGACTGGGTGATCGTCCTCGTTTCCATTGCCCTCTCTTTCGTCCCTGCCATCTATTTGATGCGCCGGGCGGGTACCAGCACCACCGAGTTCTTCACCTCGGGCCGCGCCGCGCCGTGGTGGCTGATTGGCGTCTCGATGGTGGCCACCACCTTCAGCACCGATACGCCCAACCTGGTCACCAACCTCGTTCGCGAGAACGGCGTCGCCAACAACTGGGTGTGGTGGGCCTTCCTGCTCACCGGCATGAGCACGGTGTTCTTCTACGCGCGCCTGTGGCGCCGCTCCGGCGTGCTCACCGACCTGGAGTTCTACGAGATCCGCTACTCGGGCAAGGCCGCCGCGCTGGTCCGCGGCTTCCGCGCGGTGTATCTCGGCTTGTTCTTCAACATCATGATCATGGCCACGGTGAACCTGGCCGCGGCCAAGATCGCCAGCGTGCTGCTTGGCTGGCCCATGTGGCAGACGCTGGCGGCATGCGCGGTGATCAACATCGCCTTCGCGTCGGTGGCCGGCCTGTGGGGCGTGCTCGTCACCGACCTGTTCCAGTTCGCCGTGGCCATGGTCGGCTCGGTGGCGGCGGCGTACTTCGCCCTGCAGCAGCCGCAGGTAGGTGGATTGTCGGGCCTCGTCGCGCAGATTCCTCCGTCGACGCTGCACCTGTTGCCCGACTTCAGCGACTGGACGCTGACGCTGGCCGTGTTGATCCTGCCGCTGACCGTGTCGTGGTGGTCGGTGTGGTATCCGGGATCGGAGCCTGGCGGCGGCAGCTACATCGCGCAGCGCATTCTCGCCGCGCGCAGCGAGAAGGACGCGCTCGGCGGCACCCTGCTGTTCAACGTCGCCCACTACGCCCTCCGCCCCTGGCCGTGGATCATCGTCGCGCTGTCGTCCATGCTCGTGTTCCCCGAGCTGTCCGACATCACCAAGGCGTTTCCCTACGTCGAGCCGCGCCTGATTGGTCACGACATGGCCTACCCGGCCATGCTCACGTTCCTGCCGGCGGGGTTCCTGGGGTTGATGGTGGCGGGCCTGCTTGCGGCCTACGTCTCCACGATCTCGACGCATCTCAACTGGGGCACGTCATATCTCGTCCACGATCTGTATCGCCGCTTTGTCCGCAACGATGCTGACGAGCGCCACTACGTCTGGCTCGGTCGCATCGTCACGGCCTTGCTGATGGTGCTGGCAGCCGGCATGACCTTCCTGCTCGAGTCCGCGCGCACCAGCTTCGAGTTGCTGCTGTCGATCGGCGCCGGGTCGGGCCTGTTGTATCTGTTGCGCTGGTACTGGTGGCGCATCAACGCGTGGAGCGAGATTGCCGCCATGAGCGTGTCGTTCCTGGTGGCCGTCGGCTTCTTCACCGCCGGCAGGCTCGGCTACGGCGTCAGCGCGAACACCGTGCTGCTCGGTACCGTGGGCCTGACCACGTTCGCGTGGGTGAGCGTCACGCTGCTGACCAGGCCCGAGAGTGACGCGACGCTGGTCCGCTTCTACAAGCTGGTGAGGCCCGCGGGTCCCGGTTGGACCAACATCTCGCGAAATGCCGGCGTCGGCCCATCGCCCGACAGCCTGCCGCAGCAACTGCTTGGCTGGATCCTCGGCTGCACCTTCGTCTACGCCAGCCTGTTCGGTGCCGGCAGCGCGCTGTTTGGATTGACCGCGCAGGCGGTGGTGTGGGGCGCGGTGTGGCTGGCCAGCGGATTCGGCCTGCTGCGGATGCTGAAAACGCTCTGGCGCGGGGTTTAACCTCGGCGATCCCCTACCGGCGCACGAGGTACGATCCCGGAAAAACCGATGGGGCTTACGGTGCGCTTCATGAGCTCATCTCAACGGTTTTGCCGGGATCGTGCCTCGTGCGCCGGTAGCGCGCCCGCTCGGAAACGATTCCGGAAAAACTGATAGGGCTTACGGTGCGCTTCATGAGCTCATCTCAACGGTTTTTCCGGGAGCCTTGACCTCGTGCGCCGGTCGTTCGTTCTACACGAACCGCTCTCGAAGCGCCTGGTTCACCCGCGCCAACTCGGCGTCCAGTGTGACCAGCTCCAGGTCTCGCGACATCGCCAGCCACAGGTAGCTGGCGTCGTAGGCCGAGAGGCCGGTTTCCGTCGCCAGGGCAAACAAGTCGGCAACCGGCACGTCGACCTTCACGATGGGCAGCCCCGGAACGCGGCTCATGGCCGCGATCAGCGTGGCGCGCTTGTCGGGATGGCGCCGCATTTTCTTCCAGCCGATGTTCGCCATCTCGTAGTCGAACAAGGTGGGGGCCACCAGCGATTCGCCGTCGATGTGCGCGGCAATCGTCGCCCCTTCGGCTTCGCCAAACACAATGGCCGAGATGGCCGATGCATCAACGACGAGGGTCATCCCGGTCTTCCCGAATCATCCTGGCCGATTCAGACGGCGTGTTGAGGCCGAGGCGGGCTACGAAGGCGGCCAGTTCGCCGATCGTCGTACTGTAGCTCGCCTCTTCCAAAATCGACTGCAGTTCGCCCTGGAGCGACCGGTTGTTGCGCGCCGCCCGCTCTTTCAAGCGCTTCGCGACACGCGTGGGCACATTCTTGACCGACAGGGTGACCGTGCTGGGCATGGAGCCATTATGGATCCATTCTGGAACCACCGCCAGCCACGCCGACCTCTTCCGTAGTAACCTGACTTCGGAGGCCCCAGTGAATCGATCCGTCTTCGTCGTTGCCGCTTTCGTCATTGCCATCGCCGCACCCGCGTTCGCGCAGACGCGCACCTACAAGGTGCTGGCCACCAACAAGACATCCACGATGCAGAAAGAAATGCAGGAGGCCGGCCAGCTCGGCTTCCGCTTCGTCGCCGTCATGGGCGGCGCCACCGCCGGCGGCGGTAAGGAAGTCGTGGTGCTGATGGAGAAGGACCCGGCCAACCAGACATTCGACTACCGCCTGCTGGCCGCCACCAGGACGTCGACGCTGCAGAAGGAAATGCAGGAGGCCGGCGACAGCGGCTTCGGCGTCGTTGGCCAGACCGTGTTCGAGAGCATGTTCGGCGGCGCCGAAACCGCGGCGATTGTCGAGCGCGGCTCGGCCGGCTCCAAGGTGCGCTACGAGTATCGGCTGGTAGCGACGGCCAGGACCTCGACGCTCGAGCGCGAACTGCAGGAGGCCGCGGCCGATGGCTTCATTGCCGTCGACCTGACCGTGGGCAAGACGGCGCTCGGCGGCAACGAAGTAGTGGTGATCACGCGCCGCGCGAAACAGTCACCATGACCGGAGCACGAGTGACGATCCTGAAAACGTCGATGTAGCAGAAGAACCGGTGCGAAAGTAATGCCCCTCGAAAAACCGGTGAGTAGAGCTCATGAAGCGCACCGTAAGCCCCATCGGTTTTTCAAGGAGCATCACTCTCGCACCGGTTCAGGCCGGCACGGCGTCAGTCAGACCCCGCGTAGCACACTGATCGTCCGATCAATGTCCTCGTGCGTGTTGAACACCGACACCGCCAGCCGCAGGCGATTCTCGTTCGCGATCACCGTCCCCGCCACCTTGCCCGCCTGCAGCACCTTCGTGGTCGCCGCCGCATCCTTCAGCTGGAACGCGACAATCGGCGTCTCGGTGCCCATCGGCGTCAGCGCCTTGTAGCCGAGCGGCGGCAGTTCCTTCTGCAGCCGATCCGTCAGCTCTTTCGCGTGCGCGCGGATCTTCGGGATGCCCAGGGCGGTGACGTAGTTGATGCCTGCGTCCACGCAGGCCGCCATCATCACCGGGATGCCGCCGGTTTCGTAACGGGCCGCGCCGGGCATGGGCTCCCACGACAGCGCCGCGCGGTTGAAGTTCGACACCTGCCGATGCCCATACCTTGTCGTCGGGAGCACGCTGCCCTGTAGATCCTCGCGGACGTACAGGAAGCCGATGCCACGTTCGCCCATCAGCCACTTGTAGGTGCCGGCCGAGGCGAAGTCGATGCCGAGCGCCTTCATGTCGAGCGGCACGGCGCCGGCCGCCTGGATGATGTCGGCAAACACATACGCCCCGCGCGCGTGCGCGATCGCGCTCACGGCCTGCGCATCGTGCATGAACCCGTTGACGTTCGACACCAGCGCCAGCGACACCAGCCGCGTGTTCTTGTCGATGGCCTTCGCCATGTCCTCGGGATCGATCGCCCAGTTCTTGTGCTTGACGATGCGCAGCTCGATGCCCTTTTTCTCCAGCTCCTTGTACATGTAGAGGGAGGAGGTGAAGTGGAGCTCGTCGATGACGATATTGCCAGACCCGCCAGACCCGCCCGACCTGCCCGAGAACAACCCCATGAACACGATGTTCTCGCCGTCCGTGGTGTTGGCGGTGAAGGCGATCTCGGCCGGGGAGGCGTTGATCAGCGCGCCGAACTTCTTCTTCAGCGCCTCCTGCTTCGCCGGCCCGAAGTCGCCGCGCCCTTCGCCGGGTCCAAGCAGGCGGAAGTCCATCACCTGCTTCACCGCATCCGCGGCAAACGTGCCGACCGGATGCATGGAGGCCGAGTTCATGTAGGTTTCGCGCAGCACGGAAGGAAAATCCGCGCGCACCGACGCCGGGAATATCCCGGTTCGAGACTGAAATGTGGCGTCCGCCTTCTTGACCGCCGAAGCCTCGGCGGAGGTGGTTAGGCGGACCGACGCGGCAATCGCCCCGGCACTGGCAAGAAACTGACGGCGACCAAGAGTGGTCATGAAGCCTCCGGCGCCATTATAGGGGCCGGAGGGCAAACGTCGAGGCGGGTCTTTCTCGTCCGCCGTAGCGCAAGGCGCGAAGGTGGAAGACCCGCCTGGCTAGGTGAGGTCGCGAGTTACCCACATAAACGCCTGGACGTCGAACATGTCCTTGGCGCCAATCTTCTCGAGCCGCTGCAGCAGGAACTGGCTCATACGCTGCATGGCGTCGTAGGTCGGCCAGTTGGGCGTGGCCGTGTAGCGCAGGTCGAAGTTCATGCGCGCCGCCATCAGTTCGGTGTTCGTGGGCTTGAGCGCCATGAACCGCTTCGGGTCGGCCAGGAACGGCAGCAGCGTGATGTTCGGCCAGGTCAGCACCTTGCCGCCGTCCGAGGGCAGCTGCGCGATGGCTTCGAACAGCGCCGCGAACTTGGTCTGGTCGGGCTTGGCGACAAACGCCAGCACCGTTTCGAGCATGTGCGTGCCGGCTTCTTCGCCCTTCTTCAGGCCCTTGTGCACGGCCTTCACTTCGAAGGTCGACGGGATGTTGGTGGCCTTGAACAGCGCGTCCAGCACATCGGCGATCTCGGCGTGCTTGCCCTGGTCGATCAGCTTCTGGCCCTTGTTGCCGCCGAAGTTGGCGACGAACACGTCGTGCGCCGCGCGCTTGTTGCGCAGGTCGGCGTCGATGAACTTCTCGTCCTCGAACTTGTCGGGATAGGTCTTCTCGAACCAGGTGATCGCCTCGTCCAGGTGATGTACCAGGCCCTTGGCCTTGGCCTTGCTCTTCGACTTCTTCGGCTTGGCCGCGCCGGTGCCGATCAGGTCGAGTTCGGGATCGCTCTGGACCTTCGACTTCGAAATCTGCGGCGCGTCTTCGCGCAGCTTGCGTTCAGGGCCTTGGGGTGTGTCGAGCAGGGACGTAAAGTGGATGATGGCGTAAGGGGGGGTGACGTCGAGTACCTTGCCTCGCTGCCAAACCGTATGTTCAACGAGTGTTCCAATGTCTTTCGGGGTCAGCAGCATCCCCCTATTGTAGTCTTTCTCGACGGTTGGCCCAGATTTTGATTTTTGCCGCCATTCGGACTCCACCATGATTGGGCATCTAGTCGCGCCTCAGTCGCCTCGTGTGTTCAATCGAGCACATCGCTGATGTGGCGTCCGGCTTCTTGACCCGCCGTAGCTTTAGCGAAGGCGGTTAGCCGGACCGTGTGGTGACCGGCCTTAGCCGGACCTGTCCCCACCGGATAGGCACGCTGCATGCATGAGTCTCCGACGGAGACACTCACATATGGCAGCAAATAAGACCGGAAAGAAACAGTCAACGGGTGGCGAGACCGAAGCCAAGGTCGTCGAGCTGGCCGAGCAGTTGGGCCGTTTCCTCGGCACCGTCCGCGGCAAGGCCGACGGCTGGCTCGAGAAGGACGCGCTCAACCGCGAAATTACCCGCATCCGCGATGGTGCCACCCAGCTGCTGGCGCACGTCAACCGCGCGAGCGACTCGGCCCGCCAGGCCGTGACCGGTGCCAAGCCCGACAAGGCCGGCCCCGTCGTCGCCGGTCCCGCCGCCCGCAAGGTTGCCGCCACGCCCAAGCCGTCGAAGGTCGTCGCGCCCAAGCCCAGCCGCGGCGCCGTTGATGCGCCCGGCAAGAGTCACCGCAAGCCGACCGCCAACGTGAAGCTCGACAAGCGGATGGGCGAGCCGGCCGGCAAGCAGATGGGGCAGAAGAGCTTCCAGGGCGGCAAGTCGCGCGGCCGCGGGTAGTTCAACAGGAGGTCAGGAGATCAAGAGGATGGCTTTCTCCTGATCTCCTGGCCGCCTTTAAGAACTAATCTGTGGCGTGATTTCCAACCATCGCTGGCCCTCGGTTTGTGGCATCGTGGCGCTCGCGTCGGTGGCCCTCGTTGGCCAGCCGAGGCCGCCGGCTCCTGGCAGTCCGCGTTTCCCGCTGCCCACCGAGCCGCAGATCTATCAAACCTTTGAGCAGAAGATTAAGGTCACGGTGCTTGCGCGCGGCATCGAGCGGCCGTGGAGCCTGTTGCCGCTGCCTGATGGCGATTTCCTGATCGGTGTCCGGCCGACCGGCCAGGTGCTGGCACTACGGAAGACGGGACTCGATCCCAAGCCGCTCACCGGCCTCCCGACGATGCGCACCACGCGCACCACGGGGATGCTCGACCTGGCCATGCATCCGAAGTTCGCTGAGAACAAGTGGATCTACTTCACGTATCACAAGGCGTTGAACGAGAAGCAGTACACGCTGGCGCTTGGCCGCGGTGTCTACACCGGCACCGGCTTCGTGGATGTCCAGGAGCTCTACGCCGGTAACGCGGTGCAGACCGGCGGCTCGCGCATGACGTTTGGTCTCGATGGCTTGCTCTACATCACCGTCGGCGGCGCCGCGCCGCTCAAGGACGCGCAGTCGCCCGACACCATCTTCGGCAAGGTCCTGCGTCTCAAGGACGATGGGACGGTGCCGGCGGACAATCCGCTGGTGGGGAAGTCCGGGCGGCCCGAGATCTTCACGATGGGGCATCGCGATCACTTCGGCATCACCCCGCATCCGCAGACCGGGCAGATTTTCCACGCCGAGCTCGGCCCCATGGGCGGCGACAAGATCAACATCCTCACGCCGGGCGGCAACTACGGCTGGCCGACATACGGCTACGGGCGAGAGAACAACGGCTCGCCCATGGAGCATCCCAATCGCCCGGGCATCGAGCCGGCGTGGATCACGTGGAACCCCGGCATCACCCCATCGGGTCTCATCTTCTATACCGGCGATCGCTTTCCGCAGTGGAAGGGCAACATCTTCGTGGGCAGCACCATTCGCGGCCGCATCCCCGGCACTGGTAGCATCGAGCGGGTGGTTTTCAACGAGAAGTTGTGGGAGTTGCGGCGGGAGACGATCCTGCAGGACCTGCATCAGCGCATCAGGGATGTGCGGCAGGGGCCCGATGGGTTGATTTATGTCCTCACCGAGGAGGACGACGGCGCAGTGATTAGGATCGAGCCAGCCCCGTAACCGTGGGGACAAACCTTCAGGTTTGTCCGCTCTTCATGTCCCGGCTGAGGCCGACGATCGCGGCCTCCAGCACTGACCTGTGACCGGCGTTAGCGTGTTCTGCTTCGTCGAAGCGCCGGTCCATCTTCTCATCGAGCATCTGCACGTTCTCGAATCCAAGGTTGATCAACCCGCGCGTCGCCTCGAACTCGATCGTCATCTTGTGGTCGAGGGCGGTCAACTTCCCGTCGAGCGACTGGAACTTCCCGTCGAGAGATTGGAGTTGTTCGCCGTGAGACTTGACGTCGGCGCGAAGTGAGCCAATCTCCCCGCTGATCTGCGAGCTGAGCGCGTCGATTCGTTTCGCGATGCCTGCCAACGTCATTTCATCGCCGATCCTACCATCGTCCATACCGACCTCCGAGCTGGAGTACGAGCAGGATGCGTGCCCGCGCGTGATCGCGTGAGTTGTCGAGGGTTTCGCGATTCGGTACTCGGCCAACGCGCAGAATCTGCGTACGCAGACGCTGGAGTCGCGGCAAAATTAGCCCGTGACCTTGCTCGTTCCAATTCCGCTGGATCGCATGGCGCCGCTGCCGGAGTTCTTCCGCCATCGCAGCACCCTTCACGGCCAGGCGCACGTCTCGCGCGTGATGATCCACGCCATGCGGTTGATCGAGGCGACCGGCCAGCCAGCCCTGGGCCCGCAGCTGTGGGCCTCGGTGTTTCTCCACGACCTCGCCCGCACCCACGATGGTGTCTGCTATCGACACGGCGCAGATGCCGCGCAGCGGCTACGTGACGAACCCGTCCTGCAACAGCGGCTCGCCGAGGCGGGGTTGGTGGAGGCGGACTATCCCGCCATCGAAGCGGCAGTCACGGCGCACTCCGCGCCGAAAGAGGTGTCACGCGACAATCAGTACTGGCCTCTGATCGCGTTGCTGAAGGACGCCGATGGACTCGATCGCGTGCGGTTGGGCGACCTGGACCCGCGATACCTGCGACATCCAGAGGCGAAGGCAATGGTGCCGTTCGCGCAGGCGCTGTTCGACGCGACGGATGGAGTGATCGCTACCGGCCCGGCGCATTTCGAGCAGCTTTGCGAGGCCGCTCGTCTTTTGCCGGGCTGGGATCGATCCGCACCGTGAAGCCCTCGTCTCGAAGCCGCTGGTAGTACTTCCCCCGCACGCCGTTGCTGAAGTCCATCTCAGGCATGGATTCTGCCTGCACCTTACGTTTTGGACTAATTCGGGTCTTCTTCATAGTCTTGTTGCTCGCGCCGGGTTGCGCGTCTGGCGCCAAGGATGCGGATTTTATCACCGCGGAGCACCAGCACTCGAGCACCCCAGCACTCGAGCACTTAAGCACTTGCAACCTTTGCTGCCCGGAAGAAATCAGCCGGCATCGGCCGTCGCAACTTCCACACGAACGCGATCGGCCGCTCGCCCTTGTGCGACGCGTAGTCCACTGGACCGAGGAAGGTGTACGGCACGGTAGCCCCGTCCTGTTTCTTCCTGGCCCTCACGAACAGCAGAATTTGCCCGCCCAGTTCGCGATGCTGGTAGAACTGGCCCGGCGTGATGCGTCCGAACGCCGAGAAGATCTCCACCAGCGAATGCCGGGCATGGATACCCGCCTGTTCACGGACCGGCCAACGCGTGATCCAGCCGCTTGCCGTCGTTGGCGGGGTCGTAGTCCTCGTACTCCGGACTCTGCCCAGTAGCTATCGAACGTGGCGTCGAACTTCTCGAGAAGGTCCGGCGAGGTGACTTCTAACAGCCGGACGTTCCACTCAACTCCATCAATCAGCGCCGACTTCGACAAGTTCGAGGAGCTTATGTATGCGGTCGAGTAGCCGGTGCGCCGAAACATCCAAGCCTTGGCGAGCAGGCGGGTGGACTGCGTGTCGCAAAAACGAAGAACCGTCGCGTCTATGCCTGGCCGCGCGGGGCTCCGGTGCTCGATCGGCCGATCGTACACGTCCAACCGCATCGCCGGCAGTGCCGAGTCACTAGTCGATTCCGTCGTTTGTTCCTGGCGATTTTCTGGTTCCAAAACCCCTTGTTGTTCTTCGGTCTGCGGCAGTGCCATCGACAGCCATGCCAAAGCATGAATCGACGAAGACAACGAGGCTATGCTTGATCACGAGAATGTCCTGAAATTCGAAACTGCCGAACGTTCTTGCGATATCGAACGCCGGCGATCCAAAGCGACTTGCGAAGGGCTACTCGAGTTTCGAGTTCGTATGCCTGATACGCGACATGATGCGGCTCCGTTCAGTTGCGTGACGGTATAGACACGTATGTTTTGCGCGATTGACTTTCGCTTTTTTGTCGCTACAATAGCGAAAGCGGGGAGCTTTCCTGTTTAACGTTGGAGGGTGTCCAACCGCTGGTATAGACTTCGTGCCCGTGTGGCATATCTTGCGGCAAACAGCGACATGCCTGTAGTAGTCGATCTGTTCTGTGGTGCCGGTGGGCTGTCATACGGCTTCGATCTGGCTGGATTCAAGGTTGGGGCGGCTATCGATGCCGACCCGATAGCAGCAGCCACCTATCAGCGCCAAAACCCAGACGTTCCATTCTTCACCGACGACGTTCGCGCGATCAAAGGCAAAACCCTCGTCGCTGCCGCCGGGGGGCACGTCGATGTCGTTATCGGTGGGCCAAGTTGCCAAGGGTTCAGTACGCACGGTAAGCGCGACGCCAACGATCCCCGCAACTACCTCTTTAAGGAGTTCGTTCGCCTCGTTCGAGAGATTCAGCCCTCCTGGGTGCTGATGGAGAACGTCAAAGGTTTGTTGACGTACGACAAGGGACGATATCGAGACGAGATTCACGCAAGTTTCAAGCGCATTGGCTATCGGGTTGAGTCACGTGTTCTGAAAGCCGTGGACTTTGGTGTCCCACAATTTCGCGAGCGACTGTTTTTCATTGCTACTCGTACCGACCAAGCGATCTCTTTTCCTTTTCCCACCCACTGCTCGCCAGAACTTGCACACTTCACCGGGCTGAAGCCATATGTGACCGTCGAGGAAGCCATCGGCGATTTGGAACCGATTGGTGACGTTGGCGAGTCGTCCGGATACCGAGAAGCGCCACTGACGCCTTTTCAGCGTTACGCCCGGCGGCATGCGCCCAAAGAACTCACACTCCATAGGGCGCGTCCCGTGTCGCGGTTGGCGCTCAGCATTATCAAGCACGTGCCGCAGGGCAGTGGCATTAGGGCATTGCCATTTCACCGGTTGCCAGAACGTTTCCGAAAGATGCGAACGATCAGCACTGGTGCGCTCCGCCGCGATTGCACTACCTTGTACTATCGACTGAGTTGGGACAAGCCCTCGTACACGATTACGTGCTACTTCACGAACGTATCATCGGGCCCATTTGTTCACCCGACGCAGAATCGTTCCTTGACGCCACGTGAAGCCGCGAGGCTTCAGTCCTTTCCAGACCGCTATCGATTCTTCGACAAGAATATCCAGCGACAGATCGGTAACGCGGTGCCACCGCTGCTCGCTAAGGCTGTGGCTGAAGAGATTCTCAGCATGTTGGAAGGGCGCTCGAACGATAGGGAAGTTCAGTTCAGTTTGACACCGACATTCGCATGAAGTTCACGTCAAAGACTCAACTCGTTGAGTCGCTTCGGCTACTGGTGGCATTTCGAAAGCAGGTAGACAAGCAAGCCGCGCAACACATCCTGCCGTTTCTGGCGTTGCGGTCAAAGGGCGTAGGCACGTCCGCATTTTCGCAATACAGCGAAAGCGATGACTTCAAGTTCTTTGACGACTACGCGCGTGTGCGAAGCGGCGAAGAGCCTTATTACGACCCCTTCGCCGCCATGATGAGGGTAGCAGGTCACCCGCATTCGAACGCAGCGACCTTGCGGAAGAACACCTTCTTCCATAAGTGGCATGCCGGCGAACTTGACAAGACCGGCGACAACGAGCGTTGGCGGTTGACACCCGACTACCTGCAAATTCTGAAAACGAAGGTCAAAAAGGGAAAGAGCTTCGTCAGGGTTCCGGCAGTGCCGTTGGCGCTCTATCTGTTTCGCGGCACCGGTTTCGAAGACTCGGCAACTTGGGAGGAAGTGGGCGGTGCAATCAAGGATCGCTTTCATCTCAATGGCGACGAGTTCAATGTTCTCTTCGAAACGAGCACACGTCCAATGGCTGTCGATTTCAGCCCCAAACCTCTCTCAGGCGACGATGTACTGGCCGCCATCACCGACAGCGGCGTACTTGCGGAAACTAGGGAGAAGCGGAGCACCTTCCAGTCAATAGCGCTACCCACTGACGATCCCGTCCTTAACTATGTCCGGCAGTTGATTATTGAAGATGGATTTGCCGGTGTCATTTTCGTCGGCCCACCGGGCACCAGCAAGAGTTGGTACGCCGTCCAAGTCGCCCTCAGCTTCGCGGACGGCAACGCCGAACGAGTTACGCGTCTTCAGTTTCATCCTTCGTTTCAGTACGAACATTTCGTTCAAGGGTTCGTCCCCAACGAAGACGGTGATGGTTTCGAACTGACTGACCAGATCATGTTGCAGGTCATTAAGCAAGCAGAGGATGACCCCGCGGCGACGTTTGTGATCTTGATAGACGAATTGAGCCGGAGCGATCCGGGGCGTGTGTTTGGTGAGCTACTCACCTATATCGAGCCCACTAGGCGTGACGAAGAGTTCACCTTGGCTTCCGGTGACCTCACAGCCATCCCGAAGAACATCGTATTCTTGGCGACCATGAATTCACGCGACAAGAGTGTCGCGGAAATCGATGACGCGTTCGATCGTCGTTTCGCCAAGATTGAGTTCCCACCGGACGAGAAGATCGCGGAACGGCTTTTGCGCGATAACAAGGTGGATGATGCGTTGGTCAGGCGGATTCTAGGGTTCTTCAACTGGGTAGTTAAGAAGTATCCGCTCGGGCACGCGTTCTTCTACACCGTGCGCGATGAAGAGAGTCTCAAGAGGCTCTGGAATTCGCAACTCAAGTTTGTCTTTGAGAAGCACTTTAAGTACGAGCCTGAAACGCTCGCTGAGATTCGGGCGAAGTTCGAGGAGATCACAGGCCTCAAGCTCTAGCGAAGTCTATGGCGACTGTCTACACAGCCCGAGAGTATCAATCGACATCGATCCCAATCGATGAAGTTCTTGTCGACGGCCAGTTCGACATTTTTCCTGAAGTTCAAGGCAAGGGCTATTTCGATGTTCGCTTTCAAGGAACTCGATTGGTCATCACGGCAGGTAAGTTCGTCGGCTTCATTCCGCTGAACAGCAGGGTGGTTATCGACGTTCGGCCGAAGATGCCCGTGGCAAACCTGCTTTCGATCTTGTCGTCCGTCAAGGCGGATTTGGCTGAAATCGATGTGCTTCAGAGAGAGTACGCGACAGCTGAGGAAAGCCCTCCTCAGATCATCCACGCTCTGGCCCGCGCCTATTGTCATGCGCTCGAGGACGTCGAAGTTGCGGGGCTGCTCAAGGCTTATCTACCCGCGACATCGGCGGGATCATCCTTGAAGGGTCGCCCGGACTTCAACGCGTCGATTCAGCGATTTTGGAGTCGCGGCGTTCGGCACGCTGCCGTGTCGAAACACTACGAGTTGAGCGCTGATTTGCCGTCCAATCGGCTCTTGCGGCTCGCATGCCAAGTGCTCCTTACCCAGCATCGTTTGTCCGGCATGATCAAGCCGTTCGTTTCGCAGCTAGGTCATTTCGATGAGCTACTCGAACGCGCCCGCGTGCTAGTGACAATGCCTAGGCGGCTCGATCTGATTGGCGACGGTTCGCCGGCCTACAAGAAAGCTTTGAGACTGGCGGTGATGATTGTTCATCGAACAGGCATTGAGCTGTCAGCGAAAGGCACTCACATTGGGCTGCCCTCGTTCTTGATCGACATGGAGACTGTGTTCGAGCAGTACATGCGTGGTGTACTGGGCCGACAACTATCCGGATGTAGCGTGACGGATGGAAACTACGACGGCGCGCAACCGCTGTTCAATGATCGCCGCGACCCTCCCGCCAATCCCGATGTTGTGGTCCGTGACGAGTCCGAAGTGTGCTTTCTGATTGGCGAAGTGAAGTACAAGGACAAGGAAAAACGAGAAGACATCAATCAGGCGTTGGCTTATGCCAGTTGCTACAAATGTGGGGTCGTAGTTCTCATGCTGCCGGCAGACAAGGCAGATGACGCGGGTCTTCAGCTGATAGGTCGCATGGACTCCGTTAGCCTCTACCGGTATCGATTCGACTTGGCAGCGACGAGCTTAGCTGACGAAGAAGCGCGGTGCGGAGCCGCTTTCACTCCGCTCCTTTTGTCCTGAAGCGCTCGGCGCCGCATTCTGAGCGCCTCATGCACCATAGTCGAGTCCGGCGATGCCCCGTCGTACCCGTACCACCCCCAGTTTGCCGTGGCGGACCGACTTCAGCCGTAGGTTGTATCGAGATACGACGTTAAGATGACGCCGCCATGAAGCCCGCGCGAGAGCCTCGCACTTCCTCTTCGGAGTCTTCTTCAGTTCAGGTAGTGTGGAGGTCTCATTGCCGTGAACTGACTCGTGAGGTGTGACCTTGCCTGTCACAGGAGCGCGGGAAAGTCGGGTCCTGGCATCTATTAGATTGACACTGCTGAGATGGTGACGCAGTATCTTCGCTCCGGCTGTGGTGTTCTCAGCAGCACGGAAAGCGTCCCCTTTGCTCTCCAGGCATACGGTTGCAGTCAAATTTAATCGACATCTTCGGCAATGACACCATGGCGCTAGTTAGAGTGACGCAAGTTGAGCCATCGCCCTTTTCTTACCGCCGTCGATGAAGCGCGACTAAAGATCCGTGGCTCGAGAGACCCTCTTGGGTTAGTGCCTCTCTGGGGCCGCCTTGGGCGTCGCGTCGTCGGAAACCTGACGACCGCTACAACCTCTGTTCGTGGGTTCACGGCCACCATGTTGGGCCTATACCTCTCCGAGCAGCTTGTGGACGGTGGCCGGGAAGCCAATGAGCTTCGGCTCCGAGCGTTCCTCAAGGTCGAGCAGCTGTGCGGATATGCGCGATGGCAGCAGAACCAAGACTCGGACTTGCGTGGCATCCGAGAAGTTCAGCGTAGGTTAGACGAGCAGAAGTCGATAACGATTGCCGCAGATAGCGCAGGCCAGATTCTGTCCAACCAGAAGACCTATGGTCTTTGGGGGCTCTACACTGATCCGTCCAGAAAGTCAGGGTTTGTCGAGCAACAATCGCTGTTGCTGACGCCCGAGGCACGCGCCAACGTCGAAACGACGATTATCCCAGTCCTGGCGAAGGCGGGAGTGATGAAGCGCCTCATGGACCTTCTGCAACGCGAACGCTCCGAGGTGGAGCCAGCAGGGCGCGATCAGGCACTGTTCGTGGCCCTAGGCAAGGCGCTTGTGCCCCGATACTCTCCGATGGAACGAAAGCTTTATCGGGAGCACCTCGTGCTGGGGCGGGCAGGGCAATGTGCTGCCCAAGAGACCTTTTCGGAATTGCTTGAGTCGAGCCTCCCCAAAAGCGAAGAGTTCTCACACGCGCACTTGGCACTCTTGATCCGCGAATCACGTAAACACAAACACGAGGACCTTGTTCGTTTCCTTGAAGACATTCGTGACCTTGAAGCCCTGCTGATACCCCTGGCTGACCTGTTCGGTTTTCTGCAGGCGCGTGATGGCGCGAAGCTCGATACCGTCGTTAAAGAGGTGCGGTCGGAGTGGCCCAAAGGCCTGTCCCACATCGACCCCCAGGCGATCGCCGATCTGAAACCAATCGTTACCGAAGTCTATGGCGATGGTTCGGCGGGAGATCGTCTGACCCATGTCGCAGACGCCTTGCGCCAAGCTGATCTTGGCGCAGCCGTGCAACTGTGTCTTGACCACAATGCTTTCGTGATGCAGGCGCGCGGCGGTGCGCAACCGTGGGTGGTGGTGTCCGGCGGTCTACTGGATGTTCGATACCGAGACGACCAGAGCGACGGCTTGCGGCCAGCAGCGACTCTGGCAAAGGCGTGGCGAAACGGCTTTTACATCAATCCGCTTAAGAACATTTCTGATCAGCTGAGGACAGCCTGAGATGCCGATCCCCCGCGAAGTGTTGTCCGACACCTTGCGAAGGCTGCTTGCCGGACGACGTGTTAAGGCAGGCCTGTTCACCACCTTTACTTTCGAGCCACAGTTCTTCGAAGAGGAGATCGTGTCGCTGTTGTCGGACGAAGTCCTTCACAGTGAGCCTAAGCTCCGGATGATCCAGCTAGAAGAATTGCTTAACTCGGAAATCGGGCCCCTGGCCGTCTACTACGACCGTTCCGGTCTCCGCGGGGACGGGGCGGCGAGGTTGGATATTCGTTACGTCCCCGTCCATGTGCCCAACGGCGTGTTCCATCCGAAGATCATTCTGCTGCTCACAGCGCCGATTGACAATGCGGATGCCACAGGGGCAACGTTGATTTGCGGCGTCCTATCGTCGAACCTGACGAAGGGCGGCTGGTGGTCACTGCTCGAGTGTGCTCATTTCGAGACCGTAATTGAGGCCAGCCGTTGCAGTTTCAAAGAAGACCTTCAACAACTTCTCAAGGACATAGCGAAGGTCGCAGGGGATGACGCCGACCGAGAAGCTATCGACATCATTCTCAAGTTTACGCGGGACTTGGACGAAATCAAGCACGACACCCTTAATGGGCAACTAAGGCCGCGCCTCGTAGCAGGAACCAAGGGCTTGACCAAGTTCCTGTCTGACCTTCGTCAATCCACTTTGCGGGGAACCACCCTTGAAGTGATTTCGCCGTTCTTTGATGAACATAGCGCCGCCCCCTTGCGTGAGCTGGTGGATGAACTCGGGCCGTCGCGAACGTTTGTCTTCCTACCCCGGGGCGATGACGGTGTTGTGGCTTGCTCAGAGTCTGTGTACCAAGACACCCTCGGTCTTGGCGCGAAGTGGGCCCAGTTCCGCGAAGAGGATTCGCTGCTACGTCTTGGCAAGGACAAGCATGCGAAGCGCAGGAGCGTTCACGCCAAGGTCTATCGATTTACTCGGAAGGCTGACAATTACGAGGCGTTGGTAGTCGGGTCACACAACCTGACATCTCCGGCGGTGGGCCGCGGCCGTAATTTTGAGGCCTCATTCTTCCTTGAGGTAGAGCCTCAGCCTAGAGTCGAGCCTTGGCTTGAGTGGGATGACAAGAAGCCGCGGCGGTTTAATGTTTGCGACCCGGCTATCGAAGCTGAGCTCCCTCGCGACGATGTTGCTATCCCCCTCCAGGTCAAGTTCGACTGGTCTCCTCCCGGATCGTGTCGACTGTTGTGGGAGGGGGCAGCGGCGTCGGGTAGATTACGGCTGGAGCTCAAGTCATCCCAGGTATTGGAGTGTGAGTCGTTACCCCCGGGACGATGGAAGACGCTGTCATCCGCCGATACCGCCGCAGTAAGAGATCGGCTCATCAGCTCGGCTTTGCTGACTGCCCGCATTGAAGCTGGCGATACCGGAATGGTCCTCGTTCAAGAGGAGGGGATGCACCGGAAGCCGCCCATCCTAATCACACTGTCGCCGGCAGAGGTGTTGGCGTATTGGGCGAGATTGACGTCAGCGCAGCGCAGCGAATACTGGGAGGAGCGCTTGAACGGCCTCGATCTCACATTGCTAGCGAGCGAAGGGTTTGATCTTCCACCAATGCGGCAGCAAACCTCGATGTTCGAAACCTATGCTGGTATCTTCCATGGTTTCGAGATGCTGAGGGAGCGTCTGACATCCAGCTTCGTCGCTGGCGAGATGAAGCAAGCCATGTACTTGTTATTCGGCGACCGCCCCGGCTCCTTGCCACGCCTGCTCAGGCGCGTGCAGTCCCCAGATGAGACGGCGACTGAAGTCATCAATCGGTATCTCATCGTCTTGTCCTCTCGTCAGCTGCTCCACTGGCTTAGGAGGGAACACCGGGAATTTGCGCAGGCTCATTCCCTGGAGGTTGCCGAGCTGCAAGCCTTGACGGAGAACGTAAGTGAGTTCAGGGACCAGTTGAAGGTTGGACCCGACCACGTCAAGTTTTTGAACTGGTTCGAAGGTCAGTTCGTCCGACGGACGCGTGCGAGTGCAGCCCGTGATTGAGCGTCTTTCAGTTGAGACGGCTAGGCAGCTCCTTGACTTCACCGGGGGCAAACCAAACGGGATCGTCGGGCCTCACGCAGCGCACGAACAGCTGTGCAGTGCCGTCGCGACCTATAACCTGCTAACCCGCCAGAATGTGGCGTATCTCGCCGATGAAGTCGGGATGGGAAAGACGTATGTCGCTCTCGGCGCACTCGCGTTGTTTCGTCATTTCAATCCCCAATTTCGCGTTCTCGTAATCGCTCCCAGAGAGAACATTCAGGATAAGTGGGCCCGCGAGTGGCGGAACTTCGTGCGGCAGATCGTGAAAGTCGATGATCTGGCCGTCAAGGGCATTGGGGGAGAGCCCGCCCGGGCTCTGGTTAAGGCGGCAACGCTGCCGGATCTCGTCACCAAGGTATCGAGGGACCCCGACCGAGACTTCATTGCCCGTCTGACGAGCTTTAGCTTGCCGATCGCCGCGAACGGTGACACTGCCCAGAAGCCAAGGGAGGAACTGCTCCGCGCGCTTCCATGGTTGAACAAGGACCTACTCCACCTGAAGCTGCCGAAGGAGACATACAAGCGCAACTTTGGGATGGCCGTAAACTGCGCGCTTCCGCAGTTCGACCTCGTTATCGTCGACGAAGGTCACAATCTGAAGGCGGGCTGGCGCCTTCGCGGAGCCACGCGCAACGTGGTGGTTGGTTGTGCGTTGGGTGGAAAAGTTCCAGAAGCTGCGGCAGAAGGCGGCTTTCGTGGATACGGGCTCAAGGCGCGACGCGTTCTCTTCCTGAGCGCTACGCCCATCGAGCACGACTATCTGCAGCTGTGGAACCAGTTGGATCTACTCGGCCATGGCGAAAACTGGACGCAGTTAGCCGATACCAACATTCCTGACGACAAACGGCGCGAACAGCTGCGTGAGCTGCTTATTCGGCGCGTCGGCCGACTCAAGTGTGGTAATGAGACTCTCACTAAGAACCAATACCGCCAGGAATGGCGCGCTGGTGGCGCATCAATCCACGACCAGCCGCTAGCGATCCCGGATGACCGCCAGAAGCTCACCGTCGCGCTGATACAGAAGAAGGTGTCAGAGGTGTTGGGGAATGCCGAGCACAATCACTCGTTCCAGGTGGGTTTGCTAGCGAGCTTCGAGAGCTTTGAGCAGACAGCTAGTAATAGGCTTAAGCGCGTCGTCCTTGCCGAAGCCGATACAGATGTTGAGGAGGAGGCCAAGGCTTTCTACACACATCCATCAACCACTGCAGACGAAGAGGTTCGCGAAGGGCCCGATGTCGACGCCGTCGACGCCATCGCGAAAGACTACCAGAAGCGGTTCCTCAAGAGCCTTCCGCACCCGAAGATGGATGCCTTGATCGAGCGCTTGTCGTCGGCCTTTGTGACAGGTCAAAAGGCCCTTGTGTTTGTCCGTCGCGTAGCCTCTGTGGATGAACTTCAAAGAAAGCTTGAAGAGCGTTACGACACGTTACTGTTCGAACGCCTGCGGGCATGCCTCCGTTCGGCTGCGGTGCGCGCCGAGATGGAACACCAGTTCGGGGTTTATCAAGAACAACGCGCGCGTGAGCGCCATTCCCGTCGGGTGCTCGACGATGCAGGCACCAGGGCCGATAGTCGCAGTTCAGGCAAGGAAATCAGCAACACGGACACGTTCTTTGCCTGGTTCTTTCGCGGCGAAGGACCTCCAGAGGTACTTAGTGGTGCCAGGCTGGCGGATCGACTCGACAGCGTAAGTGGCGACTACGGGACTCTGTTTGAAGACAACTACGTTGCGGCGGTGCTCGGCGTCGAGCCCAGTCAGGCGTTGCCATCGTTGCTGGCGGAAACTCGGCTCGACTTGGCCACATTGCGCAGCAAGCTGAAGAGACGGGCGCAGCTCCACCTGCCTGCGTCTTCCAGGACCATTAGCGTCGTCACCTTTCGCGCGTTTCAGCAAGCAGGCCTGGAACTGTTGAAAGAGTACTCCTCTGCCAGCCGCGAGATCGCCACCGCCGTGCTGGCGGAGGTGTTCCCGGAGCCTGCAACCTTCGATCGGTTGGCGACCACAGTTCCTGAGCCTGATAAGTGGCTTGCAGTTGAAACCTTCTTTACCGCCTTGCGGCTCCCAGCCCGCGCTGCTCTGCGCAAACGGCTTTGGCCCGACCCGACCGAGGGGACGGCTCGTCATCAGGTTCGCGAGTCAGAGATTCGGCGCCTGCTCTTGGCCACAATGGTCCGGAAGGGTCACTCGATCATTGACCTGTTTGTGCTAGTCGCGAATAGAATCGGCACGCTACAACTTAGGAAGCGTGACGTCGCCAATACGGATCTAGCGACGGAATTTCTGGATTTGTTACAGCGTCAGGCGGATTTGGTGGAGCCCGGCTTCAACAGCTTCACAGAGCTCGCCGATGCCGCTGAGCACTACGAGCTGTTGTTGACGCAGAATGTTCCGGACCTGCAACCTACGACAGCCTTGTCGCAAGTGCCTGGTCTGTTCGGCAACAGACTCCTGCGCTCGCAGAAACCCGTTGGAGGGATGGCAGGCTCCGTGAATGGCGGAATGGTCCGCCAGTTTCGAATGCCCGGGTACCCCCTTGTTTTGATATCTACGGATCTCCTTCAGGAAGGAGAGGACCTCCACACCTTTTGTTCCAGCATCTTTCACTACGGCATTGCATGGATGCCGTCCGCCCTAGAGCAACGGGTAGGTCGAATCGACCGGGTCGGCTCTCAGACTGAAAGACGTCTGGCCAAGTTGTCAGCGCGGCCGGACGGCCGCGATCGCCTCCAGGTGTACTACCCCCACCTTCACGACACGGTTGAGGTACTGCAGGTTCGCCGAGTCCTTCACCGGCTGAACCGCTTTCTGAGGTTGATGCATGAGAATCTCGGCCTGCCGGAACGGGAGCGTCCTTCGATTGATCTGAAGGAAGCAATGCTACTGGCCCCGATCGATGCGGTACAAAGCGACGAGCCCCTCAAGAGCTCGTTCGATGTTACCGACGAGATGCTGCGAGGGCGCACGAAGCCACTTTCCACGAGCACCGCGTTCGCCCGGCACGCGGCAGAGCGTTTTACCTCGATTGCTTCCTCAACGCTCGACTTGGGGTTGATCGAGTGGAGTGAAACCGAGACCGCCAGCCAGCGATCGGGAACTCGCCACATGGGTAGCCGTCGGCAGCCGTTCACTCTGCTACTGCGATCGATTCGTGGGGCGCCGGTGCTGCGATGCGTAAGCCCTGTTGGTGAGGTGTTCCGTTCCGGGTTTGACACGGATCTAATTGCGCGGGTCTCACGTAGGCCATTGGTTCGCGTTTCTCTTGTCTTGAACGAGCGAATCGATGCTTACGAGGTCGCAGTGGAGGGGGACCTTCTATATGGCGCACGAGCGGACCACGCAGTATCGGTCCTGATTCGTGCCGTTACTGACGCGGCCGACGAGATTGAGCTACTGCATCAAGAACTCGATCCGCGATACGAGCAGATTACGGCGGAGCTGTTGAAGGAGTCCGAAGTTGAGCGCTGATTGGCGTGCCGTGGCCGCGCAGCTCGGGCACGGAGTGTCTGGCGGCGAGATCGCCTATAACTTTCCGAATGAGCGACAGCAGAAGGTTTTTGTGGATGAGAAACACGGGCATGCCATCAGGTTGTGGTCCGTGATACTCGGGCCTGCGGCGACGGCTGAACTGCATGAAGGTAGTCCCTTAGAGTACGCATGGGAACGAAACAGGCTTAGCGACCTCATCGGGTTCTCGGTCGATAATCGTGGCCGGCTCATTGGTGAGTCGTGGGTTCTTGTCTCGACGATGGACCAGGATGTGTTCGACCTTCATCTTTCTGAGCTCGCTCGGGTTTGTGATTGGCACGAACTCCGGCTGTCTGGATCGGACGTTTACTAGGTTTCTCGAGCGTTGCGCGATTGTCCACGAGGCACGCGTAGACTCAACCACGGCCTAACTCGCCTTGACGCCCTTGCGCGTATCCGCTGAGGACCGGGCGGGGTGCCAAGTCGTAGCGACGCTAGTCAGGAGAGAATCACCGGGTGAACACCGACCTGCGATGCCTTGTCCACGATCGCCTCGTCTCCGAAGATCTGGTTTCGAAGAACTGGAGCAGCCTAGTCCTCGCCGCCTGCGATGGCGAAGACGCCTTGGCAGGACTTCTCAGCAATAGCAAGGCAGCAACTCCGGTCACAGAGGAAGCGCCGGCAACGAAAGGCACAGGCGCATACCTCACCTCCCTCACCGTCGAAGGCTTCCGCGGCATCGGCCCCAGGCAAACACTCACCCTCACTCCCGGCCCCGGCCTCACCATCGTCGTCGGGCGCAACGGGTCGGGGAAGTCCAGCTTCGCAGAGGCGCTGGAAGTGCTGCTCACCGGCGACAGCAAGCGCTGGATGGATCGCTCGAAGATCTGGAAAGAAGGCTGGCGCAACCTGCACCAGGTGAAGACCGCGGCGATTGAAGCCAAGCTGGCTCTGGAGGGCGGCGGACGGGCCACGGCCGGATGCTCGTGGGACGCGGAGGCCGGCCTCGAGGCGCAGAAGTCGGTCGCCCAGATAAAGGGGAAGACCAAGACCACGCTGCAGGCGCTGGGGTGGACCGCCGCGCTCGAGTCGTATCGCCCGTTCCTCTCCTACAACGAGCTGGGCTCCATGCTCGACGAAGGCCCCTCGAAACTCTACGACGCGCTGTCGCTGGTGCTGGGCCTCGAGGATCTCGTCAACGCGCAAACGGCGCTGGCGGAGTGTCGTCTCGCGCGGCAGAAGCCGCTCGACATCTCGGATGCGGCGCGCGAGCAGTTTGTCGAGCAACTGAAAACGCTGATTGCCGAGGAGCCAGACGATCGCGCCTCGCACTGCCTGGACGCCCTGACGACGAAGAACTGGGGACTAGATGCCGTAGAGAAGATAGTGAGCACTGGCGCGGTTCCGGCAGCGACCCAGGACGTGACCGTGCTGACGCGAGCGGTGGCGCTAGATGCCGGCGATCCCGCACTGGTCGCCGCCGCCGTGACCGCGCTCAGGGCCGCCGATGCGTAGCTGAAAGCCGTTGCCGGCAGCGACGCAGATGGAGCGCGCCAGACGGCATCCCTGCTCGAAGCCGCCCTGAAATTCCACGTCGACCACGGCGATGCCGATTGCCCGGTGTGTGGAGGAAAGAAGGGCCTGACGGCCGCGTGGGCAAAGAAGAGCCGCGCGGAGATCGATCGTCTGAAGATCGCCGCATCGGCCAGCGACGAAGCTCATCGAGGAGCGGAAGCGGCAAGACGGAAAGCGATCGAGCTGCTGCCGGCTCCACCGAAGTTGCTGGTGCAGCTGTTTGAGATCGGCGTGGAGGGTCTCGCCGAGGCGCGCACGCAGTGGGAAGAACGTCACGCCGGCGCATCCATAAAAGGCCTGGCCGAACCCGCCACTCACCTAGAGCGTCATCACGACGCGTTCTTCGACGCCATCGATACTCTGAAGACCGCCGCCGCCGCGGAGCTGAAGCGACGCGAAGACCGCTGGCGGCCCATCGCCACGTCGATCGCCGGATGGATCGACCTGGCTCGAGACGCTCGCGCGAAGGCGGAAGACATCCCGCGCATCAAGGAAGCCGAGAAATGGCTGAAGGACGCCTCGGCCGACATCCGCAACCAGCGCTTCGCCCCTATCGCCGACAAAGCCATGGCCACCTGGGAACACCTGCGCCAGCAAAGCAACGTCACGCTCGGCAAGATCGAGCTGGTGGGCACGGGCACCAAGCGTAAGGTGTCGCTCGACGTTACCGTAGACGGCGTCGCCGGCGCCGCCCTGGGCGTGATGAGCCAGGGCGAACTGCACTCGCTGGCGTTGAGCTTGTTCTTGCCACGCGCCACCCTGCCCGAAAGCCCGTTCTGGTTCGTGGTGATCGACGACCCAGTGCAATCCATGGACCCCGCTCGCGTTGACGGCCTGGCCAGGGCGCTGGAGGAGACCGCGCGCACGCGCCAGGTGATCGTGTTCACCCACGACGAACGCCTGCCGGAGGCGGTCCGCCGGCTCGGCATCGAAAGCCGCATGTTCATGGTGACCCGGCGTCCTGGGTCAGTGGTGGAGGTAAGGAAGTCGCTCGATCCAGTCCGCGCGCATATCGAGGATGCGCTGGCGCTGGTGCACACCACCGACCTCCCGAACCCCGTGCTGCGACGCACGGTGCCGGGATTCTGTCGCGCCGCCCTTGAGTCCGCCTTCATTGGTGTGATCCGCCGGCGTCAACTGCTGGCCGGCAAGACGCACGGCGAGGTGGATGAAACGCTCGCCAAGGGCGGCAAGCTGACGCCGCTCGCCGCACTCGCGTTCTTCGACGACCGCGAGCGAGGCAGCGAAGTGATGGCCCGCCTCAACAAGTACGGCGGCTGGGCCGGCGATGCGTTCAAGCAGTGCAACGAAGGCGCGCACAAGGAATACGCGGGCGACCTGAAGATGCTGATCAACGACACGGGGAAGCTCGCCGAGAGGATCCAGGCGCTGTGACGATGCAGCACGCCGAGGTCGTCAGCGCCGCGCGCAACCTGATGGAGCGCATCGACCCAGCCACGGCCGGTCTGTGGCCTCGCGCCACCGCTTTACTCGCACGACAGGCGCTGGAAGCCGCGCTCGACGATTTCTGGAAGGTCCGCGCCCCTGGTATGGAGTTGTGCTCAATGCGGGCCCAGTTGCTATGCCTGCCGCATTTCCTTTCCACCTTCGCCAAGGCTACGGTGGACAAGCAAGCCTCCAAGCTCCCAGGCCCCCAAGCCGACCACCTCGCGCAGCGAGTCTCCTATGCGTGGGCGGGGCTCAGCGGCGCCTGCCATCAGCATCCCTATGAGCTGCCGCCAACGTCGGTGGAACTGCTGGGGTCGCTGGGGACGGTTGAGGATTTTGTGGGGCGGGTCGGGGTCTAGTTCTGCCGGACCTTCTTGATCAGCGTCTTCGGGTAATAGGTCGGCTTGGGCTTCAATCCCTTTGACTTGAGGAAGGCGTTCTCCTTCCGTTCCCGTTCGATTGTCTCGAGCGCCAGAACTCCGCGGCCGCAGCGCCTAGCCCTTAGTCTCCGGCCCGCCGTCCTCGAGTGCGCGAATGCGAGAGACATGATCGAACAGGGACAAACGCGTTAGGCGGCGATCGGCCTCGTGCTCCTTGCGCATCGAGTCCGTTGCGCGCCGCATCTCGTCCATGAAGCCAGTCACGAGCTCGCGGATGGTCGTCACGTCCCCGCGAATCGATTCCGCGATCACGTCAAACTTCGAGTCGATTGCAGACATGCGATCCTCGAGTCGATCCAGGCGCCGGCCCTGTTCGAAGAACCCCTTGGCCATCGTGTTCTCGAGATTCGCGACCCGGTCATCCACTGCCATAACGTCGTCTTTGGCCATACTAGCATCGTCCTCCGCGGCCTAACTCCTGCTAACGAATGGCCAATCGAAATAGGGCGAGATCCCGAACGATCTTGCGGTTCGCAATCTTGCGAGTCGCAGATGTTGCGTACGGATAGAGCGATTGGTACGGCAAGAACTGAGAGCTAAGGCTCGAACCCTCGCTCCCGCATGAACGCCTCGTATTGCGCCTTCCGCCGGGCCGCGGCTTCCTTCAGCCAGGGAAGCTCCTTGTAGAACTCCTCTCGCTGCAGCGCGTGGTACTCCTCGATGGCTGCTCTCCTCGCGTCGCTTCGAGCCTTGGCGGCGTCGAACTCCTCGAGGAGTGCCTCGGCCGGCGCTCCACGAACTTCGGTCTCGAGCGCTGTCAGGCGCTCGTCCAGTTTCGCGATCAGAGCGCGATTGGCGGTGCAGTCGTTGCAGGCCGGGTCTATGGGATTGCTCATCGTCCACCCCGTGGAGGACGACGGTAGCATCGTCGCTGGCGACGGCGTTCGACCGAAGATCGTGGTGACGGGAAATAGGCCAGACGATGGTGGCTCTGACTAGCGGGAACACACTGGGGTTCTCAAGAAAGCGGCGAGCGCTTACGGTGCGCTTCATGAGCTCATCTCATCGCCTTTCTTGAAAAGCCCAGTGTGTTCCCGATCGCGTCACGACAGCTCGAACTCCGCGGCCAGCACCTAGCCCTTGGCCTCCGGCTCGCCGTCCTCGAGTGCGCGAATGCGAGTGACATGATCGACCAGGGACAGGCGCGTCAGCCTGTGATCGGTCTCATGCTCCTTGCGCATTGAGTCCGTTGTGCGCCGCATCTCGTCCATGAAGCCAGTCACGAGCTCGCGGATCGAGCTGAACGAAATAGGTCAGACGATGGAACTCTAGTAGCCGCTCCCGGTCACGGTGGCCACGTCGGGCCGGTCGATCGAGCCGTTGTCCACCGTCTTGCCGGTCTCGTTGATCACCTGGAAGTGCATCACGTCGCCGACCACTTCAATCAACATGAAGTGATAGCCCTCGTCGAACGCCTTCGCCGAGATCTCGCCGCCGGCCACGTCGCCGCGCCGCAGCTTCCCGCCGCCGCCCGACACGAAATAGTGAATGCCCTGCTGCGGCTTCAGTCGCTCGTAGAAGTGATCGTGGCCGGTGAAGACCACGTCGACGCCGTGCTTGACGAAGAGCGGTTCGAGCGCCGCGCGCACGGTGACGTCGGAGCCGTGACGGCCGCCGGTGGAGTAGGGCGGATGGTGAAAGAACGCGACCTTCCACTTCGAGGTACTGTCGGCCAGCTCCTTCTCGAGCCAGTCCATCTGCTCGGGGCTGAGGTAGGTGCTGTCGATCGCATAGAAGCGCAGGTCGGGCTTCGGCTTCACGGAATAGAAGCGCTTGCCGTCCATGTTGAATGGCTTGTAGAGGATCTGGTCGGTCTCGTCGTGATTGCCGAGCGAGGCGTAGAACTTCACGCCGGCCTCGAGCAGCGGCTTGTAGGGGCGCTCGAACTTGTCGATGAAGTCCTGCGGACCCTCGGGGCCGTACATGTTGTCGCCGGTCATCAACACGAACTCGAACGGGAACTTCGTGTGGACCGAGATCATCTGCTGCGCCAGGCGATACTGCTCCGCGCCGCCGGTGCCGGTGTCACCGATCACGGCGAAGCGGATTGAATCCTGCTGCATCGGCAGCGACACCTGCGGTGGCGGCACCGGCGCCATGTCAACGGGACGAACGGGCGTGACGCAGGCGGAGGCGAGGATCGCCACCGCGAGGAGGCACCCCATAAAGGGGTGCCCTACAGACGGTACCCAAGCCGGCTTCGTCATCGCCTCACCTCACGCGACCGGGAGGGCCGCCGGCATGAAATCAACGATCAGGTTCGCCTGCGTATCGCGAATCAAGAGGTGCCGGTAGACGAACCGGTACTCCAGCTTTTCGGGCAACTGCGGCAGCGCCGCCAGAATGGCGGGCGGCATCGAGCCGAGTGGATACTCTTTCGGATACTCCGCGTTCACCTTCACCGTGAAGGCCTCGGGCCCGGGGCCCTCGTCCCAGATGCTGCCGCGCGCGTTCTGGCCCTTCACGCCCTTCATCTCGGGCTGCAGGATGGCGCGGATGTGCGCCTGCACCGCCGGGGTGAAGATATCGCCGGGCTTGGCCGCGGCCCGGCCCGCCACCAGCTTGGCGTTGAGGGTCTTGCGAGCGGCAGCGATCTTCTCAGGATCGGTGGTCTCGGTGACCTTCGCGGCACCCTTGTTCACGGCGTCACGCAGGTCGGTATACACCTTGAGGCGCTGGTCGAACTCGGCCAGCACCGGGGCGCCTGGCCGGGTCGCGACCGGCACCTGCGCGAGAAGAGGCGCGGCGGAAAGTACCAGAAGGAATACGGTGCAAGGTCCGGCTAAAGCCGGACGCCACATGGTGGTTGCGCCGAAAGGTCCGGCTAAAGCCGGACGCCACATGCTGAGCGCACCCGGACGCCACATCTTGTGAGGAGTGGTGAAGCTCGTCATTGCAGTCAACCTCTTGGGAAGATGAATGCAAGGGGCAAACCAAGATCGGCCGAGCCTCGACTGTAGGTTGCAAGATGTGACTTGGATGACCGCCACGCTACACTGGCGGCGTCCATGCGTATTCTCGACGAAGCCTTGATCCTGTCGCCGTCCGACCTCGCCAACTTCCTCACCTGTCGTCATCGCGCCGGACTCGACCTCGCGGTGGCCCACAAGCAACTCGAGCGGCCCGCGTATACCAATCCCTACGCAGCTATCCTGCAGAAGCACGGCGAAGAACACGAAGCGGCGTACGTGGATTCACTCCGGCGTCAAGGGCTGAGGGTCGTTGAGGCCTCAGGTGCCTCGGGTGCTGCAACTCTTGCCGCGATGCGCGACGGTGTGGACGTGATCGTCCAGGCGCGGCTCGAGCGACCTGCGCAGGGCCTGCCCCCCGTAGCTTTAGCGGAGGGGGGCTATGCCGACATCCTGCGGCGGGTCGAGACGCCGAGCGAACTTGGTGGATGGTCGTACGAGGCGCATGACACCAAGCTGACACGAGAGACCAAAGGGGGCACCATCCTGCAGCTGTCCGCCTACTCCGACATGCTCGGCGCCATGCAAGGGCGCACGCCGGAGCGGTTCCACGTGGTGACTCCCATTGCGGTGGAGCCGTATCGCGTCGCCGACTACGCGGCGTATTACCGGATGATCCGCGCCACGCTTCAACGCGAACTGGTGAAGGGGCATCAGCAGCTGCTCGCCGAGCACTATCCGGAGCCGGTCGAGGCCTGCCAGGTGTGCGTGTGGGCCGGCCGCTGCGAGGGGAGACGGCGGAAGGACGATCACCTGTCGTACATCGCCGGCTCGGGACGCACGCATCGCGTGGAGCTGGTGGCACAAGGCGTGCCGACGCTGACCGCCGCCGCCACCATGGCCGTGCCGGTCACGTTCAAGCCGGCACGCGGTGCGAGGGAAACTTACGACCGGCTGGGCGGCCAGGCGCGCGTGCAGCATCAGCAGCGGATCGAGAAGCGGCCCATCGTCGAGATGCTGCCGATTGAAGAGGGCGCGGGATTGCGTCGCCTGCCGGAGCCGTCGCCCGGGGACCTGTTCCTGGATCTGGAAGGGGCCGCGTTTGCCCGGGAAGGGGGACGCGAGTATTTGTTTGGGATCTGGTCAGGCGGGTCTGAAGACCCGCCTCTACGAGGCGACTACAAAGCGTTGTGGGCGGTGGACGATCTGCAGGAGAAGGCGGCGTTCGAGGCGGTGATGGACCTGATCGCTGAAACGGCGAAGGCCCATCCCGGCATGCACGTCTACCACTTCAACCACTACGAGCCGACCGCGTTCAAGAAGCTGGCCGGGCGATACGTGACGCGCGTCGAGGCGCTTGACGAGCTGCTGCGCAACGAACGCTTCGTCGACCTCTATCCCATCGTCCGGCAGGCCGTCCGCGCCGGCGTCGAGAGTTACTCGATCAAGCAGATGGAGCAGTACTACGGCTTCACCCGCAACGTGGCGCTGGCGAACGTGCGCCAGCCGCTCATCGAAGTGGAGACCGCGCTCGAAAGCCACGCCGTGGACGCGCTGTCGAGCGAGATTCGCGACGCCGTGCAAGGCTACAACGAGGACGACTGCCGATCGACCGAGGCGCTGCGCGATTGGCTGGAGCAACTGCGCGCCGGCGCGATGGCCGGCGGCGCCGACGTGCCGCGGCCGACGGCCGAGAGCAAGGAGCCGCAAGAGAAGACAGTGGCCTTGCAGCAGCGCGCCGAGGCCGTGCGCGCGCGCATTCTGGCGTCGATCCCGCCCGAGGCCGCCGCTCCGGCGCATCTGGATCACGCGCAGTGGCTGCCGGCGTACCTCGTGGACTGGCATCGCCGCGAGATCAACGCCGAATGGTGGGAGTACTTCCGCCTGCGCGACCTGCCCGAGGAGGACCTGTTCGACGAGCGCAAGGCCGTGGCCGGGTTGCGGCACGTCGCACGCATCGGCCCGTTCCTGGGCAAGAACGGCAGGCCTACCGGATCGATGATCGATCGCTACGCGTATCCGCCGCAGGACATCGAGATCGAAGTCGAAGACAAGCTGAAGTTGCAGGTCGATGCGCCGTTTGGCGAGGTGCTGGCCCACGACCGCGAGCAGCGCACGCTGGATGTGAAGAAGGGCAAGGCCGCGCTCGATGTCCACCCGTCGGCAGCGTTCGCGTTCGATGCGTTCCCGACCGACGTGCAGCAGGAGGCGGTGATCCGGACGGCCGAGTCGGGGGATGGCGATGCCTGCGGCATCCAGCTGCTGCATCGGCATCCGCCGCGCCTTCGCTCGCAGCCGTTCGCGCGGCAGGCCGGCGAATCGGAACAGCAGTTCGCCATCCGCATCGTGACGGATCTCGATCGCACGACGCTGGCGATCCAGGGACCGCCGGGCGCCGGCAAGACCTACATCGGCGCGCAGATGATCCTGGCGCTGGTTCGCGCCGGCAAGAAGGTGGGCGTCACCGCGCACAGCCACAAGGTGATCCACAACCTGCTGGAGGACGTGCTGAAGAGCGCGCGTGCCGACGACGACGTGCGCGCGGCCGCGAAGGGCGACGAGGACAATGCGGAGGGTGTGGTCAGGGTGATCAAGGGCAACGACGCACCGCTGGCGGCGCTTCGCAGCGGCGAGGTCAACGTGCTGGGAGGCACGTCGTGGATGTGGGCGCGGGCCGACTATGCCGCGGCCGTGGATGTGCTGTTTGTAGACGAAACGGGCCAGATGTCGCTGGCGCATGCCCTTGCCGTGTCGCATGCCGCCAACAGCCTGGTGCTGCTCGGCGATCCGCGGCAGCTCGCGCAGCCGTCGAAAGGGAGCCATCCCGACGGCGTCGGGGTGTCGGCGCTGGAGCACGTGCTGGCGGGCGCCGAGACCATGCCGCACGAGCGCGGCATCTTCCTCCCCATCACCTGGCGCATGTCGCCGGCGCTGACGAAGTTCACGTCGGAGCTGTTCTACGAGGGCAAGTTGGCGGCGAAGGCCGGCCTCGAGCATCAGGCGCTGGCTGGCGTGAGCGAGGTCGCCGGTTCGAAGCTGTGGATGGTGCCGGTCGAGCACGATGGCTGCCGCAGTGCATCAGACGAGGAGGTGGCGGCCGTCGTCTCGCTGGTCGAGAAGCTGCTGGCGCGGGGATCGATGTGGGTCGACGAGAAGGGCGATGCGAGGCAGCTCACCGCCGCTGACATCCGCATCGTCGCGCCGTTCAACGCGCAGGTGAATCGGATTGCGGCGGCGCTGGGGTCGTCGTCAGGCGCAGGCGGGTCTGAAGACCCGCCTCTACGGACCGTGCAAGTGGGGACGGTGGACAAGTTCCAGGGGCAGACGTGCGCGGTGGTGATCTACTCGATGGCCACGTCGCGGCCCGAGGATGCGCCACGAGGGATGGAGTTTCTCTACAGCCTCAATCGGCTCAACGTGGCGACGTCACGGGCCCGCTGCGCCGTGTTCCTGATCGCATCGCCGAGGCTGTTCGAGCCCGACTGCCGCACGCCGCGGCAGATGTTGCTGGCCAATGCGCTGTGCCGATACTTGGAGATGGCAGAAACTGCCAACTGATCGCAGTGTGATTCTGGGGGCCTGGCCCCAATCATCCATCGCCTGCGGCTGGCCGCGACCGAATGGATGATTGGGGCCTGGATGATTGGGGCCAGGCCCCCATTTTCACCGATCCCTACGCGCCGCAGCGGGCGGACGCGATCTCCGACCGCTTCCGCTTGAACACCCGGACCCAGTCGTTGACGGTCACCCGGCGCTTGCGACCATTGGCGTCGGTCATCTCCTCGCCGCGCCTCTCGATCTGCGACACCGTGAACAGGTCGCGAATCTGGCGATCGCTCAGCATCGCCAGCCGTCGCGCCAGGAAGCGGCGGCCCGCCTCGCTGATCGCCGGATCTTCGAGGCTGCCGGTGAGCGACCGCGGCAGGTCGCCAACGCACTGGAGGGCCTTGCCCGCCGTAGCCTTGGCGGAGGTGGGTTTCCAGATCCCCGCGCTGTCCCAATCGGCGAGAAGCATCTTGCTGCGGTTGAGCCGCGTGGCTTTCCCGAATGTCGCGCCGAGATCCTTGATCACCAGCCACGCCGAGCGGCAGGTCTCGTTGCCAGTGGCGTCTTTCCGGTTGCGGCCTTCTTCGCACACGATCTCCTGCTGATCGGGCTTCGAGTCGGAATGCTGGATGAACACGGCCAGCAGCTTCAGCGCATCCAGCTGCGCGCGGGTTGCGCTGCCGCCACGGGGGCGAATCTGATCGAGTTCAGGCCACGCCCAGCCTTCGTAGCCGGGCACCGCCACCTTCTTGCCGGGCCGGTCGCGTTCGATGACGGCGGGCTCGAAGACGCGGGTCGCGAGATCGGTGGGCGGCTTGCTGCGCCAGTTGGTGGCGCCGGCGGCAAACGGGTCGACGGGGCAGTTGATGCAGGTCACCCGCGTGGGCAGCATGACGTCGGCCTTGAATCCCAGTGCCCACAGCAATCGGCTGGCCGCCACCTCGGCGTAGACCTCGCCGTTCTGCTCGCCGTACTTCACCTTCACCTTGTCGCCCTTCGCGATGGCGCACTCGAACTTGGGAGTGTTGCCCGAGAGCGGCTCGTCCGGATGCGCGTAGGTGCAGGTCGTGTGCGCCTCGACGCGCTGCGATGCGGGCAGCGCCGGGCCTTTGACCAGGTCGAGTGACGAGGTGTTGATCGATTGCCAGACGCGCGCCCGCTGCATCACCTCGCGGCGTTCTTCGACGGTGAGCTTCTTGAGCGTGCGCGGCCCTGTCGGTGCGGCGGCGTCCGGTGGGGGACCGAAGCGGCCGCTGGCGCATCCCGAAAGCGCCACCCCGACGGTGAAGACGGCAATTGCAACACGAATCATCGACCTGGGCCGTGCACACCGCGTGCCACGATGGATGATTGGGGCCAGGCCCCCATTTTCACATTACCTGGCAGGTAATCGCCACCATCCCCGCGGGATGTGACTATCGACTCCACGTCAACCCTCGGAGGTCACTGTCATGTCCAGCTCAACCATTCGTCCCTTTCTCCTCGCCGATGCCCTCGTCAGTGGTGCTACCGGTGCGCTTTTGGTCATTGCCGCGCCCATGCTCGAAAGCTGGCTCGGCCTGCCGGCGGCGCTGCTGCGATACGCCGGCATCATCCTGCTGCCGTTCGCGATGGTCGTCGGCTGGCTCGGCTCGCAGGCCGCCCCGCCCCGCGCCGCGGTGAAGGCCATTGTCGCCACCAACTTCGCGTGGGTGGCCGCCAGCATCCTGCTGCTGGTCGCCGGCGACGTGAATCCCACAACGCTGGGCATCGCGTTTGTGCTGTTCCAGGCGGCGGTCGTCCTGGTGCTCGGCGAACTGCAGGTCATGGGTCTGCGCAAGACCGCTAGAATCGCGTGATGCACTCGACAGGCGTGGGACAGTTGCTGCGCGATTGGCGCTCGGCTCGCGGCATGAGCCAGATGGACCTGGCCTTGCGGGCGGGATTTTCTACCCGCCACGTCAGCTTCATCGAGACCGGCCGGGCGCAACCCAGCCGGCAGGCCCTGCTGGCCATTGCCGAGACGCTCGACGTGCCGCTGCGCGAGCGGAACCACATTCTCGAGGCGGCCGGATTCGCCGGCGTGTACCGTCACACGCCGCTGGCCGCCGACGAGATGAGCCACGTTCGCGGCGTGCTGCAGTTCATCCTCGATCGCCACGAACCGTACGCGGCCGTGGTGCTCGATCGTCACGCCAACTGCGTCATGGGCAACCCCTCGTCCATGCGCCTGATGGGGGCGCTGGTGGATCCGTCTCTGCTCGCCGGCCAGGTCAACCTGCTGCGGGCCACGTTTCATCCGCTGGGACTACGCCGGTGGATCGTCAACTGGGACGAGGTGTCGCATCACCTGCTGTCGCGCGCGGAGCGCGAGCTGGGCGAAGCGCCGGACGACCACACGGGCGTCGCGTTGCTGCAGGAGATTCGCGGCTATGCCGGCCCGCCGGCCGCGGCAGCCCGTGGTCCATTGGCGTTCGACTTGCTGTTGCCGGTGCACATCCGCAGGGACGACATCGACCTCCGCTTGTTCAGCACGATCATGACCCTCGGCACGCCGACCGACGTCACGCTCCAGGAACTGCGGATCGAGACCTTTTTCCCGGCGGACGATGCGTCAGCAGCGGCGTGGAGAACTTTGGCCGGCGCCTGATGGGGCCTGATGGGGCCTGACCCCCCAATCCACCATTTGGTGGATTGGGGACAGCCCTTAAGGGCGGATACCAACGTGTCTCTCGCGTCCAATTCGCCAAACGAGCCGTGAGGGCTGTCACCGTTCCACCAAATGGTGGAATTGGGGGGCAGCCCCTCCCGCGATCCTCCCGCGATCACACCACGCGGAAGTTGCGCATCATCCCCATGTCCTCGTGTTCCAGGATGTGGCAATGGTAGAGATACAGCCCTGGATGGTGCGTGAACGTGGCCTGCACCCGGACGGTCTCGCCCGGCAACACCAGCACCACGTCGCGCCAGCCCGCGTCGACCACGCCGGCTCGCAGGGCGTTGCCAGCCGCGCCAGTGCGCTGCAGCACGCGGAACTGGCGGCCATGCATGTGGATGGGATGCGCCGCTTGCATCCCCATGCCGTTGGGCAGGTTCGTGAACTCCCACACCTGCGTGGATCCCGCCGCCACCGTTTCTTCCGGTGCCGCTTGCGTCATCTCGAACGTACGGCCGCCGAGCAGCCACTCCATTCGGCTGAACACGATCGGGACCTGGCGAACCTTCGCCGCCGCATTGATGGCCCAGGTTCTGTCGAAGGTCGACAGACGCTCGGGGACGGAAAACGCCACGCCTCGTCGCGCGCGCGTCCGCAGCGTCATGACGCGCATTGGCGCGCCGTTGGCCGCGCCGCTCGCAGCCGCGGCTCCACCACCCATGCCGCGCCCCATTCCCATTCCACGGCCCATGCCCATCATGCCGGCCATGCCGGCGTCGGCTTCGGGATACGCCTGGCTGTCCAAGTGGATCTCGGTGCCGGCGGCGATGCCGGTGAGATCGACGAGCAGGTCGGCGCGCTGTCCCGGCGCCAGCGTCAACACCGCCTGTCGCGCCGGTCGCTCGAGCAGCCCGCCGTCGACGCCAATCAGCGTCATCTTCACGTCGCGGTTCCACGCGAGCTTGTAGATGCGCGCGTTCGATCCGTTCAGCAGCCTGATGCGTTGCCACCCGGCATCCACATCGATCACCGGCTGCGGTCGACCGCTGACCATCACGCGGTCGCCGAGGAAGCCGTTCATCATCTCCATCATGTTGTCGCCGCGAAACACCAGCTGGTTGCGCGCGTCGAACTGGCGATCCTGCAGCACGCACAAATGCTCGGCGGAGAGTGACGGCAGGCCGAGCGCGTCCTCTTCGGCATCGTGGACGATGAACAGCCCGGCGAGCCCGCGGTAGACCTGCGCGCCCGTCCGCATGTGCGGATGCGGGTGATACCAATACGTGCCTGCACGATTGGCGACCTCGAACTCGTAGATGTAGTCGCGGCCGCGGCCGACCGCGAGTCGAGGATGGCCGTCGGCCTGCTCCGGGACGTCGAGCCCATGCCAATGAACGATCGAATCCTCCGCCAACTGGTTGCGGAAGCGGATGCGCACCTTCTGCCCGCGCCGCACGTGAATGACCGGACCGAGATACGACCCGGGCAGCACCTGCAGCATCGCCGCCGGGCCCTTGGTCACCTGGCCGGTGAAGCGCCAGACGGCTGTCGGCGCCCCGGCAAGGATTGATGCCTCCCCCGGGGCCGCGGTCAGCGTGAACTCGACGTCGGCCACGAATCCTGGCGAGGCGAACTGGCGAAACGCCGGCGCGCCGAACGCGTCGACGCGGCTGGCGACCCCGGCCAAGGCGGAAGCACTCAGGAGCCGGAGTAAGTCTCGTCGATGCATATCGACCCCGATGCAATCTCCAGACCGCTCGGATCTGCGGGGATTTCCGCTCTGAAGCGGCACCAACTGCTGACTATTCAGCGATCCTCTGCGGAAATTTCTGCCGAAGTTGGATGGTGAATCTGGGGGCCTGGCCCCAATCATCCATTACCACTTGAAGGCGGTGGTGGCGGCGTGCGACGACAGGCGCTGGTGCAGGCCGCGCGCCACGAGGCCGTCCAGGTAGGGAATGTCGATCCGCGATTGCTCGCCCGCGCCCGCCGTGTCGACGCGCACGCGCGCCATGGCGGCGCGGCGGTCGAGTGGCGACTGGCGCAGCGCCACCGCCTGAATCTTGTTAACGCGCGCCACCGTCAGGCTCTGCCACAGCCAGCCGCTGCGCATGGCCACCACCTCGTCTGACTCGGCCCAGCCGATGTGCGTAACATAGACGCGCGCGCTGAGGATGGCCCACGGCAGCAGCAACGCCAAAACGCCTATCGCACCCCACCCGACGACGATGGCCGCGGCCAGGGTGATGAGGGTGGTCATGATCAGATTTGGCTTCACCGCCCGGGCAAACGCCCGCGGATGCAGCGATTGCCACGCCAGCGACGACAGGTCGAGGCCCGGCATCACCTGCTGCAGCAGCGCCGGCAGCGCCGGTTCGCGCAGCAGCGGTGAGAGCCACTCGCGCACGCGCGTGGCTCCGCTCTCTTCGCCAGCGCCACCGGCCGTCTCCACGCGGACCGTCACGCGCTTGAGCCATCGATGCAGCGGCCCCGCCGACACGATCACCGTCTGCACACGCCGGATGGGCACGGTGGTGGCCACGCGCGTGAACAGGCCAAACGTGCTGCGCAGGTCATTGCCGTCGCGCGTGAGGCGGAAATCGTAGAGCCGCACCAGCGCCCACACCATCGACACCAGCCGGACAAACACCAGCACGCCGATCACGAGGCCCGCGGCACTGCCGATCACGCCGAGCGGAACCGGCCCTTCACTGAACACCGCGCTCCAGAAGTCACGCATGACGCCAAAGCCCAGCGACTGCGCCCGGCCGAAGATGCGGCCTGAGACGCCGCCGAACATGCCGGCCTCCCACCCCACGCCGGCCGCCGCACCAATCAGCACCATGCCCTTGTTCTCGAGCAAGCCGCACAGCAACACCTCGCGCAGCGACAGGTGGACCAAGGGTTGGCCCGCATCCGCCACCACCGGCTCCGCGTCGTCGCCGATCTCAATCGCAATCGGCGCCGCGCCCGCCACCTGGCTGCGTCCCGCCAGCACGCGCGTCCGCATCTCTTCGAACGCCGGCATCGACAGCACCCGCAGGCGGGCCTCCTCTTCCGCGCCGCCGCCGGTCTCGACCCGCACCTCGACCACCTTGAGCAGTTGATGCAGCGGGTTCTGCACGGCATCCAGGTTCTGGATGCGCGCATACGGCACGTGACGCTCGTTGCGGAAGATCAATCCCGATCGAATCACCAGCTCGCGCTCGTCATAGCGGATGCGGAACGACATGTAGCGGGCAATGCTGAACAGCGCCGCGGGGACGAGCAACACCAGCAGCCACGATTCCCAGCCCTGTGGCACCCAGTCGAACGCGCCCCCGGGGCCGCCGCTGGATCGCGACGCGCCGAACATGACGAGGATGGCGGGCAGCGCGAAGTTCTTGAGGTGCCCCACCAGGTCGAACAGGACACTCGCCGGATGCAGCCGCTGCTCAGACGGCATCGTCGGCTCCGGCAGGCAGCAGGTGTTGGCGGATGCGCAGCGCGCGGCCGTGCTCGAGGCCGGCAAGTTCGACCTTGGCGTGATCCGTTCCCGCGGTGTAGACCACCAGCGTGCCGAGACCGTAGCGGCGATCCAGCGGGCCCTGCGATACGTCGATGTGCTGCACGCGCGAGCGCGGCACGTTGATCACCACGCGCCAGTTGACACCACGCCGAATCTCGATGCCCTGGGCGTCGACGCGGTACGAGGTGTGCCGATATTGCAGCCGTGGCAGCACGAAAGTGACCAGCGACGAGACGATCAGCAGCAGGAGCCACGCACCTTGCAGCAGTAGTTGCACCCAGCCGGGCATGTCGTCGGCCACCATCAAGGCGATGACGACGCCTGCCAGCGTACCGGCGGCGAGCCCGCCGGCCACCAGCCCGCCGGCCAGCCGGCTGAGCGGGATGAAGCGCGGATCGAGCGAGTGGTCCAGGCCGTCGGCAACGCTGTCGGATTCGCTCACTGCTTGATTCTAGGGGCCTGACCCCCAATTCCACCAGATGGTGGATTGGGGACAGGGCTAGATCGCCCCGAAGAGCCAGTCTGTTCCCAGATGTCGCCTAAGTGCGTCACAAGGGCTGCCCCCAATCCACCATTTGGTGAAAAAGGGGGTCAGGCCCCAGAACGCCCGCCGTTACAATTCGCACATGGCCGACTGGACCGCCGCCTTTACCTACGCCTTCCGCACCCTCCGCCGCCAGCCGACCTTCGTTCTGGTGTCGGTGCTGACCCTGGCCCTGGGCATTGGCGCCAACACCGCCATCTTCAGCGTGATCAAGACGGTGGTGCTGAACCCGCTGCCGTACGAGGATCCCGAGAAGATCGCCGTGCTGTGGGAGGTCAATCCCGAGGGCAACCAGGGACCCGTCTCGATCCCGACCTTCGAAGACTGGCAGCGCGAGGCGAAGAGCCTGGAGTCGCTCGCCGCGTATCGCCACGTCGATTTCTCGTACAAGGGGACCGGCGATCCGCAGAACGTGCCTGGCCTGCGCGCCACGCCCGGCCTGTTCGCGGTGCTGAAGAGCAATGCGGTGCTCGGCCGCACCTTTACCGCGGACGAAGCGGTCCCCGGCGCCGACCGCGTCGTGGTCGTCAGCCACGGCTTCTGGACCCGCGTGCTGGGCGGCGATCGCAACATCATCGGCCAGACCATTCAGCTGGATGCCGTCCCCTTCACGGTGGTCGGCGTCATGTCGCCGGCGTTCGAGTTCCCGACCAGCACCAAGGTCGAGGCGTGGACGCCGCTGGCCTTCGATCCCAAGGACATGCACGGCCGCTCGCGCCGCGCGCGCTCGCTCGCTGACCGTGGTCGGCCGCATCGCGCAGGACAGCACGCCGCAGCAGGCGCAGCAGGAAGTCAACGTGCTGGCCGCTCGCATTGCCAGCGAGTTCAAGGACAGCAACGCCGGCTGGACCGCGCGCGTCGTCGCCGCCCACGAGCAGCTGGTGGGCGCCTCGCGTCCCGCGCTGATGGTGCTGATGGGCGCGGTTGGGTTCCTGCTGCTGATCGTGTGCGCCAACATGGCCAACCTGCTGCTGGCGCGGCTGTCGAGCCGCCGCCGCGAAATGGCCGTGCGCGGCGCGCTCGGCGCCAGCCGCTGGGAAGTGGCCAAGCCGATCGTCGCCGAAAGCCTGCTGCTGTCGTTCGCTGGCGGCGTGCTGGGGCTGCTCGGGGCGTTTGGCGGACTGCGACTGCTCGCCAGCCTGCCCGAAAGCCAACTGCCGCGCATGGACGGCCTGGCCCTCGACGGCGGCGTGCTGCTGTTCACGACGGTGATCTCGATCGGCGTCGCGCTCGCGTTCGGCCTGCTGCCGGCGCTGCATGCGTCGCGCCAGGACCTGCGCGACAACATGCAGGAATCGTCCGGCACCACGGGGAGCCCATACGCGCGGCGGCTGTTGAGTGGCCTGGTCGTCGTTGAAGTCGCGCTCGCCCTGGTGCTGCTCGTCGGCGCCGGCCTCATGACGCGCAGCTTCTCGAAGCTGCTGCAGGTGAGCCCCGGGTTCGACTCCACCAACCTGATCGCTGCCCGCGTGCTGCTGCCGACGACGAAGTACCAGCGGCCGACGCAAGCACGATTCTACGAGGACGTGATCGAGCGGATGCGCCGCGCGCCCGGCGTGACCAACGCCTCGGCGGTCTCGGCCATGCCGCTGCACGATGTCGGCGCGGCCGGGGCGCTGCCGTTCAACGTCGAAGGTCAGCCGGTGCCCGCCACCGAGGATCCGCTCGCCGACGTGCGCATTGTTGCGCCCGGCTACTTCGAGACCATGAAGATCAAGCTGATCGAGGGCCGCTTCCTCGACGAGCGCGATGCCGAGGCCGGCCCGCGCACCAGCGTGATCAATGAGACAATGGCGCGCCGCTACTTTTCGGATCGCAGCCCGCTTGGCCTGATCATCCAGAACCCTCACGGCAAGAGCCTGGTGGTCGGGGTCGTCGGCGACGTGCACAACCAGGGCCTCGACCGCGATCCACGCAAGCAGGTCTACCTGCCCATGCGACAGAGCCCGACGGCGGGCATGGCGGTGGTGGCACGCACCAACCAGGACCCGATGGCGGTGGCCAACACCATCCAGCGGGTGATCTGGGACGTGGATCCCGGTCAGCCGATCTACGAGCTGAGCACGATGGACCAGATCCTGGCACGCGCGGTGTTCCTGCCGCGCCTGAGCACGACCCTGCTGGCGCTGTTCGCGCTGGCCGCCCTGCTGCTGGCCGCGCTCGGCATCTACGGCGTGCTTTCGTACTCGGTGTCACAGCGCACGCGGGAGATTGGCCTGCGCATGGCGCTTGGCGCATCGGGCGGCAACACGGTGGCGCTGGTGGTGAAGAGCAGCATTGCGCTGGTGGCCATCGGCGGCGTGGTCGGTCTGGTCGCGGCCAGCGTGCTCGCGCGCTCCATGCAGGGCATTCTCTACGGGGTGGGACCGTTCGACATCCCGTCGTTCGCACTGGCGGCGACGGTCTTGATGATTGCCGGCGTGGCGGCGAGCGTGCTGCCCGCGCTACGGACAACGAGAGTGGACCCGATGATCGCCTTGCGAGAGCAGTAGGGGGCCACGAGGGTCTCGGAGACGGCACACGCGGCGGAGGAGAAGGTCCGCCTAAAGGCGGACACCACATCGATGTAGGGTCCTGCGAGTGTCTCTGTTTGTCGCCATCTCGTCCGCGGGTAAGCATGGGCTGGTCGACCTGCGTATGCCCTGCATGGAAAAGGTGCTCGCCCCGTTTCGGCCCCATCTCTACGCCCTCTTACGTATCGTGGCCGGCTTTCTCTTCTTTCAGCATGGCCTGCCGAAGCTGTTTGGCGGGTTCGGGCGGACGGCGCCGGTCGAGCTGATGTCGCAAATGGGCCTGGCAGGCATTATCGAAGTGGTCGGCGGCGCCATGATTGCGCTCGGCCTGTTCACCAGCCCGGTCGCCTTCCTGGCCAGCGGCCAGATGGCGGTGGCCTACTTCCAGGCGCACGCGCCTCGCGGGTTCTGGCCCATTACCAACGGCGGCGAACTGGCGGCGCTGTACTGCTTCGTCTTCCTGTACTTCGCCGCCGTTGGCTCGGGCAAGTGGAGTATCGACTCGATTAGAAAGTAAGACTACTTGCGCGCGGCCTGCCCGGCCTGGCGGGCGCGGGTCAGGTGCGGCACGATGCCGATCATGCGCTGCATCAGGAACAGCTGCGCGCGATGGTGCATCTCGTGTTCCTTCACGCCCAGCAGCATCTCGAAACGCGTCTTGCCGCCCATGGGCAGCGCCACCGTCTCTCCGAGCTGGGCATCGGTCATGGCCGCGAGCCCGGCCGCGAAGGCATCGCCATTGGCCTTGAGGGCGGCGACGATGTCGGCCTTGCTGGTCAGCGCCTTTGACGCCGCGCTCACTTCACCCATCCACTTGCCGAAGTCGTCGCCCGTCACGGCCACCTTCTGATCGACGAAGTGACACTGGTGGGCCCAGTGCGGCGTGGCGGCCAGGTGCGCGAGGGTCTCGGCGATGCTCATGGTGTCGGGCGCGGCGCGGAACGAGTACTGCTCTTCAGGAATGTCTTCGGCGGCCTGGATGGTGTTCTTGCGAACGGTCCGCCAGCTATCGGCCATGTCTTTCGACCCGTAATTGTTCATGTCAAAAACCTTTCAGTGAACCTGCCGGGAGGGCACTCCTGAGTCGGGAGGGCGCTCCAAGCCGGGAGGGCACTCCTTGTCGGGAGGGCACCGTTTGTCGGGAGGGGTTATTGGTCGGGATTAAGTGTTCTCTACAGCGCCATCAACGGTCGGCCGAGCAGTGCGATGCCGAGCAGCGCGCCGGTGACGACGAACCATAAGATGCCGATGGCCACGACAACGTTTCGCGCGGTGGGGGCGAAGGGGCTTGGCTGGTCGGCGCCGAGGGTGCGATCGAGCAGGAAGCCGACGAGGGGCAACGCTTGCAGGGCGTGCATGCCGAAGAAGTGCGCCGCGCGCAGGTCGCCGAACTCAACCGACCAGTTCAGGAACGGCAATCCCGCGCCGCCGTCGGGGCCGGGAATGGAGTGGGCGTTGTTAGCCACCATCATGAAACCCGGCAGCATGCTCGCCACGATGAACAACGCCACGCCGATGCGCACGCCCCACAGGTAGCCGGCGCGGTTCGACGGCGTGTCGCGCCGGACGATCCACAGGAACAGCATCACGGCAATGCTGCTGACGGTGATGGCCGCGCCCATGATGTTGAAGACGGCCAGGTCGAACGGGGTCTGGGCGTTGAAGTGCGACGTGGTGCCGCGCGCCGCCTGCATGGCGATCAGCACAATCTCGATGACCATGGCGCCGGCGAGGGTCCAGCGGACCAGCGCGCGCTTGACGGTGTCGGCGCCGGTCTCGGGCATGAACCACGCGATCGTCCAGAGGAAGATCGCGATCGAGACCAGGAACTTCATGGGCTTGAGCCACGGGTTGATGCCGAGGACGAGCCGCTGGTCGCCGATCGACAGCAGTGTCACCACGATCAGCCCGAGCCACATCAGCGCGCCGGTCCAGAACAGGAGCGGGTCGCGCGCGCGCAGCTCGGCGATCACGCCGCCTCTCCGCCTTCGCCGGGGCTTCGTCGCGACAGGTCAAGCGAACGGGTCTTGGCCGTGCGGATGGCAAAGTAGAACAGCAGCCCCACCGGGCCCAGCATGAACGTCATCAGATAGCAGGGCAGCATCACCAGGCGCGGAATGCCCAGCCGCTGCGAGTCGCGGCTCTCCCAGGCGCCGATGAACAGGTCGAAGGCCAGGTAGTGGATCCAGCCGGCCAGCAGCAGTTCGTCCATGCTGAACAGCAGCTTCGCCTCGGCGAGCGAGCCGAAGCCACCGGGGGCGTCGCTGATGTGCAGGAAGATGTAGACGAGATAGATCACCGACAGCGTCAGCGGAATGATGATGCCGGTCAGCAACTTCGCGCGGGGATCGGCGGGCACGACCACCAGCAGGATCCAGCCGAACATGGCGATGAAGGTGGCGAAGGAGAAGACGGTCTCGAGCGCGGGCATGCTGAATTCTATGCCGTACGAAGGAATGGCCGGGACTAAAGTCCCGGCCCTCCTGGTGCGGACGAACCTAAAGGTTCGTCCCTACTGCTGCGACGTGGTCGTGCCGGCCGCGGCGCCCGACGGCACCGACGTGCCGTAGTAGATGCCGTTGAACAGGAACTTGAAGGTGCCGTGCGGCTGGGCGCGGAAGGTGATCTCCGGTCCCAGCATGAAGACCTTGCCCTTGCCGACGGTGGCGGCCGCCGCGGCCACGCCGTCCTGCAGGTAGTGCTGGCCCCACGCCCAACCCGAGCGCAGCGATTCCTTGCCGGCGAACCACGCCACCGGCTTGACGCCGCTCATGGATGCGCCCGGGCCCAGGTGCATCACCGGGCTGTTGTCGAACATCACGTCGACTTCTTTCTCGAAGCCGTAGGCCAGCGGGTTGGTGTTGTCGACCGCGACCTTCAGCAGCGAGCCGGGGATGTAGTACTTGTCGCGTGGCAGCGCGCGCTCGACGCCCGCCGAAGTCATCTCGACCAGGTGGTCGCCGATCGGCAGGCCCATGTGCCGGCCGATGTTGGCCGAACCGCCGTAGGCGATGATTGCGCCGCCTTCTTCCGCGAACTTCTTCAGCTGCGGGATGGTCTTGTCGAGGGTGACGCGGCCCAGGCGATTGCGGAACTCCGCGGGGATGCTGTCGGCGTTCGGCGCCGCGCCGCCAAACCCGCCGCCTCCACCGGCCCCTTCGGGAATGCCGCCGTCCGGGAAGATCAGCACGTCGTACTTCGCCTTGAGGTTGCCGGCATCGAGCGCCGCCGGGTAGACGACTTCGAACTCGAATTCGTATTGCTCGAGCAGCCAGCGCGTCCAGCCCGAGGGCATGGAGCCGCCGTACATGTCCCACAGGCCGATGCGCGGCTTGGTCAGCTTGTGCATGGCGCCGGCCGGCCGCTGCGCGACGGCCGTGAAGTTGAGGCCGAGCTCGGCGGCGGCCTTCGTCAGCACCGCGCTCGTTGTCGCCTTGGCGGGCACGAAGATCACGCCGGTGCCGGTGGGCGACTGCCAGCTGCGATCGGCGACGAAGTATGCCTCTTCACCGGCCTTCATCAACCGGTTCACGGCGATGAACGCGTCGTTCTGGTGGTGCGACACGACGTAGCCGGCAGCGCCGGCGGTTTCGGTGACCTTACCGGGCGCGGGCGTGACGAGCGTGGTGATCTTCTCGAACGGACCATCGAAGCCGTCGAGTATGCGATCGAACTTCACGCCCATCTGGTAGGCGAGCGTCCAGCCGGCGTTGTCGTACGGCGGAATAGGCGGGCCGCCGGGGAACTGGAAGTCGTTCGGGTGATCCTGCGGCTCGAACATGTCGAGCACGTGCGGGCGGAAGGCCTGCGCGGTTTTCACCACCCACGATCCTGCCGGGTACTGCTTGCCGCCGGCGCTGAACGCCGCCGTGGCCTTGTGCACGGTGATGCCGTTCTTGATCAGCGCGTTCATGAACTTGGTGGCGGTGAGGAAGTCGGGCTGATCCGACGACAGCACGTAGCCACGCGGGTCGCGCCACTCGGGCTTCTTGGCCAGCTTCTCGTACTGCGCGATCGGCACGCTGCGGGTGAAGCCGCCGACCGACATGCGGGGATCGGTCGCATCCACTTTCTGGCCGCGCGCGATTTCGTCCTTCATCGCCTGCAGCCTCCGGGGGTACATCGTCCAGGTGTCGGTGGAGCCCTTGGCGATGCTGTCCTTGCCCATCTTGTAGATGTTGAAGAGGAAGATTTCGCGGTTGCGCGAGGCCACGTCGAGCACGGCGCGGTTGGCCGTGACCGAGTAATCCACCGACTGGCGGAAGTGCCACTTCTGCGGCTGGATGGGGAAGGGCAGGTCGGCGCTGGCCATCTGCCGATCGGGCACGAACGCCACTTCCATGGGCGTGGGGTGGCCGATGGTTTCGGTGAGCAGGCCGAGCATGTTGTGGAAGTAGGGCGTGGTGCGCAGGCCGCCGTTCCACCACGTCGAGTAGTTGGCGCCGCGCCGCATGGTGGCGCCTGGCTTGTTCTCGGTGACGAAGCGGTTGTGCATGGCCGAGCCGACCACGTCGAGGCCCGTGATGATCAGCGGGTGGTACACGTAGTTGGCGGGATCGCGGAAGGGCGGCGCGAACAGGATGGTGCCGGTCGGCCCGGTCTGGTGGTGGTTGTAGATGATCTGCGGGAACCACTCGCTATAGAGCTGGCGGTTGATGTTGATCGACTCCGCCTGCGCCGACATGTAGAAGTCGCGGTTGTTGTCGTGGCCGATGTACTTCTGGTACAGCCGCGGCACGCCGTTGGTGGTGCGCTTCAGCGGGTCGGCCTCGCGCATGTACCAGTCCGAGACCAGCTCCATGCCGTCGGGATTGACATGCACCGCCAGGATGATGATGTCGCGCAGGAAGCGCATGGTCTCTTCGTCGGTCTTGCTGACCAGCTGGTGGATGGTTTCGATCAGCTGCTGGGCGCCGAGCACTTCGTTGGCGTGCAGGCCGCCGTCGATCCACACTACGGCCTTGCCGTCGCGGGCGAGCGCGCGGGCCTGGTCGTCGGTCAGGCCCTCGGCCTGCGCCAGCCGGCGGGCAATGTCCTTGTACTTCGCCAGGTTCCGGTGGTTCTCGGGCGAGGTGATGATGGCCATCAACTGGTCGCGATTCTCAGCGGTCTTGCCGATCGACTGCACGATCATGCGATCCGATTCGGTGTCGAGCTTCTTCACGAACTCGGAGAACTTGGTGTAGTTCGGCAGCACGTAGTCGGCGCCGATCGCGTGGCCGAAGAACTGTTCGGGTGAGGTGACCTTCGGCGCGGCCGGCGACTGGGCCTGGGGCGCGGCAAAGGAGAGCAGGAGCAGGACGACCAACGAGAGCGACCGGAGTTTCAAACGCATCCGGGAAGTATACCGGGGTCTGACCCCGAGCAAGGGCTGCCGAGGGGTCTGACCCTGTCGCGTGGAGAGGACTACCATTGGAGTGCATGCCTGCCACCATCCCCTACGGCGCCTGGCCGTCCCCCCTCACCGCGGCCCGCGTCACGGCCGGCGCCCTTCGGCTCGACCACATCCAGCTCGACGGAGACGATGTCTATTGGGTGGAGGGGAGGGCATCGGAAGGCGGACGGTATGTGATCGTGAAGCGCGATGCGATGGGGGTGCTGACCGACATGACCGCGCCGCCGTTCAACGTGCGCACGCGCGTGCATGAATACGGCGGAGCTGCCTACACGGTCGATCGCGGCACGGTCTACTTCGCGAACTTCGCCGACCAGCGGATCTATCGCCAGGCGCCCGGGGAGGCCCCGGAAGCCATCACTGCGGAGGGCTGCTTCTACGCCGACTTCCGCGTGGACACGTCGCGTAACCGGTTGATCGGCGTTTGCGAGGATCACGCGAACGCGGGCCTGCCCACCGGAGCCTCGGCGAAGGTGGGCGAGCCGTCGAATACGATCGTGGCGATCGAACCCCGGGACGGCGGCACTGAAGTGCCGCCCTTCTGGCACGTCGGCGCCTTGATCTCTGGCGCTGACTTCTACTCGGATCCGATCGTGAGCCCCGACGGCGCCTCGCTTGCGTGGCTGCAGTGGCATCACCCCAACATGCCGTGGGACGGCACCGAGTTGTGCGTGGCGCCCTTCAACGCCGATGGCAGCCTGGGGGCCGCGCAGGTCATCGCGGGCGGTGCGGCCGAGTCGATCTTTCAGCCCAGTTGGTCGCCTGACGGCACGCTGTACTTTGTGTCGGATCGTTCGGGCTGGTGGAACCTCTATCGCGTCGGAGCCGACGGCATCGAGGTGGTGCATACCATGGCGGCGGAGTTCGGCAAGCCGCAGTGGACCTTCAGCATGGTCACCTACGCGTTCATCTCGGCCGATCAGATCGCGGCGACCTACACGCAGGACGGCCGCTGGCACCTGGCGCTGATCGACACGCGCTCCCGCGCCTTCACGCCCGTCGACCTGCCAGTGGAGCCGCTCGAGTCCATCCAGGCCGGTAGCGGCTCGCTCTACTTCATCGCCGCATCGCCCACGGCGCCCAGCGCCATCACGCGGCTGGCGCTCAGCGACTGGTCGACGCACGTGCTGCGTTCGGCGGCGGCCGAGCCAATTGATGCCGCCTGGATCTCGGTGCCCGAAGCGGTGACCTACTCCGCCACCGGTCGCGCGGTGCATGCGTTCTACTACGCGCCCGCCAATCCTGAAGTGACGGCTCCTGATGGCGAGCGTCCGCCGCTGCTGGTGCTGACGCACGGCGGCCCGACCGGCGCCACGCAAGCGACACTCGATGCGAAGATCCAGTTCTGGACCAGCCGCGGCTTCGCGGTACTCGATGTCAACTACAGCGGCAGCACCGGCTACGGCCGCGCCTACCGCGAGCGGTTGAACGGCAACTGGGGCATCGCCGACGTGGACGATGTGGTTGGCGGCGCGCGGGCGATGGTGGCGGCAGGAAAGGCGGATCCCGAGCGGCTGATCATTCGTGGCGGCAGTGCCGGCGGCTACACCACGCTGGCCGCGCTGACGTTCCACCAGGTGTTCAAGGCCGGCGCCAGTTACTACGGCATTAGCGATCTCGAAGTGTTGCAGCAGGACACCCACAAGTTCGAGTCGCGCTACAACGAATCGCTGATCGGTCCGTACCCAGCGGCCCGCGATGTCTACGTGCAGCGCTCGCCGATCCACTTCACCGACCGCCTGTCGTGCCCGATCATCCTGTTCCAGGGCCTGGACGACAAGGTGGTGCCGCCCAACCAGTCGGCGATGATGGCCGACGCCGTCCGCAAGAAGGGGCTGAAGGTGAAATATGTGACCTTCGAGGGCGAGCAGCACGGCTTCCGCAAGGCCGAGAACATCATCCGCGCGCTCGAGGAAGAGCTCGCGTTCTACCGCGACGTGTTCGGGGTCTGACCCCGAGTGGGGAGTGCCGAGGGGTCTGACCCCATCGCCGGAGAACGGCATCCCGATTGCTCCCTATCCTGCATTCCAAGGAGGATGCAGATGCCCCGCCCCTTACGTCACGCACCAGCCGGCGCCCCTGTCCACGTCGTGAATCGTGCGAACGACAGGCGGCAGATCTTCTTCAAGGACAGCGACTACGAGCGGTTTCTCGAACTGTTGACGGAGGCCTGTCGACACGCCGCCGTACGACTTCACGCCTATTGCGTCATGCCGAACCACTTCCATTTGATCGCAGTTGGCACCACAGACATCGCAGTTTCTGCCTGCCTGCAGCGGCTAACGGGTCGCCATTCTCGCCAACTGCGCCAGGACACCGCCACCCAGGGGACTGGTCACATCTACCAAGGCCGATTCTGGTCAGACATCATCAGAACGGACCGCGACTTTCTGGCGGTGCAGAGGTATATCGAAGCCAATCCCTTACGCGCGAAGCTGGTCGTATCAGCCGAGTTGTGGCCGTGGAGCAGCCTGTGGGAGCGGGAGACCGGCGGCCGCACCTTGTTGGACGAGAGTCCGGTGATTCTGCCGGCAGAGTGGGTGTCGATGGTGAAGCGTTTGCCTGACACTGCGGTGGGGTCAGACCCCTCAGCACTCCCGATTCGGGGTCAGACCCCGAGTGGGGAGGGTTGACAAGGTATATTGCTATGTAGTTATATAGGCATATGAATGCCCTGCGCCTTACCACCCTCCTGCTCGAAGATGCCTCGGTCCGCCTGCTTGATGTCCGTTCCCCCAGCGAGTTCGAGAACGCCCACGTCAGCGGCGCCTACAACGTGCCCCTCGACCTGCTCGGCGAGCACGTCCAGGACGTGCGCACCGCCGCCGGACCGGTGGTGCTGATCTGCCAGTCGGGCCAGCGGGCGTCGAAGGCCGAGCAGCTGCTGCGCACGTCGGGGCTGGCCAACGTGCACGTCCTCGAGGGCGGCATGAAGGAGTGGCTCGCCCGGGGGCTGCCGGTCACGCGGGTCAAGGCCCGCATGTCGCTCGAGCGCCAGGTGCGCATTGCCGCCGGCGCCATGGCCGCGATCGGCGGCATTGGCGCGCTGACGGTGTCGCCGCTCTTCGCCGTGGTGCCGGCCTTTGTCGGCAGCGGTCTCGTGTTCGCCGGCCTCACCGACACCTGCGCCATGGGGCTGCTGCTGGCACGGTTGCCGTACAACCAGGGCACGGCGACCTGTGACACCGAGGTGATCGTCCAGCGCTTCCTCGCGCACGAAGGCCGCGAGCGGTCATGACGCTGACGGCCCTTGGCCTGGCGATGGGCATTGGCCTGGTCATGGGCATGCTGGGGGGCGGCGGCTCGATTCTCGCGGTCCCCGCGTTGACGCTGTTGCTACACTTCACGCCGAAAGAGGCCGTCGTTATCAGCCTGGCCATGGTCGCCGTCGCCGCCACCGCTGGGGCCGTGGGCAGTTTCATCCGCGGCACCCTCCCGCTGGCCGCCGGCCTCACCGTCGGACTGGCAGCCACCGTGGGCGCACTGCTTGGCGGCTTCGTCGGTGCCCAGCTGGCCGACGCCACCCAGCTGCGCATGCTCGGCGTGGTGATGCTGATGGCGGCGGCGTTGATGTTCTGGCATCCGGTCGTGGAGGGGGCACCGGCACCCCGGCGTTCGGTTCCCGTGCTGCTGGCGATTGGCTTTCCACTCGGGCTCCTGACGGGATTAATCGGGGTGGGCGGCGGATTCCTGATTGTTCCGGCACTGGTGATCGCGGCGCGCCTGCCCATGCGCGAAGCGACCGGCGCCTCGCTGGTGGTCATGGCGATGGCCGCGGTCTCAGGATTGACGGGGTACCTGGGACAGACGCCGCTCGCGCTATCGTTCATCGTGCCGTTCGCGGTGGTGGCCGCACTGGGCGCGCTCGGCGGCGGCGTGATTGCCGACCGCCTGCCGCAGCGCCGCCTGCAGCAGGCCTTCGCCACGACGCTCGTGGTGCTGGGATCGTACGTGCTCATTCGCTCGTAACATTGAGGAGACATCATGTTCGTGAAGCGTTTCTTTGAACCCTCCATTGCCCAGGCCAGCTACCTGATCGGCTGCCAGGCCAACGGCGAAGCCATTGTGATCGACGCGAACCGCGAGATCGATCAGTACATCCGGGCCGCGGAGCAGGAAGGTCTCCGGATTACCCACGTCACGGAAACCCACATTCACGCCGACTACGTCTCCGGGTCACGCGAACTGGCCCGGACGACCGGCGCCACGCTGTATCTCTCGGACGAAGGCGACGCCGACTGGAAGTACGCGTTCGCTGCGGAAGGCCGGCCGCTTCGCGACGGCGATGACCTCACCATCGGCAACATCCGCGTCGACGTGTTGCACACGCCCGGCCACACTCCGGAGCACCTCTCGTTCCTGATCACCGATGGCGCGGCTGCCGACAAGCCGATCGCCGCCGTGACCGGCGACTTCGTGTTCGTCGGCGACGTCGGCCGGCCCGACCTGCTGGAGCGCGCCGCCAACATCAAGGGGACGATGGAGGCGGGGGCGAGGACGCTGTGGAAGAGCCTGCAGAAATTCGCGGCGAACGAAGACTGGCTGCAGATATGGCCCGGCCACGGCGCCGGCTCCGCGTGCGGCAAGGGCATCAGCTCCATCCCTTCCTCCACGCTCGGCTACGAACGCCGCTTCAACTGGGCCTTCAACGTGAAGACGGAAGCCGAATTCGTGACGCGGGTGCTCGAAGGCCAGCCGGAACCTCCGGCCTACTTCGCCACCATGAAGCGCGTGAACAAGGAAGGCCCCGCGCTGCTGGGCCGGTACCAAGCGTCGCCGCGCCTTGCGGACGAGAAGCTCACCGAGCTGCTGGCCGCTGGAGCGCTGGTCGTCGACACCCGCCCGGCCGCGCAGTACGCCGCGCAGCACGTCCACGGCACGTTGAACATCCCACTGAACGGCTCGTTCGTCCCCTGGGCGGGATGGCTGGTGCCCTACACCGCGAACCTCTACCTGATCGTGGACGAGGCAACGGCGATCCAGCTGCCTGAGATCTCGCGCTTGCTGTCGTTGATCGGCATCGATCGCATCGCCGGCTGGCTCAACACCTCCGTGGTCACCGCCACCGCCGGGCTGCGCAGTACACCCCAGATCACGGCCGCCGAGTTGCAGCCGAAGCTCGCCGCGGGCGGCGTCACCGTGATCGATGTGCGCAACGCCAGCGAATGGGCCGGCGGTCACCTGCCTGGTGCGGTTCACATTCCGCTCGGCTACCTGGCCGAGCGTTGTCGCAGCCTGCCCGCGCAGCCGATTGTGGTGCAGTGCCAGAGTGGCGCGCGGTCGGCGATTGCCGCCTCGCTACTCGAGCGTCTCGGTGTTCCCAATGTGACCAACCTGACCGGTGGCTTCTCAGCATGGGCGGCGGCGGGACTTCCGGTGGAGGGCCGTCATGAGCAGCAAGCCACTCACGCCTGAGACGTTGCTGATGGTGGCCCAGCGCTTCAAGGTGCTGGCCGAACCGGCCCGTCTGCAGGTGCTGAACGCGCTGCGCGGCGGCCCGCTGAACGTCAGCGAGTTGATCGACGAAACCGGCCTGAACCAGGCCAACCTCTCGAAGCACCTGCAGTTGCTGCACGCCAATGGCTTCGTCAACCGCCGGCGCGACGGCCTGTTCGTGATCTACGAGCTGGCTGACAAAAGCGTGTTCCAGCTGTGCGACATCATGTGCGGCCAGGTGAAGCGGCACGCGACATCACAGGTCAGGCAGCTGGCGGCGGTACGCTGAGGCGCGGCACTCGCGATAAACTGGTCGCTCGATGAAAAAGATTCTCGGCGGCTGCTTGATCGTGTTGGTCCTTGCGGTAGTGGGGTTCGGCGTGGCCGGGTTCTACGCCTATCGTGCCGCCCGGCCGATGTTCGACAATGCCGCCGACTACGTCGCGCGAGCGGGCGAACTGTCGACCCTCAGCGACCTGGTCAGGAACCAGTCGGCGTACACGCCGCCACCGGCCGGCGAGCTGACCGCGTCGCAGGTCGAACGCTTCATCGCAGTGCAGGGCCGCGTACGGTCGGAACTGGGCGATCGCTGGGCCGAACTCGAGAAGACGGCTGAATTGCTCAGGCAGAAGGCCGAGAACAGGCAGTCGGACTGGTCGTTCAGCGACATCACCTCGATGGCCTCGAGCTTCATGGGCGTTTACACCGAGGCGCGCAAGGCCCACGTCACGGCCTTGAACGTCCACAAGTTTTCGGACGAGGAGTTTTCGTGGGTGCGGCTGCGCGTCTACGAGGCGGCCGGCATGGAGCTGGCCGGCAGCTTCGATACCTCGGCCATCGAGGCCCTGTTTCGAGACGGCGCCGCCAGGACCGGGATGAGCGTGCCCGAGGTGACCATGCCCAGTGTGCCGGAAGCGAACATCGCGCTGGTCAAGCCGCACGCCGCCAAGCTCAAGGAATGGCTGCCGATGGCCATGCTCGGCCTTTAGTCACACCACCGTCGTCACCGCGTCACACACCGTTCAAACGCGATTGTTAACGTCTCATCGAGGACAAACGATGAGACGAGCACTGCTTGCACTAGCTGTACTTCTTTCCCTGGCCACCCCCGCACTCGCCCAGTTCGAGACGGCCACGGTCGTCGGCGTGGTCAAGGACTCCACCGGCGCGGTCGTGCCCGGCGCCAAGGTCACGCTGACCAACACGCAGACCGGCGTCACGGCCGAGCGCATGAGCGACGCTAACGGCGCCTACGAGTTCTTCAACGTCCGCATCGGCGCCTACATCGTCGCTGCCGAGAAGGACGGCTTCTCGGTGGCGCTGGTCGACAACGTCCAGGTCACGGTCGGCGCCCGCCAGCGCGTCGACCTCAGCATGGCCGTAGGCCAGTTGAGCGAGCGGGTGGAAGTGAGCGCCCGCGCGGTACTGCTGCAGACCGACTCGAGCGATCGCAGCCAGATCATCACCGGCGACCAGACGCGTGCGCTGCCGCTGAATGGCCGCGCCTACTCGTCGCTGACGCTGCTGTCGCCCGGCGCGCGGCAGTCGTCGATTGGCGCGTCGCGCGAGGGCTCGTTCAACATCAACGGCCTGCGCTCGACCTTCAACAACTTCCTGATCGACGGTGTCGACAACAACGCCTACGGCACCAGCAACCAGGGCTTCTCGAACCAGGTGATGCAGCCGGCGCCCGACGCGGTGGGCGAGATCAAGGTCGTCACCAACAACATGAGCGCCGAGTACGGCCGTTCGGCCGGTGCCACGATCAACGTCGCCTACGCCAGCGGCACCAACACCTTTCGTGGCTCGGCCTGGGAGTTCGCCCGGCGCACCGAGTTCAACGCGACCGGCGCGTTCCGTCCGGCCAACGGCATCAAGCCGGCCTTCGATCGCGACCAGTACGGCGCCGTGCTCGGCGGTCCAATCATGAAGAACAAGGCGTTCTTCTTCACCGACTTCGAAATCCTGAAGCAGACCCGCGGCGGCAACGTGTTCTCGTCGCTGCCGACGATGACGCAGCGGCAGGGCATTCTGTCGGTAGACATCCGCAACCCGCTGACCGGCGAGGTCTACCCGGCGGGCACGCCGATTCCGATGAGCTCGTTTGCCCGCAAGGTGCTGAACGATCTGCCCGCGACCATCAACTCGGGCACGGCCAACAACTACATGCTGTTGGCCAACCAGACCGATGACACCCCTAAGGCGGGTGGCAAGGTCGACATTCAGGTCAACCCGCGATTGTCGGCCTTTGGCCGCGTCGGCTGGCGTAGTGTCGACATCATTGACACGCCGTCGATTCCGCTGCCGTCGGGCGGTGGCGGCAACTCGAACACCTATGTCAGCAATCGCCAGTTCTCGGGCGGGCTGACCTGGCAGCCCGGCGGCACCTCGCTGCTGGAGATTCGGATGGGCTGGTCGAACACTGAGGGCGGCAAAGACCCGGCGGCGCTCGGCACCCCCGGCGCCCTCGAGGCCTACGGCATCAGCGGCTTGCCGACCGACCCGCGCGTGTCGGGAGGATTGATGACGCAGCAGATCACCGGCCTGTCGGAGCTTGGCCGCCAGGCGACCAACCCGCAGTGGCAGTACCCGACGGTGCTGAACCCGAAGATCAACTACTCGTGGTTGAGCGGCCGGCACTCGCTCAAGACCGGCTACGAGTTCCAGAACATCAAGACGCAGGTGCAGGACGTGAACCCGCTTTACGGTCGCGACACCTATGCCGGGCAGTTCTCGCGACCGGCCGGGGTGGCGGCGAACAACCTCTACAACCTCGGCGACTTCATGCTGGGCCTGCGCTCGACCTATGCGCTCAGCAACATCCTCGTTGCCGACCTCGTCCAGAACATGCACTTCCTCTACGTGCAGGACGACTGGCGCGTCAACGATCGGCTGACGCTCAACGCCGGTCTGCGCTACGAGTACGCCACGCCGTGGGTTGAAGAGAACAACGTGCTGTCGAACTTCGACCCGGCCACCAAGCGAATGGTGATGGCGAAGGACGGCTCGCTGAAGGATCGCTCGACGATCAATCCCGACCGCAACAACCTGGCGCCGCGGCTGGGCCTGGCCTACACGCTGACACCGAAGACGGTGCTGCGCGGCGGCTGGGGCATCAGCTACGTCCACTTCCATCGCGCCGGCGGCGGCAACGTGCTGCCGATCAATGGCCCGCAGGTGATCAACGCCGTGGTCGTGCAGACCGCCAACCAGGCCGACTTCCGGACGACGCAGCAGGGCTACCCGGCCGACCTGACCGACCCGTCGAAGTTCAATCCGCTGGCCGCCAACATCACCTACATGCCGAGCGACTACAGCTCGAGCCAGGTGCAGAGCTGGTTCGCGTCGGTCCAACGCGAACTCTGGGAGGGGGCGCTGCTCGATGTCGCGTATGTCGGCAATCGCGCGGAAGGCCTCCTGCTGTTCGCCAACTACAACCAGGCGGCGCCGAACAACTCTGCCGGCACACTGACGCTGCAGCAGCGGCGTCCGATTCAGGAATTCGCCGACATTACCTATGCCTTCGACGGCGGCAAGTCGGCCTACCAGTCGCTGCAGACCAAGTTCAACTGGCGCATTGGCGCGGGCCTGTCGATCCTGAGCTCGCTGACCCTGTCGCAGTCGAAGGACAACGGCGCGGGGTCGCTCGAGAACGCCAACGGCAACTTCCCGGCACCGCAGGACTTCAACAACCTCGACGCCGACTACGGCCTGTCGGCCTACCACCAGCCGTACAACAGCACGACCAGCTTCGTGATCGACCTGCCGTTCGGGCGCGACCGCAAGTACATGTCGAACGCCAACGGGTTCGTGAACGCGCTGCTCGGCGGCTGGCAGGTCGCCGGCATCAACACCATCATCCCGGGTGAGCAGGTCACGCTGACCTACACGCCGACCGCGGCGGCGGCGGTCTCGGGCATCCAGCAGGACTTTCGCGGCGCCAACAACTACCGGCCGAACGTGTCGGGCGACGCGCTGGTGCCGGAAGGCGAGCGCACTATCGGCAACTGGCTGAGCCGGACCAACGTCACCATCCCGACCGACATCAGCCAGCCCTTTGGCAACGCCCCGCGCAACAGCGTGCGTGGCCCGCTGACCTGGACGATCGACCTGGTGGCGTCGAAGCGCTTCCAGATGCCGTGGCGCAACAGCTCGCTGGAGTTCCGCGGCGAGGCGTTCAACCTGCTGAACCGCGTCAACTACCGCGCCCCGAACGGCAACCGCAGCGCGGCGGCGTTCGGTACCATCACGTCGACCTACGACCCGAGGATCATCCAGTTGGGTCTGCGGGCCAGCTTCTAGAACTGCCGGGAACCGGGAACCGGGAGTCGGGAGTCGCCCGTCTTGCCGACTGCCGGTTCCCGACTCCCGGTTCCCGTTACAATTTGTTGGTGAGCACCCTGACTCAAATCTGGATCAAGCGGATGCACAAAGGTCCGATGGATCCCGCGACCAAAGCGACCGTCGTTGCCGGCAAGGGCCTTGTCGGCAACGCCAACCAGGGCGGCAAGCGCCAGGTCACCATCGTCTCCAACAAAAACTGGGAAGCTGTCACCGCGCCGCTCGGCGCCACCCCCGACCCGCGCATGCGCCGCGCCAACCTGCTGGTGTCGGACATCGACTTCGCAGACGCCCGCGGCAAGATCCTGCGCATCGGCCAGGTGCGCATCCGCATCTACGGCGAAACCCGCCCGTGTGAACAGATGGAAGCCGTCGCCCCGGGCCTGCAGCAGGCCATGAGCGTCCCGTGGGGCGGAGGCGCCTTCGGCGAAGTCATGGATGACGGCGAGATCTCTGTCGGCGACACCGTCGAACTGCTGAACCCCTGAACTGCTGACCCAGTGAACGTGTGAACCTTCTGTCTCTGTCCTTCGTCTGATATAGACAACTGTCAATATGTCGTCCGACCCCAGGATCCCCGAAGCCGAGGCCGACGTGCTGTCGGCCCTGTTCGACGCCGAAGAGGCGACCGCCAGGACCCTGCGCGAGGTGCTGGCGCGCAAACGGCCGATGGCCCACGGCACGGTGGTGACGCTGCTGCGCCGGCTCGAGACCCGGGGCCTGGTGAAGCGGCGCAAGGCCGACCAGGGGAAGGCGTTTGTCTATCGCCCCGCCAAGGACCACGCCCGCACCTTCGGGCCCGGCGCCTCGAGCCTGGTGCAGCGCGCATTTGGCGGTCGGCCGGCGGCGCTCGTGGCATCGCTGTTTGAAACGCGCCCGCCTTCGGCACAGGAGATCGACGAACTCGAGGCACTGGTCGAGCGCCTTCGCAAGGACAGGCGCCGCCAATGACGATGTGGCAGCACGTGTGCGCCAACTACGCACACTGGATGGTGGGGCAGATCGATGCGTCGATTGCCGCAGCGATGCTGCTGGCGGTGGCCGTGTTGTGCCGGCACCGGCTGGCGCCGCAAGTGCGTTCCGCCATCCTGCTGATTGCGCTCGTCCGCCTGGCCCTGCCGCCGTGGCTGCGTTCGCCCTGGTCGGAAGCGCTGGTTGACCTTGCGCCAATCGACGACACGCGAATGCTGGCCGTCGAATGGCTCAGCCCGCAGCTCACGACCGTGCTCTTCACGGTGACGATGGCGATCACGGTGGGCCTGCTGATCCGGCTCACCTGGCAGGTGCGTGTCATCGCGCGCCGGCTCCAGTCGCTCGACCGCGCGCCTGATGCGCTCTGTGAGCGTGTCCATGAGTTGGCGGGTCACCGCCACATTGACTTGCGCGTCTCGCCCACCGAAGGGCCATTCGCCAGTGGCGTGTTCAGGAAGATCATCGTGCTGCCCGCCCCGCTCGTCGAGGGTTTGGATCACGTGGCGATGGATGCGGTGCTGGCCCACGAAGTGGCGCACCACGAGCGCCGCGACCTGTGGTGGCTCGCGGCGGCGCGAGTACTGACGAGCGTGGCGTGGTTCAATCCACTGGCTCACCTCGTGGCCCGGACGCTGGTGGCCTCGCGTGAGGACGGCAGCGACGACTGGGCCGTGATGCACACGTCGCGCGACCCGTTCGCCTATGCGCACGCGCTGCTGCAGTCGGCGCGAATCGTGGCCGTTCCGCATCCCCTGGGCACCGCCGGCGCGCACCCGATGGGCCCGCGCTTGCGGCGGTTGCTTGACGGTCGAGCGGACTCCGACGCCCGGCTGACCCTGGCGGGTGCCGCGCTCATCCTGGTGGCGGCGACCCTCGCCCTGCCCGGCGCGCACATGCCAACCCTGGACGACCCGGCCGAACGCGAGGATGCGGTGATCGTGATCAAGCGGGTGCTCGGCGAGCGCGGCATCGCCGCAATCAGAAACAGGTAAGCAGCGGAACGGTCCGCCTGAAGGCGGACGCCACTTGGCAAGCCAGAGGGCGAACTGCGATGCGACATAGTTTGAATATAGACAAACGTCAATATAAGGAGCGAACGATGTTACGAACGTGGATGCAGGCAGTGGCGCTCGTCGCCGTCACCTCTGGAGCGGCGCTGGCGCAGGCGCCGCCGATCAAGTTCGAGCCGACCATCGTCGATGTCGACGGCGTCGGCAAGGTTTCGGCCGAGCTCGGCCGCTTCACGGTGCTCGAGGATCGCAGCAAGCCGCAGGGACGCCGCATCGAGTTGGTGTTCGCGCGGCTGAAGAGCACGGCCGCGACGCCGGGCGCGCCGATCGTCTACCTGGACGGCGGTCCTGGAGGTTCGGGCATTGGCATTGCCCGCGTGCCCGAGTACTACCGGCTGTTCGACGGCATGCGCGCGGCCGGCGACGTGATCCTGCTTAGCCAGCGAGGCACGGGCTTCTCGTCGCCGCGACTCGCGTGCCGGGGCGACGGCGCGCCGGTGCCGCTCGACCTGTTCCGCAGCGCGGATCGCATGGCCGACGTGCTGGGCCCGCGATCGGTCGCGTGCGCGGCCGAGCTGCGGGCGAAGGGCATCGACCTGTCGGCGTACACCACCGTGGCGAGCGCCGACGATCTCGAAGATCTGCGTAAGGCGCTCGGCGTGCCGAAGATCAGCCTGTTCGGCTTCAGCTACGGCACGCACCTTGCCCTTGCCGCGGCCCGCCGCCATCCCGCCGGCATCGAGCGCCTGATCCTGGCCGGCACCGAAGGCCCGGATCACTCGCAGAAGCTGCCGCACACCTACGACCTGCAACTGGCGCGGCTCGATGCGCTCGAATCGCGATCGCCGAACGCGCCGAGGCCAAGACTGGTGGAGACCGCGCGCGCGCTGCTGAAGACGCTGCAGACGACGCCAGTCCAGGTCGAGGTCAAGCTGCCAGGGCAGGCCGGCAGTTCGTCGCTCACCGTCGGCGCCGAGGGGCTGCAGTACCTGCTGCGCCGCGACATTGGCGACACCAACGACACCGCCAACCTGATCACCTTGATTCGTGACGCGTCGCGCGGCGACTACGGCATGCTCGCGCGCTATGCCGGCCGGCGCTTCGCGGAGCTCAGCGGCGGGTCGGCGCTGATGGGCACCGCCATGGACTGCGCGTCCGGCGTGTCGGCGGAACGGCTGGCGGCCATCAATCGCGAGGCGCCGGGGAGCCTGCTGGGCCGGATGACGAACTTCCCGTTTCCCGATATCTGCGAAGTGTTGACGCTGCCGGCCCTGCCCGAGGAGTACAGGACGCCGGTGGTGTCGACGCTGCCGGCGCTCTTCGTCAGCGGCTCGCTCGATTCAAACACGCCGCCGTATCAAGCGGAACAAGTGCGCTGGGGCTTCCCCCACAGCGTCCACGTGATCGTCGAGAACGCCGGGCACGAAAGCACGCTGCCGATGCCGGAGGTGCAGAAGCTGATGGTGGAGTTCCTGCTGGGCGGGGATGTCAGCGGGCGACGGGTGGTCGCCCCGTCGCCGCTTGCCAGGTAGTGTCCGGCTTTAGCCGGACCGTGCCGTTACCGGCGGCCGATCTTCAGGCCGCCGTTGGTGGTGCGCACACGCACCGTGGGTCCGCCCGAGCCGAGTTGCGCCGAAATGCCGCGCCGCGACGACAGCTCGCCCTGGATCGTGAGCGGAATGTCGCTGCGGAAGCCGCCGTTGACCGTGCGGGTTTCGAGCTGCGCGTTGTAACCGTCGGGCACGGCCACGGTGACGCCGCCGTTGCTGGTCTCGACGTCGATGCCGTCGCCATCCCAGCGGTTGCCGCCGAGGTTGACCGTCAGGCCGCCGTTGCGCGTGGAGCCGTTAACGCGGCCGCCGAGGTCGGTGAGGCGGACGCCGCCGTTGGTGGTGTCGAAGCGGATGTTGCCGGCGACGCCGGTAATGCTCACGCCGCCGTTGTGGGCGTTGAGATCCAGGTCGGTCTTGCGCGGCACGTTGATGCGGTAGCTTACCGACCACCACTCGCGGCGGTTGTTGCGATCGGGGCCGGTTGACGAGACGCGGCCGCCGCCAGTCTGCACCTGGACGCCGCCGGCCAGTTCGCGCGCGCGCTCTTCGGTGCGGGCCGAGCCGCGGACGATCGCGCGGACGCGGATCTCGTTGCGATCCCACGCTTCCACTGTGACGCCCCCGTTGTCGCCGGCGTCGACCGTGAGCGGACCGGCCGGCATGGTCGATTCGCGCACCTCGCAGTGCTGCCGGTAGTCGTCATCCTGGTCGCGGTTGCCGGCGCACGGGTCGGCGTCGGTGCCGGCCTGGCCGATGTAATTGAACGAGCCGCCGTTCCAGCCGTCGAGGCCGCGTGCCGCCCGCGTGGCTGCGCGCACCTGCGCATTCACCTGGCGCTGTACCTGCTGGCGCACCTGGCGGTCGATCTGCGCCGCGCGCCGGTCTACCGAGCGCAGCGAACGCCCGATTTCGCGACTCCAGTCGCGGTCGATGCGGCTCCACTGGCGGTCGACGCGCTCGCGCGCGCGTTCAAGCGCCCGCTCGACCCGGTCGGCGACGCTGTTTTGGCGGCTGTTCGGTTCCCAACGAAAGGTCTGCGCGTCGGGCGCGGCCGCAAGGCCGGCCAGGATAGCTACGGTAAACAGGATGCGAAGGGTCATAAGGTCCAATCTCCTCGGTCGGGTTCCGAAAAGATTGGACGGGAACTACGGCCTAGGGGTTGGCGCCGGGCAAATGGTGTGTTTGGGGGCCTGGCCCCAATCATCCATTTTCAGGCTCGGTGGCGACGGGGCGGGTGGGATCGGCACTCCACTCGCTCCAGGATCCCGGGAAAATCTTTGCCCCGTGGATGCCGGCGTGCTCCAGCGCCAGCAGGTTGTGGCACGCCGTCACGCCAGACCCGCAGTACACCACGACGTCCTTGGGGTCTCGTCCCTTCAGAATGGGCGCCCACTGCGCCTTCAGCGCTTCCGGCGACTTGAACGTCTTGTCGTCGGCCAGGTTCTGCTGGAAGAAGTAGTTGGCGGCGCCGGGGATGTGCCCGCCCACCTTGTCGAGCGTTTCGCCGATGCCCCGGTAGCGCTCCGGGGTGCGCGAATCGACCAGCAGCCGCGACGGGTGGCTGCCAAGCCCGCTCGCCACCTCGTCTGCGGCCAGGCGCCAACCCGGACGCGGGGAGCCGCGGAACTGCGCCGCCGTGGATGTCTCCACGCCGCCACGCACCGGATGCCCCTCGCGCTGCCAGCGCGCCAGGCCGCCATCGAGCACCGCCACGCCGTCGTGACCCATCCAGCGCAACATCCACCACAGCCGGCCGGCATACATGCTGCTGTCGGCGTCGTAGGCCACCACCTGCACGTGCGGAGCGATGCCCAGGTCACTGAAGGTCCGTACCAACACATCGGTGTCGGGCAGGGGATGACGGCCGTTGGTGCCAGTCTTGGGACCCGACAGGTGTCGATCCAGGTGCGCGTAGCGCGCGCCAGGGATGTGCCCAGACCGATAGAGCGACTCACCCTTGTCGGGATCGGTCAGGTCGAATCGGCAGTCGATGATGACCCAGCTGGGATCGTTGACGTGCTGGGAGAGGGCCGACGGGCTGATCAGTGTCTTGTGCATGGAGCGGTTCGCGTCCTTCGCGGGCTTGATGGTTACGGTCGCAGTCTCTCAGCGAGCTGGTGCAGGAACAGGCCGACGTCGGTGACGACCCCGACGGTCTGGGTCGATCCGCGGTCCGACAGCTTGGTGACCACGGCAGGATTGATGTCGACGCAGATCACCTTGACCCACGACGGCAGCATGTTGCCGACGCCGATGCTGTGCAGCATCGACGACAGCATGACGACGACATCGACGTTCGCGAGCGCCTGGCCATACGCATCCTGCGCCGCCGTCAGGTCCATCATCGTCTCGGGCAACGGCCCATCGTCTCGGATCGATCCAGCGAGGATGTACGGCACGTTGTGGGTATGACAGGCGTGCATGACGCCCGTGGTCAGCACGCCTGATGCGACGGCCGCGCCAATGCCGCCCGCACGGCGCACGGCGTTGATGGCGCGCATGTGGTTGCGGTGGCCGTGCTCGACCGGGTGGCCGCTGCTCAGGTCGATGCCGAGCGAGGTGCCAGACAGCGCCACCTCGATGTCGTGGACCGCAAGCGCGTTGCCGGCGAGCAGCACATCCACGTAGCCCATCGCGATCAGCTCGCAGAAGTATTGCGATCCGCCGGTGTGCACCACGACCGGGCCGGCGACGAAGGCAATGCGGCCGTTGGCGGCCTTGACCTGCCGCAGCATGTCGGCGACGCGGGCCACCACGGTCTCGACGCGCCGCTCGGACGACACCTCGTTGCTCATGAAGCCGAAGCTGGGCTTGTCGCGCTGCTGTACGTCGGGCGCCACGCGAATGCCCTGCATGCCGCACACCACCTGGTCGCCTTGCTTGATATCGCGCAGCTTGCGGCAGGCCACGCGGCCGCCGCCGACCACCAGCACGGCGTCCATGCGCTGGTTCTCCGCGGCCACCCACGTGCCACCGAGGAACACCGAGGTGCGATGGTTGGTCGTCGAGTAGAAGTCTTCAGGAGCGGCGCCGTCCATGTCGGCCGGGCGCAGTTTCACCTCGGGTGTGCCCTCGACGTAGCAGCCGAACACCGACAGCTTGGCCAGCAGGTCATGCAGGCGCGCCGTCGTGCCGGTGGTCAGCCGCAGGGTGACGTGAGAGCCTTCTTCGTTCTTGCGGCCGACGTCGAAGCGGAGGATCTCGTACTCAGATCCGTGTTCGACAATGGTGGTGAGAATCGACTGGAAATTGCCCGAGTCGATCAGGTGGCCTTCGGCTTGGACAGTCTCTGAAACCATGTGGGTGCGGAGGGGTCAGACCCCTCCGCACATTCTAGTCGGGGTCAGACCCCTTCGCGGCGCGCTACAGAATCTGCGCCTTCTGCAGGGCGGCGATGCGCACTTCCAGCGGCGGGTGGGTCGCAATCAGCGACATGAAGCCCTTGCCGCCGTTGATCTTCATGGTGGCCAGCTGCGGCTGCGAGTCGTCCACCATTTCCTTGTTCTGCATCAGCCGCTGCAGGGCGCCAATCATGTTGGCCTTGCCTGCCAGCTGCGCGCCGCCGGCGTCGGCCCGGAACTCACGCGCCCGCGAGAACCACGCCACCACCATCGACCCGAGAATGCCGAACGCAATGTCGAACACGATGGTGGTCACAAAGAACACCAGGTGCGAGATCTTCTCGTCGACCATCTGCCGGACGATGTTGGCGATGATGCGGGAGAAGAACATGACGAAGGCGTTGACGACGCCCTGGATCAGCGTGAGCGTGACCATGTCGCCGTTCTGGATGTGGGCGACTTCGTGCGCGAGGACGCCTTCCACTTCTTCACGGCGCATCGAGCGGAGCAAGCCGGTCGAGACGGCAACCAGGCTGCGGCTCTTGCTCGGGCCGGTGGCAAAGGCGTTCACTTCGGGTGAGTCGTAGAAGCCGACTTCCGGCATCGGCAGCTCGGCCTTGCGCGCCAGGTTGGCGACGGTCTGGTGCAGCCAGTCGAGCTCGGGCTGGCCGCTCTTGCCATCGACGAGCTGGACGCCCATGGCGCGCTTGGCCATCCAGCGCGACATCTGCAGCGAGATGAACGCGCCGGCCATGCCCCACACGAGGCAGAACACCATCAGGGCCGAGTAGTCGAGACCGGTCGGCGTGAGGTAGCCGCTGAACCCCAGCAAGCTGAGCACGATCGACAGCGTGATCATGACGGCGATGTTGGTCGCCAGGAACAGGATGATGCGTTTCATGGGGTCAAGAATAGCAAAGCCGGTGCCGGCTGTTAAATTACGTTAATCGGCTTAAATGCTGTGAAAAAGCCGATGGTTACCGGACGGGCGTATACCCCTCGGCCAGCTTCTTGCGGGCGGCCTCGACCTCGCGGTGGAACACGAACAGCGCGTCGGCGTTGTCGTTCTTGTCGGTGAAGTTCCAGGTCTTGCCGCCACGCTGCTTCACGCGCAGGTTCTTCTGCAGGTAGTCCACGGCAAACTGCTCCGCCTGGGCATAGGTCAGGGTGAAGGCGTCGCCCTTGTTGTCGGTCTCGTACTTGAGGCCGTCGACGGTGGCCGAGAGCGTGCCGTTGCACGAGCCCATGCCGTGCTTGTGCACGACCGGGACCTTGGCGTTGAGGCTGACTTCCTTGATGCGGACGGTGATGGCGTTGGGGCCGGCCACCAGGTCGACGGTCTTCTGGACGCTGTCGAAGCCCGTGGCGGTGAGCTGCAGGCGCTTGCTGCCGGGCGCAAGCTTGTCGAGCGTCAACGGGGTATTGCCGACGAACTGCCGGTCAATGAACACCGATGCGCCGGGCACGTCGGTCTCGAGCGTCAGCGTGGCCAGCGTGGGAGCGGCCTCGACCACCGGCGCCGGTTCCGGCGCGGTCTTGCGCGGTGCCGCGGCGCGGGGGGCCGCAGGCTCTGCGGCCGGCGCGGGCGGCGGCTCGGCCTTGCGGGCGGCCGGCGCGGGTGCCGGCGCTGCCACCGGCGCCGCGACTGGCGCCTCGGGCTCTCGACGGTCCCTGGTACTGATAAAGATCGCGACGAGACTGGCAAAAATGGCGACCCCGGCCCCGATCGATGCTGCTGGCTTCACAACGCAGAATCGTAGCAGATGACGCAGATTCCCAGACACCAGGGCCGCAGATGACACAGATGACTCAGATCAGAATGACGCAGTGCAGGCGATCGGGCCCGGAGGGCCCGACGGCAGACCGGGGCAGGGCCCAGAACAAGAGCGGTGGGCTGGATCATTGGGCTCTTGTTCTGGGTCCTGCCCCGGTCTGCCATGGCCGGTCTTCGACCGGCCGCCTGCGCTCGTTCCGGCGTCTAAGTAACAAATCTATCTGCGTAATCTGTGTAGTCTGTGGCCCTGGAGATTCCGATGACAGCTCGGCTGTGGACAATCGTCGTGGTGGGAGTGTTGGCGGTGACGCCATCGGTGTGGTCGCAGGCGCCGGCGGCGGCCGACTGGTTCCAGTGGCGCGGGCCCAACCGTGACGGCATCAGTGTCGAGACGGGGCTGTTGCAGGCCTGGCCCAAGGGCGGGCCGCCGCAGGTGTGGCGCACGAGCGGCGCCGGTAACGGCTACTCGTCGTTCTCCTCGTCTGGCGGCCGGCTCTACACGCTCGGCGCGCGCGCGGGTAACGAGTATGTGACGGCGTTCGATCGCGCCACCGGCAAGAGGGTGTGGGAGTACCAGAACGGTCGGCGTTACGAGAACGATCGCGGCGACGGCCCGCGCAGCACGCCGACGGTCGACGGTGACCGGCTCTATGTTCTTGGCGGCAGCGGCGACCTCACCTGCCTCGAAGCGGCGACCGGCACGCGCATCTGGTCGGTCAACCTCATTCAGAAGTTCGGCGGGCGCAATCCGTATTGGGGCTACAGCGAATCGCCGCTCGTCGTCGGCGACCGCATCCTGGTCAACGCCGGCGGGCCGCGGGCCTCGATCGTGGCCCTTGCCAAGGTCGACGGCGCGACGCTGTGGCAGAACCACGGCGACGAGGCGGGCTATTCATCGCCCATGCTGATGCGGACGGGCAGCCTCAACCAGGTGATCTTCTTCACCGGCTCGCGCACCATGGCGGTCGATCCGCGCGATGGCCGCCTGCTGTGGTCGCACAACAAGGCGGCGAACGGCACCGCCAACATCGCGACGCCGATCGTCCGCGGCACGCGCGTGTTCGTCTCGTCGGACTACGGTACCGGCTCGGCGCTGCTCGACATTCGCGCCGCCGGCAACCTGGCCTCGGCCAACAAGATCTACTTCACGCGCGACATGCGCAATCACCACGCGAGCTCGGTGCTGGTCGATGATCACCTGTATGGGTTTTCGAGCAGCATCCTGACCGCGCTGCGATTCGACACCGGCGCCATGGCGTGGCGCGATCGCAGCGTCGGCAAGGGCTCGCTGATCTTCGCCGACCGGCGTCTCTATCTCTTCAGCGAAGACAGCGTCGTCGGGCTCGCCGAAGCGTCGCCCGCCGGCTACCGCGAACACGGCCGCTTCAGCCTGCCGCAGCAGAGCGGGTTGCCGACGTGGAGCCATCCGATCATCAGCGGCGGACTGCTGATCGTGCGCGACCAGGACAACGTCTACGCCTACGACGTGCGGGCCAAATAGGAAGGGATTGGCGAAGAACGAAGAACGAAGAACGAAGAACGAAGAACGAAGAACGAAGAACGAAGAACGAATAGCAAGGTACGAAGAGCCGCCCGTTGAGGCCCTTCGTTCTTCGCAATTCGTTCTTCGCAATTCGTTCTTCGTTCTTCGTTCTTCGTTATTTACTTCGGCTCGGAGGAGGGCGGGACGATGCCCTTCAGGCGCATGTAGGTGACGAGGTTGCCGTAGTGCTCGTTGACATGCGAGTTGTTGAAGGCCAGCACCATCAGGCGCGGCTGCATGCCGAGGAACGACTTCGACAGCTCGGCGCCCTTCTTGTCGTCCATGCTGGCAATGGCGGCCTCGCAGAACGCGAACGAGTCGGCCAATGCTTTCTGCAGGGCGGCCTTCCCGGTGACACTCTTCTCGACACCGGTCGCGCCGGTCGGCTTCATGCCGCTGGCGGCGCCGCAGATGCCGATGTTGCCGTCGGCGATGTGGGCAATCAACTGGCCCAGGCTGCGGACGTCGGGCGTCGGCTTGAACGCATACATGTCTTCCGGCACCTTCTCGGCGGTGCGGATGACCGGGTTCTTGATCTGCGCGAGCTGCGCCTTCACCGCGTCGGTGAACGGGTTGGCGCTGGCCTGCGCGAACGCGGCGGCGGGCATGAACAGGAGGGCCGCGAAGGCGACGGCGGTGAGCTGGCGTGTCATGATGAGGCTCCTTGAGTGAACGGGTGATCCCAGACCGGACGATTCTGCCACGGACCGCGCGGCCGTGGGTGGCCTTCGTGACGAGTGCCGTGACCGTTGTCGCCTGGGGCTGCGCACCCGTTCGATCGGGCCCGCCCGATCCGGCGCCGGCCAATACCGCCCCGGTCCTGACGTGGCTCAGCGAGTTCACGCGGCCATCGGGCACGGCATATCCGCAACTTTCTGGTCGCGGCGTGTTCGGCAGCCTGTCGGGGCTGGTCAAGGACGCGCCCAGCGACGAATACGTGGCGGTGGTCGACGACCGCGAGGGCTCGCGCGTCGCGTGGCTGTCGATCACGGCGCCGGATGGACGGCTGGAGGTGTCGCCGCGCCGCATGCAGGCGCTGCGCGCCGGTGCCGGCATCGACCCGAGACAAGTCACCCAAGCCGACCTCGAGGCCATCGTCGCACTGCCTGACGGCACGTTCCTGGTGGCCGAAGAAGGCCATCGCATCAACGACAGCGTCTGGCCGCCGGCGCTGCTGCACATGACCCGCGATGGCATCGTCACCGGCGTGGTCGGCTTTCCCGAGGAATTCCAGTTCACGCCAGACGGCCGCACGGGCCTGCGCGACAACCAGGGATTCGAAAGCCTCACTCTGACGCCTGCCGGCCGCATCATCGCCGGACTGGAGCAGCCGCTGGCCGAGCATCCCGTGACGAGCCCGGAGAACGGCGGCGACGGACGGCTGGTCGAGTTCGTCGCGAGTGGTGCCACGTGGCAACCGGGACGGCAATGGCGATACCCGATTGCCCCGACGCCCACGGTTGATGGGTTTCCGGTCGCGTGCGGCGGCGGCGAGAACGGCCTGGTCGAACTGCTGGCGATCACCGAGACGCTGCTCATTTCCATGGAACGCGCCTGCTGGCTGAACGCCGCCGGCACCGCGGCCGCGAACCCGATCCAGTTGTTCGCCGTCACGCTGGCAGGCGACGAAGCACGCAAGACGTTGCTGCTGGACCTGTCGACGGTCGCGCCGAAGCTTTCAGCCGCCCTCGCGCACCTGGACAACTTCGAGGGCCTCGCGTTTGGTCCGGTGATCGAGGGCCGCCGCTCGCTGCTGCTGATGTCGGACGACAACTTCCGGAAGAATCAGAAGACGTCGTTCCTGCTGTTCGGGATGCGGTAGCAAGGTCCGCCTAAAGGCGGACGCCACATTTGCGTCAATGTGGTGTCCGGCTTTAGCCGGACCTACTCCACGAACTTGTAGCCGACGCCGCGCACCGTCAGCAAGTGCTTCGGCTTGGTTGGGTCCACTTCCAGGTAGCGCCGCAGCCGGACGATGAAGTTGTCGATGGCGCGCGTGTCGGTGTCTTCGTGCAGGTCCCACACCTCTTCGAGAATGGCTTTGCGCGAGACGGGCCGGCCGGCGTTGCGCACCAGGTACTGCAGCAGGTCGCACTCCATTTGCGTCAACTGGTACGCCTTGTCGCCCACCTTCAGCTCGAGCGCTTCGAGATCCAGGGTGCGTCCGGCAAAGGTCAGGTGCTCGTGTTCGTGCTGGTCCTGCTGCAGCCACTGCCGCCGCCGCAGCAGCCCGCGCAGGCGCGCCAGCAGGATCTGCAGTTCGAACGGCTTCGGCAGATAGTCATCGGCCCCCGCCTCGAAGCCCTGCAGCACGTCGGCCGGACGGCTCCTCGCCGTCAGCATCAGCACCGGCACGAAATGGCCGGCCTGGCGCAGTTGCTTCACCACGTCGAAGCCGTCGCGTCCGGGCAGCATCACGTCCAGCACCACGGCGTCGTACATCGATCGGTTGGCGAGCAGGCGATCGAGCGCAACCTGGCCATCGCCATCGACGTCCACGGCGTGTCCCTCGGCTTCGAGGTTGAAGCGCAGGCCATCGGCCAGGTGCGCCTCATCTTCGACAATCAGAATCCTGCTCATACGCGCGACCGCGGCAGTTCAAGCGTGAAGGTTGCGCCCTTGCCCTCGCCGGCGCTTTCCGCGAACACGCGGCCGCCGTGCGCCTTGGCGATGGAACGGACGATGAACAGGCCGAGGCCGGTGCCTTTGACCGTGAAGCCGCGCGGCTGGAAGCGGTAAAAGCGGCTGAAGATGCGCCCGAGCTGGGCCTTCGGAATGCCCACACCGCTGTCCTTCACCCGCACCCACGCGGTGTCGGGCGTGGCGCTGACGGCCTGTACCGCTATCTGCGGAGCCGTCGCCGAGTACTTCACCGCGTTGTCGAGCAGGTTGGCAATGGCCGTCCGCAACTGGTCGACGTCCCCGTCAACGACCAGCAGCGTGTTGGGATCGTACTCGGCCAGCGTCACGGCGCCGGCCGGCAGGTTGTGGCGCGTCCGCGCGGTGTCGATGCACTCCTGCACCAGCCAGATCAGGTCGACCGGCGCGCGGTGATCGAGCTTGCGCTTCTGGCGCGCATGCCCGGCCCGCAGCACCTGCTCCACGGTGTGCTGCAGCCGATCGGCGTCCTGCAGCATGATGCGGTAGAACTCCTTGCGCTGCGCGTCGCCGACCTCGCGCGACTGCAGCGTCTCCAGGTACAGCCGGATTGAGGCAATCGGGGTCTTCAACTCGTGCGTGACCGAGTTGAGGAAGCTGTCTTGCTGTTCGGTAATGCCCATCTCGCGGACCAGGAACACCGTGTAGACGATGAGGCCGGCGATGATCAGGGCGAAGGTGATGACGCCGAGAACGAGCGGCGCGAGGCGCCGCCCGTTCACTTGAATCCAGCCGATGTTGAGGGTGACCGCCGCTGCGACGAGCACGACGCAGAGGACGACGAAGACGATCGAGGCCGTCTGGCGCCTGGTCACCTGTTCATCTTAGGCCAACGCGGGGCAGGGCCCCGCGGGCGGCGCGCTAAGCTGCTTCTTCTTCCATCTCCTGGCGGACCTTGGCGACCTTGACGTCCCAGGCCAGGCCGAGCGCCTTGAGGGTGCTGATGCCAATCCAGTTCATGTCGAACTCGTACCAGGCCAGGCCGTGGCGCGCCGACACGGGGTGCGCGTGGTGGTTGTTGTGCCAGCCCTCGCCGAACGTGAGCAGGGCGACCCACCAGCTGTTGCGCGAATCGTCCTTGGTCTCGAAGCGGCGCGAGCCCCAGAGGTGCGTCGCCGAGTTCACGAGCCAGGTCGCGTGCAGGCCATAGGTGGTGCGGAAGAACGTGCCCCACAGCACATACGGGATGCCGCCGAACGCCAGCAGCGCGAGGCCCACGACCACCTGCGGCACCCAGTGCCAGGTCGTCAGCCACACGTGGAACTTGTCCTTGCTCAGGTCGGGCACGTAGCGCGCCAGGACCTCGGTGTCGTGGTGCATGGCCTTGCCGAACATGATCCAGCCCATGTGCGCCCAGAAGGTGCCTTCACGCGGCGTATGCGGATCGCCTTCGTGATCGGAGTGCTGGTGATGAATGCGGTGCGTGGCGACCCAGAAAATGGGTCCGCCTTCGAGCGCGAGCGTGCCGCAAACGGTGAGGAAGTACTCCATCCACTTCGGCGTCTTGTAGCCGCGGTGGGTGAGCAGGCGGTGATAGGCCATGCCGATGCCGAGCGAGCCGGCGACCCACCAGAGGATGACCGCGGTCAGGATGGCACCGAGGTCGATGTAGAACAGGGCGGCGACGGCGCCGACGTGGAACGCGGCCATGGCGATAGTGGTGACGAGGTTCACTTCGCCGTTCGAGGCCTTGCGGCCATAGATTTGGGTAACGGGAATCATGTCGAAAACACAGTATCAAGTGGGTCCCCGGCGCACTGTAATAGTTGTGTCAGCGCGTCAAACCTTGATTGGACAGGCACTTAATGATACTAGTTGTGCCCATATATGGGTATGACGTCCCTGGAGCGTGAGCTCAAGCGTGGCAGTGCCGAGTTGCTGATCCTGGCCCTGCTCGAGGAACAGGAGCGGCACGGCTACCAGATCGGCCAGTTGATCGCCGAACGCAGCGACGGCGCCATCACCTTTCACGCCACTTCGCTCTACCCGACGCTCTATCGCCTCGAAGACAAAGGGTTGATCGAGGGCCGCTGGGTCGAAAAGGGCCACCTTCGCCAAGGCTCCGGTGCCCAGGCCGGCTTGCGGCGGCGGCGTTACTACCGGCTGACGCCAGGCGGCCGCGGTGTGCTGGCGAAGCAGCGGTCGGTGTGGGAGACGTTTTCAGCGGCGCTGACCCGCGTCGCCGGAGTCCGCCATGCGTGATCGCATCCGCGCCGCCTTCGCCGAAGCGGGGCATTCACTGGACGAGGACATTCTCGAGGAGCTGGCCCAGCACGCGGAGAGCGCGTATGAGTCGTCGCGCGCTGATGGAAACAGCGAATCCGATGCCGTGGCCGTCGTCGATGCGCTGATCCGCGGCTGGGTTGAGCATCCGCAGGACCTGCGGCGCGCAACGAGGCGGGCCGCCGCGGTCGTTCCGCCCCCTGAGTCGCGCCGGTTTGCCGCCGGCGCGCTGGCCGATGCGGTCTACGCATGGCGGCTGTTGAAGTCGCGGCCGGGTCACGCTGTTGTCACCATCCTCACGATCGCGCTCGGCATCGGTGCCGTCACCACGCTGTTCAGCGTCGCCAACGGCGTGCTGTTACGGCCGCTGTCTTGGGCCACCGACGAAGGCGTAGTGCGCGTCAGCGAGACCAGGGGCGGCAGGCCAGGCCGCATACCAGGCACGCTGATGAACGGCTCGTACCTGAGCTGGGCCGAGCAGCCGCAAACCATTTCAAGCATTGGTGCCTACACCGATGGCACCTTGACACTCACTGGCACTGGCGATGCGGTGCGGGTTACCACGACCAACGTGACGCCTAGCCTTTTCGAGGTACTCGGCGCTCAGCCGTTGCGCGGCAGCTTGTTTACGTCGAATCACGGCCGCAACGGCAGCTGGCGCTTCGTCATTCTCTCGCAGGGGGTGTGGGAGCAGCGCTTCGGTGCCCGCGAAGACCTGATCGGCCAAACCATTGTGCTCGACGGGATGCCGTGCACCGTGGTCGGCATCTTGCCGCGATCGTTCCAGTTTCCCACCAGCGCCACGCAGATGTGGCTGCCACTCGGCGTGTCGCCGGTCGAGGGTGAGAACGGAGTCAAGCGCGGCCAGATCTTTCGCGCGCTCGCGCGTCTCAAGCCCGGCGTCACGGCCACGCAGGCCGCGGCGGAGGCGACTGCCCGCGCCGTGGCGGCGCCTGACGCGGGCCCGGTCAGCATGGCGTTGTTCGGCGCCTCGCAACCGATTCAGATCGCGGTCACCGATGCCAAAGCGGCGGCAACGGCCGACGTGCGGCCCGCGATCATCATCCTGCTGATGGCGTCGATCCTCCTGTTTGCGAGCGCCATCGGCAACGTCGCCAACATGCAGGTGGCGCGCGCGGCCGGGCGCCAGCGCGAGCTGACCATCCGCGCGGCACTGGGCGCCGGTATGGGGCGGCTGTCGCGGCAACTGCTGATCGAGAACGCGATGATCGGCATCGCCGGTGCCGCGATTGGCCTGGCGCTTAGCATCGCGCTGCATCGCGTGATGCCCGCGCTTCTGCCGGCCAACTTCCCGCGCGTCGATGCGATCACGATCGACGGACGCGTGCTGGCGTTCACGGTTGGGCTGTCCTTGCTGGCCAGCCTCGCCGCGGGTGTGCTTCCGGTGATGCACGCCCGCCGGCTCGACCTGGCGCGCGCACTGTCCGAGGGCTCACTGGCCTCGGCCGGTGCCGGCCGCAGCCGCATGGCCACGATGCGCCTGCTGATCGCGGGCAGCCAGATCGCGGTGACCAGTGTGCTGGTCATTGGCGGCGTACTTTTGACCCGCAGCTTCCTTGCCCACATGGCTGCCGACCGTGGCTACGATCCGACCAACGTCCTCACCGCGACCGTGCCCTTCCCCGGCGGCTATACGTTCGAGCAGCGACAGCAGGCGCGCTCACAGATCATCGAACGGCTGGCCGCGCGGCCCGGGATCACGCACGCGGCATTCAGCACCGGCGTGCCGCTGATGTCGGCCGGCGGCTACAGCACGTTCACCATGACGTCGCCATTCGGCAACGGCAGCCAGGTGCAGGCCGAGGCCATCCGGCGGGTCGTCACCCCTGGATACTTCGGAGCGCTCGGTGTGCGCATCCGAGCCGGACGTCCGATCACCGATGCCGACGTGGCCGGCTCGACCACGAGCGTCGTGGTCAATCGCTCGTTTGTTCGCAAGTATCTGAACGACGTGCCGATCGAGCGTGCAGTCGGCGTGTCCCTTGGCGCCCGGGCCGTCAGCGGTGCGTCGTTCACCGGCGACGTCGTCATTGTCGGCGTCGCCGACGATCTGCGACAGGACTTGGTTGATGCTCCTGACCAGTCGGAGATGTTCGTGGCGATGGCCCAGGTGACGGCCGCGGCCTCGCAAGGGTCCACGGCCATCCTCGTGCTCAGGACCGAAGACGACCCGGTGTCGTATGTCGAGACGCTCCGCACGGTCATCCGCGAAGTCGACTCGGCGATCGCACTTGATGCGGTGATGACCATGGATCAGCGGGTCGGGCAGAGTGTGTCGCGGCCGAGGACATACGCAGTGCTGTTGGCCGGGTTTGCGCTGGCCGCGCTCCTGATCGCCGGCGCCGGACTCTACGGCGTGCTGTCGCACGGCGTCGCCCAGCGATCGCGTGAACTAGCCGTGCGCTCCGCCCTGGGGGCGAGCCGCTTCGCGGTTGTGCGCGTCGCTCTGTCACAGGTCTCGATGTCGATGATCGGCGGCGTGGCAGCAGGTATCGCATTGGCGCTGGCGCTGGTGAATCAGCTGTCGCCATTCCTGTACGGCGTGTCAGAGACGGACTGGGTCAGCTTTGCCGCCGGTCCGCTCTTCCTGCTGATCGCGGGCGGCCTTGCATGTCTCGTGCCGGCGCGGCGCGTAGCGAAGACGGATCCGATTCAGGTGTTACGAGAGTCTACGTCCCGCCTCGACGTTCACCGCAGCACGAACCTTCGCCAGGTCTCGACGATAGCTCGGTCCGGACCGCCCAGGGCCTGGTGGCGCTCGACGTAGCTGCGGAACCGCGCCAGGTTGTCCGGGCTTAGACCCTTGTCCTGCACGTGCATGCGATACAGCACCTGGACGGCGATGAACAGCAGCGGCTGATCGTTGGTGCTGGTGTTGTCGATGAGGTCGATCAACTTCGGCAGCGCGCCGCTGTAGTCGCCGAGCATGGCCAGGGCGGTCGCTTCGCGGCGAATGCGGTCGCTGTCGTTGACCCACGCCGACGGCGCTTCTTCAATCAGGTCCACGGCCTGCCGGCCGTCGCCCATGCGCAGCAGCGCGTCGACCAGCACCGGATACACCGCCCCGGGATTTTCGCTGAGCAGGGCCATTTGCCACGCGCCCACGGCTTCGCGGTCGCGGCCGAGTGCGGCATGCGTGGCGCCCAGGTAGAACGCGGCGCCCAGAAAGTCGGACGCGCCCTTCAAGGTCTGCTGGAACCACGCGGCCGCCTGCGGCACCTCTCCCTTGTTCAAGGCATCAAGACCACGCAGGAACGCCAGGTTCAGCTCATCGTCCGGCGTCGAGCCCGCTTCGTCGCCCGGCGCGAACTGACCGCTGCGCGCCTTTTCGATCAGCTCCTCGACCGCCGGAGAGGGCGGATGCAGCGAGGCGAGGCCGTCGAGGAACGGCGTCACGACTCCCGGTCTCAGCACGTTCTCGCGCGCGAAGCGCGGCACCGGGGCGAAAATCTTCACTTCGGCCAGCGGGGCCGGCGGCGCATCGGGATCCAGCGGCACGCGTGGGTCGATCGAGACGGCGGCGGTGTCGGCAATGATCGGCGCCATCAGGAACGGCCGCACCAGCCGCAGGTCTGGCTGCCCCGGCGACTTGATGATGGCCCGCGCGATGTACTCCCCCGGTGGCAGGACGCCCAGCCGCAGCGTCGCCGCGAAGGCGCGCAAGTTGTTCGAGCGGGTGGCCTGCCGCGCTTCGACGCTGACCAGGGCGTTGCCGTTCTCGGCATCGGCAATCTCAATGGTGGCCCGCGAGCGCGTCAGCAGGTTGGCGTCGTTGCCGCTCATCTCAATCATTGCGGTCAGCGTTTCGGTGTCGATCAGGCCGGTCGGCCGCGGCCTGGGTAGATCGTTGCCGTCAGGCGCCTGCGGCACGAGCATCAGGTCCGAGACGTTGAGCCCGGCACCCATGCGAGTGAGGCGCGCGTTGATGGTGTGATGCACGCTGCCGGCGCGCCCCTGGTCGTCGACCGCCGCGATGCGCAGCGTGTACTCACCAGGGTCGAGCAGCATCGAGGTCAGGATCATGCGCGGCGACTCCCCGCGCACGCTGGCCGGCGACAGCGGCGTGAGGGCGGCCCGGTTGTAGACGGCTCGGTCGTTCTTGTCCAGCACGACGATGCCGATCGGCAGCTCCATCTCGGTGGTGGCGGGATCGCCGAACTCGGCGCTGATGACGACGCGGACCTTGGCGCTGGTGCTGCTGTCGATGTTGGTGTAGCTGGCCACGCGCATGGGCAGGCCGCGATTGGGCAGCGGCTGCCGCAGCACGTCGGTGAGCTGCTCCATCGGCGTCGCCGCCGGGGCCGCGGTCGCGGTGGCCGCGGCCTCCGACTCCCGCAACACGAACGTCGGCCGCGCGCGCACGGTCAGGCCGCGCGGCTTCACCTCGACGCGGATGCGATGCTCCTTGCCGCGGCGATCGGCCTCGGTCGGCTCGAAGCCCAGCAGGTAGTACCCGGACAACTCGCGCCCCAGCCGATCGAAGGCGTTGGTCGCCGACGCGTTGACCGTGGCCAGCGTCCCGCGGGTCTGCGCCGCCAGTTGCTCCAATCCCTCGCTCAGCAGGCCATCGTCGAAGAACCGTGACATGCCGGGGGCTGAGACATCGTCCATGTCGAAGAACGACTGTCCGGGGCGGATGATGTGGATGGTGGCGCGCGCCTCGGCGGCCTTGCGGCCGATCTCGCGCATGTTCTGCCGATCGCGGGCGACGAACATGCCCTCGGAGATCATCACGATGTTGATCGGCATCTTCACCTGGGCCAGGCCGGTCAGCAGGGCCTCGAGTGATGCGAGGGTGCCGCGGGTACGCCCGCTGGCTTCCATCAACAGGCTGCGGCCGTCCGATTCGACGGCGCCCGCGCAGGCATCGAGGCCGGGACCGGTCTCACCGGCGCATTCGCGGTCGATGGCCTGTTGCCAGGTCGACATGTCGTTGTTCTCGAGCGCCCAGGCTTCGCTGATGTTGACCTTGGTCATGCCCGTGCGGTTGGCGACCGTGCCGGTGACCTTGAGCAGCGCGTCGGTGATGCGTTTCCGGTCGGCGGTGAACTCGACGCTGCCGACTCCGTTCGGCAGGCGCGACAGGCCGACGAGGTCGCCCGGCGCGAGCCGGTCGAACAGCGTTTGCGCCGTGCGCAACACCGAGCGTGATGACCCGACGCGCAGGTTGCCCTCGTCCACCACGAACAACAGCAACCGGCCGGTGGTGGCCGACTCGTTTGATGAGAACGCGTTCTCGCGTGGGGTCGCCGGCGTGGTGCTGGTTGGCACGGTCGAGATGAACTGCACCGACTGAATCGCCCGCGGCTGGCCGTTGACCTGCAGTTCGAAGTCGGCCGCGGTCAGCGTCGGCACCGGTTTGGACTCGCGATCGACGACGTTGACGTCGACGAGGACCAGTTCGGCCCTCGTCTCGAAGGTGGGCCGCGGCGGCGTCTGCGGCGGCGGTTGCTGCGCGCCGAGACCTTGCCCGCCAATGGCGGCGGCCAGCGCCAGCGAAAGAATCGTTCGCATGGTGGTCACTATGATCCCGGGGCGCGATAGCCCTGGCGCGCGCGCACCGAGTAGTCGGTGCCGGGCACCTCGATCTTCACTTCCCGCCAACTGCCGTCCCGCTTGGGATTGGTGGATTCGTATCCCAGCATGTACTGGTTGGAGAGCTCCTCGAGAATTTCCGCGAACGGCTGGTCGAGCTGATCGCTGCGGTCGACGAACAGGGCGCGCCCGCCGCTCAGGTTCACCAGCCGCTCGATGCCCGACTTCAATTGCGCCTCGCGGACACCACGGCCCAGGGCCACCATGAACAGCGTGGCGTCGTTGGCGCGGACGGCTTTCTCCACCGCGTTGATGGTGGCGTGACTCGAGCGATCGTCGCCGTCGCTGAACACGACCAGCACCCGGCGTCCCGCGGCCCGCGACAACTGCTGGACGCCTCTGACGAGCACGTCGTACAGGGCGGTACCGCCCCAGGGCGCGAGCCGGTCAACCGCGCGGGTGCGTTGCGCCACGCTCGTTTCGCGGCGCGTCAGGGTGAACATGTTGTCGTTGAACGCGACGAGCGTCACCTGGTCCTTGGGGCCGAGCGCGCCCAGGAATTTCTTCACCGCGTTCTTCAACTGCGGCATGGCCGGGGTCATGCTCTCGCTGACGTCGATGGCCACGACGATTTCCAGCGGCGAGCCTTCGGACGAGAAGTGGCTGACGACCTGCGGGATACCGTCCTCGCTCAATCGAAAGGCGGTCGGCGGCAGGCCGGACACGAAGCGGTTGTTGTCGCTGACCACTGCCGTGACTTGTACGACCTCGACGTTGACCTTCTCGACCTGCTCGAGGCCCTTGGTCCGCGAGCTCGCGACCAGCCGTCCGCCGCCAATCAGGTTGGCCACCACGCGAAACACGTGCGGCTTCACGTCGTCGCCGGCATCCCACGTGCACTCCGCGGCAATCGGGTCGAGCACGTTGCAGACCTGCTTGCCGTCGACGAAAAACAGCAGTTGCGCCACGCGCGTGGCCAGCATCCGTGGCCGGATCTCCGCCTTGAGCAGCGTGGTGCCGCTCACGTAGAAGTCAGGCTCGGGCGAGACGATGTGAAGTTCGAGTCCTGGCGGCGGCGCGGGAGGTTCCTGTGCAGACACCACGAACGAGAACGCCGTGAACAAGGCAATCAGTCGCAACATAAGCAAGACAACCTTCAAAGCTTCCGCGCTGGGGTCAGACCCCTCGGCACTACCTACTCGGGGTCAGACCCCGCGACGCCTACTGCGGACGTAATGGACCGTTGCCGGCCAGCGCCGCCACGTAATCTTCTACCCGCGACGCCGAAAGCGCCAGTGCTTGTCTGGCCATGGCGGGCCAGTCGTCGGGGAAGCGTGCCGACACGTCGTGCCAGTAGTCCTGGGCTGCGAACGTCAGCAGGGACGGGACGAGCCGTCCCGGAAGGCCCAGCCGGGCCGTCTCCTGGACCAGCCGAAGGACGAGGTCTGGCGACTGCGCGCCCATGATGCCGCCATCGGGACGGCCGCCGTAGTCTTCCCACGGGACAGACGGCGGCATGGCGGTGCCCAGCCGTCCGTCGAGGGCCTCGGCGTAGACGCCCCAGCGATCCAGCTCGGCCTGGGTCATCTCGGGCTTGCCGAGCCACAACAGCTCGCGCAACGCGAACAACACTGGCACCGCCTCTGGGGCGCGGATCGCCATCCACGACATGGTTTCGCGCACGGCGAACGACAGGCGCGCTTCGGTCGCGAGCGCCAGCAAGGCGCTCGCATCGGTGCCGGCGGCGACGACCCGCTGGCGTCCCCGTGCCATGGCCTCGACCAGGCGATCGCGATGCGCGTCGGTGAGCTCGCGGGCATTGATGGCGTGAATGGTTCGCGCAATCGTCAGTTGATCGTTCAGGTTGATGGTGGGTTCGACCGGCATCTCGTTGTCGGCGAGCCGGCGCATCGACAGCCGGGCCAGGCCGAGCTCGAGGCCGAGCAACGCGCCCTGCACCCGCCACGGAATGCCGTCGCCGACCTGGTCGCGTGGCACGCTCCACGCCATGCCGACGCGGCGCACGGCCGCCGGCGCGTCGAGACCGAAGTCGTGCCTGGTGAAGATGTCGGCGCCAAGTAGCGCCGGCCCCGCCGGATCGCCAAGCGCGGGCGCATAGACGAGGGCCATCAACGCATCGGCGATCTGTTGCGGTTGCTGCGAGGCGATTGCGGCGTCGAGGCCGGGCGATTCCAGCTGCTCGCGAATCTCGAGGATGCGCTGGTGTTCCGCGGCACCGATATCCAGCCGATAGGTCAACCCCTCCCACTCCACCGCCGGCAGGTCTGGCTCCACGCCCGGTCCGGCCATGGCCTGGAGGAACTTCGATTCGTATGCGGTTGATCCGGTCCACCGATCCGGCTTGACCAGCCGCGGCAGCGCGTCAGACAGCGACGTGGTCAGCCACCGCGCGACAGCCGGCGTGAGCGGCGCGTCGTGATCGACCGCATCGGCGAGTGACAGCACCAGTTGTTCCGCGGCGGCGGCGGTGAGCGCGCGCGACACCCGCGCCCGCTCGATGATGGCGAGGGCGCCCTGGAAGGCGATCAGGTTCAGCTTGCGCTCGCGTCCCGGCCGGTCTTCAATGCGCCGGGCGGCCTCGATGGCGCGCGCGTAGGTTCGCGGCGCCCGAATATCAAGCCGATCGAGCGTGACCACCAGCGCGTGATAGCGGCGAAAGTTGGCCAAGGTGATCAGGACGTCAGTGGTGTCGGCGTCGCTGACGCTGCCGAACACCGCCTGGGCGAACTTCACGGTCTCGAAGCGCTCGCGCCGCTCGCGCGGCGGCACGGCGGCAATCCTGGTGGCGAGCCACGCGAGGGTGACGGGCGAGGCAGGCATGCGCCTCAGGGCCGCGGCCGCCCGGCGCGACGAATTGTCTTCGTCGAAGACCGCTTCCCACAGCCACTGCCAGTTGGGCGCGGCGACGATGCTGCCGGTGAGCGCGATCTGCGACGTCACCATCCACGCATCGGCCACGCCGCGCAGGTAGGGATGTTCCTCGACCCGCCAATTCTGATCGCCGGTGCGAAACCCATCGAACATGGCGCGGGTCTGTTCGATCTGCGCCTCGACGGGGCCTGGGCCAATCACCGCGGCCATGCGCTCGGGAGCCATGGCGGCCGCCGAACTGTAGAACCACGCGAGCCGCCCCGAATCGCGCAACACCAGCGCGCGGATGAACTCGGCCGGCCGTGTGACCTTTTCGGCGACGATCGCTTCCCAGACCGGCACGGCCGGCAGGCCGCCGGGCACCGCGATGCGATCGTCCTCGATCCGCAGACCGCGGGCGGCGGCGTGGAACGCCCCTGGCGCGGTGCGCACCAGCCAGCGCAGCAGCGCGCGGTCCCGCTCGAGCAGCCGACGCACCGAGGCATCGGCCGACAGCGTGGCCGAGCTGACCAGCAAGACGGCCCGGTTCGAGACCAGCGCGGGGAAGAGCTCGGCGCGGCCGCGCAGTTCGAGCACGTCGCGCCAGTGATCGGCGGTGAGCGGCGCGGCGATGGTGATCGGCTGCGAGTCGGGCACAGGTGGTGGCGGCGGACCCGCCGGAGGGCCGAACACCGAGACCAGCAAGCGGCCGACCTGGCCGCGATCGGTGCCCTGGCCGTGAAACTGGCGGGCGAGGACCGCCAGAGCCACGCCGCGCTCGTCTGGTGTGAGTCCGAGCTGCTCGTAAATGGCCGTGCCGCCCGTCACGGGCAGATCAAAGAACCCTGGGACGAGTGTGGGGGTGTCTTGCGCGACCGCCGTCTGCGGGTGCCAGGACGCGGCCAGCACCAGCGCGGCCAGAAGAAGGGGACGACTCAACGAGACACTTATACTGCAACCCTGCGAGGTTCGCGCCCGTCAAATCGCCCATGGGCATGGACAACCTCCGCCAGGATCTTCGCCATTCGGTTCGCAGCCTGCTGCGGGCCCCGGCCTTCACCGTCATCACGATCCTGACGCTCGCGCTGGGCATTGGCGCCAATACCGCGATCTTCTCGATCGTCAACGGTGTGATCCTGCGGCCGCTGGCCTATCCGCAACCCGACCAGCTCATGTATCTCACCACGCAGTTCCCCGCGTTCGGGTTCATGCAGTTCTGGGTCTCGCCGCCCGAGTACTTCGAGTTCCGCGAGATGAACCAGTCGTTTCAGTCGGTCGGCGCGTTCACGACCGGCGAGGTCAACCTGACCGCCGGCGACCGGCCGTTGCGCGTGCGTTCCGCGTCGGTGGATGACAGCCTGCTCGCGGCGCTCGCGGTGCAGCCGTCGCAAGGCCGCCTGTTCGGCAAGGGCGAGACCGACATCACGGGGCCGCCGCCGGCCCCGGGCGCGCCGCCGCCCGCGCCGCCGGCCGTGCTGCTGCTGTCGCACAGCCTGTGGCAGTCAGCGTTTGGCGGTCAGCCGATGGTGGGCCAGCTGGTGGAAGTGAACGGCCAGCGGCGCGAAGTGATCGGCATCATGCCGCCGGGTGCCGATGTCATGGACAACCGGACCGAGATCTGGCTGCCGCTCGGCCTGAATCCCGGCAACCGGCAGAATCGAGGCAGCCACTTCCTGTACCTGATCGGCCGCCTGAAAGACGGGGTCACGCCGCAGGCCGCACAGACCGAGCTGACCGCCCTGATCCAGAACTGGGGCGAGCGGGCCGGCGTGAAGAACCACGTGTTTGCGCCCCTCCCAAAGACTGCCGAGGAGCGGAAGACCAACTTCGGCCACATCCTGCAGATGAAGCCGGTGCAGGAAGAGGTCATCGGCAGCGCCAGCCGCGCCATTTGGGTGCTGCAGGCCGCCGTTGGCTTCGTGCTGTTGATCGCGTGCGCGAACCTTGCCAACCTGCTGCTGGCGCGCGCTGAGACTCGACACCGCGAGTTCGCGGTCCGCACTGCGCTTGGCGCGGGTCGCGGCCAGCTGCTGCGGCAGTTCATGACCGAGGGCGTGCTGTTGTCGGTGGCCGGCGGTGTGCTCGGGCTGGTCTTTGCGCAGCTCGGCGTCGCCGCCCTGATTCGTGCGTACCCCGACAGCCTGCCGCGCACGAGCGAGGTGGCGGTCGATCTCCTGGTGCTGCTCTTCACTCTTGGCGTGTCGGTGTTCACAGGCCTGGTGTTCGGCCTCGCGCCGATCATGCACACGCGCGTGAAGGGCCTGGTCACCGCGCTCAAGGAAGGCGGCGCAAAGGGCGCCACCGGCGCCGCGCGCCATCACATTCGTCGCGGGCTGGTGATGGTGGAAGTGGCGTTGGCCGTCATGCTGGTGATCGGCGCGGGGTTGCTGTTGCGGACAGTCTACAACCTGTCCACGGTCGATTCCGGATTCGAACGCTCGCGCCTGGTGACGTTCGCCATGACACTGCCAGTTGCCAACTACCCGCAGCCCGAGGCGCGCGGACAGATGTACCAGCGCATTCTCGACCAGCTGCGCGCGATGCCCGGCGTCCAGGGCGTCAGCGGCATGTCGGGCCTGCCGCCCAACCGTCCGCTAAACGCCAACGACACCGACATCGACAACTACACGGCGCCGCCCGAAGGGCCGTTCGAGAACATCGACTACTACCAGCAGGTCATGACGGACTACTTCGAGACCATGGGCATTCCGATCGTGCAGGGGCGCGGGTTCGAAGCCAGCGATGCGGCTTCGTCGGGGCTGGTCGCGGTGGTCAACGAAACGCTCGTCAACACGTTCTGGAAAGACCAGAACCCCATCGGTCAGCGCCTGCGGCCGAGTTCGCAACTGGGCGACAAGGCCCCCTGGTTCACCGTGATCGGCGTGGCCAAGGACGTGAAGCAGGGCGGTGTGGATCAGAAGACGGGTCACGAGTTCTACGCGCTGGTTGACCAGACGGCGGTGGCCGGGCCGCCCTTCAATTTCGTACCGGCGACCATGAACGTGGTGATGCGCACGGCGTTGCCGCCGCAGACCCTGTCGCAAAGCATCGAGGCCGTCGTCCGCCAGGCCGACCCGACCGTGCCGATTGTGCGGCTGCGCAACATGGATGCGGTCTTCGACGAGTCGATTCGCCGGCCGCGGCTGCTGGCGCAACTGCTTGGTGCCTTCGCCGGCCTGGCGCTGCTGCTGGCCGCCATCGGCACCTACGGGGTGCTGTCGTACATGGTGGCGGAACGCCGCCGCGAAATTGGCATCCGCATGGCGCTCGGCGCCGATCAGTCGAGCGTGATGGGCCAGGTCATGAAGCAGGGCCTCACGCTCACCACGATCGGCATCGTCGCCGGCCTGGCGGGGGCGTTCGCGCTGAACCGGTTGATCGCATCGTTACTGTTCGGCGTGCAGCCGACCGACCCGTCGACGATGGTGGCGGTGATTGCGACGATTACGCTGGTGGCGGCAGCCGCGTGCTGGCTGCCGGCCTGGCGCGCGTCGCGCGTGGACCCGAACGTCGTGCTGCGGGACGACTAGGGCGGGGCTGCGTGGGGCTCGCGCCTCCGGCGCTTGTCGGGCTCGGGCGCTTCGCGCCCTCGTGGGGCTCGCGCCTTACGGCGCTCGTGGGGAATGCCTGCCCCACGAGCGAAGCGAGCCCCACGAGTCGCGAAGCGACGAGCCCTACGAAGGCGCGCAGCGCCGAGCCCCACCGCCGCAGTATCATGAGCGCCACATGGATCGACGCTCCCTTCTGAAGTTCGGCGGCATGGCCGCTGTTGGCATGGCGGCCCAGGCGTGCGCGCCGCGCGCGGTTGCCAAGCCGCCGGTCACCGCGCCATCGCGGCCGCCGGTGCGCCTGCCGCTGGTTGACGTCGGCTGGGATCGCGTCATTCGCACCACCATCGGGCTGCGGCCGTTCAGGCCATCGGGATTCGTGCTGAAGGCCGACAAGCTCGATGGCAAGACCCTGATTCACAACTTCGGCCACGGCGGCTCGGGCATGTCGTTGTCGTGGGGCACGGCGTCGATGGCGTCGGATCTGGCGCTGGCGCACGACGGCCGTACGGCGGCGGTCATGGGTTCGGGTGTGGTGGGCCTCACCTCCGCGCGCGAACTACAGCGGCGCGGCTTCGCCGTCACCCTCTACGCGGCGACGGTGCCGCCCGACACCACCTCGAACATGTCGCTGGCCGGCTGGACGCCGACCTCGGGCCTGGTTGATTTCAAGAGCCGATCGGCCGAGTGGGACGGGCAGTTTCGCGAGGCGGTCCGCATTGCTTATCGCCGGCTGCAGCTGCTGACCGGCCCCAAGTACGGCATCAGCTGGATCATGAACTACGCGCCGACCGACAACGAGATGTCGGCGCGCGGCGGCAACGTGCTGATGCCCGACGACATCACCAACCCGCGAGTGTTGCTGCAGCCAGGCGAGCACCCGTTCCCGACGAGATTCGCCATCGAGCGTCCCGAAATGCGCATTGAGCCGTCGATCTACCTCGACGCGCTGATGGCCGACTTTCTGCAGTGGGGCGGCAAGGTGGTGATTCGCAAGTTCGAGACGCCACGGGATGTCGCCACGCTCACGGAAAGCCTGGTGATCAACTGCACGGGACTGGGCGCGAAGACGCTGTTCAGCGATCCCGAATTGACGCCGCTGAAGGGCCAGCTCGTCGTGCTCGTGCCGCAGCCGGAGGTCACCTATGCCACCAGCGGCGGCGGCCGCGTGACGGCGACGCCCGAGGCCGGCTTCATCCACATGATGCCGCGGTCGGATGGCATCGTGCTTGGCGGCACTTCAATTCGCGACGACTACTCGCTGACCATCGACGAGAAAGAGCGGCAGCGCATAGTCGAGGCCCACATCTTCCTGTTCAACTCCATGCGGAGCGGTCAGAAGACTTGAGGCTTGGGACCTGGGACTTGGGGGCGGCCTTTTCAGGCCTCAAGCCTCCAGCCTCAAGCCAAGATGTTCCGCTGCAAAGGCCCACTGATCGGCCTTCTCTTCGATCAGCTTGTCGGTGGGGCGATAGCCGTGCGAGCCCTGGGTTTCGACCCGAATCAGGGTAGGCCGGTCGCAGGCTTGTGCCGCTTGCAGCGCGGCCGTGAACTTGAAGGAGTGGCTGGGCACGACGCGGTCGTCGTGGTCGGCAGTTGTCACGAGCGTCGCCGGATAGCACGTGCCGGGCTTCACGTTGTGCAGGGGCGAGTACTTGATCAGGTATGCAAACTGCGACGGATCAGACGATGAGCCGTACTCGGTGGCCCAGAGCCGGCCCCCCGTGAAGCGGTCGTAGCGCAACATGTCCATCACGCCGACAGCGGGCAGGGCGACGGCAAACAGGTCGGGCCGCTGTTCCATCACCGCTCCCACCAGCAGGCCTCCGTTCGAGCCACCCATCATCCCCAGCCGTGACGGCTGCGTGTAGCCCTCGCGAACGAGGTGCTCGGCGACGGCAATGAAGTCGTCGAATACGTTCTGCTTCCTGTCGAGCGAGCCGGCCTTGTGCCACGCCTCGCCGTACTCGGCCCCGCCGCGCAGGTTGACCGACACAAAGATGCCGCCCAGCTCGAGCCAGGCCGGCACGTCGGATCGATAGGCCGGCAGCACGCTGATCGAGAAGCCGCCATAGCCATACATCATCACCGGATGCGAGCCGTCCTGGGCGATGCCCGTGCGCGTCGTCAGGAAGAACGGGATGCGCGTGCCGTCCTTCGAGGTGGCAAACAGCGCCCGGGTCTCGTACTGATCGGCGTCGATCGGCGCCGTCGGTGGCTCGAACGACCGAAGGCGGTCGGCGCCGGTGTCGTAGCGATAGACGGTGCCAGGCGTGAGCGGCGAGCTGAAGCTCAACCACACGTCGGCCGAGTCGGCCCGGCCTTCGAGGGCCGACACGGTGCCTACGCCCGGCAACGCGATCTCGCGCTCGGCCCGGCCATCGAGGCCAAAGACCCGCACGCGGCTGCGCACATCGTCGAGGTAATGAATGACGAGCCGGCCGCCGACGAGCGCCGCGTGCTCAATGGCCTGCGGTTGTTCGGCCACCACGATCTTCCACGCGCCCGGGTCCGGGTGCTCGAGGTCGATTGCCATCACGCATCGGTTCGGCGCGTCCTTGTCGCAGCGCAGGTAGATGCGTGATCCGTAGGCGCCGATGGGCGCGTACTCGGCATCGCCGGCTTCGACCACCGGCACGATCGGACCGGCCACTGCCTGCGAGGCGCCGCCGAGTGCCAGGAAATGCAGCTGGTTGTTGTTGTCGGCGCCGCGATAGGTGCGGAGCAGCAGGTAGCGGCCATTCTCGGTGACCGAGCCGTTGACGATCCACGCGGGGTGATCGAGGCGCTGGTAGATCAGCTCGTCGGCCGATTGCGGGGTGCCGATGCGGTGGTAGTAGACGGCCTGGCCGGACAGTGCGGCTTCGAGGACCTTGTGGGCCGGCGGCTCGGGGTAACGCGAATAGAAGAAGCCCCGCGCGTCGCGAGTCCACGAGAGGTCGGAGAAGCGGACCCACCGCACTTCGTCCTCGCGGTCGAGGCCGGTCGCGAGGTCGCGGACGCGGATGGTCTCCCAGTCGGCGCCGCCTTGCGCCACCGCGTAGGCCAGGAGGTTGGCGTCGGGCGACGGCATGTAGTGCGCCAGCGACACGGAACCGTCGGGCGAGAGCGCGTTGGGATCCAGCACCATGGTCGCATCGGCGTCGAGGCCGCGCCGCATGTAGACCGGCGCCTGCCGCTGCAGCCCGGTGTTCTGGGAATAGAACAGCGTCCCGTTCTCGGTCACGGGCACGCTGGTGCGGGAATAGTTCCAAAGTTCGGTAAGGCGGCGCACGAGCGGTTCGCGATGCGGCAGGCTGTCGAGGTGCGCACGGGTCACGGCGTTCTGTGCCGACACCCACTGGGCGATCCCGGGCGACTCGAGATCTTCCATCCACCGGTATGGATCGGGCACTCGCGCGGCGCCGTAGACGTCGACGACATCGCCCTTGGGGGTCGACGGATAACGGACCGGGAGCATCAACGGCTCTTGACGAAGGCCAGCAGCTGGCGCCGCTCGGGTTCCGGCAGGGCCGCGTAGCGCGCGCGAGCGGACGCGGCCTCGCCGCCATGCCGCGCAACGGCCTCGGCAATCGACCCGGCCGACCCGTCATGCAGGTGCATCTGGCGGGAACGGATGCCCCAGAGCGCGGCCGTTCGCATCTCGTGCGGCGCGGCATCGCCTTCGGCAATGCCGTCGCCGGTGCCGATGTCGTGGAGCAGGAAATCGGAGAATGCCTGCGCCTGGCCGATCTGCGGCAGGTGACACGCGGTGCACCCGGCGGCGGCGAAGTGGCGGCTGCCGGCCGTGGTGTCGCCATCGGCGGCCGCCGGCTCTGGCGCGGGCAGCGACCGCATGAACGCGGTCAGCAGGTCGATCGATCGCAGGCCGGTCTCGACTTGCCGCGGGTCCTCGGGCTCGGCCACTTCGTCACACTGACGCACTTTCGCCGCGGCCACTCCCATCACGCCTTCGTCCGGGTAGAGTTCGGTGGTGATGCCCATCTCGTGCTTGTAAGCCTGCGCGGCGAAGGCCAGGAGCGAGGCCTGCTGCGCCTTCCAGCCAAAGCGCCCGATCCGGACCGTGCCGCTGGCCCGGTCCATCACGCGAGCGGCGCGGCCGCTGACGCCGTCGCCATTGCGATCGTCCGGATCCTCGAGGGCGATGAGCTCGTCATCGGCAATCGCGTCGATCAGCCCGGATCCGAACGTGGAAATCGGCAGGCGCCGCGCGAAGATGTTGGCATCGGCCGGAATCACCGCCTGGCATTCGTGCCCCGGGCTCGAGAACATCGGCACGACCGGGCCGTCCTCGTAGGCGTGGTGCGTGCCGTCAGGGTTACGGCGTGCCACTCGCAGCGTCGTGATGGTGCCCCACCCGCCGACGTCCGGAATGGCGTGGCAGGTGGCGCAACTGGCGCCGTTGAAGCCGGGGCCAAGACCGGCATCTGGCCCGTTGACGGCCATGAAGCTCGCGACCCCCAACTCTGCTGCCCGGTCGTCAGCCACCGAGAGGTGCTGACGTCGATACTCGCGCAGCCCGAACAGCCCGGCCGCGGCCGCCAGCACGCCGACCACGATGCCGGCGCCGAACAAGGTGACGCGAGACACGCTACTTGGCGCGGGCGAGATCGATCACCGCGTCCCAGGTGAATCGAACGAAGCGGTGCAGCTCGCTTTCGAGAATTCGTTCCTGGTCGCTGTGGGCGCCGAAGCCCTTGGGGCCGTCTTCGCTGTCGAGCGCCGGGCCAATGCCGTAGCACTGCATGCCCTTCTGGCGCAGGAACGCCATGTCGGTGGCGCCGGTGCTCATGGTCGGCAGCGTAATGGCCTTGTAGTGCTTGGTGATGTTGGCCTCGATGGCCTTGAATGCGTCCGAGTCGAGCTTGGCGGTCGGTGTCGGCGGCCGCGTGTCGCGCGCGCCGTAGCTGACGTCGACCTGCGGGTCGTTCACCACCTGTTTCACCAGCTCCAGGAACTTCGCCGGGTCTTCGTCGGGGGCGAGGCGGGTATCAATGGTGGCCGTGCCCTCGGAGGGAATGACGTTGGTGCGGTAGCCGCCGCTGATCATGGTCGGCGACAGCGAGGTGCGCAGCATCGACCAGTGACTGGGTTCGTTCTTGCGCAGGTAGGCGTCGGCCGGGCCCGAGACCTTTGGGTCGGGATTAAGGATGTCGCGATAGCGCGCCGCCTCCTCGGGTGTCGAGACCGTCGCCAGCCGCTTGAAGTAGGCCGCGGTGGTTTCGTTGATGCGCATGGGCGGCGTCCACGCCGCGATGGCGCCGACCGCCTCGCCCAGGTGGGCGAGGGCGTTGGTCTCAAGCGGCACCGAGCCGTGCCCCGCCACGCCCCTGGCGGTGACCGTGATGGCCCGCGGAATCTTCTCGACCGTCTGCACACGGGCGAACTTGACTTCGCCGCCGGTGCGGGTGACGCCGCCGCCTTCGGCATAGCAGAACTCGGCGTCGATCTCGGGCCAGTGCTGGTTGGCCATGAACTGGATGCCGAGCCGCGACGAGCCCTCTTCGCCGGCCTCGATCAGCAGGATCACGTCGCGATCCAGCTTCACGTTCATCCGCTTCAGCATCAGCATGGTCATGACGTTGGCGACCACGTTGTCCTTGTCGTCGACGGTGCCGCGGCCGTAGACGTAGCCGCCGTCGCGCACCGCGCCGAACGGCGGGTGGGTCCACTTCTTGGGATCGACGTTCACCGTGTCGCTGTGCGCCATCAACAGCAGGGGGCGCTGCTTGCCGCTGCCCTTGAGCCGCGCCACCAGGTTCGGCCGGTGCGCTTCCATGGCGTAGGTCTGCACCGGAATGCCCTCGGCCTCGAGCACCTGCTTCAGGTACGCGACCACGTGATCTTCCTTGCCGGGCGGGTCGGTGGAATCCATCTTGAGGATGGCCTGGAAGTGGCCCATCGTCTCGCCTTCCGCCTTGGCCCAGTCTGGCTGGGCCGGCGTCTGGGCGAGGATGGAAGTCGAGAGCAGGGTGAGGGTCAGCAGTGCTACGCGCATGGCGAGTAGCCTAGCACGGCCCGGCTAGCGGACGACGCCGCGGCGCGACCGGACGCGGTGGCCGGGGTCCGACACCTTGACCCGGACCGTATGCAACCTGCCGTCGCCGCGCTTGGCCGGCGTGTAGCCAATCATGTACTGGTGGTTCAGCTCTTCGGCAATGCGCTCGGTGGCCGGGCCCAACTCGGCGGCGCTGCGAATGATCTCGGTGTAGCCGCCCCCCTGGCTGGTCAGCTCGTTCAGCGTGAACGGGTTGATGCGTGTGGAGTTGCGCGCGTCGAGCGAATCGATGCCGATGGCGTAGAGAAAAACGTCGCTGCGCAGCAGCTTCTGCTTCAGCAGCGTCGGGGTGGTGTCGCTGGCGGTGTCGGCGCCGTCCGAGACCAGCAGGATGGCCGCCCGCGGATGCATGCGCGCGTCAAACAGCGGCAGCGAGACGTCGAGCGCGTCGTACAACGCGGTGCCGCCCGATGGCTTGATCTCGTCCAGTTTCGTGCGCATGCCGCCCCGCTCGGTGGTCCACGGGCCCAGCATCTTCGTTTCGTGATTGAAGCCGAGCAGTGCCGCCTCGTCGTCTGGCGCGAGCAACTTGTCGAGGAAGTTGGCGAGGGCGCCGCGCGCGTCGGCCATGCGCTGGCCGCGCATGCTGTCGCTGATGTCGAGCGTCAGCGACAGGCTGACCGGCACCCGCTCGTTCGTGAACTGCGTGATTGGTTGCGGGACGCCGTCTTCTGCAATCGTGAAGTCCGACTGCTTGAGCGTCGTGACGAGCCGCCCCTCGGCGTCGCGGACCGTGACGGCCGTCGTCACCAGCTCGGACGCGGCGCGGAAGTTGTTGTTGCGCAGGTCGATTGGCCGCTGCCCCTCGTCTCGCAGGACGGCCGCCGGCCGCTCGATCGACGCGGCAGACAGCGCGAGCAGCAGCGACAACGGCAGGGCGAAACGAGCTGGCGCGCTGCTCATGGCCGCCTCGCGATCTGGGGCAATGCCCCTCCCACGCGGCCCGCGTGAAAGATGACCTCCCCAGTCAACAGGCCTTGCCGCAACGCTGTCACATCGCCGGTGAACAAGTTGCCGTCGTGGGTCAAGACACCTTCGCCGACGCGACTGGCCGGCAATGCCGCGATGATCGGTTCAGTCGCTCCCAGCGCTTCGTGCCAGGCTCGTGACAGCTCGCCGGCGTCAGGCGGCGGCCCGGCGAATGACAGCGCGGCCACGTCACTGGCCGAGTAGCGCGACGAGCGACGGGCGTGCTCGATGATGGCGGGCGGCGAGAAGCCGGGATCCTTGCCGCAGGCGGCCCAGGCCAGATAGGCGAGCGGCTGCAAGTGCTGGTGACACGTGATCACGTCAATCCAGTCCCGAACCTCCAGACGCCCGATCAGCGCCAGGACCTTGTTGGTCGCCAGGTCAAATGGATGAAGGGCCAGGCCCAGCTCTTCGTGTTCCACCAGCGGGAAGAAGCGATACGCGCTGTCCCGTGTCCATTCAATCAGGAGGCGGTCGTCGCCGCGGCTCACGGTCGCTTGCACAAAGCCCGGTCGCTCGCGTTCGCTGTTGACCAGATAGCCCTGGTCTTCGAGGAGGACACGGTCGGCGTCCCACGCCACCGAGACGGCTTCAGTCGTGTCGTGGAAGAGGTCGAGATCCCGCGACAGACGCTGGGCGTGGAGAGCGAGATTGAGCGCAATGCCGCCAGCCACGTAGCTGTCGCCACGGGCGCGCCGCCGTTCAGCTAGCGCGCGGCAGATGTCTCGTTGGAAGGCGGTGAGAGCCATGCGCGGAACTGCGCTACTCGCAGGAAGGCGTCGCGGTCGCCATGCTGCTCGATCTGTCGAAGCACGCGGGCGCGCTCGTCCGGGGTGGACGGGTAGTAGTCCTCTCGAAGAAACCACAGGCACCGTGAACGGTACTCGTCCACGAACCGTCGGAACTCTGCGTCGACCGCCGCCCAGGACCGAGTCACATCGTCAGCTTAGCATGCAGCCAGGGGTCTGGCGTCCTTACCCCAGAGCGCTACTTCACGAAGTTATAGAGTGCGCTCCGCGTGCGCACAAACAGCTCGCCGTCGGCCGGCACCGGCGTCGCAAACACCTCGTCGTCCAGGGTGTTGACCTGCACCATCTCCCAGTCGCCCTTGGCGGTGACGATCGAGATGGTGCCGTCCTGGCTGGCCAGCCAGACCTTGCCGTCAGCGCCAATCGGCGAGGCGAAGTACTTGTCGATGGCGCCCTTGAGGCGGCCCTGCTTCAGCACGTCGCCGGTCTTCGGGTCGAACGATAGCAGGATGCCGCTGTCGTTCACCATGTAGAGCACGCCCTGGTAGAGCACGGTCGAGGGCACTTGCGGCACGGGCCGCAGGTACTTCCACTTCACGGCCGTGGCGGTCATGTCGCCCGAGCCGCCGAGCGTGATGGCCATGAGGCCGTTCTCGGATGCGAGCATGGCGCGGAAGACGTCCCAGTCGCGGGCATCCATCTTGCCGTCGCGGTTGGTGTCGAACGCATCGAAGCCAGCCTCGGGCCGCAGCATGCGGTCCATGCGATCGGTGGCGGCCGGGTTCGATACTTCGTCGCGGCCGACAAAGCCATCACCGTTCTTGTCGAAGCGCTTGAGGCCCGTGGCGAAGTCGACGGTGGGAATCTGCGTGCCGGCCTGGTTCTGGCCGAATCCCCAGCCGTTGACGTAGAGCGTATCGCCGTCAATGCTGGCCACCGACTTCATCTCGCACGCCAGGCCGCGAACCCACCACAGTTGCTTGCCGTCGGTGATCGAGTAGGCGGTGAGCTGGAACGACTCGGGGATCAGGATCTGCGCCGGCCCCGTCTTCGGCCGCCAGATGGTCGGCGTCGAGTAGCCGGAGATCACATGGGGTCGCGAGACCTTCCATCGTTGCTTGCCGGTGTTCGCGTCAACCGCGAGCAGGTACGGGTCGGTGTCCTGGTCGACCGGCAGGATCAGCAGGCCATCTTCGAGAATCGGCGACGCGCCGAAGCCGTAGAACATGTTGAACGGCCCGAGCGGCAGGCGCCAGCGTTCCTTGCCGTCGGCGGTGTAGCTGATCAGGCCGAAGTCCTGGAAGAAGAAGTAGACGTTGGTGCCGTCAGTGACCGGACTCGGCGACGCCGGGCCGTTCACGTTCTCGCGGCGGCCAACCTGCAGTCGCGGAATCTCGTGCTGCCACAGCTGCTTGCCGGTTTTGCGATCGAGCGCGAGCACGAACAGCTTGTAGGCGTCCTTCTCGGCCGAGTGGCCGGTCAGGAAGATGTGGGTGTCGGTCAGCACCGGCGACGAGTGCCCGTTTGGTAGCGGCGCCTTCCACTTCACGTTCTTGGTGGGGCCGAAGTCAACCGGCACGTTGGTCGCGTCGGAGACGCCCAGGCCGTTGGGCCCACGGAAGCGGCCCCAATTCTCGGCCGAGGAGTCTCTGCCGGCCGCGCCAAGAGCGGCGCCGATCGCCGCCAGCAGCCCGACGACGAGTAAAGCGCGTGCGGTGCCCATGCTGCGATTCTAGCCAGTGCCGGCACTGAAAGCCACCGGCGTGGGTCGTGCCGCGGCCGCCTCCATACCTGGCGAAGTGGGCTAAAATGCCACCGGTCATGTCGTCCGGCGTCCTTCCGGTGTCTGGGCAGCCCACACTGCTCGCGTCCCCGTCTCTCAAGTCCAGCGATTCCGGCGCCTTGCCGCCGATGGAAGAACTGCACCTGCTCAGCGGCCGGCGCCAGCTCTGGGCCATGCTCTGGCTGTTGGTCATTCCACCGCTGTGGTTTGCCGGCCAGGAATGGATCCTGGGCGATGGCACGCAGTCGCCATGGGCCACGCTCGTGCGCTTGAGTCCGGCCATGCCGGCCATCGCCGGATTGCTGTGGTACCGCAAGGTTCACGACCAGCCAACCTACTCGTGGCTGGCGTTTCTGGTCGGCATCGGCACCGCCGCCGCACTGCTCTTCAGTTTCGCTGCCCGGCCCGAGAGCGAAGCCATCGCCCTGCGCGGCCGCCTGCTCGCGCCCGCCTTGATGTACCTGTTGCTGCCCAACTCATTCGGCCGGCAGGTCGGTCCGCCTCTGGTGCTGTGCGCCGGCTTTGCCCTGATGCGCGTGATCCGGTTGGACGCTCTCGACTGGGCGGTGCTGACCAGCGACTTGATGATTGTCGGCGCCCTCAACGCCGCCGGGATCCTGATGGTGCGCCGCCGGCTCCACCTCGAGGCGGAGGTCGGCGCGGCCTGGGCGCGCGAGCGCAACGCCCTCCTGGCCAGCGAACGCGTCCGCGCCGATCTCAAGACCCTGCGCGGCCTGCTGCCCATCTGCGCCCACTGCAAGAAAATCCGCACCGAAGTCGGCGACTGGCAGCAGGTCGAGCGCTACGTTCAGCAGCACACCGAAGCGCGGTTTTCACACGGTGTCTGTCCCACCTGCCGCATCACGCACTATCCCGAACTGTTCTCCGGACCAGCCGAACCCCGCTGATCGGGCCGCCGGCCTTACCACGGCGCCGGCTTGTAGTCCTTCAGGAACTGGCCCCACACATGAGCTCCGGTGTTGAAACCGGTGACGATCGGCGCGACGATGCGGGCGCCGCCGTCGACTATGTCGAGGGGTGGGTGGAAGCGATGCTCGGCGATCTTGCGCGCGGCAATCTCGACGGGATCCTCGTCGGTCACCCACCCGGTGTCGACGCTGTTCATGTGGATGCCGTCGTTGAAGTAATCGGTCGCCGCGGTGCGCGTCATCATGTTGAGCGCGGCTTTCGCCATGTTGGTGTGCGGATGCCGGGTGGTCTTGAAGGCACGGTAGAACTGGCCCTCGACCGCCGAGACGTTGACGATGTGCTTGTCGCGTTCCGCGGTGCGCAGCATCAGCGGCTTCAGCCGCGCGTTGAACAGGAACGGCGCCATCGCGTTGACGAACTGCACCTCGAGCATCTCGACCGTGGGGACGTCGGCCAGCAGCATGCGCCACGAGTTCCTGTCGCGCAGGTCGACCTGCTGCAGGTCGTTGTCGTACTGCCCGCTCGGGAACAGGTGTGAGCGCGCCACCAGTTCTTCGTCGAGCAGTGGCACTTGCGACAGCTGCGCCGCCACCACCACGCCCTGGCCCTTGTCGCTGAGTGCCACCGCATGCTCGGATTCGCCGAGCAGCTTGCGAACATGGTCCGGTTGATCGCGTGACGCGGCCAGTTCCGCCTCCATCATGTGCGTGTAGAAATCGGGCGGCCGGCGGACGGTCTGGCAGGCGTTGTTGATGATGAAATCAAGCCGCTCGCGCGTCGCGTTCATGTCGCGGCAGAAGGCTTCGACGCTGGGGATGTGCCGCAGATCGAGGCCGAATATCTCCAGCCGGTGGCCCCACTCGGCGAAGTCGGGCTCCTGCGCGTATCGATCGGCCGCGTTGCGCGGAAACCTGGTCGTGACGATCAGGTGCGCGCCGCAGCGGAGCAGCTTCAACCCGGCCTGGTAGCCAATCTTGACGCGGCCACCCGTGAGCAGGGCGACCCGTCCGCGCAGGTCGGCGAGTTCAGTGCGGGCGGCAAAGTTCTGCTCCGCGCACGCCGGGCACAGCTGATCGTAGAAGTGATGCAGTTGCGAATACGCCGTCTTGCAGACGTAGCAAACGCGGTCCACCGCCGGCTGATGTTCGCTGGCCGTCTCGGTCGTGTCGATCGGTGGCCTGCCCTCCGTCTTGTCCGCCGTAGCCTTGGCGGAGGCGGAAGCCTTGGCGGAGGAGGGCGGAAACACGTTCGGCGTCGTGATCATGGGCCGGCGGCGCAGCGACCGGATGCCGGTGGTATTCAAGACCGCTTCGGCCTTCCGGACACCGGCAGCCTTGATGGCCTTCTGCCGCTTGCGCTTGGCTTGCGGATCGATCTCCGACAGCGAGGCCATGGCGCGATGAAAGCGGTGGCGTTCCTCGACCGGCAGGTGCTTCAGCAGCGTCCGATCCGCGGCAATGCGCTCGAGCCATGCGAGCGCCTCTTTGGCTTCACCGAGAAGCTCTTTCGGGGACATTCATCTCCAGCGTAGCCGAAATGTCCTTCGTCCCGACTCCCGACACCCGACTCCCGGTGTATACATATGTCCATGAAACGCCGCGACTTCATCGCCACCTCGTTGGCCGTCCCCATGGCCGCCACCCTCGCCGCCGCCGAGGGCGGCGGGCAGCCGCGGCCGGCATCGACCCGGAAGATCCTGATTGCCGGCGGCGGTTTCAATACCGCCTTCATCCGCTACATGGCCGAGCTCACCGGCAAGCCGCGGCCCAAGCTGCTGTACCTGCCGACCGCCTCGGCCGACTCGCCAACCGGGATCATCACCTGGTACCAGAGCTGCGCGACGCTGAACGTCGAGCCGTCGCACCAGGTCAGCTTCATTGCCAGCACGCGGCAGACGCGCACGTGGGAAGAGGTGCTGCTCTCGGTCGATGGCATCGTGTGCTCGGGCGGCAACACGCTGAACCAGCAGGTGATCTGGAAGGCGCACGGCATCGACGCCATCCTGCGGCAGGCGTGGGACCGGGGCATCGTGCTGGGCGGCGCGAGCGCCGGGTCGTTGTGCTGGTTCGAAGAGGGCACCACCGATTCGCGCCCCAAGGAGTTGTCGATCGTGCAGTGCCTGGGCTTCCTGAAGGGCAGCCACTCGCCGCACTACGACGCGGAGCCGGGGCGCCGTCCGCTGTACCAGAAGCTGATCGGCGAGGGCCAGATGAAGCCGGGCTACGCCTGCGACAACGACGCCGGCATCTACTTCGTCGATAACACCGTGACGCGCGTCGTGTCGACGCGCGCGGCGGCCAAGGTGTACTACGTCAGCATCGAGGGCGGGAAGGTGGTCGAGAAGGTGATGGAGCCCGAGCGTATTTAATGAGCCCGTGCGGCAGACCGGGCTATGGCCGAGTTGGCACCCCACTCCGGGGTGCCGGATGGTAGAATGATGGGTTGTGATTTCAGTCAATAACGTTTCCATGCGCTTCGGGTCGAAGGTCCTCTTCGACGAGGTGACAACCACGTTCCTGGCGGGTCGCCGCTACGGTTTGACCGGTCCCAACGGGTCGGGCAAGTCGACCTTCATGAAGCTGCTTACCGGCGAGAACCAGCCGCAGAAGGGCGAGGTCGTGCGCCCCAAGAAGCTCGGCGTGCTGAAGCAGGACCAGTTCGCCTTCGACAAGCTGCGCGTGATCGACACGGTCATCATGGGCAACGCCCGGCTGTGGAGCGCGCTCGAAGAGCGTGAGTTGCTGTACGCCAAGGCCGAGATGACCGAAGCCGACGGCATGCGCCTCGGCGAGCTCGAGGGCATTGTCGGCGAGGAAGACGGCTACGAAGCCGAGAGCAATGCCGCCATCCTGCTGCAGGGCCTCGACATTCCAGACGAAGTGCACGAGCGGACCATGAGCGAGCTGCAGGGCGGCCAGAAGGTGCGCGTGCTGCTGGCGCAGGCGCTGTTCGGGCATCCGCAGGCGCTGCTGCTCGACGAACCGACCAACCACCTAGACCTCGACTCGATTCACTGGCTGCGCGACTTCCTGATCCGCTACGACGGCACGCTGATCGTGATCTCGCACGATCGCCATTTCCTGAACGCGGTCTGCACGCACACCGCCGACATCGACTACCAGACCATCATCACCTACACCGGCGGCTACGACGACATGGTGATGGCGAAAACGCAGATTCGCTCGCGGCTGGAGTCGCAGAACGAACAGCGCGACAAGAAGATCGCGCAGCTGCAGGACTTCATCCAGCGCTTCTCGGCCGGCACGCGGTCCAGCCAGGTGCAGTCACGGCGCAAGGAAGTGGAGCGCCTGCAGACGACCGAACTTGCGCGCTCGAACATTCAACGGCCGTTCATCAAGTTCACCAGCCTGCGGCCGTCGGGCCGCACCGCGCTGGAGTTCGAGGGCATTTCCAAGGCCCACGGCTCGCTGCAGGTCATCGACGACTTCAGCGGCATCATCAGCCGCGGCGAGAAGATCGTGCTGGTCGGCCGCAACGGCACGGGCAAGACCACCATGCTCAAGGCCTTGCTGTCTGATGCACCTGGCGACATCGGGTCGAAGGGCGACCTCGATGCCGGCAAAACGAAGTGGGGACACGAAGTGTCCATCGGCTACTTCGCGCAGGACCACACCGGTGAGATCCAGAAGGGCCTGACCGCCGCGGCCTGGCTGCACCAGTTCGACCCCGATGCCTCGCGCCAGGACATTCACGGATTGCTCGGGCAGATGCTGTTCACCGGCGAAGAGGGCCTGAAGCCGACCGAGGCGCTCTCGGGCGGCGAGACGGCGCGGTTGCTGTTCTGCCGGATCATGCTGCAGAAGCCGAACGTGCTGATCCTCGATGAACCGACCAACCACCTCGACCTCGAGGCGATCAACGCCTTGAACGTCGCCCTGCAGAAGTTCGAGGGCACCGTGATGCTGGTGACGCACGACCAGGACCTGATGGAAGAAGTCGGCACCCGCGTGTGGCACTTCGACCACGGCAAGATCACCGATTTCAAGGGCACCTACGAGGAATTCGCTAGCGCGAACAACCTGGCCTGACGATTTCGATCCGGCGATTCAGTGCGCGGCCCAGGTCGCTGTCGTTGGCAGCGATGGGCCGCGTTTTCCCGTACCCCTTCGACGACAGCTTCGACTTCGCGACACCGTGTCCCGCCAGCCACGCGGCCACGGCCCTCGCGCGTGCTTCGGAAAGCGCCTGGCGTGCGGCATCGCCCGACGGCCCGATGTTGTCCGTGTGCCCCTGGATCTCCACCGCCGGCGCCGTTCGCGCCTTGAGCACGGCGGCAAGCTTCTCGAGCGACGCGATCGCCTCGGGCCTGAAGGTCGGCCGATCGAGATCGAACTGGATGGTGTACGGCCGGACGCGACACTCTTTCGCCAACGCCGAGGCCCAATCCTCCTCTCCGACATCCGCCACGTTCACCTGATAGGGACCGCCGGGCTCCTGCGTCATGCGCGCATAGATGATTCGGCCGTTCGCAGAGTAGTGCGCGGCAACGTTGACGGTCTCCGGCTGAATCGGAATCTCCTCGAGCTTCGTGACATCGATCAGCTTCCACCCGGCTGCGAACAGCGCCTCCCTCAACACCGATAGGAAGACGATCGGGGTCAGGGTGCCGGGACGGTCGTAGGTTTTCTGGACATAGATGGTGCCGGCGAGTACCGCTTCGCTGTCCGCCGTCGCCGGCTTCAGCTCGAGTGGCTCCTGAATGCGCCGGGTGGAGATCAGCCGCGCCCCGGGCAGCGCCGGAATGTATGGGAAGTCCTGAACATCGGCAACAGTCTCAGCAGTCGAACGTGGCGACGGAAAGACCAACGCCTGGCCATCGGCCATGCTCACAACGCCGAGGACCACGACCATTGCCAGTAGCGTGCGACGACCCGCCATATCCGATGGTAAACGCAGACCAGGGCCGCAGATGACACAGATTACGCAGATTCAGAAGGTTCGCTGGCGCCGGGCGTTCCACCTCCGCGAAGACGCTACGGCGGACAAGTGCCCGGCGCTTGGTGCGGTGACGGCGCGGCGACCAAATGAGTCCGAGCCCAAATCACACGACTCATTTGTCGCCACGCCGTCATCGCACCGCGGCGCGTAGCGCCGCCAGCGAACCGCGTCATTCTGTCCGGTGTCTTTGTCTGCGTTATCTGCGTCATCTGCGGCCCTGGCTTGATCGTCATCTGTGGCCCTGGTGATAGTCTGAGCCGCATGCGACGAGTATTTCTGAGCCTGGTCGTCTTGCTGCTGTCGGCATCGGTGTTGGCGCAGCAGAACCGCATCGACGTTGTGACGCCGAATGCGCCCGAACTGGCCACGCATGGCCCGCTCAACATCGGTGTCCGGACGATCCAGGTCACCGACAAGAACCGCCCTGACATTCTCAACACCAAGGAAGGCGGCCCGGTAGCGCGCTACGACCGCACGCTGACCCTTGAGGTCTGGTATCCGGCTGCGCTCGCGGCCGGCCAGCAGCCTGGGGGCGAGTACAAGACCATCACCCGCGACCCGGCCATCACCGCCACCATCCTGGGCAAGGCCGTTCGTGACGCGGCGCCGCTGCGGAGCCAGGCGGCCTATGCGCTGGTCGTCATTTCGCACGGCTATCCCGGCAATCGTTACCTGATGAGTCACCTCGGCGAGAACCTGGCGACCAAGGGATTCGTGACCGTCTCGATCGACCACAAGGACAGTACCTACGACGATCAGCAGGCCTTCGGCAGCACCCTCTACAACCGGTCCCTCGATCAGCTGTTCGTGCTGAATGAAATCGATCGTCTTGGCACGCCCGGCTCGGCCAGCTTTCTTTCAGGGTTGGTGGATGCGAGCCGGACTGGCGTGGTCGGCTACTCGATGGGCGGTTACGGGGTCGTCAACGTGATCGGTGGCGGGTACAGCGACGCGGCCGTCAGCGGCGCGTCGGCGCCGCCGAACAAGTTGCTGGCCGAGCGCGCGGCGTCGAATCCGGCCTATCAGAAGACGCAGGACCCGCGCATCAAGGCGGCCATTGCCGTCGGGCCGTGGGGCATGCAGGCCGGGTTCTGGGACGCCGAGGGGCTGAAGGGCATCCGCACGCCGCTGCTGGTGATCGCCGGCAGCGCCGACGAGACCTCGGGCTACGAGCGTGGTCCGCGGGCGATTTACCAGGGTGCCGTGAATGCGGATCGCTACCTGCTCACGTTCGTGAACGCGGGTCACAACGCCGCGGCACCCATGCCGGCGCCGGCCGAAACGTATCGTGCGTCGGGCACCGGCACGCCGGGCTTCTCGCACTACGCCGACCCCGTGTGGGATACGGCGCGCATGAACAACATCTTCCATCACTTCGCCACGGCCTACTTCGGGATCTACCTGAAGGGCGAGCAGGACAAGCAGGCGTACTTTGACGTGGTGCCGAACGGCAAGGACGGCGTCTACGCGATGGACCGCGATGGCAAGCCCGCCGCGACGCACACCTACTGGAAGGGATTCAGGCGAGGCACCGCGGTCGGGCTGATCCTCGAACGCGCGAGGCCACAAAGATAAGGTGCCTCAGGTGCCTAGCGTGCCAAAGTGCTCGTGCTTTGCCGATGGCGGTCGACCCAGTAGGCCCAGGCCACAAACAGCCACGACAAGTGGCCCGCCATCGCGACCGCTGCTGAACTCGGTGGCGGCGGGCCGAAGATGGCCGCGAAGTAGATCGCCGTCAGGAACGCGATCAACGTCCACAGCCCGAGCGAGCCGATGCGATCGCGTGCGCGCGTGACGGCTGCGTAGACCGCCGTGCCGGCCAGGAACAGCGTCGCCTCGATCGCCAGTGTCGCCATCGGCCAGTTCCACAACCCCAATCCCACGCGCTGCGACCCGGTCGGCGTCAGCGGCAAGTCCGGCCGATGGGTGACGAAATCCGGGATGAGTGGCTGAACACCAACGTGGCGACGACCGCCATGGCTTGCGCGTGCCAGCCCTTGATGGTGCGGGACTCGTCGCGCGGTTCGAGCGCATCGGCCAATCCGCGCAGGCTGTTCTGCAGTTGGCGCAAGCGCTCGCCGGCGACGCTTTCACTGAGATCGAACGCCAGCGTGACGCTCAGCGGCACTTCGCCGAAGCTGATGACATCGACCTTCTGCGGCACTCCGTTGTCGCGGATCTCGAAATCCTCCGGCGCCAGCCCGCGGAATGGCTGGCGGGCGCCGTCGATCACCATCACGTCAACGCGGACCCCCTCCACTTGGGCCCTGAACGTCGGCTGTCCGACCGGCGGGATCAGCAGACCCGCGGCCAGGGCGATCATGGCGGCGCGGATCACTGGGGCACCTCGGCGCCGAACGGCGCCCGCAGCTGCCGGAACAGCGAATCGACGTTGCGGCCGTCACCTCGGAAGTACTCCCACCACGGATCGTCGTCTCGATGCGGGACGGCAATCAGCGACGGCTGGAGGAGGGCGAGGGCGCCCTCGCGATCCGCGCGCATGCGCGCGAGGTGGCTCAGGGCCAGCCGCGCCGATTGCGCGTTCGGAAACAGGTCGAGTGCCTGCCGGTACGATCGTTCGGCAAGCTCCGCCCGCCCGAGCGCGCGTTGCGCATCGCCGCGGATGAGGTGCCAGAAGTAGGCAAGGATGGTGTCGGACGGCGATGTGACCGCGTCCAGCTCCGCCAACGCCGCATCGTGCTGCCCGCGCTGGCTCAATACTCTTCCCAGGCGCACCCGGGCCTCGGTAAACGACGGGTCGCCCTGCAATACGCGGCGCAGCAGTGACTCGGCCCGCTCCAGGTGCTCACGCTCCGACGAAACGAAGAGGAAGTTCTGCCCGTTCGGCAGCTTGGTCACGCGGACGTAGTCCTGGATGCGGCGCGACGCCAGCGTCTCCTGGATCGCCGCATCGCCGAACAGGACGCCGACGTCGTTGGGCAGCAACCGCCGAGCGCGCTGGAGATGCGGGAGCGCTTCGCCAAACGAATAGGAAGCCGCGAAGCCGGCCGCGATGGCACGGTACCACAGGGCTACCGTGGGATCGCTCTCCGGCGCCGGGGTCACGGCGGCAAGCAGATCGCGGGCGTAGTCCCAGTTGAGGTTGCCGAGTTCGAAGCTGGCGAACCGCCCATCTGGCCCCCGCGCGATGACCAGCGGCCTGATCTGTTCACGCTCGAGCCGAGACTGTTGCGCGAGCGGTTTCGGCGGCGGCACGCGCTCCGGCTGTAGTTGCGAAAGCAACACGACGTCAGTGTGAAGCAGGGCTGCCCGCTTGATGAAGTCGTTGGCGCGCTCCTGGTCAGGCGCCGTGGCCATGCGTCGAATCGTCTCGGCATCCGCGGCCGGAAGTGGCGCGGCCCTCAAGGCCCGCGCTCGCCATGTGGCGCCGAGCGTGTCGACCCAGGCGCGCGCGTACGGCAGGGTTCGGAGCAGGTCGTCACGATCCCATCCAGCAAGTTCCACGACGGCCCCGTCGTGCGCACCTGGCACATGCGCGCGAACGGCGGCCACCCATTCGCTCAGCAGTTTCAGTGCCTGCGGGTCTGAGCGACCTTGGGGATACGCAGCCGAATCCAACGCAAACAAGATGAGAACGACCAAGGCGGCGCGCGCCATGGGCGCAGATTACAGCAGATTCAGCCGAGGCGATCCGCGATTGCTCTGGCCATGCGGCCGACCGATTCGGGCACGACGCTGAAGTACAACTCCGGCTCGATCAGCTCCAGCTCCATCAGCAACCGACCACGCGCGCTCTCGACGATGTCGACGCGGGCGTAGACGCATGAACTCGGCACGTGCGTCATGACCAACTCGGCGAAGGCCAGCACGGCCGCCGACGGCGCAGCCGGTGCCACGACGCCGCCGAAGTCCTGCTGCACGCGGAAGTCGCCCGTCTTGCCGCGTTTCACCACAGCGTGGCTGAACTGTCCGCCGGCAAAGACCAGCGACAGCTCGCCGCGATCGCGAATCTCGGGGATGAACTCCTGCACGAGCGCGCCGGACAGGCGCGCCGGCGCCAGATCATCGTCCGAAGGAATGGCGCCTTCGCCGATCAGGAACGTGCCGTGCGCGGTCGCACCAATGCGCGGCTTGACAACGGCCTGTGTCCAGCGCTCCTCGCGGAGTACCGCAGCGAGCGAGCCCTCGTCCGGCTTCTCGATCCAGCGCGTGCGGGGAATCGCGATACCCGCCGCGTGCAGCGTTCGCAGGTAGATCTTGTCGACGTTCTCGCGCGCGACCTCCGGCGGATTCAGCAGCAGCCGCCCGGAGTCGGCCATCGCATCGAGCCAGGCTCGGAACATCGTCGGCACGCGGTGATAGTCCCAGGTCGACCGCAGCACCACGGGATCGGCCGCGACATGCGTGTTGGGGTCGATGTCGGTCCACGGCTCGGGCTCAACCTGGTAGCCGAGCCCGCGCAGGGCATCGGCCAATGGCTGATCGTCCGGCGCGATGAACGGCTGGTGGGAACAGGTAGCAAAGACGATGTGCACGGAAGAAGTTTACAGTCGGAACAGGCGGTTGAACTTCACCACGAACGCGCGGTTACGCAGCGACGCGATGTCGGGTCGTGGATTGCTGTCGTAGTCGTCGGTGTAGACCACGAATAGTTCGCTGCCGGGACGGTACTCCCAGCGGAAGCGGACGTTGCTGCCGACCGACGTGCCGGCCGAGTTGTATTGCAGGATGCCGCTGACGAACATGCGCGGGGTGATCGTGTAGGTGGCGCGCGTGCGGACCACCCGGGCCGTGAACGACCCCTGGTCGAGGTCGACCCAGTTGACCGACAGGCTGGGCTCCAGCGACACCTGCGGCGTGACCTGGATGCGGGCGCTGTTGAGCGACAGCGTGTGTCGATCGCCGTTGTAGAACGGGCCGGTCTCGTAGACGATTTCCCCGGAGACCCGGCGCTGCTGGCCGGCGATGTAGCCGATGCGCGTGGTGTGAAAGTCGTAGCTGCCGACCGGCAGCGTGACCCCGGTCGCGATCGCGAACGGCCGCACCAGCCGCTCGAAGCTGTCGGTGTAGACCACGCTCAGCAGGTCGCTGTTGGTGAACTCGGTCTCGATGCGGCCGACCGCCTCGCGCGTGTCGAGGCGGTCCTGGTTGTTGGTGGTGTAGTTCAGGCTCGCCTGCGTCGTGACGCGGCGCAGGTTGCGCAGCCCGCCTGGCCTGACGGCGTAGCGCAACTGGCCGTAGTTCCGGCGCATGTCGGTGCGGCGCAGGAACCCGATCTCGGGCAGGAAGTTGGGCTCGACCACCAGCCGCTCGGCCTGCACGCCGAACTTGTCGGAGTTGTAGTCGAAGAAGCCGCGGTAGCTCAGGTTGTCGCCCTCGCGGCCCTCGGTGCGGGTGGCGGCCAGGTAGGCATCGAAGCGGACGTTCTGAAAGAACGACAGCGCCGTATCGACGCCGAAACCGTCGTTGGCGCCCACCCGGCCGGGCGTCGCCGTCCGGTGCGTGAACATGCCGCCGATGCTGCTGCGGCGCAGGATGTCGCGCTTGGCGCGCAACACGGTGAAGTTCGCCGACTCGATATTGACCTGATCGTCGCCGCCGGTCTGGACGTTGATGGCGCCGAACGTGAACTTGCTGGCCTTGCCGCTGACGCGGCCGCCGGCCTGTAGCGGGATCACGCGCGACTGATCCAGGCCGATGCGCCGGCTGAAGAACAGGTACGGGGTATCGCCGGTGCCCGCGGCGAGCCCGGCGCTGGCGCGGCCGGCAAACGCGAAGGTGCCGAGACCTTCGAGAAAAAATTCCCGTTTCTCGGGAAAGAACAAGTTGAATCTGGTGAGGTTCACTTGCTGCTCATCGACCTCGACCTGCGAGAAGTCGGTATTCACCGTCAGGTCGGCGGTGATGTTCTGCGTGATGCCGTACTTGAGATCGCCGCCGGCACGGAACTCGCCCTCATTCGCCCGGGCCGGCGCGACGGTGTTGTCGCTGACCACTTCACTCAGCCCGTACGGCTTGACTTCGAGATTGCGGCCACCCGGAGGAACTTGCAAGCCTTCGAGGGTGGCGGCCGACGAGACTTTGAGGATGCCTCGAAATGTAGTGAGCGCTCGGGGCACTTGCGCGAGATAGGACCATTCGTTCTTCCAGCGGACCACCCGCCGCAGGTTGACGCCCCAGGTCTGGTCGGTGCCGGGCTGGTAGCGCAGCGACTTGAACGGAATGGCCATCTCGATGGTCCAGCCGCCGTCGAAATTGGCCGCGCGCACCTCCCAAACGGTGTTCCAGTCGTTGTTGGGCGGGTTCTCGTCGGTGGTCTGGCTGTCGGACAGACCGCCAATCGAATTGGCCGAGAAAATGTAGCCATTGCGCTTGTCGTGAAACGTGTCCAGCAGCACCGCGAAGGTGTCGTTCTGTCGCAACTGGTTGGTGTCGCGGCGCATTTCGTTGGCCACCCGCCGTTCGGGCGCGCTCTCCCAGTTGCGCGCCGACACGTAGACGTGGTCGTCGTCGAAGAAGATCCACGCCTCGGTCTTCTCGGTGGCCGGCTTGAACTCGTCGGGTTCCTGCTGGACGAAATTGCCAATGGCCGGCGTGCTGCCGTAGACCGGCTCGTCGAGACGGCCGTCGATGCGCAGGGGCTCGCTGACGCGGTGGGCGCGGACCGTGGGCGCCGGGGCCTGGGCGAGCGCCGGCGTGGGAACCGCGAGCAGGAGGACAATGACGGCGAAGCGGCGCATGGCGGGATGCTACCGGTAGTCACTTGCATTTTGCAAGTCGCTGTCATTACACTGCGTGACATGCCCTCCGGCTCGCGGCGGTCACGCTGTCCGGTCGCGTGCACGCTGGATGTACTCGGCGACAAGTGGACGCTGCTGGTGGTCCGCGACATCATGCGCGGCAAGAAGCGTTACGCCGAGTTCCTGGGCTCTCCGGAAGGCATCCCCACCAACATCCTGGCCGAACGGCTGAGGCGGCTGGCCGCCAAGGGCATCATCAAGGCGCGCCGCTACAGCGTTCACCCCCCCCGGGTCGAGTACCAGCTGACCGCCAAGGGCGAGGATTTACGGCCCGTTATGCGGGCCATGGTCGACTGGGGCATCCGCCACGCGGGTGGCCACATGCCCCCGGCAGTGCCGCCGGCCTAGTTTTGGGGTAAGTCCGGCGGTCGGTTATAATTACGTTACGTGACGCAGTTGTACTTTCAGAAGGGTTTCGGCCTGAAATCCAAGGTCGGGCCCATCTTGGCGCGTACTTACGAGAGTACGGTCGTCGAGCGGCTCAAGTCGCTGGGGTACCGCGCCGCAGCCGGGGGTGTGGGCTTCACCCTGGCCCGTGAGTTCGGCTTTTGCTACGGCGTCGACCGGGCGGTCGATTATGCCTACCAGACCCGCCAGCAGTTTCCCGACCGGCGCGTCTTCCTTTCGGGCGAGATCATCCACAACCCCGACGTGAACCAGCGGATTCGCGCCATGGGGATCGAGATTCTCGAAGACTCGCTCGATCCCGAGGCCCGATTCGAACGGGTGACCGCCGAAGATGTGGTGATTCTGCCTGCGTTTGGCGTCAGCGTCCCCGAGCTGGCGAACTTGAAGGCCAAAGGCTGCGTGCTCGTCGACACTACGTGTGGCAGCGTGCTCAACGTGTGGAAGAAGGTACACTTCTACGCCCGCGACGGCTACACCGTGATCATCCACGGCAAGCATCACCACGAAGAAACGCGCGCCACGGCGTCGCAGGCGCTGACGCATCCCAACGGGCACTATCTCTGCGTCCGCGACGTCGCTGAAACCGGGCGGCTGTGCGAGTTCCTCGTCGGAAAACGGACGGCGGCGGAGTTGATGGCCGAGTTCGGAGAGGCGGCCAGCCCCGGCTTTGATCCCGATCGCGACCTGCGCCGGGTTGGCCTGGCCAACCAGACCACCATGCTGATGAGTGAGACGCTGCAGGTGCAGGAGATCCTGCGCCGCGCCATCGTCCAGCGCGAGGGCACGACCGACATCGAATCGTGCTTCCGCGCCTTCGACACGATTTGCTCGGCCACCCAGGAGCGGCAGGACGCGGTGCTGGAGATCCTGAAGGCGGGCGATCTCGACATGATGATCGTCATCGGCGGCTACAACAGCAGCAACACCCAGGCGCTGGCCCGGATGTGCGCGCCGCGGGTGCGAACCTTTTACATCGACAACCCGGGGTGCATCGAGGACACTGCCATCCGCCATCGCGTGGTGGGGGCGGCCGCTGAAGGCCGGACCGAGGCCTGGCTGCCGGCCGGTCCCGTGATGATTGGCATTACCGCCGGGGCCTCCACGCCCGACAGCGTGGTGGGAGAAGTGCTGGAGCGCATCCTGGCCACCCGTGGCTGCACCGCCGCCGACCTCGTGGCACCGAAGCCGGCGGAAGCCGGCGCGCAGACAAGCTGATGGGCATACAGCCGACCGAACTGACCCTGACCCTCGCGCCGCAGCGGCGCTTCGAGGCCATTGACGTCAACTCGCGTATCAACACCGAGGCAGGCGAACTGCTGCGCCAGCACCGGCGCGCGTTCTATACCTCGTTCCACACCACGGCCGGTTACCTCGATCAAAGCCTCTCGGTGCGCATGCACCATCGCCCCGACCTGCTGTCGCAGTTCTTCGGCGCCTTCCACGCGCTGTTTCCGCAGGGCGGCGAATACCGTCACGACCAGATGGAACTGCGTTCGGAGCTGACCGAGGAACAGAAGGTGGTCGAGCCGCGCAACGGCGATTCGCACCTGACCTTCATCGGCGCCGGCATGCGCAACTGCGTGACCTACCGCACGCGGCCCGATTCGCCGGTCTACTTCATCGAGCTCGACGGCAAGAGCGAGGCGCAGATGCGCACGCGCAAGACCACCGTGGTCGCCTACGACCACGAACAGGTCGTGGCGCGCACGTCGCTCTCCATCCCGGTGTCGAAGCATCCGATCGATTCGGTCAACCTGGCCGATCCGCGGCTGGGGGTGCTCGAGCGCATCGACGAGCTGGTCAAGCACGTCGGCATCGACCGCGCCCGCGTCGACCTGGTGGTCGATCCGTCGGAGCGCAACGTCGGCATTACCGTGAACGAGTACGAGACGCTGCTGATGCAGCACGACCTGGTCGACGTGCTGCGCGACCCGCTGCGCTTTGCCCGCGCCAAGGCCAGCCACATGGTGGCCGACCCGTTTTCCATTCCGGGCAAGACGCTCAACTACGCGAAGTACGACGCGGTCCGCGTCCTCAATTCGCTGATGGAGGCGCTGCGGCTCGATGCCGGATCGTTCGAGCGGCTGATGGCGAAGGTCATGTCGCTGCCGGCGCGCCGCTTCCTGCGCTCGCGCCGCGTCAGCTTCCTGGCCGGCACCGACCCCGAGACCGGCCAGCCACGCGTGCTGCGTGGCACCTACCAGAGCCCGATCCTGGTGCAGTGGCAGCCCGCCGAAAAGCAGGAACGCCGCATCGACGTCGTCGTCACGCAGTTCTCGTAAGGTCCGGCTAAAGCCGGACACCACATCGCCCACGTCCGGCTAAAGCCGGACACCACATCGCCCACGTCCGGCTAAAGCCGGACACCTCATTGGCACCAGATCGATGTAGCGTCCGGCTTTAGCCGGACCTGGCCTATTTCAATCCCACCACTACCGCGAAGCACGACCTGCGGAACGCGATCTCGACGCTGAATCCCGCGTTCGACAGCAGTTCGACTTCGCGCTCGAGCGTGAAGTAGACGTCCTCCTTCGCCCAGGTGCGCAGGTACCCTTCGGCCTTGGCCCGCGAGTAGTTCGTCTGCAAATGCTGGAGCCACTCGGCGCGGTGCGCCTGTTGCAGGCCCTTGGATGCCGCCAGGCAGCAATCGGCGCTCACCATCATGCCGCCGGGCCGCAGTGCCGCGAAGCAGCGCTTGTATAGCGCCGCCTTCTGCCGGCCGGTGCGGATGTGATGCAACGCGAACGACGCCGAGATCACGTCGCAGCGCGGAATGGCGGTGTGCTCGAAGTTGCCCTCGATCGTCTGGATGCGGCCGCGCAGCCGTTTCTTGGCCATGGCGAGCATGCCGGGATCTTCGTCGATGCCGACCAGCCGCGCCTTGGGCCGCACTTTCAGAATGGCCTGGGCGAGCGCGCCCGAGCCGGTGCCGAGATCGACCACGGCTGGGGCGTTGCGCGCGCTGGCGCCGACGGCCCCGCCCGCGGCGGCGACCAGCTCCTGGTAGTGGGGAATCAGGGTGCGGATGACCGCGTCATACTCGTTGAGGTTGATCCCTAAGTGTGTCGCCGCTCCCACGCCTGAACTCCCATCTCGTGCGCCCGGTGGTGCTGCCACGCCGCGATCTCACCGGCGCCGATCGTGTCGCCGTGGTGCAGTGTCCAGTTTAACGCCGCGATCACGTCGTCTGCCTCTTCCATGCCGAGCGCCAGGCGGATCAGCCGGTCGAAGCCGTTCCGTTTCAGCTGCTCCGGTGCGGTGAAGTACTCCGACACCGTGCGGTGATGATTGACCTTGGTGGCCAGCCCGTCAAACGACAAGGCGTAACGCACGATGATGCTGGTGGCAAGCACGTCGGCGAGGTGACGCGTGCGCGCCTCGTCGGCATCGGTCACCCTGAACGATAGCAGCGATCCGTGCCGGACGTATTGCCGGGCAATGGCCGCCGCGTCGGGGTGGCCAGCCAACGATGGGTGGAACACCTCGCTGACCTTCGGGTGGGCGGCCAGAAAGGCGGCGACCCTGGCGGCCGATGCCGATCGGCGCGCATGCGCGTCACCGGCTTCGTCAAACGAGCCAAGGATGGCTTGCGCCCGGCGCCAGTCGAGAAGGCCCCCGCGCATCGCCACCAGGTCCATCACGGCATTGGCAAACGGCGAGTCGTTGGTGGCGAGGTATCCCCACATGTCACGATCGTTGCCGCCGAGGGACTTGGTGCCGCTGGCGACCACTACGTCGACGCCGTTCTGGAGCGGTGGCACCGCGAACGCCCACGGCGATGCGATCGTGGTGTCGAGCACCAGGCGGATGCCCGGCGCGCGCTCGCGGGCCTCGTTCATGACCGCGCGGAGGGCGTCGAAGTCTTGGGCCCGCACCAGCGGATTCGTGAAGGTCTCGGCGAACACCAAGCGGGTCTGGGGCGTGATGGCCGCGGCCAACGCCGCCGCATCGCCATCATCCACGACGGTGATGGTGGCGCCGATGCGGCTGGCCAGCAGTTCCAGGTAGCTGCGCGTCTTGTTGTAGACCTGCCGCATGAGCACGGCGTGACCGCCGGGCCTGCCCTGAGCGTGGTCGAAGGGCTCCATCAGCACGTCGAAGGCCAGGGCGGTGGCCTGCATGCCCGAATCGCACACCACCGCGCTCGTGGCGTGTTCCAAGGTCTTCAGCTTGCCAATGAGGGCCGTCGTCGCCGTCGTGCCGTAGCGGGCGTACAGCTGGGGCAGTTCCGACCAGCAGCCTTCGCTGGCAAACAGGAACGCGGCCTTGCCCTCCTGCCACGCGATCACCTGGGCCGAGCCCAGCAGATCGAGCTGCACGGTTGGATCGTCGGAATGCAGATACGGCACGCCGGTCCGTCGCGCGTGCTCGTCGATGGCGCGATGGATCGATCGCGTCGCCTCGCTCATGGCCTCGAGCGATGGCCGCTCAGCTGGACACGTGTTGGGATCGAGCCAGCTGGTGATCGACTCCCGACTCCCTTCCGACTCCCGACTCCCGACTCCCTCCTTCGCCACGGCTACGGAGGGCAGGCCCGACTCCTGGTCCGTCACTAGTCCATCACTCCGAGGCAGAGTTTGTGTTCGACGCGGGCGAGGCGCCCGACCGCCTCGGTCACTTCGGCAATCTGCGTGTCAGAGCTGGCGGACACCATGAACGCCAGCTGTACGCGTTCGGCCTCGGCGCGCGACGCGCGGTTCTGCACCGTCAGCCCGTGGCGGCGCACCAGGCCCTCGAACTTTCGCTCCAGCCCCGGGTGCGGCTGCGCGGTGATGCGCAGGTAGTGCCGCCGCGGCGATGGCACCACGGCAGTGCCGTCGCGGGCCACCGGCAGCTTCCGCGGCACCGGCCAGCGGACCGAGTTGTCTTGCGCCAGGTCGATCAGGTCGCCAAGAACGGCGGTGGCCGTCGGCAGCGCGCCCGCGCCCTTGCCGAACAAGCTGAGGTCGCCGGACGAGACGCAGCGCAAGTAGACCGCGTTGTACTCCTCCTCGACCGACGCCAGCAGGTGCCAGGTCGGCAGCAGCAGGGGCTCCACCGCCATGTCGAGGGCGCCATTGATGCGCACGGCCCGCGCGATCTGCCGGATGCGGCAGCCCATCGATTCGGCCAGGTCGCAGTCAGCGGGATCGATGTCGCGAATGCCCCGCACCAGGAACCCATCGGGCCGCACCCACGCGCCGAACGCGCGATAGGCCAGGATCGACAGCTTGGCCGCCGCGTCATGCCCATCCAGATCGGCGTCGGGCTGCGCCTCGGCAAAGCCCAGCCGCTGCGCTTCGGCAATCGCCTCGGCCAGCGAGAGATCGCCTTGCTCGAGCCGCGTCATCACGAAGTTGCACGTGGCATTGACGATGCCCCACAGGCTGTCGACTTCGTCGGCCCGGTGGCTCAGGTGCCGGACGATGGGGATGGCGGCTGCGGCGGCGGCTTCGCAGTAGAGCGGCGTCTCGGTGCGCTGGGCCAGGACGCCGAGGTCAGCGAGTTTCGACGCGAGCAGCGCCTTGTTGGCGGTGACCACGGGTTTGCCGGCCGCAAGTGCCGCTCGCAGGATGGGTTCGACCGCGGTGCCGCCGGCCACTTCGACCACGACATCCACTTCAGGATCGCTGACCAGTTCCAGCGGCTGATCGCTGATCGGAATGCCAGCGGCCCTTGCTCCGCGGTCCTTGGTGACGTCGCGCACCGCGATGCGCGAGACGCGGAACCTGACGCCGTAGCGATCGGCCACCGCCTCGCGCTGGCGTTCGATCATCTCGAGCACGCCGCGGCCGACCGTGCCGCAGCCAACCAGGCCAATGCGAATCTCGCGCACCGGCTCGACGCCGACGCCCTCGAAGCGCGGCCGCGCCGCCAGCCTCAGTTCGCCGCCAAACGCACCCGCGCCGCGCAGCACCTCGGCCAGGCGGCCCTGGTCGGCGAGGAAGGCGTCGTGTCCAAACACCGATTCCAGCTTCCACAGCGACGAATCGGCGCCGGCCGCCTGCAATGCGCGATGCAGCTCCACCTGCAGCGCCCACGGAAACAGCATGTCGCCGGGCACCCCGATCACGAGGCTTTCGGCGCTGATCTTCTGGATCGCTTCACGCACGGCGAGCGGGTCGGCCAGCCAGCCGCGGTCGATGGCCTCGCTGAGGAGCAGGAACGTCTTCACGGGAAAGCGCTCGGCGAAACGCCGGCCGTGGTGGTCCAGGTACTCGGCGACCGGTGGGCGGTCGAGTCCCGCGGCCAGCTTGCCGAAGCGGGTGTCCAGTTCGTCGCGTCCGCGATAGGTCAGCATGCCGAGCTGACGGGCACGGCTCATGCCGGTGCCGACATCGCCGTTGCGCAGGCCGTCGCGCACCAACTCGCGTTGCAGGTGCCGGGTCGCGGTGCCCCAGCCATCGGGACGCAGACCGCCGGAGATCGAGATGAGCTTCGCGCACCGGTCCGCGTGGCGCGATGCAAAGGCCACGCCGACCATGCCGCCGAGGCTGGCGCCGATCCAGGTGACCGGCGTCTGGCAGCCGCACCCGTCCAGCCACGCGGCGACGAGGTCGGCCAGGCCGGCGATGGTGATGGCCTCGACCGCGCCGGGATCATCGAAGCCTCGCCAGGTGGATCCGTTGCCGGGCCACGACGGGCACAGCACCGTGTGCCGGGCCGGGTCGATCAGGTCCGGTGCGCAGAGCGCGGGCCACCACGGCGCCCGCGAGTCTTCGCCGGCGGCCTGGCCGTCGCCGAAGGGGAACGGCGACGCCGTAATGCCGCCGACAATGACGACGACCGGCGCGGTGCCGAGCTCGGGGCCATAGACCCAGCCGCCCAACTGCACGTCATCGAGGGTGCGGCCGTCGACGATGATGGAGAGGTGCTCGATCACCAGCCGGCGCGGATGCAGTTCGGTGGCCGCGAAGATTGCCATCGCGGCATTGTGCCTCGAACTGCCAACTCACTACAAACATATCCACATACGTGGATGACACTACCAGGCGAGGTCGGGCTCGGGCTCGACGCTGCCACGTTCGAAGAACCGGGCGGCCTCCGGCCGCAGGGCCGGCAGCACCGTCGACGTGATGCGCTGCTCGCCCGTGAAGCGGCGCCGGGCGCGACGCCCGTTGAACGTCGCCACCGTGACCGCCGCGGCGATTGGATCGATCAACCAGCACTCGCGCACACCGTACTTCTGGTACCACCCCAACTTCACCGTGCCATCCCGGCGGCGGGTGCCAGGCGACTCCACCTCGACGACCAGATCTGGAGCCCCCCAGACCTGGTTGCGAAGAATCGCCACACGTTCGTTCGAGATGAACACGACATCCGGCTGCACGACCAGGGCCCGCTGCTCGTCGAGCACGACGTCAAGCGGCGACACGCACACGCGCCCCAGGCGGTGTCCGCGCGCATGCTCGTCCAGCAGCACGACCGCGCGTGTCACGATCGCCTGGTGCGCATAGCTCGGCGCGGGTTCGCGCAGCAGCACTCCCCAGACGAGGCCCTGCCGCCCCAGCGACTCGTCGCCAGCCAGGTAGTCGTTCACCGTCAGCCGAGCCGATTGCATTGCCATACTGACCTCGCGACGACGTTGCCATCGTCGTCGGTCGAAGATCAAGTGCTTTCGATGATCTCCAAGTGAAAGTCTTAGGTTGACCGTGCAGGTCATCGGCTGAGTGTAGGATGACGAGTACGCAGTATCTGAAAACATGTTGAACACTTTTCGCACCGTCGACCACGCTGCGGCCACGGCACTGGTGGAGGCTGGCGCCGCGCATGTCATCGACGTTCGAACGCCCGGCGAGCACGCGGAACTGGGGCACATTCCAGGCTCGTGGCTCATTCCGCTCGACCTGGTGGTCTCGGCGGCGTCGGTGTTGCCGCACGATGGCCGGCCGGTGCTGGTCTACTGCGAGCACGGGGTCAGAAGCGTGGCTGCCTCGCGCCTGCTCGCGCAGGCGGGCGTGGGCGAGGTCTTGAACCTGGCGGGCGGCATGGCCGCGTGGAGCGGCCCGCGCGACTTCGGTGCCAGCCCGCTGCGTGGGCCGGCCGCGTGGCTGATCGACAACGCCGATCTGCTGCCGCGCGGCGGCAAGGTGCTGGACGTGGCCTGCGGCCGTGGCCGTCAGGCGCTGCTGCTGGCCAGTGCCGGGTTCGATGTGCATGCCATCGACCGCGACGAGGATGCAATCCAGTTCCTGCAAGCGACCGCCGATCGGCTGGGCCTGTCGCTCAGCTGTGAGGTGGTGGACCTCGAAGCCGAGACCATTCCCGACCTTCCTGGCCCGTGCGATGCCATTCTCGTCTTCAACTACCTGCATCGTCCGCTGATGGGAGCGTTGCGCGCCGCGCTGGCGCCGGGCGGGCGGCTGTTCTACGAGACGTTTACTGCGCAGCAGGCCCAACAGGGTCGCCCGAAGAACCCGGCGTTCCTGCTGAACGCGGGTGAGCTGCCAGGGTTGGTCGCGCCGCTATCGGTCCTTCGGTCGCGCGAAGGCGAGTTCGACGGCCGGTTTGTTGCGTCGGTGGTGGCCGGCTGATGCCCAACCGCCTCCGCACGGTGATGCTGGTGCTTGGCGCCTGCGTGGCGTGCTCATCGCCCACCAGTCCCTCGTCCGAGCCGCCCACGCCACTGACCTTGTCTCTGCAGCCCGAGGTCTGGCAGACCTTTAGCGACCCGGTCCCGTATCCGCTGAGCAACGAGGGTGTTGGCCTCGAATTCGATTTCCCATCGACCGGGTCGGTGAATTACCTGTTCACGCCCAGTCCGCTGGCAAAACTGCGGGGCACGCTCGCCGCGACGATTCGAGTGACGACGGCCGGTCCGGTGCTGTTCAACTCGCTTGATCCGGTCACGGCCAGTTGCAGCATCCAGCCGACCGTGCGGCCGTTCTTCTGGGCCAACGAGAACGGCGACGGTTCGTACGACCGCTGGTGGTCCAACCCCAGGGCGTTCGCACTGACTGCCGGCGGCACGACGATTGACGTGCCGCTGCTGGCGGAGTTCTGGTCGAGCGTGAACGGCCGCATTGGCAATGTCGACAGCTCAACCCGCTTCCAGTTCGACAAGGCTCTCCTGAACGTCACGCGCCTGGGGCTGACGTTCGGCGGTGGGTGCTCGTTCGGCCATGGCATCAACGTGCAGGGCGGTGCCGCGCAGTTCCGGCTGACCGAGCTGGCGATCCGATAGTGCGATTCGCCGCCTACGTTCGACGGCTCAGGACGCGCGCCAGCCCGATCGCGCTGGCGATCGCCCACGTGCCTTCCAGGAGAATGAAGCCGTACTGCTGCTCGACGACCGCCACGACGGTGAGCCCCGATGCCCCGGCCAGGTTCATGAGCTGGTAGGAGAGCGCCTGGGTCGAGAGCCTGCCGAGCTGACTGGCAGCAAACGGCGTGAGGACCAGCAGCGCGGCGACGACCGAGAATGCTTGCATCATGGCGATTGCAGTCTAGCCCGAGTTGAAAGTTGGTAAGTTGTAGCTGGCAGTGCGCAACTTCTGGCTCAACTTCCACCTCGGGTATTCGTGCCGCCACAGCGGGGCCTGTTGTTCGTCCGGGTGGGCGATTCCGGTGGAGCATGACCGCGTCATTCCGATCCGGAGCCTGGCCCGCCGCTCGGACGATGCCTGGCTGATGGCCGATGTGAACGCTCCCGCCGACGTCGCCGGCACGCTGACGCTGCGGCCCGATGGCCACTGCGTGTTTCATGGCGACACCGGCTGCGGCATCTATGGGTCGCGGCCCGCGAGCTGCGCTCACTTTCCCTACGTCTGCCTGGTCGATCAGCGTGGGGTTCACGTGACCCTGTCGCACTACTGCCCGACGGCGGCCGCGCTCTTGTTCGAGGACCACGGCCCGATCGCCATTGTCGAAGGGCCGCCGCCGGTGGCTGGATTCGAGATTCCCGAAGGCCTCGACGCCCGCGAGTCGTTGCCGCCGGCCGAGTCGCCGACCCGCCTGATGAGTTTCGAGGCGTTTGCCGACTGGGAGCGCCGGGAGGTGTTGCAGCCGCAGACGGCTTCGGCGGCGGCGGTCGTGGCCGCCAGGTTCGAGCACGCGCGTTTCGCCGTGCCGGCGCCGTGGTCATGGGCCGAGGCGCCGATCGATCTCGAGGACCGTTGGCGGACGCTCGTCGCGCCGCAGTGGCCGGCCTTCGCGCCGGTCGTGCAGCGATACCGCGCAGCCAAGGTGTTTGCGTCGTGGGCCGCGTACTCCGGCGACGGGCTGGCGGCGGTGCGCCGCGTGGCGGCGATCGCCGATGCCGTGCTCGAGGTCGAGGCCGTGCGCCAGTGCCTGGCGGCGGGCCGATCGCTCGATGCCGAGCTGCTGAAGCAGGCGATCCGGCAAGCCGACCTGTTGCTCGTGCACTATGCCGACGGGTGGGTGCTATCATCCGGCACTTCACCATGAAAGCCATTTGGATCGCGCTTGCCGGGCTCGCGGTGGTGGCTGCCGGCCACGCCCAGGCGCCGCTTTTCGACGTCGTCATTCGCCACGGCACCATCATCGACGGCAGCGGCAACCCGCGCTACAACGCCGACATCGGCATCCGCAATGGCTTCATCATGGCGATTGGCGATCTCGAGAACGCGGTGGCGCCGACGCTGATCGATGCCGCCGGCCTGTTCGTCACGCCCGGTTTCATCAACATCCACAGCCACGCATCACCCGACGCGCTGCCGACTGCGCTCAACATGCTGACGCAGGGGGTGACCACGGAGATCTTCAATGCCGACGGCAACGGACCGCTCGATCTCGCGCAGCAGATGACCACGCTGGCTGCGCCCGGGCTGGCGGTGAACATCGGCGGCTACATTGGCTTCAACGCGGTGTGGCAGCGGGTCAACGGCAACGCCGACAAGCGGCCGACCCCGGGCGAGATCGACCAGATGCGCGCGCTCATCGCCAAGGGGCTGGAGCAGGGGGCGTGGGGTGTCTCGGCCGGGCTCGACTACAAGCCCGGCTACTTCGCCCGCACCGAAGAGGTGATCAAGATCGTCGATGTCGCGCGGCCGGCGCGCACCAACTTCACCAATCACGATCGCATCACGCCCGAATCGAATTACAGCTCGAAGGTCGGCGTGACCGAGACCGTGGCGATCGGGCAGAAGGCCGGCCTGGTGCCGGTCGTGACACACATGAAGGCGCAAGGCCTGGAGCAGGGGACCGCGGGCGAGATTCTCGCCTCGATGGACCAGGCGACACGCCGCGGCGCCTACACGGCGGCCGATGCCTATCCCTACCTCGCCGGCCAGTCGGGCCTCGGCTCGTTGATCATTCCCGGGTGGGCGCAGGAGGGCGGCCGCGACGCCATGCTCGCGCGCTTCGCGGTTCCGGCGCAGCGGACGCGGATCATCACCGAGTCGGAGCAGGCCATGACGGCGCGCTTTGGCGGGCCGCAAGGTGTCTATCTGCCGCGTACCCAGCAGGAACTGACCGCCGTCATGAAAGAGATGAACGCCGGCGCGGGCGAGACCATCGTCCGCATTCTCGAGACGACCGGCGACCCGGGCGCGATCCTGCGCTTTGGCAGCGAGGCGGATCTCGTGAAGATTCTGCAGCACCCCACCACGTCGATGGCGTGCGACTGCGGCGCCTCGACCGCGACGCGCGTGCATCCGCGGTTCCACGGCTCGTACCCGCGCGTGCTGGGGCGCTACGTGCGCGAACAGCAGATCATGTCGTGGGAGGACGCCATCCGGAAGTCGTCGGCGCTGCCCGCCGCCACCATCGGCATGATCGATCGCGGCCTGATTGCCGTCGGCATGGCAGCGGACCTCGTCGTGCTGGATCCGGCCACCGTGATCGATCGCGCCACTTACGAAGAACCGGCGCTGCCGTCGATTGGGATTCGGCACGTAGTGGTGAACGGCAAGATTGCCCTGAGCGATGGAGCGGCCACGGGCGTCCAGGGGGGACGGGCGCTGATGCGCGGCGCGGGCATGCCCAGCCGGCCGATGACGGCTGGAGCCCATCGCGTCGTGGCCACCTCACGCGCGGGTGTCGAGGGTGTGACGGTCACGCTCAACGTGTCGCAGCGCGCAGGGGCGCGTGCGGCCACGGGCACGTTCGCCATTACCGGAGGTGACCGGGTGCAGACCATCACGGCGACTGCGTTTGGTCACCTGCAAGTGACCGACGGCTGGACCAGTGTGACCGGCCGCGGCACCGTGAATGACGGCAGCGAGCGGGCGTTCAGCGTGACGATCGATCGGCATGACCCCAGCGTGCCCCGTGGCATGGACATGCTCTCAGTCACGTTGGATGGCGCCCGGTCTTGGCGAGTGCTCCTGGACTCTCGGTCGTTGATAGTTCAGTGACTTGTGCGTAGGACCAGTCGCAACGCGCAGAATCTGCTGCGTGGTCCTGCCGTTTCCATCGCGGATTCTGCGAACGGGGAGACCGCCATCTTCGCGATCTCTGGGAAATTCGAGCGGCACGCGGTTAGCAGCACTGGGTGGCGATGCCCAGGTGTAACATTGCCGAATGGAGGGTCGCGACGCCATGTCCACGAGCGCTCGGCCGGACACTCGCCTTACCTACGACGACTTCCTGTTGTTTCCGGACGATGGGCAGCGGCACGAGCTCATTGGTGGAGCGCACTTCGTGACGCCCTCCCCGAACCTGCGGCATCAGAAGCTGTCGGGTCGTCTCCATTTGTCGCTCGCGGAGTACCTACGCGCAAACCCGTCGCTTGGAGAGGTCTACTACGCGCCACTTGACGTCGTCTTGTCACACTGGGACATCGTCGAGCCGGATCTGCTGTTCGTCGCCGCTGACCAACGGAGCATACTCACCGAAAAGAATGTCGTCGGTGCACCAGCCCTGGTGGTGGAGATCCTGTCGCCATCCACAAGGAGCCGCGATCAGCAACTCAAGCGGCGCCTGTTCGAAACAAGCAACGTTCGAGAATATTGGATGATCGATCCGGAACAAAACACCGTGACCGTCGATCGGCTGGACGAGGGCGCGAAGTTCGCTCGCGTCGAGGTGCTGGGGGCTGACCGATCGCTCTCCACGCCGCTCTTGCCGGGGTGGTCACTCCCGCTCGGCCAACTGTTCGCGTAGCCCTGGAAGAGAGACGACCGTGAAGCTGGTGCCGCTATTCGTATTCAACCGCCACGGTCAGTTGGTCGGACCGTTGACGATGCCACGCGTCGAGAAGAGCGACGCCGAGTGGCAGGACGTGCTCACGCCGGAGCAGTTTGCCGTTGCCCGCGCGCACGGCACCGAGCGGCCGTTCTGCGGCACGCTGCTCGACAACAAGCGCAGCGGCGTCTATTCCTGCATCTGTTGCGGGCTGCCGCTGTTTTCATCGAATGCCAAGTTCGATTCGGGAACCGGGTGGCCCAGCTTCTTCCAGCCGATCGCCGACGAGAATGTGGCGACGAAGTCGGATCGCAGTTTCGGGATGTTGCGGGTGGAGATTCTCTGCGCGCGCTGCGACTGCCATCTGGGCCACGTCTTTCCGGATGGCCCGAAGCCGACCGGTCAACGGCACTGCGTGAACTCGGAGTCACTGAAGTTTACCGATGCTGATCGGCTCGCGTCACTTGCCGAACCCGTTACGGCGTTGCCGTAGCGGCGGGCCGTGAGACCCGCCGCTCCGACCCGTTTTACTTGATGATCGCGGTCGCCTTCTTGCCCTTGTACTGCAGCGTGATGTGCGACGCCGTGCACAAGTCGAGCTCGGTCCACTCGATTTCGTTGTCCTGCGCGTCGACGATCTTCAGATCCCATTCGCAGGTTTTCTCGGTGCGCGAGAACGAGATATCGACCGATTCGCGGTTGTCGAGCACGTCTTTCCCCATGATGTCTTCTTCCCAGTCGTCCGACGTGCTGGGCGAGACGAAGATCTCCGAGATGACGACGCCGGTGTCGTTCATGAGTGTGAAATCGAGCTTGCTCTGCGCGACGAGCGGGGAGACGGTGCTTGCCGCGAGGACAAGCGCGAGGGTCAGTAGTTTCAAGTGATGCTCTCTTCCTGGAAGGCGGATTAATGCGAACACATGAGCTTACTCCGTCTGGCGAGGAGATGCCCGGTATCTTCTGGCGTGTCAGACGGTGGCGTTGTTGTCACAGAGGGGGCAAAATTTGCCACCTCTTGTTTTCCTTGCTTTCTGGTAACGTGCATCAAAGGAGCCCGCATGAAGGAATTCACCGCCGTCGTCGAGCGCGACACCGATACCGGCCTCTTGGTCGGCTGGGTCCCCGGCTTTCCCGGTGCGCACAGCCAGGGCGCCACGATGGACGAGCTGCGGGCCAACCTGCAGGAAGTCATCGAACTGCTTGTGGAAGACGGCGAGCCGCGGCTGGCCAGCGAGTTCGTCGGCACCCAGGTCCTGCACGTCGGATAACCCATGGGCACGGTGCCCGTCCTCAAGCCACGTGAAGTCGTGGCCCTCCTCAATCAGCTTGGTTTCGTCGAAGCCCGCCAGCGCGGGTCCCACAAGCAATTCAAGCACTCCGACGGACGCAGTACTACCGTGCCGTTTCACAAGGCCGTGACATCTCGCCGACGCTACTCCGCCAGATTTCGAAGGATATCGGACTGTCAGAAGAATTGATCGCGCCGTCCAAGTAGGCTGACCGGTTAAGCCTCGGCGTCGGCCGGTGTGTTCGACAACAACTTCACGTTCAAAGCCCCAGCGATTGCCTTGGCCCGGCGATCGATGAACTGGTCGTAATCGTCCGCCTTCACCCCGAAGTCATTTAGATCGTTGACAGGTGTTTGTTCGAGTAGCCGTCAATCAGCGTGATATTGGCAAGCAGGTTCGCCTCTTTCGAAGGATCGTGTTCCTGCAGATACGCCTTTGGGAAGAAGTAGTGATAGTTCCGGTAGTCCCCCTTCGGCGTCTCAGCGAGCTTGTGATTCCCGATTTCCTTGTAGCTCCGAAGTTCTTCCTTAGTCTTCCAGAAGATGAACGTGCCAATCGGGAAGCCCTTGAGTATCGAGTCGATTAGTTTGGCTGACTGCTCCTTATCCCACACGAACTCGCGCTGGAAGCGCGGGAGCTTGATTCTCAATTTGCTCAAGAGGGCAGGCGGGTCTGAAGACCCGCCTCTACGACTCTACCTCAGGGGCGGCGTGCTTTCGGGAGCGCGCCGGTGGTGTGTCGCCTGTTCGTAGGCGTAGGCGAGCCTGATGAGCGCAGGCTCTGACCACGCGCGGCCGAAGAAGGTGATGCCGGCCGGTAGCCGTCCGCCGCGGGTGTAGCCCATCGGGACCTGGATCGAAGGGAACCCGGTGGTCGGCGAGAAGAACTGGCTGTTGTCGCCGCCCGGCGTGTTCAGGTCGCCGATCAGCCGCGGCGGGTTGCTCCAGGTCGGATAGACCCACGCATCCAGCTTCTGCGCATCCATGGTCTTCGTCACGGCATCGCGCACCTGTTGCCGGTATTGTGCGTCGGCCCTGCATTCCGGCGAATCGGGTCCGTTCTGGGGGCCCTGTTCGCCCTGTTCGAGTTGCCGCCGCACGGTGGGATGAAAGCGGCCCGACTTCACGATCTCGGCTAGGCTCTTCACCGGCACCCGGTCGCCATGGCCCGCGAGGTAACGGTTGATGTCGTACTTGAACCCGCCGCAAGCGCCCAGCCCCGGCGACCGCCGAATCTGATCGAGGCCCTCGACGATGCCCGGGTCGACGATGGTGGCGCCCTGCGCGCGCAACTGCTCGACGGCGCGCATGAACACCTGCACGATCTCCGGATCCGTGGACTCGCGTTCGTACGCAAACCGCAAGACGCCGATGCGCGCGCCCTTCAGCCCGTCACGCACGAGCGCGGCGGCATAGTTCTGCGGCAAGTGCGCGGCGGCCGCGGCGGTCACCGGATCGGCCGGATCGCTGCCGACGATGGCCTGGAAGACCTTGACGGCGTCCTCGACGGTCCGCGTCATCGGCCCGGCAATGTCGGCGTTCAGGTTCAGCGGCATCACTCCGGCGCGGCTCGTCAGGCCCATCGTCGAACGAATGCCAACCAGCGCCTGGTGAGATGCCGGCCCGCGGATGGAGTTGCCGGTGTCGCTGCCCAGCCCGACGGCGCCAAAGCTCGCGGCCACGGACGCGGCGGTGCCGCCGCTCGAGCCCGCGGTGACCCGGTCGAGCGCATACGGGTTCTTCGTGTAACCCGGGAGGATGGAGCTGAGCGTTTCGTTCGGCGTGAACGCCCACTCGGCCATGTTCGACTTGGCAAGCACGATCGCCCCGGCCGCCTTGATCCGCGCCACCTGGAAGGCATCCTTGTTCGAGACGAAACCCTCCAGCGCCAGCGACCCGTTTGCGCTCTGCAGCCCGATCGTCTCGAAGTTGTCCTTCACGATCGCCGGGACGCAGTGCAGCGGTCCGGTCAGGCCGCTCTCCGCAAAACGCCGGTCCAGGTCGTCGGCCTGCTTCAGCGCCTCGGGGTTGGTGACGACGATGGCGTTGAGGGCGGGACCGTTCTTATCGAACACCGAAATGCGACGCAGATATTGCTCGACCAGTGACCGGCAACTCAGACGCTTGGCGGCCATCGCGGCATGAATCTGCGCGATGGTGGCTTCGTGTACTTCAAACACCGATGAGGGTTGGCCGAATGCGGGGACCGCGGCAGAAACGAGGATGACGACGGCGAGTAAGCGGCTGGTCACGGCGAAATGATAACGCTGATCACCCACTCCAGGGCCGCAGATGACACAGATTACGCAGATGCAGCAAGACCGGCGGCGCGGCGAAGCCGCGCTGTCGAGCAGGACGGCCAGAGGCGAGCAAGCTCTGGCCGGCGTGCGGCTTGTTCGCCTCTGGCCGTCCTGCTCGACAACGGGGGCCGCTACGCGGCCCCGCCGGTCCTCAGCGTGGCTTCGTCAGTATGAAGCGCTTGTATTCCAGTTTGGCGGCGCCGAAGTTGAGCAGCAAGCCAGTCTTGTGGCCGGTGGCGGCGAGGTAGCTGAGGACCTGGGCTTGCTCGGCTGGTCCGGTGCCGAATCTCGCCTTGATCTCGACCACGACCGAGTCGAAGCAGATGAAGTCCATGCGGTAGTGTCCGCGGAGTGGGTGACTCTTGTAGGTGACCTGGCAGGGTGCTTCGGCCATGAACGGAATCATGCGCAAGCCGAACTCGATCGCGAGTGCGTCGCGGTAGAGGACTTCGAGGAAGCCGGAACCCAGGACGCGATGCACTTCCATGGCTGCGCCGATGATTGCGAACGTCCGGCTGTCGGTGGGCTCGACGGGATTGATGGTCATGCCAGGGCAAGACGCAATCCCCATGCCCGTGCCAAGAACCGGAAAACCCTCGTGATTGCGAGGTGGATGGCCGGATCGCAAATGGCGCGTAGCGGGAACTGAGTACCTCGTGGTTCCCGGGCATTGAGAAATCTGCGTCATCTGCGTCATCTGCGGCCCTGGGATATCTGCGTCATCTGTGTCCCGGGTATTCTGTGTCGCATGTTGATTCGTATCCTGGGGCTCCTGTCTGTGTTGTCTGTGGCTGCCGTCGCCCAGGTCTCTCAACCGATGTTCGAAGCGATGCAGCCCGATTTGCTCGGCGCGCCATCGGCGTTCGCCAATGCCTTTGCTGATTTCGACAACGATGGCGACCTCGATCTCTTCGTCGGCTTCGACGGCAAACCCAACCGCCTGTATCGCAACGATCAGGGCGTGTTCACCGATGTCGCCGCCGCGGCCGGCGTGGCCGACACGCGGCCGACTCGCGCGGTGGCGTGGGGAGACATGGACGCCGACGGCGACGCCGATCTTCTGGTCGGCTTCACGCCCAGACCCGGCGCATCGGTGTTGAAGGTGTATCGCAACGACGCAGGCACGTTTGCCGACGTGACGGCCGCGTCCGGATTGGTCGTCGCCACCGGGGCCGTGCGACAGCCGGCGTGGGTCGACGTCGATGCCGACGGCGACCTCGATCTGTTCGTCGCGTATCGCGATCGCGCCAACGCGCTGTATCGCAACGATGCCGGCACGTTCAGCGACGTGGCCCAGGCGTGGGGCCTGGCCGATGCCCGCCGCACCGTCGGCGCCGTGTGGTTCGACTTCGACGAGGACGGCGACCTCGACCTGGCCGATGCCAACATGGACGGCGATGCCAACGGCTTGTATCGCAACGACGCCGGCACGTTCACCGACGTCGCGGCAGAAGCCGGGGTGGCGTGGGGCGGCCGCGCGCCGAAGCATCCAGGCAACGGCACCGTGCGGGTGTGCGCCGCCGACGTCGACCACGACGGCCGGTTCGACCTGTTCGCGGCCAACTACGGGCCGCTTGGCTTCTTCAGCAACCGCGGCCAGGGCCGGTTTGACGATCGAGCCGCAGCGTGGGGCATCGCCATCGATTCGCGGTACGACGCTTGCGCCTTTGCGGACTTCGATCACGACGGCCGGCTCGATCTCTATGTCAATGGCACGGTCACCGGCGGCGCCAGCTGGCAGGACTCGCTGTTCCGCAATACCGGGACGGCGTTCGTTGACGTCACGCCGGCATCGATTCGTCGGCTGCAGGCCGATCACGGTGTGCAATGGGCCGATGTCGACGGTGATGGCGACCTGGACCTGGCCCTCACCGGTGCGCGCAGCGACGGCATGCACCTGGTGCTGCGCAACATGTTGCCGGCCGCGGATGCACGGCGCGGCCTGCATGTGCGCGTGGTCGACGGCCGGGGCCGGGCGACACTGGCCGGCGCCGAAGTCCGCGTGTTCGCCGCGGGCACGACCCGCCTGATTGGCGCGCGCCTCGTCGACAGTGGCTCGGGCTACGACTCGCAGAACGACATGCCGGTGCATGTTGGCGTGCCGGCCGGCGTGTCGCGTGTTGACGTGCAGGTGATCGCGCCGCGCGGCGGCCGCCGGGTCCCCGTCTGGCAGCGCGGTGTCGCTCCCGGCAGCACGATTACGGTTCGCGCCGGGCGATGAGGCACAATGGGGCCTCCCGCCCATGGCCCTGACCGCAACTGTTTACAACCTCGACACCGAATTGGCTGACATCGATCGTAGCGTGTACGAATCGCTGGCGGTGCGCATGGCCCGGCAGCCATCCGAGACCGCGGAATACATGCTGGCGCGCTACCTGGCCTACTGCCTCGAGTACACCGAGGGCATCACCTTCACCGAGGGCGTGGCCGCCGGCGGGGAAGAACCGGCGGTGATGGTGCGCGACCTCACCGGCCAGGTCACCGGCTGGATTGAAGTGGGCATGCCGGCCGCCGATCGAGTGCACCGCGGCATGAAGAAGGCGGGCCGCGTCGCCGTCTATACCCACCGCGCGGTCGGCCAGGTCCTGGCGCAGTTGAATGGCCAGGGCGTTCACCGTGCCGGCGAGATTCCGGTCTACGAGTTTGGCGCTGGATTTATCGAAGAGGTCGCGGCTACCATCGACCGTCGCGCGAAGGTATCGGTGTCGGTCACGGAACGTCAGCTCTACCTGGACGTCGATGGCCGGACGTTCACCACGAGCATCAACGAGCATCACTTCAGCTGAGCCCCTATGCGAGTCGCCGCGCTTGCCGTTCTCGTCAGCATCCTGGCCGCTTCGGCGCCCGTCGCGCAACCGTCGGTGGTGCCGGCGGGTCGCGGTGGCCCCCGGCTGGTGGTGCTGATCTCCGTTGACCAGATGCGCGCCGACTACGTCGACCGATTCCAGCATCAATGGTCGAAGGGGCTCAAGCGGCTGGTCACGGAGGGGGCGTGGTTCAGGCAGGCCGACTATCCGTACTACAACACGGTGACCTGTGCCGGTCATGCCAGCATCAGCACCGGCGCAGTGCCCGCCGTGCACGGCATGGTGCTCAACCAGTGGTGGCAGCGGAACAACAGCCGCATCGTGAACTGCACCGACGATGAGGCCGAGCAACTGGTCACCTACGGCGGCCCTGCGCCGGGCATCGGCCTGAGCGCCGCGAACATCATGACGCCGACCCTGGCCGACGAGATGCGGATGCAGGGCGCGGTGGAGCCGCGCGCGGTCAGCATCTCGCTCAAGGGCCGGTCGGCCATCGCGCTGGGCGGCCGCCGCCCCGATGCGGTGATCTGGCTCGATGAAGCCAGCGGCGAATGGGTCACGTCCACGGCCTTCGCCAAGAGCACGGCGCCGTACTTCGCCGGCTACATCGCGTCGCACCCGCTCAAGAACGAGATCGGCCGGCCGTGGGACCGGGCCTTGCCCCGCGACCAGTACGTCCACGACGGCTCCGCGCAGGGGCGGCAACGCACCTATCTGATCACCAAGGACTTTCCCCACATCGTCAAGGGCGCCGGCAGCGAGACCGGGGGCGCGTTCGTTGATGCCTGGGAATCGAGCCCGTTTTCCGACGCTTACCTGGCCGGCCTCGCTGCCGCCGCCATCGACGGACTGAAGCTGGGGCGCGGCCCCGGGATCGACTACCTCGGCATCAGCTTTTCGGCGCTCGACAAGGTGGGCCACGACTTCGGCCAGGATTCACACGAAGTGCAGGACGTGATGGTCCGCCTCGATGCGGAGATTGGTACGCTCCTCGACAAGCTCGACCGCGAGGTGGGCAAAGGGAACTACGTGGTCGGGCTGAGCGCGGATCACGGGGTCTCGCCGGTGCCCGAGCGGGTCAAGGCGCAGGGCTTCGACGCCGGCCGCATCAGCACCGCGGCGGTGGGCCGGCAGATCGACGAGGTCCTGGCGCGCGAACTGGGTGGCGGCCCGTACCGCACGCGCGTGATCTACAACGACATCTACTTCAACGACGGTGTCTACCAGAAGCTGACTGGGAATGCCCAGGCGATGGCGGCGGTGCTCGACACGATTCGCCGGACCGACGGCGTGGCGCGGGTTTACCGGAAGGAAGAACTGTCGGCCACCGATCCCTTCACGCGCCAGTCGGCCCTCAGTCACTTCGAGGGCCGCAGCGGCGACATCAAGATGCTGGGGCGCAGCCACTGGATCACCTCGTCCAGCACGAGCACGCATGGCACGGGCCACCGCTACGACACGCACGTGCCGGTGATCCTGTTCGGCCATGGGATCAGGAAAGGCGAGTACCTGCACGCGGCATCGCCGCTCGACGTCGCGCCGACGCTGGCGTTCCTCGCGCGCGTCACGCTGCCCGAAGCCACCGGGCGGGTCCTTATCGAAGCGCTCGCGCCTCGGCCATAAAGGCCGCGACCTCACCGAGCGCCGGCACGCCGTTGAGCGCGCCAGAGCGGGTGCAGCTGAGCGCTGCTGCGGCGTTGGCGAAGCGCAGGATGCCGGCCGGCTGATCGCCGCGCAGGAACGCGTGGATGAACCCGGCGCGGAACACGTCGCCGGCGCCGGTGGTGTCGACCGCGGCGACCGCAAATCCCGGCTCCACGAACAGTTCATCCTCGACCAGCATCATCGAGCCGCGCGGCCCCAGCGTGACGCACAGCATGCCGGCGTGCGTTTGCCGCAGCCGGGTCAGCGCACGCGCATGGTCGGCCTCGCCCGTGATGGCGGGCAGGACGTGCTCGGCGAAGATCGGGATGCTGACCGCGGCCACCAGCTCGGCCGTGCGATTCGTGACCCGGTCGAGATCGCTTGTCGCGGGCACCCCGGCCGCGCGCGCCAGCATTGCGGCGCGAATGGCGGCCTCTTCATCGACATCGTCCACGTGGACCAGCCGCGCCTCGGCGATGACCGTCGCCGGTATGTCAGCGGGTTGCAGCATCAGCCGCTCGTCGCGATCCCACAACACGATGCGTTCGCCGGTGCGTTCGTCGACAGTGATGACGGCAAACTGATTGCGGCCCTCGCGCGTCACCAGGTGAGCGAGGTCGATGCCGCGGCCCGCCAGCTCGCGCTCGATGCGGCGGCCGTTGTCGTCGCTGCCGATGGCGCCGACGTAAGTCGTCCGCAGGCCCAGGGCTGCGCAGGCCGCCAGGGCCGTCGCCATCTGTCCGCCACACGACACCGTGTGGCTGCTGATACGCAGCTTGGCAGTGGGGCTGTCGGCGCGTGGTGAATCGGGCAGGCGATAGACGTAATCGACGGAGTTCGCGCCCACCCCGACGACATCCCATCGCCGTCCCGGGCCGTCCGTTCGCCCTGTCTCGGAGGACACAGTGCGGCCTACTTCGTGGCGTGGAACACGGCGCGCAGCGTCATACCGTCGCCCCGCGGGCCGGGCCGCGCTTCGATCACGCGCCGCAACTCGTCCATGCTCGCGACGTTCTTCCACTCCGACGTCCGCGTAGTGTGCTCGTAGAGGTAGTACGAGACCGGCCTGACGTCCGTGAAGCCCGCCACGGTGAGCATGGCCTCGACTGCCTCAGGATTGGGCCCGCACCAGTTGGTGCCGTCGCCCTCGAGTTCGGCGCCGGGGTAAAAAGCCATGGCCGGCCGGGTCATGGCCAGCGCGTCGAGGTGGGTCTCGAGCAGCAGCGAGCCCCGGGTCACGCTGGCAATGCGCTCCAGTGCCAGCAGCGGGTACTTCAGGTGATACAGGACGCCGAAGAAGAACACGGTGTCGAAGACTCCGGCCACCGCGGGCGACAGCTCGTAGACGTCGCCGTTGATCGCCTCCACCTCCACGCCGGTGGCGCTGACGGCGAGGTCGAAGCCCGTGCGCTCGGGCGAATCGGGCAGGCCCCACCGGTCCATGGCGACGACCCGGCGGGCGCCGCGGCGCTTGGCCTCGATGGTGAAGAACCCGTTGTAGGCGCCGATGTCGAGCACCGAGCATCCCGCGAGGCTGGCCGGAATACGGTAGCGGTCCACGTACTTCAACGTGTTGAAGATGCCGGGGGTGATGACGCCGTGGCCGAGGTCGATCGTGTGGTACCAGCTGAGCGCCGCGACCCGGGCCTGAAGCGTTTGCGCGTCCATCGTGTCAGGCATTGTAGCTGCGGCGAGTATAGGATGGGGGCTATGACGGTGCGGCACGCAGCAGTCGTGGCGGGGCTGGTGGCCCTGGGGGTCGTGACCGGTCCGCCTGCGCGCGGCCAGGAACCGGCCTCCACCAGTCCTCAACAGCCCATCTTCCGCGCCGGCACGGACCTGGTGCGGGTCGATGTCACCGCGACCGGCCGCGACGACGAGGCGGTCGACGATCTCCAGTTGGCCGACTTCGAGGTTACCGAAGACGACGTGCCGCAGGTCGTCGAGACCATGAAGTTCATCCGCGTTGACGGCGCGCGCACCTCCGACCTGAACGAGCCGCTGCCGATCCGCTCGCGCGAACACGCCCTGCTCGAAGCCGCGCGCGAAGACGTGCGGTTGTTCGGCATTTTCCTGGACGACTACCACATCGACAAGCGGCCCGAGATCACCCTGCCGTTGCGCGAGGCCATCAAGAGCTTCATCAACCTGCTGGGCCCCAACGACCTCGCGGTCATCATGGAGCCGCTCGAGAGCCTGCGCGACCTGAAGTACACCCGGTCGAAGACCGAGCTGCTGGAACGCGTTCGCAACTTCGAGGGCCGGCGCGGCGAGGTCTTCCCGCTCAAGAGCGTCATCGAAGAGGCGCAGATGTCGCAACGCAACTGGATGGAGTTGCGGGCCGGGGTCACGCTGTCGGCGCTCGGCGCGCTGGCCACGCAGCTCGGCGGCATGCGCGAAGGCCGCAAGTCGATCCTGTTTTTCAGCCAGGGCCCGCCGGCGCGGCCGGGCAGTCCCAACGACCTGCGCCTGAAGGAGGCGATGGAGGCGGCCAATCGCGGCAACGTCACCATCCACGTGATCGATCCGCGACCGCTCGGCTCGGTCGGGTTCGGTGGCGACGACCTCTTGCGGCGCATTGCCTATGACACCGGCGGCCGCGCCATTGTCAGCACCAACGATCCCGAGCGGCACCTGCAGTCGGTGATGGCCGACGCCAGTGCCTATTACCTGATCGGCTACACCCCGACCCGGCGGACCAACGACGGCAAGTTCCACGAGATCAAGGTGCGCGTGAAGCGGCGCGGCGTGAAGGTCACGGCCAGGCGCGGGTACTGGGCCGCCAGTGAGAAAGAGCTGACCGCGGCGGCCGAAGCCGCGGCCACGCCGGTCAACACCGCCCTGACGACCGCGCTCGCCGCGATTACCGACTCCGCGACGACCCGCGCCGTGAACATCTGGACCGGCACCGCCAAAGGCGAGGGCGATCGCACGCGGCTGACCTTCGCATGGGAAGCCACGCCGGGCCTGCCAGCGGCCGACAGACCCGCCCGCCTCGAAATTCAGCCGGTGGACGATGCGGGCAAGGAGTCGATGCCGGCGGAGGTGATTGGCGGCGCTCCGGGCGAGCTGCCCCTGATGGCGCACTTCGAGTGGCCGGCCGGGCGCCAGCGGATTCGTTTCACCTCGCTCACTGCGGCCGGCGAGACCATCGACCGCTGGGTGCAGACGCAGGCGGTGCCCGATTTGTCGAAGAGCGCGCTTGTCCTCGCGACGCCGCGCTTCCTCCGCGCGCGCAACATGATCGAGCTGCGCGCCATCGAGGCCAATCCAACGCCGTCGCCGACCTCGACGATGCGGTTTGGCGCCACCGAACGCGTGCTGGTGGAGATCGAGTACGCCGCCCCAGGCGAGACGCCCGCCATCAAGGTCGACCTGCTGAACGCGCAAGGCAACGTGCTGCGAGCCCTCGATGCGCCGGCGCCCGGCAACGGCAAACTGCGCATGCCGCTGCCGGTATCGAGCCTGGCGAACAGCACCTACATTCTGCGGGTGACTGCCACCGCGGGCGAGCACTCGGCGGAGCAGTGGGTGGCGTTCAGGGTCGCGCGTTAGTTCCCAATTCCCGCTAAGATGGCCGCACCGCAATGCCATCCCAGGTAGCCCTGACTGTCGCCTATACGCTGTCGGCCACCATCAGCGTGTCGGCGGCGCTGGCCATCTTTCGCCGGCGCGAGGTGCGGGGGGGCCGGCCACTGGGCATGTTGCTGCTGGCCGCTGCGTTGTGGGCGTTGTGCGACGCGATCGAGTTGCACCTGCCTACCGTCGAAGGCCGGCGGTTGATCTCTCAGATTCAGTATTTCGGCGTCATCTCCTGCGCGCCGTTCTTCTTCCACGCGGCCATGGAGCTGGCGCGTCTCGAAGCCCGCATCACGCCGACGGTCCTGGTCATGGTTTGGGGCATCCCCATCGTCTCGCTGGTCATGGCCTGGACCAGCCAGTGGCATACCTGGCTGTGGGTTCGCATCGAGATGCCGGCCGCGGGTTCGCCGTTCTCCACGTACGTGTATGGCCCGTGGTTCTGGGTTCTGGCGGCGCAGCACTACCTGCTGACCGCCCTGAACACCGCCATTCTGCTCGGTGCGCGCCGCCGCGTCACGCGCGCGTTTCAGGCGCCGATGATGGCCGTCGTGGTGGCGATGCTGATCTCGTGGATCGGCAACATCCTCTATATCTTCAAGCTGGGCCCGTGGCCGGGCATGAACTACCTGACGATCTCGCTCGGCCTGAGCGGCGCCGTTCTGGCCTGGGCCGTCGTCAGCGAAGGCTTGCTGGACCTGCTGCCGCGGGCTCGTGAGGCGCTGCTCGAGACCATCGCCGACGGCGTGACCATTCTCGACCGCACCGACCGCGTGATTTACTCGAACACCGCCGCACAGGATCACTTCGGCATGACCGCCGCGGCCTCGGCTGTCCCGCCCGCGATCCGCATCCCCGAGAAGAACCGCTCGTCAGCGCCCTGGCTGGGCGAGCTGGCGGTGCCCAACGGCCCCAACACCCGGTGGCTCGACATGCGTGTCGACCCGATCGCCGATCGTTGGGGTGACGTCGCCGGCCGGCTGGTGGTGACGCGCGACGTCACGGTCCGCAAGGTGCTCGAAGACGACCGCGAACGGCTGATTGCGGAACTGAAGACCGCGCTCAGCGAGGTCAGGGCGCTGGAAGAACTGCTGCCGATCTGCGCCAACTGCAAGAAGGTTCGCGACGACAAGGGCTATTGGAGCCAGATCGACGTCTACCTGCAGACGCGTGCCGCGGTCGAGTTCACGCACGGCATTTGCCCCGACTGTGACATCAAGCTGTACAGCCAGTTGAGGGAGCCCGTACCTGAATGATGCGACTGACCTGCCTGATCGCGCTCGGCTTGGCGGCGGTCCTCGGTGCCCAGGGGCCGGTGGCGCCGTCCACCGCTCAAGGCGAATGGCCCACCTACGGCGGCGACCTGGCGAGCACCAAGTACTCGCCCCTCGATCAGATCACCGCTTCGAATTTCGGTTCGTTGCGGCTCGCCTGGCGCGCCAAGTCCCCCGATGGTTTGCTCAGCCTGACCATGCCGGATGGCACGGAGTGGTCCGCTGATTCGAAGCTTATTTTCGACGAGTTGAATCGCCGCGACCCCAAGCGATGGCGCGACGGCCAGCCGCCGTTCGTGCAGAACTACAAGGCCACGCCGCTGATGGTCAACGGGACGCTGTATGTGAATACGGCATCCTCGGTCGGGGCGGCCTACGACGCGCGCACCGGCGCGTTGAAGTGGGTCTACAACCCGAAAAGCTACGAATCGGGAACGACCACACTCACACTGCGCTGGAACCAGCGCGGCGTGGCGTACTGGACCGACCCTTCGACGTCGCTCAGGGCGGGCGGCAGTGACGAGCGGATCTATTGGGGCACCGGCGACGGCTACCTCATTTGCGTCGACGCGAAAACCGGCAAGCCGGTGGCGAGCTTCGGCCAGAACGGCAAGGTTGACCTGATGGAAGGCCTGCCGCGCGCCAAGCGAGGCACGCGCGACTATCTGAACGCGCTGACCTACTCGGTGCAGTCGCCGCCGATTGTCGTCAAGGACCTGGTGATCACGCCGGCGGCCATTTCGTCGCTGGTCAAAGACAAGGAGCAAATCCCGGGGTGGATTCGCGCGTTCGACGCACGCACTGGCCAGGTGCGCTGGACGTTCCAGACCGTGCCGTCGAAGGGCGAGTTCGGCAGCGAAACCTGGGCCGATGGGTCGAACGAGTACGCCGGCAAGGTCACGGTGTGGACGATGATCAGCGCAGACGAGGAGCTGGGGCATGTCTACCTGCCGACCAACACCACTGCGCCGGATTTCTACGGCGCGCATCGACTTGGCGACAACCTGTTCGCCGAAAGCATCATCGCGCTCGACATCGCGACCGGCAAGCGCGTGTGGCACTTCCAGACCGTGCATCACGGCTTGTGGGACTACGACAATCCCGCCGCGCCAAACCTGCTCGACATCACGGTCGACGGCCAGCCGATCAAGGCGCTGGCGCAGATTACGAAACAGGGCTACGTCTACACGTTCAATCGTGTTACCGGCGCGCCGGTGTGGCCGATTGTCGAGACGCCGGTGCCGGCGTCGGACGTTCCCGGCGAGAAGGCCTCGCCGACACAGCCGATTCCGTCGAAGCCGGCGCCATTCGAGTACCAGGGCGTCACCATCGACGACCTCGCCGACTTCACGCCGGAGATTCGCGCCGCGGCGATCAAGGCCATCGAGGGCTTTCGCACCGGGCCGTTGTTCACCCCGCCCTCGGTGGCGGGCACCATCGTCCGGCCAGGCACGACCGGTGGCGGCAACTGGCAAGGCGCGGCGGTCGATCCTGCGACCGGCATGTTGTACGTGCCGTCGCGCAACGCCTACGGCGTGGTCAAGCTGGGCGTGCCCGACAAGGCGCTCGACAGCAACCTTCTGTACATGCAGCAGCCGGGGCGCAATCCGCAGATGCCTGACGGTGTGCCGTTGTTCAAGCCGCCGTATTCGCGCATCACGGCCATCAACATGAACACCGGCAACCACGCGTGGATGGTGCCGGCCGGCAACGGTGACCGCATTCGCAACAACCCTCGCCTCAAGGGCCTGAACCTGCCGCCGGTCGGCGGCGACAACACGTTCAGCGGACCGCTGCTGACGAAGACCCAGCTGATATATGCGCTGACCGCCGGGGGCTCAACGGGAGGCCCGCGGCTGGTGGCTTACGACAAGGCGACCGGGAAGGAGATTGCGTCGGTGGATCTGCCCGGGACTGCGATTGGCACGCCGATGACCTACTCGGTTGGCGGCAAGCAGTTTGTCGCGATTACCGTGCAGGGTGCCACGCCGACGGCGGTTCCGGAGTTGGTCGCGCTGTCGTTGCCGTAATGTCTTTCGACTCGCTGCAGACCCGCTTCGCGGGCCGCGGCTCGCTCAGGACGCCGGCCGAACTTATCTGGGCCGGCGGTGTCTAACCTGCTCATGTCACGGTTCGCTGTCACGTGCCTGGCCCTCGCCGTTGCTGGTTGTGCGGCGCGTGGGCCCGCGCCGGAACTTGTGGCCGAGCTCGGCAAGGCCGAGGCGCTGCTGCGCGAGGGGTGCTATTCGTGCCTGAAAGAGGCGCAAGGCATCTTCGAAAGGCTTTCGGCCGCGCCGCGGCCGATGCCGGCCGCCGCGAGGGGCGCGTTCGACGCCACGCTGCTGGTCGCGATGCGCGAGAAGGAGTTGGGCCTGCCCGCAGACGCATCACTCGAGCGGGCACGACAGCATGCGACGAAAATAGGCAATCAAGGAAGAGAGGTGGTTCCCACCGTCGCGCCGGCGGTGTTGCTCGATGCTGCCGCACTCGTGATTGGCGAGACCGGCGGGCTCGACCCTGAACAACGCGGGCAACTGACCGGCCGGACGCGCGTCGCGTTAGACCCCGCCAACCCCACGCGTCGAGCCCTGGATGCGTGGGTCGATTCCGACCCGGTCGTTCAATACGTCGCGTTGATGATCGATTGCGAACAGACTCGATTGCGCGAATCGGTCAAGCCCGCCGACGTGCTGGCGAAGTACCCAGGAGTGCCGCTGATCCAGTTCCGTGTCGCGGTGTGTGGCGGCGCCGGCGCCGGCCAGACCGGGCCGCTTCGCGCGGCCAACCCGCGATTCCTCGACACGCTGCCGTGGGAGGCGCGGCGCGCGCTGGTCGGCTCGCAGACCGAGGCCATCGACGTCTACAAGGGTGCGGAGCTGCTGGGCCAGGCGCACAAAGCGTTTCCCGCGTCGCACTGGCTGGCGATCTTCTGGGCGCGGTCAAACCAGTCGATCGCCGAGTTCGAACCGGCACTAGCCGGTTTTGATTCCGTGCTCGCCGACGTGCCGACGCATCGTGACGCCCTGCTCGGTCGCCTCACCAGCCTCAGCTACCTGATGCGGCACCCGGATGCGATTGCCACCGCCACCCGGATGATCGAGTTGGGCACCTGGCACGTCGGCGACGCCTTCTACTGGCGGGCATGGAACCACTACAACCTCAAGGCGCTCGAACCGGCATGGAGCGACGTCGAGACCGCCATCAAGATGGTCTCGACCAGCAGCGCCTACATGCTCGCCGGTTTGATTGCCTACGACCGCAAGGACTTGCCAACGGCCATTCTCCGCTTCGACCGCTCGTTTGAACTCGATGTCACCAACTGCGATGCGGTGTGGATGGCGGGGCTGGTCCACGTCGACCAGGAAGCGTGGCCGCAGGCCTCGCCGAAGTTCGCGCGGGCCATGAGTTGCTTTTCGAACGCCGCTTCGCAGGCCAAGACGGATCTCGCGGCGCTCGATGCCGAAGTCAAACGCGCCGGCGGGTCGTTGAACCCGCCGGGGAGGGAAGCCCGTCAGCGCACGAAGCTCACCAGGGACATGGAGATCGCCCTCGAACGTTCGGCGCAGTCGGCGTTCAACGCCGCACAGGGCTTCGCGCGGATGGGCCAAAAGCCCCTGGCGCTAGCTCACGTCGAGATGGCCATTGCTCATCCGCGGATGAAAGAGAAGGCCGAGGCATTGAAGGTCGCAATCGAAAAGATGCAGTAGAGCGGACGAATTTGGTGATCTGGTGATGTCGTGGTCTGGTGAACTTTTGTCGCGGAATTTGATGATGTTTGGATTGGCTGATCTGATCGCTGAACGCGGGTCGCGAGATGGCCGGGCGAATCACTAGATCAACAGATCCCGAAATCCGCGACCCAAATAACCACATCCCCAAATCACGAGATCGCGAAATCAACGACCACCGGCCCATGATCGCTGGTGCCGACTTCGCGCTGCACGGTCGACGAGGTCGCGCGAGCGGCGAGGGCGCTCGAGGCCAGTACGTAGTCAATCCGCCAGCCGATGTTCTTCTGCTTGAGGTTGCGCCACGGCGCCCACCAGGTGAACAGGTCGTCGTTGTCCGGATCCAGGGCACGGCCGACATCCACCAGCCCGTGCGCGATCACCTTTTCGAGCAACGCGCGTTCGTCAGGCCTGGTGCCGATCTGGTTCAACTTGCGCAGCTTGACGTGCACATCGCGCTCTTCACGGGCGACGTTGAGGTCGCCGCAGAAGATCACCAGCCGCCCATCGCGCATCGCGTCAGCGGCAAAGGTGTCGAGCGCGTCGAGAAAACGCAACTTGGCTTCGTAGTCCTTGCCGCCGTTCGGCACGTAGATCGAGGCCAGCGCGATCTCGCCGAGCGGCGAGGCGATCGTGGCGCAGGCGATGCGTTGCTCGAAGTCGAACGGCGGATGGGTGCAGGCCGGCGAGGCGTCAACCAGCGCCTTCGACACCAGCAACGCCACTCCCGAGTAGCCCTTCTCGCCGTGCCAGTAGCTCCAGTAGCCCTCGACATCTCGCAGCTCGAACGGCAGCTGGTCGAGCGACGCCTTGATCTCCTGCAGGCAGACGATGTCGGGTTTTTCGGTGGCGAGCCAGTCGAGGAGCTGTCCCTGACGGGCGCGAATGCCGTTGACGTTCCAGGTCGCGATTTTCATTTCGTTGGTCGGGCCAATTCCGCAGGGCCGGGTTCGTAGGGCCGGGACTTTAGTCCCGGCCCTTCCAATTGACAATCATTGTGGCCGATCGCGGCGCCGCCCCGCTGGCCGGCAGGTTCAGCAGAAACCGCGTGCCGTCGGGTGTGGCATCGAAGGCGCGAATGGGCGCGCCGGCGTCGAACAGCAAGGCGAGCGAGGAGACCGCCATCTGGTCGGACAAGCTGACCACGTGCACCTCGGAGCCGCGGCGGAAGTACAGCTCGCGTCCGTCGCGCCGCCACCGCGGTTCGGTGCCGCCGGCGGTGGTCACGCGGATGCGCGTGCCCGGGTTCGGGAACGTGTCCACGTAGATCTCGAACTGGCCCGATTCGTCCGACGCGTAAGCGACGTGGCGGCCACTGGGTGAGAAGGCACCGTAGGTCTGGTTGAAGCTGCCGGCGGCGTACGGGCCGGGCGTGCCGCCTTCGACTTGTGGCAGCACCCACAGGTCGTCGCGCGTCTGCGCATCGCTGCGGCCGGCGAGCAGCAGCCCGCCATCACGCGACCAGTCCCACAACTGCAGCGGTGGTTCGAATGTCGCGGCGGTTTGTTCCGGCAGCACGGCGCCGGCGCCTCGGATCATGACGTGCCGCCGCTTGCCGACCCATGCCACGCGCCGGCCATCGGGCGACCAGACGGCGCTTTCGTCGATGTCGGTGCCGAGCGACAGCCGCGTCGGCACGGGCTGCATGCCGTCGCGGACCCACACGTCGAGGGTGCGGAACTGCGGATCGAGTTGGGTGACGGCGACGCGCCGCCCGTCGGGCGCAATGCGCAGGTCCCACGATTCGGCCGGCTCGCCGGCCTGGCCCAGCGTGCTGCCGTCGCGCGAGACCCAGCGCAGTTCTCGCAGGCGTGATCCAGGCGGGCCGTAGATTAGCACGTCGGCGGCCGCGGTGGCGAACACTTGACCCAGCGGGCCGCGACCGGCCGGCCGGCCGGCGAGGGTCGCGCGGCCCGTCGCCATCCAGGTGGCGGGATCCAGGGGCTGAGCCATCAGGGCGGCGTCGTTCAGGACCAGCAACGTCTGGCCCACGATCACCGGCTGTGCGTCGGAACTGGCTACGCGCGCGCGCGATGCGGCGTCGCTGAGCGACGTCAGCCAGATGCCGGTGCGGGCGGAGTCGCTCGCGGTCACGAGATAGGCCACGTGCTGCCCGTCCGGGAGGAACGCCGGCCACGAGTGACCCGTCTCGCCGGCCGCGCGGTCCGGGTTGGTGAGCGCGGCAATCGCGCCGTCGGCCGACCGGCGCATCAGGCCACCGGTTGCCTGTGACGCAAAGACCACGTCGCCGGCCTGGTTCCAGGTGCCGCCATAGGTGGCCGGCGCGTCGGCGAGCACGCTCACCGTTCCTGGCGCGATCTCAATGGTGTGCAACCGCCCCTGGCTCGAGAATCCGATTCGCGTGCCGTCAGGCGACCAGAAGGGCGCCACGGCGCCTTCAGTCGAGGGCAGCGGCCGGGAGTCCCCGCTCGCCAGGTCCTGAAGCCACAACGAAACCACGCCGCCCCGTGCCGCCGGGTAGACGAGCTGGCGGCCATCGGGGGCCAGCGCGAGTCCAAATGGATAGTCGGCTCCTGCTCCCACCTCGACCGTCTCGGGTGGCAGCCACGCACCGCGCACCGTCTCGGGCTGAGCCGGAGCCGGGGGCGCCACGGCGGAGGGGCGGCAGGCGGGCAGGGTCAAGAGGGCGACCACCACCGCGAGCAGGGGATATACTGTCGGTCTTGAGTTCACAGGAGGTTGCATCGCATGCGTAATCGTCTTCTCGCCCTGGCCATCACAGTCGTCGTGGCGGGACTTCCCGGCGCCACTTCAGCGTTCGCACAAGCTGCCGCACCGGCGCGCCGGCCCGACGTCATCTTCGTGCCCACGCCCGAGGCGGTGGTGGAGGCCATGCTCCAGGTCGCCAACGTCACGAAGGGTGACACAGTTTACGACCTCGGATGTGGCGACGGCCGCATTCCGGTGACCGCCGCCAAGAAGTATGGCGCACGTGGCGTCTGCTTCGACATCGACCCGCAGCGCATCAAGGAAGCCAACGAGAACGTCGCCAAGAACAACGTCGGCAACCTCGTCCGGGTTGTCGAAGGCGACCTGTTCGAGCAGGACCTGAGCGGCGCCAGCGTGGTGACTCTCTACTTGCTGCCGTCGTTGAACGTGAAGCTGATGCCGAAGCTCATGAAGGAGCTGAAGCCCGGCACCCGCATTGTCTCGCACGCCTTCGACATGGGCGACTGGAAGCCCGAGAAGGAATTGGACGTCGACGGTCGCAAGGTTTACTACTGGACGATTCCTAAGCGGTAGTGAATCGACGCTGGTTCCTGGTACTCGCGGCCGCCTTGGCCGCAGTCGCAGTGTTGCTGGCCGTCAGCGGCGGCGTTCGCGCCACCGTTGGCGGCCTTCGCATTTCTGCCCGTTCGCCGCTGCCGGCGGCGGCCATGGCGTTCGTAGCGGCGGCGGCGTGGCTGGTGCTCGCGCGCCGCGCGGCGTCCGTCAGCGCCGACCTCGATGGGGCATGGTCTGCCGTCAACACGCGTGGTTCGTCGATCGTCTTCCTGATCGCCGCGTCGAGCGCGGTGGTGTCTGCGGCATTTGCAACCAACTCCGCGGCCGGTGCCGACGCGTCGGGATACCTCAGTGAAGCGGCGCAGTGGGCGAGCGGACGGCTGTACCACCAGGAACCGCTAGCCGGCATCATCGGTGCCTTCGAACCCTGGCTGACGGCGCCCCTTGGCTGGCGTCCCGGTCCGTTCCCCGGCTGGCAATCGCCCACCTACCCGCCCGGTCTGCCGTTGCTCATGGCGGTGCCTCACGCATTCGGCGGGGCAGCGGCCGCCAGCCTGGTCGTCGCACTTGGCGCCGGCCTCGCCACCTTCTCGACCGGGATGATCGCGGCGCGCCTGGCGGGTGGCGCTGCCGGCACACTCGCCGCGCTGCTCATCGCGACCAGTCCCGTGTTCCTGTATCAAGCCGTGCAGCCGATGAGCGACGTCCCCGTCACGGCCGCGTGGATGGCTTGTTGGGCACTACTTGCTCGGGGATCGGGGATCAGGGATCAGGGATCGGGGGCCGCCGGGGTTGCTTGCGCCTTGGCCGTGCTGATTCGACCCAACCTCGCGCCGCTGGCGGCCGTCCCGCTGTTTGCGATCGGACTGAACGTGCGGCGCCTGGCGATGTTCTCGCTGCCGGTCGCTGCCGCGGCTGCGGTCCTGATGTGGCTGCAGTGGCAATGGTACGGCTCGCCATTTCGATCGGGATACGGTGCGGCTGACGAGCTGTTCGCGTTCACCAACATCGCCGCGAACGCCTCGCGGTACTTCGGCTGGCTCGTCACCACGGCGCCGATCCTTGTGACGGCGCCGATCGGTGTCTGGCTGGCGTGGCGAACCCGACCGGCCAGGCCGCTTGCGGCGTTTGCCGTACTTGTCGTCGCGGCCTACCTCGTCTACGCGGTCTTCGACGTGTGGTCGTACTTGCGATTCCTTCTCCCGGCGGTCGCGGTTGCTGCGGTGTTCACCGCCGTAGCCCTTGCCGTCATGCTGCAGCGGATGCGAGGGGCTGCTCGCGTGGCCGTCCTGCTGGCGCTCAGCCTCGCACTGGTCGCGCATGGCGTGTCGCAGGCGAGAACGCGCGACACCTTCCGGCTGGTGGATCAGCAGCGCCGGGTCTCGCAAGCGGCGACGTTCCTGACCGCCTTGCCCACGCACACCGTGATCATGGCTGGCGAACAGAGCGGCGCGCTGCGCTACTACACGGGCTTGTCGATCCTGAGATGGGACCTGGCCTCGCCCGAGTCGCTGATCTCGTCGTTGGTCGCCCTCGGTGTCGCCGGCAAGCCTGTGGTGATTGCGCTCGATGCCTGGGAGCGCGAACCGTTCCGCGCGCGGTTCCGCGCCGTAGACAGCGTCTCGCTGGAATGGCCTGCCGCCTTCGAGGCGGGCACCTCGCATCGCACCTACGTCTGGCGGCTCAGTGACCGCGATCGGTTCCTTGCCGGCGAACGAACGCCGACGGTTCGGCAGCCGTAGGGGCGGCGAGCCTGAGTTGGTGACCTACTCGGCTCGTAGCGCGACCGCCGGGTCGGTGGCCGAGGCGCGGCGGGCTGGTGTCCAGCAGGCCGCCGCGATCACCACCGCAAACAGCAGAGCGGTGCTGCCAAACGCCACCGGATCGATCGCCGGCACGCCAACCAGCAGGCCTTGCGCCAGGGTGCCGATGGCGCCGGCGAGCACCAGCCCGATGATCCCGCCGGTGGCGCCCAGCCAGGCCGCCTGCTTCAGCACCATGGCTCGCATGTTGGCGCCAGAGGCGCCCAGGGCCATTCGGATCGCGATCTCGCGGGTGCGTTGCGTCACCACGAACGCCATCAGCCCGTAGAGCCCGAGGGCGGCCAGGCCCACGCCGAGGCTGCCGACACTGCCGGCGATCCATGCCGTCAATCGTTGCGGCAGCAACCCGACCGCGACCGCATCCTCAAACGACTGGAGCAGCACGATGGGCACGTTGGGCTCGACCTGGGCCATTGCCGCACGCACGTCGGCCGCGACGGGCCGGCCCGGCGCATGCCTGACGAAGAGGGAAAACTCGCTGAACGCCTGTTGCGCGAGCGGCACGTAGACGAAGTTGCGCGGGCCGTCGCTGACATAGCGATACTTCGCGTCGGCGGCGACGCCGACCACGGTCAGCGGCTGCACCTCGTTCTCGCCCGAGTGGTGCATCACCTGCTGGCCGACGGCCGACCGGCCGGGAAACAGCCGGCGCGCGAACGTCTCGTTGATCACGGCCACGCGCGGGGCGCCGTCGCGGTCCATGGCCGAGAACGCCCGTCCTTCGACGATCGTCATTTCGACGGTCTTGAAATAGCCGGCCGAGACGATGTCCCAATCGGCGTCCCACGAGCCGTCTTCTTCCGGGCCGGTAACTCCCGGCGCGCTGATCGCGCCCAGCCCGAACCCGCTCCCTTGCAGCGGCACCATCCGGGCGGTAGCCACCGCGGTGACGCCGCTGATGGCGCTCAGGCGATCTTCGTAGCGCTCCGCCAGCGCGACTGCGTCCTGTCCGCGGTAACCCGACAACGAGACATCGACAGAGGCGATCTGCACGCCGGCGGTCTCGAAGCCGGTGTCGATGGTGGTGGCGGCTTGCACCGTGCGGACAAACAGGAAGGCGATCACCACCAGCATCAGCGACAGCGCCACTTGCGCCGAGACGAGCGCATTGCGCAGCCGGAAGCGGCGGCGGTCAGCGGTGGCGTTGGCGCCGTGCAGCATCGGCGCGAGATCGGCACCAAGGGCGTGACGGGCCGGCGCCAGGCCAAAGAGGATGCCCGCGCCGAACGCGATGCCCAGGGCGAACAGCATGACGCGCCAGTTGAGCGACAGATCCAGGTTGATCATCACCGGCAGCGCGGGGAGGAAGCTTTCGAGGAGCTGGATCAACCACACGGTGAGGGGCAGTGCGGTCAGTCCGGCGACCGCGAACAACACCACCGTTTCCGTCAGCAGCTGGGCGATCAGGCGGCCGCGGCCCGCACCCACGGCCAGACGTGTCGCCATCTCGCGGCGGCGCGTGGCCGCGCGGGCCAGCAGCATGCCGCCGACGTTGCTGCAGGCGATGGCGACGAGCGCACTCGTGAGCGCGAACAGGAACCCGATGAACGCCAGGAACGGCGTGCGCATGGGTCCGGGGATGCGGCTGCTGGGGAGCACCGCGATGGTGTGGCGGGGGTTGGCGCGCGGCTCTGCCGCCTTGAACGCTTCAACGAGCGTGACCAGTTCCGCCTGTGCCTGGGGCGCCGTGATGCCGGGCTTCAGCCGGCCCAGGGCCATGGTCCAGACGCTGCGCGCGTCGGTCAGCATGGTGGTGGTCTCGCGGCCATGGGCCGCGGCAGCCATGGCCATGGGCACCCAGACTTCGGTGCCGGCGAGGGCGGTGCCGTTGAATCCTGCCTCGGCGACACCGACGACGGTGAAGGGCAGGTTGTTGATGCGGAGTGGCTTCTGGAGGATGTCGGGATCGCGGTTGAAGCGGCGCTCCCACAGCGCGTGACTCAGCACCACCACCGGCCGCTCGCCGGCGACCTGGTCTTCGTCGGGCCTGAAGAAGCGTCCGAGCGCCGGCCGCGTGCCGAGCACGTCGAAGTAGTTGCCCGACACCAGCACACCGAAAATCCGTTCGCTCGTCCCGCCGTGCACCAGGGTCATCGGGCGGCCGCCGAACTGGACGCCGGCGATCCCCTCCAGCGTCTGCGCGTGGTCCTTCAGGTACTTCAGGGCCGGGTACGACATGTTGTCGAACCCGCTCTCGCCCTGGTTGGCCCGGCCGATGTCGACGATGCGTGCCCCGTCGCGCACGCCCGCGGCCGGCTCGAACAGCAAGGCGTCGGTCAGGCTGAAGATGGTGGTGGCCGCTGCGATGCCGATCGCCAGCGACGCGACCGACGTCAGTGTGAAGACGGGGCTGCGCCCGAGCATCCGGAGCGCATAACGCAGATCGGAAAGGATGGCCATGGACCCACTAGACACAGATGGGCGCGGATTTGTTTCACCAGGGCCACAGATGACACGGAAATCAAACCAGGGCCGCAGATGACGCAGATTACTCAGATTTCAATCTAAGTGCTCTTGGCCGGACCCAACAGATCCCAACGATTGCCGGCAATATCGATAAAAACGGCGACCTGTCCGTAGGCTTCCGCGCGGGGGGCTGCGACGAACTCGACGCCGGCGGCCACCATCCGCGCGTAGGTCCCGCCGAAGTCCTCGACCCGAAGGAAGAACCCGACCCGGCCGGCAAACTGCTGACCAATGACGCGCTCCTGACCGTCACCGTCGGCCCGTGCCAGCAGCAGGCCGGTGGCCGCGCCAATGGGGCGGACGACGACCCAGCGCTTGGGCCGGCCGTCGTTGGTCAGTGACGGCACGTCTTCGACGAGTTCGAAGCCGAGAACCCTGACGAAGAAGTCGATCGCCGGGTCGTACTCGCGCACAATCAGTGCCACTAGTTCCAGGGTCGACACAGCGATGTTCCTTTCAAGCAGCGAACGGGCGGACTTGCTGATGGTATCATATGTGTTACTATAAATCCCGTGCCGATCCTCGTCGAAGAGTACGTCCGGGAAGACGGGGCGGTGCCATATCAGAACTGGTTTGACATTCTCGATGCGGTCAACGATAGGAACCTATGGCACTGACGAGAGACTTCAAGGAGACCGTCGTCGCGCGGGTTCGCCGCGATCCAAAGTTTGCAAAGGCGTTGCTGGACGAGGCGGCAACGCTGTTCCTCAATGGCGAACCTGAAACGGCCCGGCTCATCTTGCGGGATCTCGTCAATGCGACGGTAGGGTTTGAGGGGCTGGCGCAGAAGACTCAGATGCCGTCGAAAAGCCTCCATCGCATGTTGTCGGAGCGTGGCAACCCCAGCATGGACAACCTCGCCGCCATCTTCGATGCAGTCCGCAGCAAGCTGAAGGTCGGTATCACGGTCCGAACTGTCACCGCATAGGCGCCGCTACACCGGGATGTCGAAGTGCAGGACATCTTCCCGCGCGCCCAGCTTGGTGTACAGGGCAATGGCGGGGTCATCCCCATGATCCGCCTGCACGAAGATCACATAGGCGCCGCGCGCCTTGGCAATCTGCTGCAATTCCCGAATCAGCGCCGTGGCGATACCTTCCCGGCGATGCGCCTCGGCGACGGCCAGGTCGTAGATGTAGATCTCGCTGCGCGCCTGCTCGAACTTCACCAGTTCGTAGGCCGCCAGTCCGCCTACCACCTCGCCGTCCTTCACGGCGGCGAGCGCGAAGAACGTGTCGCTGTCGAGCAGTTTCTGGAGATAGGCCGCGTCGGGTCGGTGATCCCCGTACGTGGCGACGTCCTCGAAGGCATCGCCAAAGGTCGAGAGCAACCCGTGCATCAGGGGCAGGTCGGCGGACGTGAGGCGTTGAACACGGCAGGGAGGTGTCATGGCGCTGCCAGCCTAGCAAAGTGGACGGCCGGAGCGATAATGGAAGCTTGAACCGCTTTTCCTCGTTCCAGCGCCTCGCCCTGTGGACGACGGCGACGACCTATTTCCTGATTCTGGTCGGTGGCCTGGTCCGCGCCTCGGGCGCCGGGCTCGGGTGTCCGGATTGGCCCCGCTGCTTCGGCGGCTGGGTGCCGCCCATGTCGGTGGCCGAGTTGCCGCCGCAGTTCGATCCCTCGCAGTTCAACCCGACATTGATGTGGACCGAGTACCTGAACCGGGTGCTCGGGATGATGGTCGGCCTCCTGATCCTGGCCACGGCCATCTCGGCGTGGCGTCACCACCGCCGCGATCCGCGCATCCTGTGGACGACGATTGCCGCGCTGCTGTTGACGGGCTTCCAGGGGTGGCTGGGCGGGCGCGTCGTGGCGCACGAACTGGCTGCGTGGATCGTGACGGTCCACATGCTCGTCGCACTCGTAATCGTGCAAATGCTGCTCTATGTGACGGTTACGGCGGGGGACGTTCGGAGAGCGACGGCTTCAGCCGTCGCTAACGCTGGCTCAGCGGGGGCTAAAGCCCCCGCTCTCCGAACGTCTATCGTCCTTCTGATTCTCGTCACGCTGATTCAGATCGCGCTCGGCACACAGGTGCGCGGCGGCATCGACCAGGCGCTCGATGCCGGGGTGGCCCGCGACGCCGCACTGGCGACGGTCGGCACGCTCGATTTCCTGCATCGCGACGTGGCATTCGCCGTGCTGCTGGGGGCCGTGTTGGTGACGTTCTGGCTGGTGAGGAGGAATGGTCCGGCTAAAGCCGGACGCCACATTGAAGCCGGACGCCACATTGAAGCCGGACGCCACATTGAAGCCGGACGCCACATTGCAGCCGGACACCACATTGAGGGCGGACACCACAGGACGCTGGTCCGCTGGGCCTGGATCGGGCTGGCCCTGGCCGCCCTGCAGGTCGGCCTCGGGGCCGTCATGGCCTACGTCACGCTGTTACCCGCCGCCCAGGTCCTGCATCTAACCGTTGCCAGCCTAATGCTGGGCGCGCAGACCGTGCTGCTGCTAGAATCCGCGGACTGAGGGGAACAATGAAACGCATCAGCTTGCTGGTCCTGACCCTGGTGGCCACCGCCGTCTCGGCGCAGTCCACCTACGACGAAGCGGCGCTCAAGGCGTTCCGCGCCGAACGCGAGAAGATCCTGCTGGCCGACAACGGCTGGTTCACGGTGGCCGGCCTCCACTTTCTCAATCCCGGCGACAACACCTTTGGGTCGGATCCGCTGAACGACATCGTGCTCGAGTTCGCCGATGTGCCAAAGCAGGCCGGTGTGATCACCATGGATGGCCGCAACGTCACCATCAAGGCCCCGGCCGGGCAGACGTTGAACTACAACGGCAAGCCGATCGCCGAGGCGCCGCTGCGGCTGGCCGAAACGCCTCGGCCGGCGGACCTCATCACCTACAAGAGCACCTCGTTCTTCCTGCACTTCAGCGGCCCGCGCCTTGCCATCCGGGTGCGCGATCAGCAAGCGCCGCTGCGCACCGGCTTCTCGGGTCTCAAGTGGTATTCCGCCAACCCGGCGATGAAGGTCACCGGCACGTTCACCCCGCTTGCCAAACCGAAGGTCGTCCAGGCGCCGACGATTCTCGGCGACCTCGAGCCGTTTACCGTACCCGGCAACGTTGCGGTCACGATTGGCGGCAAGACCGCCAACATGGAAGCGTGGCGCTCGGGCGACCGGCTGTGGTTCGTCTTCCGCGATCTCACCAGCGCCGACGCGACCTATCCCTCGGCGCGCTTCCTCTATACCGACGCGCCCACCGCCGACGGCAAGGTCACGCTCGACTTCAACCGCGCCCAGAACCCGCCGTGCGCGTACAACCCGTGGACCACCTGCCCGCTGCCGCCGGCGGCGAACAAGCTGGCCGTGCGCATTGAAGCCGGCGAGAAGCGCTATCACGCGGAAGCGACGTCGAACGCGGCCGTGCTGAAGAAGTGACACCAGCGGGACTGGACCCCAGCTTCTTCGCCTACCTCTCCTTCACCTTCATCCTCGTCGTCACCCCCGGGTCGACGACGGCGGTGGTGGTGCGCAATACGCTCGAGGGCGGCCGGCGTGCCGGCTACGTCACCGCCCTCGGCGCCGCTCTCGCCAACACCACCATTGCCATCGCCTGCGGACTCGGCCTGTCCGTGCTGCTGGCCGTCTGGCCGGGCTCGCTCGGCGCCATCAAGATTGCCGGCGCGCTGTTTCTCGCGTTCCTGGGTGCGTCGAGCCTATGGCGTGCGTGGCACCAGGCCGATGGCGGCATCCGCATGACACTGGACCCCGAGGCGGCGCCGCCGCGCAGCCACGCGGGTGCGTACTTCGGCGATGGCCTGGCCATCAACCTGCTGAGCCCGGTGATCATCAGCTTCTACTTGTCGGTGGTGCCGTCGTTCATTCCTGCCGGCGCGTCACGCCTCTACTATCCGCTGCTGGCCTCGTCTCACGTGGGGATGGCCTTCCTCTGCCACGCGGCCTGGGCAACGGGTCTCGACGCCATGCGGCGATGGTTCATCGCGCCGTGGACCCGCCGGGCCCTGCAGGCGGCGACGGGACTGGCGCTGTTGGGGTTGGCCATTCGAGTCCTGGCCTAGGCATCCTTGCGGCCGCCGTGCCGGCGCCGGGTACAATCGCAGAGCCCGTGGCTGCAATCGAACGCGATTCACACCTCGTTGACCGCTTCCTGCACGATGCCGCTCGCTATCCGGGAGGACATGCCGCGGGCGTGGTGCGGCCGCGATCGGCCGACGAGGTCGCCGAGATCCTGCGCGACTCGGCCTCCCATAAAGGAAGGCCTTCCAAAGTACTCGTGGTCGGGGCCCAGTCGTCGCTGACCGGTGGGGCGACGCCGCTTGGCGATCTCGTCCTGAGCACCGAACGGCTCACCACCTTGCAACTCGAAGGCGATCGCGTGCGCGCCGGCGCGGGGGTCACCATGCAGGCGATTCACGACGCCCTGTCGGCGACGGGCCGCTGGCTGCCGCCTGTGCCGACCTACCTCGGGGCCACCGCCGGCGGCGTGGCGGCCACGTGCGCGGCCGGCGCCGCCACGTTCAAGTACGGATCGGTGCGGCCGTGGGTTGACGGCATCACCGTCGTCCTCGCGAGTGGCGATGTGCTGCGGTTGCAACGCGGTGAACGGCGCGCCTCGAGCCTGGTGCCGCTGCCGTCGCTGCGCATGCCGGACGTGGTCAAGTGCTCGGCCGGCTATTTCATCGCCCCCGGGATGGACCTCGTCGATCTGTTCATCGGCGCGGAAGGCACGCTGGGCGTGATCACCGAGGTGGCGTTTCGCTTGGCCGTGCGGCCTGCGGCCAGGTGCCAGGCGCTGGTGCCGGTGGCCGACGAACCGACCGGCATTCGCCTGGTCGGTGAACTGCGCGATCGCGCGCGCCAGACCTGGCAGTCGTGCGATCCCCTTGGCATCGACATCTCGGCGATCGAGCATCTCGATGCGCGATCGATCGCCGTGATCCGCGAGGACGGCATCGACCGCAAGCTGGGCATCGCGTTGCCGTCGGGCACCGGCATCGTGCTGCTCGTCGAGATCGAACTGTCGGCGTTGGCGGCAACGGGTGACCTCTGGCAGCAGCTGGAAACCGCCCGCGACGAGGAGGCCGCCGACTCGCCGTTGCGCCGGTTCTGCGCGCTGCTCGACGCCTACGGCGCCCTGGACGATGCGGAGATCGCGCTGCCGGGGGACACCGCGCGCGCGGCCGCGTTCGCGGAGTTGCGCGAGGCCGTTCCGGCCGGCGTCAACCGCCGCGTCGCCGTTGCCCAGCAGCAGATCGATTCGCGCATCTACAAGACTGCCGCCGACATGATCGTGCCGTACGAACACTTCGGCCAGATGATGCGGGTGTGCCGGCGCCTGTTTGCCGAGCGCGGGCTCGACCTGGCGGTGTGGGGGCACATCTCCGACGGCAACGTCCATCCGAACGTGATTCCCGCCAGCGCCGAGGACGTGACGCGCGGCCAGGAGGCGATTCTGGCGCTCGGCGATGCGGTGATCGCGATGGGCGGCAGCCCGCTCGCCGAGCACGGCGTGGGCCGCAATCCCATTAAGCAGGAACTGCTGCGGCGCCTGTACGGCCCAGCCGGTGTCGACGGCATGCGCGCTCTCAAGCTCAGCCTTGATCCGCACGAGGTACTCGCGTCCGGGGTGCTTTTCCCGGCACAATGATCGGGTGCTAGATGAAGTGCAGGCGGCGGTGTCGAGCCGGCCTGCTGACAGCGCCTTCATACTCCTGCTGGATTTTGATGGCACCCTCGCCGAGTTCAACTCCGATCCCGCCGCGCCGCGCCTGACGCCCGATCGGTGGAATTGCCTCGACGAGATCTCCCGCCAACCCGGCGTCGTCGTCGGCATCGTGAGCGGCCGCCGGCTCGACGACTTGCGGATGCGCACGCGCCTGCCCGATCGCGTGTACCACGCGGGTCTGCATGGCCTGGAGATCGAGTTCGAGGGACGCCGGACCGGGCATCCCGATCTCTCGGCCGCGGCGCAGCGCCTCGCAGGCCTGGCGGAGGCGTTGAGCCGGCTGGTCACCGAGATTCCAGGCACGCTGATCGAAGACAAGGGCGCGAGCGTGGCCGTGCACGCCAGGGGCGTGGCGCCCAAGCGCCGGGACGCGGTTTTCGCCCGCGCCGACATCGTCGCCGTGCCGTGGATCGCCGAGCGGCTGGTGCGCCGGCTCGAAGGCGATGCCGTGGTCGAGTACTTGCCCAACATCGACGGCCACAAGGGCGACGCCACGCGCTGGATTACCGAGGATGTGCAGGCGCGGTTGGGACGGCCGGCGTGGGTGGCCTACATCGGCGACGACATCACCGACGAAGATGCGTTTCGCGCGATCACCCACGGGGTGAGCGTGCTCGTGGGCTTGCGGCCGACATCGGCCACGCACAAACTCAATGGGATTGCCGACGTCGATCAGTTCTTGAGATGGCTGGTGACAGAGGGTAAGGTCAGACACACGTGACACCTATTCCGCTTCATCACGGCGCCATCGGCAACGGCCGGGTGCTGGCGCTGGTCGGGCCCGATACCAGCATCGACTGGTTGTGCCTGCCCCGGTTCGACAGCCCGTCGGTGTTTGCGCGCCTGCTCGATCAGGAGCGCGGCGGATCGTGGGCGTTCGAACCGGCCGATTCAGGGTGGGTGACGCGGGCCGCCTACATCCGGAACACGAATGTCGTTCGCACCGAGGTGACGGTCGCCGACGGCCGCTTCGAGGTCATCGACTTCGCCCCCCGCGTCCTCGATGGCTATCGTGTCGATGCGCCGATCGAGATCTGCCGGCTGTTGCGTCCGCTCGATGGCACGCCGCGGGTGCGGGTCCGTTTCGACCCGCGTCCAGACTACAGCCGCGCCAGCGTCGAGGTGGTGGTCGCGGGTCATGGCCTCGAAGTGGTGGGCGGGCCGACGCGGTTGTACCTGTCGTCGAACGTGGCCGCGCCGCACATTCTCGACGGCACGCCGTTTCGGATCGATCGCCCGGTGTTTTTCGCGCTCAGTTCCGGCCGGCCGCCCGGCATCGACTCGGGTCCGGCCGCGGAAACCAGCGCCGAGATGACCATTCGCGCGTGGCGGCTGTGGGCCAAGAGCTGCGCGCTGCCGTCGTTTGCACCCGAGGCGGTGCTGCGATCGGCCCTGTGCCTCAAGCTGCACGCCTACAACGACACCGGCGCGATCATCGCGGCGGCGACGACCAGCCTGCCCGAGGCGATCGGCTCGGGACGCACCTGGGACTACCGTTTCTGCTGGCTGCGGGATGCCGCGTTCGTGGTCGAGGCGCTGCGGCGCCTCAGCCACCTGTCGGAAGGCGAGGCGTTCGTGCGCTTCCTGCGCGACATGGCCGACAGCGGGCCGCTGCAGCCGATCTACGGCATCACCGGCAAGCGCAACCTGGACGAGGAGATCGTGCCCGAACTGCGGGGCTACGATGGCATTGGTCCCGTGCGGATTGGCAACGCGGCCTACATCCAGAAGCAGCACGACGTGCACGGCGAGATGGTGTTGTGCCTTGAGACCATCCTGACCGACCCGCGCGTGGTCTGGGAGGATCCGTCGCTGGCGCCGCTGCTCCAGCACCTGGTCGACGAAGCGATGGCCGCGTCGCTGGTCGAGGACACCGGCCTGTGGGAGTACCGCACGCTGCCGCGACACTACACCTTCTCGAAGGCCATGTGCTGGGTGGCTGCGCATCGGGGCGCGGAGCTGGCCGGGTTTCTCGGCATGGCGGCGCAAGCCCGGTCGTGGCAGGTGTGGGCCGATGCCGAGCGCGAGCGCATTCTGGCGCGCGCCTACAACGCCGAGCTGGGTTTCTTCACGCAGGCGCTCGACGGCCAGCATGCCGACGCGTCGAACCTGCTGCTGCCGCAGATCGGGTTGATCGACCCGATGGATCCGCGCTTCCGCTCGACCGTGCGTGCCTACGAACAGCTGCTGGCGCCGGACGGGTTGATGCTGCGCTACAAGCATCCCGACGACTTCGGTCACACCACCAGCGCGTTCTCGATTTGTTCGTTCTGGTGGGTCGAGGCGCTCGCGATGATGGGCGAAGTGGACGAGGCGGTGGCGTTGTTCCGCAAGCTCGAAGGCTATGCCAACCCGCTCGGCCTGTTCTCGGAGGACATCGAGCCCTCGACGGGCGAGCTGCTGGGCAACTTCCCGCAGGCCTACACCCATGTCGGCTTGATTCATGCGGCGATCACGATCGGCGAAATTCTCGACGCCCGCAGCGGTTCGTTTCGGGCTTGGACCTAGCCGGCGAATGGGTCGACGATCCGAACGCCGGCCTTCGCAAAATCAGCACGGTTTCGCGTCACCACGACGAGGTCGTTGGCGAGCGCGGTGGCCGCGATCAGGCTGTCCTTGATCGGCATGGCTTTGCCGGTTGTCCGAAGGCGTGCCAGCAACTCCGCCCACTTCAGGCCGGTGTCCGCCTCCCACGTCAAACACTGAAGGCGCTGCACGCCGGCGTCGAACCACCGCTCCAGAGCCGTTCGCTTCTTTCCCTTGGGAAGCAGCAGGATGCCAAATCGCAATTCACCCAGGATGATCGGATCGACGGCGAGGTCTTGCTCGTGAAGTCTCAGCCAATCGATGACACGCTGGTCTGGCGAGGCTTTGGTCGGCTCGCTGAGGACGTTGGCGTCAACCAGAAATTTCACAGGCTGTCAGTAGACTCAGAGTCGAGAGGTGCGAAGTAGTCCTTCTGGGGACAGCCCAGCAGCCAGTCCACCGCGCCGTCATTTTTCCGCGCGGTGCGTCGGACGAGGCGGTAGTCGCCACGGTCAAGCCGTTCCACGTCGAATTCCTGGCCCGGCTCGATGCGGTCCATCTGGCGGAGTTCCGACGGCAGGACGATCTGTCCCTTTGAGGAAACCGTGGTCTTCATGGATGTAAGATACTCGTCTTACCCTGGTGAGATCAACTCTTCCTCTTGCTCTCCTTGGCTCCTGTCGCGTCCTCCGGCTTGGGCCGCCAGATCGCGATCACCTTGCCGACCTGCTGCACCGGCGCGGCATCGGTACCCGCGCAAATGGCCTCAGCCATCGCCTTTCGGGCGTCGCGGTCGTCGCTGACCATCTTCACCTTGATCAGCTCGTGCGCCAGGAGCGCGCGATCGATCTCGGCGATCACGGCCGGGGTCAGCCCGCCATGCCCGACCATGACCTTGGGTTCGAGGGCATGCGCGCGCGCTTTGAGATGAGCGCGTTCGCGGGGCGTCAGGGGCACGGGCATCACGCGATTGTACCTTCGCTGAGCCGGCCCTGGAGACACAGCCTGTCGGGGAGGGCGCTTCTTGTCGCCCCGGCCGTGCCGCCGTCGCCTCCTCCTGCTGTCACGACGATTACTGCCGCGGCGCCGCCGCTTGGCCCCTGTTCTGCATTTCAACCTGGATGGAGGATCAAGTGGTCATGCGACATTCGATTTATGTTCTGGCGTCCCTTTCATTGGCAGTGGCAGGCGCAGCCTGCTCCAACAACGGCGCCGGGGAGCGTGCCACCCCGGCAACAGCGGCCGAAGGCCCTATCACGAGTAGTGGTGACATGGTGAAGGTGGAGGGCTGCCTGAACGGCGGCACTGGCGGTCGCGTCGTCTTGACGGCGGCTCCCGATGCTGTCGGCACCGTCGCGCGGATCGACGGCGAGCGCGACACGTACAGCTACGTGCTGAGCGGTGGCGACAACCTGCAATCGCACTTCGGCAAGCGCGTCGAAGTGACCGGCGAGCTCATCGGCAAGACGCAGGAGGTGGAGCAGGAAGCCACGCGCGAGACCCAATCTGCACCGGCCACAGGGGAATCGCGTACCCCGACCGTTGAAACCACCGAGGCCGTGGATCTTGAAGTGAGACAGCTGCAGGTGGCCGGCGTGCGCGAGCTGGCACCCACCTGCCAGGTGACGCCCTAAGCGCTAGAGCGTGCGCCTGACCCGGTTCACGGCCTTCACCATCAGGAACACGATCCACGCGAGGATCAGGAACTGCACCACCTGCGTGAGGAAGGCTCCATAGGCGAAGACGGCGGCGCCCGCGGTACGGGCATCGGCCAGCGATGCATACGGCGCCGCCGCCTTCGCGCCGTCTCGCATCACCAGGAACAGGTTGCTGAAGTCGGTGCCGCCGAGGGCGAAGCCGACGATCGGCATCACGAGATCGTTGACGAGCGAGTCGACGATCTTCTGGAAGGCGGCGCCGATGATGACGCCCACCGCCAGGTCCATGACGTTCCCCTTCGCGATGAATTCTCTAAATTCGCTCAGCATGTTGATTCCTTCGCCGGCCGGGAGGTTCGCTTCGCCCGGTCGGGAGATTGCTCCTTGTCGGGATGGGCAAGAAATTGCGTCGGGACTGTCCCGACAAGTAGTTCCCCCCGACTAGCGGTGTCTTCCCGACAAGAGGTGCCCTCCCGTCAGGCAGCCGTTAACTTCAAGTGGCCGACGTGGTGTCGGCCGTGCCAAGCATATAACTGCAGGAACCAATCAAGCATGACCGGCCCGTGTTCCGGGTGGACGGCGGCCCTGGCGAAGTCGGCGTCGGCCAGCGATTCAAGCATCCGCTGCCAGCGGTGGTGCAACCCTTCGAGAATCTGGACCGATACCGCGGGGTCCAGGGCCATATCGGCCAGCTTGGCCCACTCGGCCTCGTTGTACGGCTTGATGGTGGGCTTGTCCTCGGTCAGCGCCAGGCGGAAGCGGACGAAGGCGTTCATGTGGCTGTCGGCCACGTGGTGTACGACTTGGCGGGCAGTCCACCCGCCTTCACGGTACGGCTGGTCGAGGCGGGCGGTCGTCAACGCCGCCTTCAGCTCGGCCGGCAGGCTGCCAATGGTGGCGATGTTCTCCCGGCGGGTTTCGGGGGTCGGGTGGGGATTGAAGGCAAACTTGCCGGTCGGAAATCGTGGGTCCATGGCAAGATGATGCGCGCCGATGGTCGTCAGATCAAGTCTAAAGTGTTGATTCTAAACGATAAAGCACCGCTAAACCCCGCCCTTTAGCACTTCAGCACTTCAGCACTTGAGCACTTCAGCACCCCAACCAATTCCCGCGAGCCCCGTCGAAGTAGGAGGGATGGACGAACGCGACGCGGCAGCGGTTGCCAAGGCCCGCGATGGCGACCGCGAGGCCTTTCGGGCGCTCGTCGATCGCCATTCCCGTTACCTCTTCTCGCTGGCGCACCGGATGACCGGCAACGCGCAGGATGCGGAGGACGTGGTGCAGGAGGCGTGGCTCAAGGCGCACAAGCAGTTGAGCCGGTTCGAGGCCCGGGCTGATTTTCGCACCTGGCTGCACAGGATCACCGTGAACTGTTCGATCGATCTCATCCGCGGCCGGCGTCATCGTGAAGACGCGCACGACCCGGCGGATCTCGAGCAGGGCCCGCTCAGCGAACGCGGCGCCGAAGCGCAGCCGACGCCGGAACGGGTCGCCGCCAGCACCCAGATCTCCGACCGCGTGAACGAGGCGCTCGGGCTGCTCACCGCCCTCGAGCGCGCCGCTTTCACGCTGCGCCACGTCGAGGGCATGTCGATCGACGAGGTGGGCGCGCAGCTCGGGATGAAGACCAGCGCGACCAAGCACAGTATTTTTCGCGCGGTCAAGAAGATGCGGCACGCACTAGAACCGTTCGTAGAGGCGGGTCTTTAGACCCGCCTGAGGAACCATGAACAACCACCTGTCCGAAGAAGAACTGATCCTCCACTACTACGGCGAGACCGATCGCGCCGACGAAGCGCGCGTCGACACCCACCTCGCCGGTTGTGGAGCCTGCCAAGCGGCGAACGCGCAGTTGCGGCGCGTGTTGATGCTGGTCGAGACCTCGGCCCCCGTTGAGGCGCGTCCCGGTTTCGAGCGTGATGTGTGGGCGCGGCTCGAGCCGCAGTTGGACGCCAGCCACACGGGTGGGTTCGGCTGGAAGACCGTGTTGTGGTTCCCGCAGTGGGCGCTGGCGGGCGGCGTGGCCGCTCTGGTGCTCGTCGCCTTCATGGCGGGCCGGTTCACCGGTGGTGTTCCGGCCGGCGTGGCGCCCGACACAGGCGTGGTCGCCGATGCCTCGCCCGAGCGGGTGCTGCACGCCGCGGTCGGCGATCACCTCGATCGCACGCAGTTGATGCTGACCGAGCTGGTCAACAACGACGTCGACCAGGCCGACGTGTTTGCCGGTGAGCAGGCCCGCGCGTCGGACCTGGTGGCCATCAACCGCCTGATTCGCCAGTCGGCGGCGCAGTCGGGTGACGCCGGTGTCGCCGACGTCCTCGACGATCTCGAACGCGTGCTGCTCGAGATTGCCAACGCGCCGGCCGATGTCACGTCTAACGAATTGTCTGACTTGAAAGCACGCATCACCACGCAGGACCTGTTGTTCCGCGTGCGCGTGATTGCGTCGGAGATGCGTAACCGAACCCGTCCCGATCGCGAGGCTGGCGATCGACTGCCGCAGCCGATTTCGTAGCGCGGAAACAGTTGAACGTAGAGGCGGGTCTTCAGACCCGCCTGAGGAGAACGAAACGATGAAATCAGTAGTCAATAGCTGCCGGATTGCGGTGATGTGCGGCGTGCTCGCCGCTCCGTCAGTTGCCGCAGCCCAGGAAGTTCAAGTGCCCAGGGTGCCTACAGTGCCAATGGTGCCAGAGGTGCCAATGATCCCAATGGTGCCAATGGTGCCAATGGTGCCGGACATGTCGATGCTGCCACGCCTGGCCGACCTGTCGCAGCTGGCCGAGATTCCCGCGATGGTCGATGCCGCGCGTCTGGCGGCCCTCGACGCCACCGCCGCGCTGTCGCCGGGCATCTATCGGTTCGATCGGCAGCGGTCGAGCGAGGATGAGGCCAGGCAGCGCGCAGACGAGGCGAAGCAGCGGGAAACCGAGCGGCGGCAGCGCGCTGACGAGACGTACCAGCGCGGGCAAGAATCGTTGGAACGCCGCCAGTGGGCGCGCGCGGTCGATCAGTTCACCGCGGTCATCGACGCGCCGAACTCGAGCCGCGTGGACGCGGCTCTGTATTGGAAGGCCTACGCGCTCGACAAGCTCAGTCAGCAGGCCGACGCCATGGCGGCGCTGGCGCAGTTGATCAAGGCCTATCCGCAGAGCCGCTGGCTATCGGATGCGAAGGCGCTCGAACTGCAGGTGCGCCAGGCCTCGGGCCAGGCGCCGCGGCCCGAGGCGGAGTCGGACGAAGAGTTGAAACTGCTCGCGATCCAGGGCCTGCAGCACTCGGATCCTGAACAGGCTGTTCCGATGCTCGAGAAGCTCCTGCAGGGCACGGCCTCGCCGCAGCTGAAGGCGCGCGCGCTGTTCGTGCTGGCGCAGAGCAACTCGCCCCGGGCCCGCACGGTGCTGGCCGCGGCTGCCAGGGGCGGGTCGAATCCCGACGTGCAGCGCCGCGCGATTCAGTACCTCGGCGTGCACGGCTCGCGTGAGAATCGCGCCATCCTCGCCGAGATTTACGCCGGCTCGAGCGACGTCGACATCAAGCGCCAGATTCTGCGCTCGTTCATGACCGCCGGCGACAAGGAACGGGTACTGGCGGCGGCGAACACCGAGAAGACCCCGGAGCTGCGGCAGGAAGCGGTCCGCCAACTGGGCGTAATGGGGGCGCGCGAAGAGCTGTGGCAGATGTACCAGAAGGAAGGCGTGGTCGAGGTCAAGCGCCAGATCCTGCAGTCGCTGTTCGTGGGTGGTGATGCGACGCGCCTGATCGAGGTGGCCAACACCGAGCAGAACGCCGAACTCCGCCGCGCCGCCGTGCGGCACCTCGGCACCATGGGCCGCACCAAGACCGGCGACGCGCTGGTGGCCATCTACGCGAAAGAGAAAGAGACCGACATCAAGCGCCAGGTGATCAGCGCCATGCACGTGCAGAACAACGCCGACTCGCTGGTTGCCATGGCCCGCAAGGAAACCGACCCGGCGCTGAAGCGCGAGATCGTCTCGAAGCTCTCGTTGATGACCAAGTCGAAGGTGGCGATGGACTACCTGATGGAGATCTTGAACAAATGAGTGGGTGGTGGAGGCAGCCCCTTCTTGGGGTTGCCTGTCTCCTGGTGGCATCCGTTGCCGCAGCTCAGACGCCGAGGCTCTCGAACGGGCGTCTTGAACCGCACACCACTACCAATATCGGCAAGGACCTCCAGGCCCTTGCCGGGACCCTCACCGAGCCCAGCTGGATCGGCTACACCCAGCCGCTGATCGACGGCGAGCACGAGATGTGCGACTACTGGAACAACGGCAATCGCTATTCACAGTCGACCGACCCGATCCGGCTCGAACCCGCGGACTTCTTCTTCGTGATGTTCCGCGTCGAGAACAAGCAGATCACGCGCATCCGGACCTATTCGGCCAACTGTCCACTCGACGCCGGCGGCAAGCCGGTGCACTGGTTCAACAAGGTGCCGGTCGGCGACAGCGTCGCCTTCATGAAGACGTTCATGGGCACCAACGCCGCGCGCAGATTGAACGAGTCGGCAGTGACCGTGCTGGCGCTGACCGAAGGCCAGCAGCCACTCGACGAGCTGATCGGCCTCGCCAACAGCGGTACCATCAGCAGCATCCGCGGCAACGCGCTGTTCTGGCTGGCGCAGCGGGCAGGGCAGAAGGCCGTCGGCACCATCACCGCGGCCATCGAGAACGACCCCGACACCGAGGTGAAGAAAAAGGCCGTGTTCGCCCTCAGCCAGTTGCCGAAAGACGAGGGCGTGCCGCTGCTCATCCAGCAGGCCCGAACCAACAAGAACGCGGCTGTCCGCAAGCAGGCCATGTTCTGGCTCGGCCAATCGAAAGACCCTCGCGCCCTGAAGTTCTTCGAAGAAATTCTGCGGTGACAACCTTCCGGTGACCTCGGTCCATCCAATGGCTCGAGGTCACTGCGATGCGACGAATTGCCGTTCTAGCTCTGCTTCTTTTGTCTGCGCTATCTGCGTCATCTGCGGCCCTGGGGTTCCAAGTTGCATCTGTGTCCGGGGAGTGGTCTGCGGACTCCCGCAACACCTGGCGAGACGATGACGGGGAGCCGCGCGTGCAGATCAGCTTGCGCGGCAACGCCGGCGATAACCGCTGGGGCTTTGGCGTCAAGCTCAGCGACCTCGCGGGGTTGCCGGCATCGGCGTTGGCCAGCACCGCCAGCAACATCCAGTTCAGCTGGACCCGCGAAGCCGGCACCTTCCGCTTCAACGGCTCGTTCGACCAGGGCCGCGGCACGGGCACCTATACGTTCTCGCCCGACCAGACCTTCATCAACAACATGAGCGCGGCCGGCTACCGCTCGCTCGCCAGCGACGACCTGGTGCGGCTGGCGGTGATCGACGTGACCCTGGCGCATGTGCGCGGGCTGGCCCAGGCCGGCTACGCCAACCTGCCAATGGACGACATCGTCCGCACCCGCATTCATCGCGTGACGCCGGAGTTCGTTCGCGACCTGGCCGGCGTCGGCTACAAAGGCATCGCGGTCGACGACCTGGTCCGCATGGGCATTCACGGCGCGACCCCAGCCAACATTCGCGCGCTGCAGGCCGCCGGCATCCGCGGCCAGTCGGTCGAGGAGCTCATCAAGTTCCGCATCCATCGGGTGACGCCGGAGTTCATTCGCGCCCTCGAGTCGCGCGGCTACAAGAACATCGATGCCGAAGATCTGGTCAAAATGCGCATTCACAACGTCAAGCCCGAGGAGATGGACCAGCTGACGACGCTTGGCTTTGGCGGAATGAGCATCGATCAGCTGGTCAAGTTCCGCATCCACCGCGTGACCCCCGACTACATCAAGTCGATGCGCGACGTCGGCTTTGTGACGGTCTCGGAAGAGCAGCTGGTGCGGATGAAAATTCACCGCGTCGACGCGAAGTTCGTCCGCGATGCCCGCGCCGACGGCCTGTCGGTGCAGACCCCGGGCGACGCGGTCGACCTTGCCATCCACGGGCCGCGCTGGCGCAAGCGCGGATAGCTTATGCCAGGAGGGCAGCACTTCAGTGCTGCCGTGGTCCGATCAACGACGGAACACGTCGGCGAGAAACCGCTCCGTGTGAAACAGCGCCACCTGCCCACTCAGCCCGCCGGGCAGGGCGTCGAATGCGTGATCGCCCCAGGGGATCTCGACCAGTTCTGACGACGCCCCGGCGGCGCGCAGCGCGTCGTGCAGGGCCCGGCCGTACCTCGGCCGCACGACGTGATCGCGCGAGCCGTAAATCAGCAGCGTGCGGGGCGCCCTGGCCGAGACGTACGACATCGGCGAGGCATGCTCGTACCGCTCCGGCATCTGGTCCGGCGTTCCACCCAGCAGCGCCTCGAGCACATCGCGTGAGCCAATTGGATCCGGCCGGGGCGGTTCGCGCCAGCCGTTCGTCAGGTTCACCGGGCCGTAGTAGCTGACCACCGCCGACACTCCTGGATCCTGCAGGCCCGCCACCATCGCCAGTTGCGAGCCTGCCGAGCGGCCGAACAGCGCGATCCGCGACGGGTCGGCATCGTACTCTCCGCCATGTTCGCGAATCCACGCCAACGCCGTCTGCACATCGTCCAGCTGCGCCGGCCACTTCCAGGCCGGAGCGTGACGATAGTCGATGGCGAAGACCACATGACCGCGCGATGCCAGGCGCGCGGCAAAGGCCGCGTCGTTGGCCGGTGCGCCACGCTGCCAGGCGCCGCCATAGATCTGAACGATGGCCGGATGGGGCCCGGCCGTCATGGGCCGATAGATGTCCATTGTCAGCTGAACGCCTTCGGGCGCCGCAAACGCGACGCCTCGAGCGACGCGTGATTGCCCCAGGTCGACGCCGGCCAGCAGGGTGTCGAGCGACAGCGGCGCCACGCCCCAGGGGTAGCGCGCCAGCGGGATCGCGAACAACACGGTGGCGGCCACCGCCAGCACGAACGCCGCGCGGCGCACACGGCCGGTGCCTCGCCACGCCAGTACGGCCATGACGATCGCGGGTACCAGCAGGATGGGGCTGATTTCGGGCGCGCCGACTGCGAAGGTCAGCAGAAACATGGTGGGCGCCGGCACGACGATCCACACCGACAGGAAGAAGAGGACGGCCGCGAGGAGAAGCACGATCCAGGACACGATTCTTCAGTATCTATCGAAACCGCCCAGGTGGTTTGCCCGCCGCGCGTGGTACTTTGGGTTGATGCCGCCTCTTGCGACTCAACCACTTGTGATCGCCGGAGTGCTCTTCGGCATTCTCGGTGCTGTCCTGGTTCTTGCGGGCCTGGTCGCGCTTCGGCGACGGCGTCCGTTTCGCTTCATGGTCCGCTCGCTCCTGGGCTTGCTGTTGCTGGCAGTGGGCGCGCTCTCGGCCAGCATCTCAATCGGCCTGCAGGGCTACCGTGCGCTGACCCGCGAAGAGCTGGCCGCGCGGGTCGAGGTGCGGCCGCTTGGTGACCGCCGTTTCGCCGCCACCTTTCACATTCCCGGCCGCGCGGAGTCGTCTTACTACGAGCTGGCGGGCGATGCGCTGTACGTGGATGCGCACATCCTCAAGTGGCGGCCCATGGTGAATGTGCTCGGTCTGCATACGGCGTACGAACTCGATCGCGTGACGGGCCGCTACGACGACCTCGAGATGGAGCGGTCGGCATCGCGCACTGTCCACACCCTCGCCCCCGAGCGGCGCGTGGACTTGTTCGCGTTGCGCACCCGCTATGCCTTCCTGGCGCCGCTGCTGGACGCCGAGTACGGCTCGGGGGCGTTCGTGCGCGTGTCCGAGCCGGCCGATTTTGACGTGTTTGTCTCGACCACCGGGCTGTTGGTGCGACCGCGGGAGAGTGCAGTACGCTGATGAGGTGCCCCCCGACCTGGTCGAGCGCCTGCTCGATGCGCTGACGAGGCCCCTGCCCGGCCTCGAGGCTCAATTGACGATGGCGCCCAGTCCGCGTGTGGGATGGGATCCCCTCAAGGTGCCCGATGGCACACGCACGGGCGCCGCGCTGGTGCTGGTCTATCCCCACAACGACACCTTCGTGATGCCGTTGACCGTCAGGGCGTCGAGCCTGCGCAACCACACCGGCCAGGTCTCGCTGCCTGGCGGGCGCGTCGATGAGGGTGAGACCATCGAGGCGGCCGCGCTGCGCGAGGCCGAGGAAGAGATCGGCGTCGCCCGCGGTTCGGTGCGCGTGCTTGGACGGCTGACGCCGCTGCACATTCCCGTGAGCAACTTCCTGCTGCATCCGGTGGTCGGGTTCGTGCCGGCCCGTCCGCAGTTTCTGCGCGCGGAGTGGGAAGTGGCGCGCATCATCGAACCGACGCTCGCGCAGCTGCGTGAGCCGGCAACCATCAAGCGTGAGGTTCGCCACCGGACCACGGCGGGCGAGACCATCCAGATCGACGTGCCGTTCTACGACGTCGACAGCGAGAAAGTGTGGGGCGCGACGGCCATGGTGCTGGCCGAGTTTTGCGCTATTCTCCCAGAGCTATGACGATCATTCGGCGCCCCGTGAAGGGGCGCCCGACGGGTATTGCGCTGGGGTTGATCCTGGCGGCGAACCTTGCGGCGCAGACCCCCACTCCAACTGACATCGCGTTCGAGAAGTTCTTCGCCGCCGAGAGTCCCGCCGATGCCGCCGTCCTGGCGGAGCCCCTGGCGGCCATGGTCGAGTTCGATACCGCCCTCGCGCGACTGAAGAGGGGGCGAGCGTATGGGGAAGAGAAGCGCGGCGAGTACGCGCTGCGCTGGCGTTCGAAGTCAGGGCCCTTCTTCAACAACATTGTCGATGTACCCGCCGACTACGACCCGGCGACGCCGATCCAGTTGCGGGTGCAACTGCACGGCGGTGTCGGTCGTCCCTCACCGAATCCGCCTGCTCGTGGGGACAAACCTTCAGGTTTGTCCACTCCGAACCGCATCGAGGGCGAGCGGCAGATCTACCTGCATCCCAGCGGATGGTCGGCGGCGCAGTGGTGGGACGAGGAACAGGTCGACAATATCCTGCGCGCCGTTGACGTGCTGAAGCGAAAGTACAACATCGACGAATCGCGCATCTACATCACCGGCATTTCAGACGGTGGCACGGGCGTCTACTACATGGCACTGAAGGAACCCACGCTGTGGTCGTCGTACCTGCCGCTGAACGGCAGCATCGCGGTGATTCGCAGCCCGCAGAACGGCGCCGACGGCGAGATGTACGGCAACAACCTCGCGAACGCCCCGCTCTACATCGTCAACGGCGAGATGGATAACCTGTACCCGGTCTACGCGGTCGAGCCGCACATCAAGTGGTTCCAGTCGATGGGCGTGCCGTTCGTATTCCGGCCGCAAGCCGGCGCCGGTCACAACACGGCGTGGTGGCCGACCGAGCGCGAGCCTTACGAGAAGTTCGTCCGCGAGCATCCGCGCGTGGCGCATCCGGCGACCCTGTCGTGGGAAACCGAGCGCATCGCCAAGTTCAACCGCAATCGCTGGCTGTTGATCAACGAACTGCGCCGGGACGCCTCGCGCGAGACCGATCTCAAGGATCGCGGGTTCTTCCAGCACACGAAGCTGTCGGGACGGGTCGACGTCACGCGGAGCGGCAACGCGTTCGACGCCAAGGTCCGCGACGTCGCATCGTTTACGCTGCTGCTATCGCCCGACGCCGTCGACTTTTCCAAGCCCATCACCGTGACCGTGAACGGCAAGCCGGCGTTCAACGGCCTCGTGAAGACGGACACCGCGACCCTGCTGCGCTGGTCGGCGCGCGACAACGACCGGACGATGCTGTACGGCGCCGAGTTGAGAGTCGACGTCGCGGGAGGCACGTGATGGCGACCATGCGCGCGCGGTCGCCGCACGAACACCACCGGGTCGCCACGGCTCTCGAGTTGTTTTTCGACCTGGTGTTCGTCGTCGCCATTGCCCAGGCGGCGGCGTCGCTGCACCACGCCATCGGCGCGGGTCACGCGGCCGAAGGCACGCTCAGCTTCGTGATGGTGTTCTTTGCCATCTGGTGGGCGTGGATGAACTTCACCTGGTTCGCGTCGGCCTATGACTGCGACGACGTTCCGTACCGGCTGGCGGTGTTTGTCCAGATGACGGGTGCGTTGATTGTCGCGGCAGGCATACCGGCGATGTTCGAGGCGCACGCGCCGAATGGGGCGGTGGTCGGTGGCTACCTGGTGATGCGGCTGGCCATGGTCGGCCAATGGCTCAGGGCGGCGGCGTGCGACCCCGAGCGGCGCACGACGGCACTGAAGTTTGCCGTGGGGATCTCGGTGATGCAGATGGCGTGGGTGGCGGTCCTGTTCCTGCCGGCCCACCTGGTCTTGCCAGCTTTTGTCGCATGCGCCGCCGGCGAGCTGGTGGTGCCGATTTGGGCCGAACGCCGCGCCCAGACGACCTGGCACCCGCACCACATTGCCGAGCGCTATGGGCTCTTCACCATCATCGTTCTTGGGGAGTCGATTCTGGCGGCGACCATCGCCGTGCAAGCGGCCCTCGCGTCGGGCGAGCGATTGTTCGCCATCCTGCCCGTCATCATTGGTGGCCTGCTGACCGTCTTCTCGCTGTGGTGGCTGTACTTCTATCGGCCGCTGCACGACGCCCTCGAAGAGCGAAAGCTCGGCAAGGCGATTACCTGGGGCTATGGCCACTTCGTGGTCTTCGCCTCGGCGGCAGCCGTGGGAGCCGGTCTCGCCGCCGCGGTCGACCAGGCGACGGCTCACGCGACCATCAGCAACCAGGCGGCCGGTTGGGCGGTCGCCATCCCCGTTGCGCTGTACGTCACCAGCCTGGGGTTGCTGCATCGCCATCCCGGCTCGTTGGCCTCCAACAGTCTCGCGCCGATGGCCGTGGTGCTGCTCCTGGCCGCGCCGTTCACGCCACAGCCGGTGTTGATGATCGGTGCGATCCTGGTCGCCCTCCTCGCCGGCAAGTTGTCGTTGCGATAGCGCCGGGAGGGCGGCACTTTAGTTTGGTGCCAGAAGGGCAGCACTTTAGTGCTGCCCAAACCGAAGACGCCTGTCGCCGACGATCGCTCCGGTCAGCGGATAAGCGGCCGGACTCGCAGCCAGCTTCGCCCGCACGGGATTCTCCACGACGTATCGCGTCATCGTCTCCAGCGGCTCATCAAAGCGCGCCAGTCGATCCCAATAGCTCGGCTGCCACAGGCGCCCCCGACCAAGTCGACTCCATGCGAAGCCTGTCGCCTGCTTCCATCTCGTGATCAATCGGCAGAGATCCGACTCCGGTAGCCGGCCTGTCACCACGAGGTGAACGTGGTCTGGCATAAGGCAGTACGCAGGAATCTCAAATTGCTCTCGTGCCGCGTGCTCTGCCAATAGGATCTCACAGCGTCTTCCGAACTCTATGTCCGCGAACGCTTTGTGCCGGCCTCGTGTCACCGCGGTGACGAGATACCTCGACCGCCCAGTGTAGGAAATGCGATCGTTGCGGTTGGGATGTGCCATTGGCCCATGACACTGCAACGGACATGCCTGACCGACACGACGGGGCAACACAGGCCGCGGGGGGGCAGCACTAAAGTGCTGCCCTTCTGGCACTCCTTGTCAGGTTCTTCGTGCACTCCGTGTCATCAACATCACGCTGAACCCGATTGCGCTGGCGGCGAGTCCCCACGTTCCCGGATCCCACCAACCTCGTCGGTCCGTGCCAAAGTACACCGCCAGCAGCGCGCCGATGCCACACGCAATGGCGACCAGGGCGTGGCTCGACCCGGCCCGCTTGAAAACCAGCCCGCCGACGACCGGCACGAACAGCGTGGCAATTAATAGCGAGTAAAAGATGCGCAGCGCGTCCGCAACGGTTGACAACTGGATTGCCATGAACATGCCGATGACGCCACCGGTGACGGCCGCCACCCGGGCGACGCGCAATATCTGATCGGGCGACGCCGTGCGGTCAATGAACCGCTGGTAGACATCCTTCGAGATCGAGGTCGACAGCATGAACAGAATGGTGTCGCAGGTGCTGACCTCGGCCGAGAAAATGGCCGCCAGGCCGAGCGCGCCGAACCACACCGGCAAGTCGTTGAGGATCACGGTTGGCAACACGATGTTCGTGTCGGTGAGGCCGGGATGGTTCACCCGTGCGGCCATGCCGAGCAGCACCGGCAGGAAAGAGAAAGCCAGCTGCGCGACGGCGGCGACGCCAATGCCCACCCGCACGGCCTTCATGCTGACCGCCCCGAACGCCTTCTGCACCAGGCCCGGAGAAACCACCAACCCCGGCGCCAACAGCAGGAACATCGACCACCCTGACATGCCGCCTGCCGAGTACATCGGATCGAAGTACGTGGCCGGCACATCAGGTGCAGCGGCAATCGCCTCCATGCCGCCGACATGGCCCAGCGCGAGAGGCACGGCCACGAGCATGCCGATGAGCAGGACGGTTAACTGCACCGCATTCACCCAGACGGAACTGAGCAGCCCGCCGGCCGTGAAGTACAGCGTCATGGCAATGCCGCCGATGAGCACACCCTGCCACTTGGCCGTGCCAGCGACCACTTCCAGGATCGCCGCGCCGGCGATCAGTTGCCCGGCGAGAATGGCGAGCGTGCCGATGGCCAACAGCCCAGCCACCAGGCCGCGCACTGAGCCATTGAAGCGATCCTCGAGGTAGTCGCCCAGGGTGAAGTAGCCGCGTGCCGAGGCGAGTGCCCACAGGCGCGGTCCGACCCACAGCGCGAGCGCAAGCGTTCCCAGACCGACCGATCCATTCCACCACCAGGCGCTGATCCCGTCCTTGTACGCCACGCCGGCGGCGCCGACCGTCGTGCCGGCACCGATGTTGGCGGCGAGCACCGTGCCGGCGATGAGCGGCCACGACAGGCTGCGGCCGGCCACGAAGAAATCAGACGCGCCGGTAACGCGGCGGCCGATCCACACGCCAAAGGCGGTGAGGCCGATCGTGTAGGCGAGCAGGAAGATCAGGGCGATGTTCACGGCCGGCGCAGGTCGCGGACCGCGGGGATGTTCGGCAGCCCGGTCGCTTCTCGCACGCCGCGCAGGATGGCATCGGCCATCACCTCGGCCGCCAGGCCGCCAATCAGCGAGACATTGGCATCACCGGTATGCGATCCAGTGGCAATCGCGAAGATGGTGTCGCCGTCGCCCATGGTGTGTGCCGGCACGATGGCGCGCGCGAACCCGTCGTGCGCCATGTCGGCGACTTTCTTCGCTTGCGCCTTGGTCAGCTTCGCGTTGGTCGCGATCAATCCAATGGTCGTATTCTCACCGGGCCGGGGCTTCTCGAGCGATCCGCTGCGCATCACCACTCGCGCGTCCAGTAACGATTGGCCGTCCGGCCCACGCGCACCCGCCACGAGACGCCCGTTGGCGGGATCGACGATGTCGCCGCCGGCATTCACGGCGACGATGGCCGCGATCGTCAAGCCGCTGGGTAGCGTGATCGACGCTGTGCCGATGCCGCCCTTCATGGGCCGGCCGCCGCCGGCAAATTTGCCGACCGTGGCCCCGGCGCCGGCACCGATGGTGCCTTCCGCGATGGCGCCAGTAGTCGCCGCCTTCGCGGCCTCGTACCCGCACGTGGCGTCCGGGCGAATGAGCGGCTTGCCGGCAATGGGCAGATCGAACAGCACGGCCGCCGGTACGATCGGCACGTAGGCGCCGCCGAACGGGAAGCCGACCTTGCGCTCTTCGAGATAACGCATCACGCCGCTCGCGGTGTCGAGCCCGAAGGCACTGCCGCCCGACAACACCACCGCGTGGACCTGTTCCACGAGATTCGAGGGATCGAGCAAGTCGGTCTCGCGCGTGCCCGGCGCCGAGCCGCGCACCGAGACACCGCCGGTCGCGCCCTTCTCGGCGAGGATCACCGTGCAGCCGGTCGGCTTCTCCGTCAGCGTATAGTGCCCAACCCGCAGACCCTCGACCGCTGTAATGCCGTTTGGACGGCCTTGGGCGGATGGGAACGAGACCAGGGCGCCGGCCAGGGCGAAGGGTAGCCACGCGCGATTCATGGCCTCATCTTCTCACTACTCTCGTCAATTCCCGCCAGTCAGCAAGGACTTGGTAGCCGGGGTTCCTCCCGAGACGGTATCAACGTTCATGCTGCTTTCACTTGTCTTGCTGCTTGCTGTCGTGCCCTGGTCCTCGGCCCCACCCCAAGCCCCGGCGTCGCCGGCGGCGGCCTCACCCAAGCCCTTCGATTGCAGCGCCCCCGAGCATCGTCAGTTCGACTTCTGGGTGGGCGACTGGGACGTCGTCCCCAACCCCGACACCGTTCCGCCGGGCACACCGCCGCCCCCGCCCGGCCGCAAGCCGGCTCGCAACGTCATAGAGAAGGCGCATAGCGGTTGCGTGCTGATCGAGAACTGGAACACCCCGGGCCAGACCGGCCAGAGCTTTAACCTGTACGACCGCACTAGCGGGCGTTGGCACCAGACGTGGGTCGACAGCGGCGGCGGGCGCCACGAATACTGGGGCGAGCTGAAGAATGGGAACATGGTCTTTGCCGGCGAGATTCCGCTCGGCCCTGCGTCGCGGGTGGCCGGCCGCCGCAACGTGCGCCTGACGTTCTTCCCGCTGGGGCCCGACAAGGTGCGTCAGTTCCTGGAGTCGCTCAATATGGATGGCACGTGGACCCCGACCTACGACTTCATCTACACGCGCCGGGCGACGGCGAAGTGACCATCACCGCCGACAGCCCACGGCATCACCTCGACGTGGTGGTGTTCGCATCGCCGTTGCTGCAGATCGGCCGCTGGCGTTGCCCGGCCGATCATCCGCAGTTCCACGACTCCGGTCCGACCCCGGATGCGCTGTTCGTGTTTCCGCGCCAAAGCGTCTGGATTCAGCACGACGGCGGCCGGCCTTTCGTGGCCGATCCCAACACGGTGACCTACTACAACAAGGGGCAGCCCTACCGGCGCCAGCGGCTGAGCGACGCCGGCGATCACTGCGAGTGGTACGCCGTCGCGCCCGAGGCGATTGCTGACACGCTGGCGGCGCACGAACCGGCAGCGATTGATCGTCCCAACACGCCGTTCTCGTTCACGCACGGGCCGAGCGATGCCGACAGCTACCTGCGGCAGCGGCTCGTCTTCGAGCATGTCTGCCGCGAGACGGCGCCGGACCGGTTGTTCGTGGAAGAAGCGGTGCTGTCGGTGTTGGGCACCGTCACGCAGCTGGCCTACGCACGGCAGGGGCACGCGCCGGTTCGTCCGCGTCTCCGGAGGGGTGAAATCGATGCCGTGGAGAATGCGCGACAGGTGATCGCCGAGCGCTATCGAGAGAACCTGTCGCTGTCGGACATTGCCCGCGAGGTCGGCGCGTCGGTGTTTCACCTGTCGCGCGTGTTTCACGCGCGGACCGGATTCTCGCTGCACGCCTACCGCACCCAGCTGCGGTTGCGCGCCGCCCTCGATCGCCTGGCCGAGCGCCGTGCCGATCTCACCGGCATCGCGCTCGACCTTGGCTTTTCAAGCCACAGCCACTTCACCGAAACGTTCCGCCGCACCTTCGGCCGCACCCCATCGTCGGTCCGGCGGAGCTTGTAAAACCGGGGCGGTGTCTCTGGTCGGGGTGACACTGCCTGACGGGGATAAACGATCTGACGGGACCGGCCCCGTCAAGGGGCGCCACCCCGTCCAAGAGTGACGCCCCGTCACAGAGCGTTTCCCCGGCAGGTTATTTCGGTTCCGTTCCCCACCAGAATTGCTTGGGCAACGGCTTCGCTGCCGGCCAAATCACATTCAGTGTGTCGGCTTCGTAGAGTTCACCGTTCTTCATCACGTAGCGGATGGAGTTGGTGTTCTTGATGTTCTCGAGCGGGTTGCGGTCGAGTACCAGCAGGTCGGCGAGCTTGCCCGGCTCCAGCGAGCCGACGTCCTGGTGCAGGGCAATCGCTTCTGCACTCGACAGCGTGATGATCCGCAGCGTCTCGAGAGGCGTCAGTCCGCCAGAGGCCAGGCTCCAGGTTTCCCAGTGCGCACCCAGGCCCTGCAACTGGCCGTGACTGCCGAGGCCGGCCTTGCCGCCCGCGCGCACCACGTCGGTCACCCCCTTGGCAATCAGTTCGTGGCCGTATTCCTCGGGCAGGAACCACTGCGGGCGGCGCCGCACCATGCCGTCGAGCAGTTCCCAGGGGATCCACTTGCGCAGCTTGGTGTCCTTGGCCGGGCTCTCGTTCTGGAACCAGTAGTTCTCGGACCACGGCGCGCCGTAGGCCACCAGGATCGTCGGCGTGTAGAACGTCTTGGTCCTTGCGACAAACGTCGTCACGTCCTTGTAGAGCGGTGCAATCGGCAGGCTGTGCTCCTGGCCCGAGTAGCCGTCGGCCATCTGCGTCAAGTTCAGCTTCAGGTCGAGCGACCCTTCGATCGTCGCCGTGATGCCGTACTCCTTGCAGGCTTCGATGATCCACTGGCGGACGACGCGGTCGCCGGCGACGTACTGCTTGATGGTGTTGGTCTTGTACGCGTCCTTGTAGCGTTTGACGAACCGGAACGCGGCGTCACGATCTTCGATGCCCGATCCCGAGAACAGGCCAGGACCGGTGGCGTAGACGCGCGGCCCCGGCATCATGCCGGCGTCCACCATGTCGGCGTACGCGAACACGTCGGGCGTCGAGGTCTGCGGATCGCGCGTGGTCGTCACGCCGTAGGCGAGGTTGGCGAGGTACTGCCAGACCTCGGTCTGGTGCAATCCGCGCGGCGCCCACATGTGCGAGTGCGCGTCGACAATGCCGGGCATGATCGTCTTGCCGGCAACGCTGATGGTACGCGTGCCGGCGGGCACCGTCAGCGAGCCGCGACGCCCGACCGCCGCCACGCGGTTGTCGGTCACCAGGATGTCGCCCTGGGCGATGACCTCGTCGCCCTTCATCGTGATGATGCGGGCGCCGGTCAACAGCACCGACCCGCGTGGCTTCGCGCGGGGCATCTCGACCACGACGTCGGTTGCTTGCGGCTCGGTTGCCCCGACCGGCTGGCGGTAGAACTGCGCGCCCCAGGCCCAGGTGACGGCCGACCCGTCGCGGGTCCAGTTGAGGTAGTCGCCGCCTTCGCGCGACATGCGCGTGACCGGCACCGAGGTGTTGTCGGCGCGGCCCTGGATGCGCACCTCCACGGTTTCGCGGCCCGCTCGCGGCACCGTCACCAGGTAGTGCTTCTCTTGCAGGTTCACGAACGCGCGCGTGCCGTCTGGCGACAGCCGGATGTCGCCCGCCGAGGGAGGATTGTTGCCGGGGCCGACGCCGGTGATGCGCAGGTGCGTGCGGCGGTCGTGGCCGTCCATGGTGATCGACTGCAGGCCGCGGTTCGAGGTCAGGTAGACGCGCGACGAGTCGTTGCGCGAAAACTGCGGTCCGCGGCCGCCTTGCGCCGACGCGACCAGCGTCGAAGCGCCGCCGCCGGCCGGCATCCAGCGAATTTCGAGGGTGTTCGGCGGGCTGACGCCGCCGATTTCGCGCGGGGCATGGTCGTCGCCGCCGTGCTCGTTCTCGGGCGGCGTGTCCATCAGGATCGAATAGAGCTGGTCGGATGCCGCGCCCGAGAGAAACGCGATGCGCGCGCCGTCGGGCGTAAACGTGGGGTCCAGGTAATAGCCCTCGGCTCGCGTCAACGTAGCCGGCTGGCCGCCGGTGGCCGCCACCGTCTTGATGTGCCCGCCGCTCGTCGTCCACGTCGTGTAGACGATGGTGCGGCCGTCGGGCGACCAACTGGGCATAAATTCACCCTCGGTGCCGGGGGTGCCTACGGTGCCTAAGGTGCCGGCCGCGCCGGTCAAGAGTCTTGGCGCGCCCGTTGGCATGTCCTTGATGTAGAGCCGGTTCATGGCGCTGAACACCAGCTTCGTGCCATCGGGCGAGAGCGACGGCCAGCGAATCAGCCGCGCACGCACCGTGTCGCCGTCCTCGACGCGCACCGGCGTATAGACCCGCGGCGCGATCTCGGCCTGCACCTTCGCGGTGAAGGGAATCGGCGTGGCCGCACCGGTCTCGAAGTCGATGCGCTGCAGCTTGCCCGCCACCGGCACGATCAGCGACTTGCCGTCAGGCATGAAGTCGTAGCGGGGCAGCGTGTCGCGGCTGGCGCGCGACTCCTGGTCGTCGCGCGTGACCGGGTAGGCCAGCCAGCGCTCCGCGCCGGTCTCGAGGTTGCGGACGCGCAACCCGGTCTGATTCTTGTGGCGGGTGCCGAACACCATCGACTTGCCGTCGGGCGAGATCGCCGGGCGAATGGCGCTGCCCTGGGCATTGGTGACCTGCGTGACGTCGCCGGTCTCGCGATCGTGGCGATAGACCTGCCACAGCGGGAACCGCGCGTTGTAGGTGAAGGTGCCGGTGCGCTGCGTGTAGTAGATGAACCGGCCGTCGGGCGTCAGCGTGGCGCCCATCTTGTTGGTGGGCGGGGCCGGCGGCGGTCCCTGCGCGTCGGGTCCCGGCGGCGCCGGCGGCGCGGGACCAATGCGGACCCCGGTGCCGCCATCGCGGTGATACATGAACAGCCCAAACGTGCCTGGGTCCGGCGGCCGCGACTTCGACACGACGATGTACTGGCCGTCGGGGGTCCATTCCGGGGTGACCATGATCTGCGGACGGTCGTTGGTCTTGCCGTCCTTGCTGACGGCGCGCGGATTGCTGCCGTTGGCATCGGCGATCCAGAGGTTCTCGACACCACTGCGGTCGGTGAGGAACGCGATGGTGCGGCCATCGGGCGACCAGGTCGGCTGGCTCTCGAACGACAGCCCGCCCATGATGCGCGTGGCCTCGCCGCCGGCAATCGGCATGGTGTAGATGTCGCCGAGCAGATCGAAGAGGATCGTCCGGCCGTCGGGCGAGACGTCCACCTGCATCCACGTCACTTCGTCGGTTGTGAACTCAATGGTCTCGGCCGTCTTGAGCGTGAAACCGTCGGTGGGCTTCGCCGTGTCTTCCGGCTGGCGTTCCTGGCCGCGCAACGACGCGAACCCGATCAGGCAAACAGCCAGGAGGGAAACGAACAAGGGTCTGGTACGCATGGCGAGAGTATAGACTCGCGGCATGCGAACGCTCAAAGCCTTGGCCCTCGCCGTGACGGGTGCCACGATTTGCGTGATGACCGCCGGCGCCGTGACACGAGTCCCCTCGGGCGACGGCCAGTTCTGGGACATCCAGGACACCTCGCCGTGGTCGCAGGACAGCGGCGGCATCGCCACCGGCGGCCGGGCCAATCCCTTCAACGGATTCGGCTACCTCAAGCTGCAGGTGCGCCGCGCCGACAACGGCCTGCTGATCAGCAACCAGCACCTGCGCGGCTTCGGCCTGCAGCACGATGGCGCCGGCCGGTTCGATTCCACCACGCCCGTGCTGCACGAAGGCATTCTGGCGGCCCGCGGCATCACCACTTCGAAGGACACGCCATACCTGCGGTACTTCGACAGTTTCACCAACACCACCGACGAAGATCGCACCGTGCGCGTCGCCTGGGGCGGCGCCGTCGGGGCGGTCGACGATGGCGGGCGGGTGACGATTGCGGCCACCTCCAATGGCGACCGTCAAATCGATACGGCCGACAGCTACGTCACGGTGATGCAGAACGCGAAGGGCGCGGCAAACCCGGCCGACGGCCCATCGGGCCACGGCCCTTCCGCGCACGTGCTGGGGACACGGCGCGGCCCGTTGTCGTCTGTGGGCGACATGTACGGCGACCCGTTCTACGGCGCCTGGCCGGGTTTCGACACCTCGCACATCGGCTACGTCTTTACCCTGCGGCTGCGGCCGGGACAGACGGCGGCGCTCGTGACGTTCGTCGTCAAGGGATTGAGCGAGGTCTACGATCCTCGCGGCGGCTATCCGCTGCCATTCAAGGACGCGCTGGTGACCGGCGAGGCCGTCTACAGCGGTCCGGATGCGAGGGTGCCGGCCGCCGGTTCCGAGATCGCGAAAGTGACGGCGTTGGCGGCGCAACTGGCGGCCGCGCCGGACTTTCGCGGCCTGACGCCGCTTCAGCGATCGCAGATCGTCAACTGGCCGGCGGGCCCGCCGGCGCCGGCCGCCTTCACGGTCTTCGAGAAGACCGTCGTCGAACTACAGGACGCCATGACCCGAAACCTTGTCACCGCCGAGGACATCACCCACGAGTTCCTCGCGCGACTGTCGCGCTACGATCGCCACGGCCCGGCGTTTCGTTCGGTGTTGTCGATCAACCCGCGCGCCGTGGCCGAGGCGCGGGCGCGTGACGCGGAGCGGGCGGCCGGCAAGGTTCGCAGTCCGTTCCACGGCGTGCCGGTCGTCTACAAGGACAACATCGACGCGACCGAGTTGCCCACCACCGGCGGATCGCTGGCGCTCGTCGATCACCGGCCGCGCCTGGACGCGCGCGTCGCCGCCGGCATGAAGCGGGGCGGCGCCGTGGTGCTGGGCAAGGCGAACCTCGACGAGTTCCCCTTCGGCGACTTCGGCATCAGCACCGTCGGTGGCACGGTTGGCAACGCCTACGATCCCTCGCTCAGCACCGCGGGCTCGAGCGGCGGCAGCGCCACGGCCGTGGCGGCCAGCCTCGCGGGCCTGGCGTTTGGCACCGATACGTGTAACTCGCTGTCGAATCCGGCGGGCTTCGCGTCGCTCGCGACGATTCGCACCACGCGCGGGCTGACCAGCCGAGCCGGGGTCATGCCGCTCAATACCTTTAACGACGCGGTCGGTCCCATGGCGAAGTCGGTGCGCGACGTCGCCCTGGCCCTCGACCTGGTCACCGGACCCGACCCCGAAGATTCGGTGACCGCGGGTGCGGCGTCGCGGATCGCGGGATCATTTGCCGCCGGGCTCGACACCGCCTCGTTGAAGGGCAAACGGATCGGCGCGCTTCGGCAACGCTTTGTCGGCTTCACCGGCGAGCGAGAGGTGGCCGCCAACATGGAGCGCGTGATCAAGGAGCTGCAGTCGGCCGGCGCGGTGGTCGTCGACATCGCCATCCCCGACTACGACGCCAAGTACGCCGCCGCGCGCGGCGCCGCGCCGGGGTCGTTGCGCGATGGCTGGACCGCTTACCTGTCGCGAGGCGCCAGGGCAGGCGACAAGGTGTTGACCATCCAGGACCTGCTGGCCTCGGGAAAGCTGGCGCCCGGCAGCGCTCGCCGGTTCGAGGGGGCGCTGGCGCCCGGACCGGTTGGCGCCGCGAGAGACGAAGCGGAGCGCCGGTTCTATGCCGGCCGCGAAACCTTCAGGCAGATCTTCGTGACCTTGATGGATCAGCAGAAGCTCGACGCCATTCTGTACCCCGCCAACCACGCGCGGCCCCACACCCACGAAGGCGGGCTCGAGCGGTACGGCTCAGAACCGGGGACCTGCGAGGAAAGCGCCGCCACCGGTTTGCCGCAGGTCACCGTGCCCGCCGGCTTCATCGGCGGCCGCCATCCGGTGGGCATCTCGCTGCTGGGAAGAATGTGGGATGACAAGCGCCTGCTGGAGATGGCCGCGGCCTACGAGCGCGCCACGCGCCATCGCCGTCCGCCCACGACCGTGAAATAGCAGTGTGATTGGGGTCTGACCCCGAGTGGGAAGTGCCGAGGGGTCTGACCCCTAGTACAACACGGCTGCGGCGCCACGCTTGGCCACGAGGGCGCGGAAGTGTGCCACCAGCAAATCGCGGCGCGCCAGGACGGCTGCAATCTCGTCGTCGGTGAGGTACTCGCCGACCGCCGTCTTGATCCTGTCCTCGGTCAGGTCCGTCATTCTGGCGAGCAGCGCCTTGTCGACCCGCTCCAGCGCCGCCGCGTTGGCCAGCTCGGTCTGTGTCCGGAAGGCGCGGGTGAAGTCGATCATCATCACCTTCCAGGCCGGTGTGATCAGGATGTTGCCCTGGTTGCGATCGGTGTCACGGATCAACGCGGCAAATACCCGCATGCGGAACATCTGCGCGTTCCAGTCGAGCGAGTTGGGCGGTTGAATCTTCTTTCTCTGCCGCTCGCCCTCGTCCATCAGGGTGTCCTGCCACCAACTGAGCGACCCCGTTTCGCCCTTCCACTTGCGTTCGACGTGCACCGGCATCATGTGATCGAGGCCGACCACACCGGCCCGGGGCATACGCCGCGAGGTTGTAGCGGTAGGCGTCAACGAAGTTCAGCTCGGTCTTGCCGGCGACCTCGTTGGCCAGCTTGCGCTCATCGACGCTCTGGAACGCCGCGTCGTGGGTGCGGCCGCCCTTGGTGAGGGTGAGCCGTTTGGGCCGGGTCACGCCCTTGCCGATCTCCTTGAACGAGACGACTTCGGCGGTGAGCAGGAAGTCGCGCATCTGTTCGCGCGACAGCGGTGCCGGGCGAGGCGGTGTCACCGCCTTCGCCGATTTCGTTTGTGCTGAGCTGGAGCCGGGGAGGAGTAGCGCGACGAGCAGGATGAGGACAGCGAAGCGCGTGCCGGCCCTACGCATCGTTCGCGGCTACTGGTAGACCTTCGTGAAGTTGATCGACGCGCCGCCGGCCTGCGGCTGCACGCCCATGTTGAACTTGCTGCCGCTCACGTTCATGGTGACCGTGCGCGCCGAGGCCAGACCCAGGCCCATGCCCATGACCACGTCGGTGGCGTGATGCCGGTTCCAGGCCATGCGCGCGAGCGCGACGTAGGAGCCAAACGCGTACGCCGGGACACCGGCCTTCCAGCCGTAGTGACGATGGAGGACCCCGGCCGTGGCGAAGGCACTGGCGGCATGTCCCGATGGGAACGCGGCCTTGTTACTGCCATCCGGACGCTCACGGCGAATCGTGTGTTTCATGCTCTGCACGATCACTTGCGACAGCACCTGGGCCCGGACGACGTCGCGTCCCACCGCCGCCAGCTTCTCGCTGCCGGTGGCCCGGCCAACACCGTAGCCCGCCAGACCGGCGCCGGCCTGGAACAGGAACTGACCCATCAGGTTGCCCGACTCGAACAGCGTCGTCGGAATGCCGAAGCCGTTGTTCACGCCTTCGCGGTCCCAGGGCGCGGCGATGACTGCGCCGACCGAGACAAAGCCCATGACCCGGGCGGTGTCGCGGCTGAAGAAGTTCTTGAAGTCGCTGGCCATCAGCTTGAAGACGTTGCCCGACTCGGTCTCGCTTGCACGCGGCAGGATAAGGTCGGTCGGCAGCGGCTGGCCGGTACGCGGCAGCTGGGGAGCGATCTGGGCGCCGGCCCCCGGTGTGGAGTCAGCCTGGGCCTCGGCGCGCGGGGTCTCGACCGGCGCCGGCTCCTGGGCAAATGCGGGGACGGCCAACGCCAGGATGGCGACAAAAACAGCAGCAGGACGCAGGAAATTCATCAAAGAAAGCTTTCGGTTGGGTTGTCGGAACCGGTCAGACAGTATCGCACGGAAATCTCGGGCGGCACGAGTCCCGCCCCTAAGAACAGGTATCGGCAATTCCGCGCATTTCCTTGACCGTCAGGGAAGCCGTTCCAGCCCGACCAGGGTCCAGCCGCTCGAATCTCTTCGGAAATACACGGAAATCGGCCGGGTCCATGGTTCAGGCCCCCCGATCGCCGAGATGTCGACCTTGATGTAGTCGGTCGCCGGCAAGGCCGGCATGGGCAACGGGCTTTGGGTTTCCTCGGTCGTCGCCACCAGCGTGGCCTTGTCGGCGACGTTGTCAAAGGTGTACCAGAGCGCGCGGTAGCCGGGGGCCCGGTCCGCGACCGCGGTTTCGACGGCCAGGTTTCGGAAGCTCAGCCGTCCGTCGGCAATGGCCACGTCGACCAGCGGATTCACCTTCGGCAGGAACGCCTGCAGGATGCGCAACCGGCGGTCAGCAATCGCCTTGGTGAGGAAGGCCTCTGACGCGGCGTCGCCAAACCTGGCCTCGGTCACCGCGGCCTTGATCATGTCGTCGGTGATGGTCGCGAGCTTGGCGGCGGCCCAGAAGGTATCGTCGGGCCGCATGTGCCTGAACGCGGCATTGGTTATGTGCGGCCACCACGTTTCCGGATTCCAGTCGGCGTGGTCGCGCGGCAGCCGGCCGATGGCGGGCGACTCGAAATAGTCCTGCGTCCGCCATTTCGGGATCTTGAACCCGAAGGCCAGCACGCGCTTGCCGATGTCGCCTGGTTGCTCGAGCAGGGCTTCGTAGCCTTCCCAGCCCTCGCGCGGACCCACGGCCGCGCTGCCGAGGGCCGATCCGAAGTCGAGCAGGTAGTGGCGAATGAAGCTGCGGCCGTTCTCGGTGATGAGCGACGACAGCGAATTGATGCCCTTGGCGTCAACGTGATTCAGCCACGCCGCGAACACGAAGTAGCCGCGCAACTCGCGCCGATGCTCGTGCGGCACGATGTCGTTGGGGTCGTCGGCGCGCGTGCCATGAAAGGCAATGCGCCCGACCGGCCGGCCCGGGGTCGCCTTGCTCAGGATCACCCGATAGCTGCCATCGGCATCGCGGTCGGCGCGCGACAGCAGCCACGCGACGTCGCTCCGCTGCATGGCCCGTGACGCCTCACCGGGCGGCGTGATGCGGGTGTCCTTGCCGATGGCCAGGTTGGCTGGCCGCAACTGCGCGATGTGGTACTCGGCGGTGTGATAGCCGGCCGCCCAGAACAGCTTGGCGGCGACAATCTCGCTGCCGGTCGCCATGGCGCGCCATCCGGGCGGATCGAACTTCACGAACCACGTCTGGTTGGCCGTGTCGCGAATCGTGAATCCAGGGGTCACACCGTCGCTCTTGGCCGAGACCACCGTCCATTGCCCCGCAGCCGGGCCGTTGCTGGTATTCGCGGCGCGTGCGACCAGGGCCGGCGTCAACGGCAGCCGGCCCGCGCGATTGACGAAGAACGGGCCGTCGGGCACCTCGTCCACGGTGTTGATGTTCCTGGCGCGTTGTCCGGTCACGCGATCGCCGGGACGCCAGAACAGGTTCTCGAGGGTCTGGTACGCGAGGTCGGGCTCGTAGCGGTTGGCGTTCTTCACGTCCTGCGTGATCGGCTCGCGCCAGATCGGATCGTCGGGATAGAAGCGCCGTGACTGCCCTTGCCCGATCAGCGTGGCGAGGAGCAAGAGGGTGGTGATGGCGATCACCTTGATCTGCGTCATCTGAGGCCCTGGGGAAACGCCATCGGTGTTCAGAAAGCCTGAGCGCCGCCGAGAATCAGACGCATGCCTTCGCGTCCCCGCGCCACTTCGACGCGCAACGCGTTGAACGTCGGGCCGTGAAATCGCGCTCCAAGGCCCCATGAGGTCTCGAACGCGGCCAGCCGGAAAGCCCGTCGCTCTGCCGCCACCTGGCCGGCATCGAGGAACACGGCCATGTCGAGATACCGGGACGGCCGCCAGCGGTACTCGCCAGTCAGGAGCACACGATGCCGGTCGGTGAAGCGGTGGTTGGCGAAGCTTCGCAGCGTTGACCCGTTGCCGAGGAACGGCGACAGCATCACCGGGACGGCGTGACCGGCGTCAGGCGAGGTAAACGTCGCGAGTCCGCGGAACGCCAGCACGAACTGCTCGCGCACCAGCGGCGCCAGCTGCACCACTTCCCACTCGGTGGTATTGAAGCTGTACCTCCGTTGCGCCGACTCATCGTGCCTCGACAGGCTGACGCGGTACAGTCCGCCGCGAGTGCTGTAGCCGGGTCCGGTTCGCCAATCAATGGCGGCGGTCGCACGCAGTACGTTGTAGTCGAGCGGTTCGCCAATGCCCGGTGCCGCCATCTCCGGCGCCGGCTCGTCGTCGGGGTCGTTGGGTTCGTCAAGGTTCGAGCGGATGCCCAGCCGCGTGTAACCGGCGCCCGCGTAGAACCAGCGCAAGGGTTGGACTGTCGCATCCAGCCCGACTTCGACTGGCCGGAAGTCGTACTCGATGTCTTCGTCGCCGGTCGAGTCGGCGCCGAAGCCGTAGAAGTCGACCTCCTTGGCGCTGAGGTAGCGGGCCACGCCGTCGAGTCGCAGCGCACCACGCCACAGTTCGGGCGCCGTGAAGCGACCCTCGAGCAAGTGCGAGCTGTTCATGGAAATGCCGGCGACCGCGTTGGCGGACGCCCCGCGCGGCAACCGCCGCAGGTAGCCCGCGCCGGCCGAGAAGCCGCTGCCGCCGTAGACACTGCCGAACCAGGGATACGCACCGCCCTCGCCCGAGAACAGCGGCGAGTTCATGACCCGGACAATCACCCGTTCGGCTGGGTTGGGGCCTTCGGTGCCCACGCGCTTCGCCTTTTCGGCCTGTGCCTCGGCAATCGCCTCCTGACGGGTCGATTGCGCGGCGGATGGTGAAGCCACCAGCAGCAGAAGCAGTACTAGCGCCGTGACTCGGGACATCGAGTGCTGATTATAGCGTCGTCGTTACTGCAGGGCTTGGTACACGAGATTCGGAAATGCCTCGCGAATGTCGCTGCCGTTCGGCATCAGCTGGATCATCAGCACCATCACGAGCCGCTCGGACGGATCGATGCGATAGACCGAGCCGTAGGCGCCGCCCCACCCGAACGCGCCCTCGCTCTGCATGCCGGCCGCGCCAAACCGGTCGGTGGTCTCGAACCCGAGGCCGAAGCCCAGACCGGCCGTGGGGTAGATCGCGCCGACCATGTTGGTGGCCATCAGCCGCACCGCGCGTGGCGACAGGATGCGCGCGCCGTCGAGCGTGCCGCCGCGGCGAATGGCCTCGAGGAACCGGGCGTAGTCGCGCGCCGTCGACAACAACCCGGCACCGCCGGCAAAGCTCTTGCGTGGGCCATCGGCATAGTGCCCCTGGCCGCGCGCGCCGTCGGGCGCGCGGACGTAGCTGCCGTCTTTGCCGGCGTAGACGGCGGCCAGCCGCGAACGATCCGCCTCCGGCAGGAAGAACTGCGTGTCGGCCATGCCGAGCGGACCGGTAATGCGCGTGCGCAAGTACTCATCGAGCGGCAGTCCCGAGACCTTTTCGACGATGCAGCCGAGGATGTCGGTGTTGTAGCCGTAGACCCAGCGTTCACCGGGTTGCGCGACGAACGGCAGCGTCCCCAGCCGTTCCATGGTCGTGCAGATCGGCTCGTCCTTGTCTGCGGTGTACCAGCCCATGCCCGCCGCGGGGCCAAGCCCCTTCGCGACGTACGCCTCGGACACGACGGCATCGGTGCCGTACGAAATGCCGGCGGTGTGGGTGAGCAGGTCGCGAATGGTGATCGGGCGGCGCGCGGGTTCGGTGGTGATCCCGCTGGCCGTCCTGGCCGTGGCGACCGTGGTCCTGGCGAAGGTTGGAATGAAGTCGCCGGCCCGGCGCCCCAGCGACAGCCGGCCTTCTTCAATCAACTGCATGATCGCGACGCTCGTCAGCGCCTTGGTCTGCGAGGCAATGCGGAAGATCGTGTCGGGCGTCATCCGCCGGCCGGCTTCTTTGTCGGCCCAGCCGAACGCCTTTTCGTAGACTGGCTGGCCGTCGCGCAACACCAGCGCGACGATGCCGGCCACCTTGTTGTCGTCGACGTAGCGCTGCAGGCCGCTGTCGATGACGCGGATCCGATCAGGCGCGAGAGTCGACGGCCGCGACTGCATCGAGGCCGTCGCCGGCAGCAGGACCAGCGCCGAGAGCACGAGCGCGAGGCCGGTCCGCATGCCCATGGTCACTTCTTCAGTTCGGCCAGCACCGCGTCGATCATCTTCTTGGCATCGCCGAACAGCATCTGTGTGTTGTCCTTGTAGAACAGCGGGTTGTCGACGCCGGCGTAGCCGCTGGCCATGCCGCGCTTCATCACGATGCAGGTCTTGGCCTTCCACACCTCGAGGATCGGCATGCCGAAGATCGGGCTCGACGGGTCGTCGAGCGCCCCGGGATTGACGATGTCGTTGGCGCCGCAGACGATCACCACATCGGTGTCCGGGAAGTCGTGGTTGATCTCTTCCATTTCGAGCACGATGTCGTACGGCACCTTGGCCTCGGCCAGCAGCACGTTCATGTGCCCGGGCAGCCGGCCTGCCACCGGGTGAATGGCGAAGCGGACGTTAGCGCCCTTGTCGCGCAACATCTTCGTGACTTCGTACATCGGGTGCTGTGCCTGGGCCACCGCCATGCCGTAGCCCGGCACGACCACCACGCTCTTGGCATCGCGCAGCAGTTCGGCGGTTTCTTCGGCCGTGATGCTCTTCACCTCGCCGGCGGGCTGTGCGCCCGCGGCCGGGGCCTTGCCTTCTTCGGCACCGAAGCCGCCGAGGATCACGCTCAGGAACGACCGGTTCATGGCGTGGCACATGATGTAGCTCAGAATCGCGCCGCTCGACCCCACCAGCGCGCCGGTGATGATCAGCAGGTCGTTGCCGAGCATGAAGCCCATCGAGGCCGCCGCCCAGCCCGAGTAGCTGTTGAGCATCGACACGACCACCGGCATGTCGGCGCCGCCGATCGCCATCACCAGGTGGATGCCAAGCACCGACGAGATGACGGTCGCGATGATCAGCGGCTGCAGCGCGCCGTGGTCGGCAGCGACGAACTGGTAACCGAGGAACACGCACCCCAGCAGCATGGCCAGGTTCAAGGCATGGCGGGCCGGCAGCAACAGCGGACGGCTGCCGATCAGGCCCTGCAGCTTGCCGAAGGCGACAATCGACCCGGTGAACGTGACCGCGCCGACGAACACGCCGACAAACGTCTCGACCGAGTGAATGGTGGCTTCGACGCCCGACAGCGTGTTGGCCGGATTGAGCGTGCCGCCGAACCCGACCAGCACCGCCGCCAGGCCGACGAAGCTGTGCAGCATCGCCACCAACTGCGGCATGTCGGTCATCGCCACCCGCGCCGCCATGGCCGCGCCAATCGCGCCGCCGATCACGAGCGCGCCCAGCAGAATGCCGTAGTTGCCGGCATGCGGACCGAGCGCCGTCACGCCGACCGCCAGCGCCATGCCGATGATGCCGAACAGGTTACCGCGGCGTGCCGACTCCTGCTTCGACAGCCCGCCCAGGCTCTGGATGAAGAGAATGCCCGCCGCGAGGTAGGCAATGGTTACGAGCGTCTCAGGCAGCGTGATCATCGTCTGAACATCCTGAGCATCCGCTGCGTCACCATGAAGCCGCCGACGATGTTGATGGTGGCAAGAAGGATGGCCGCCGCGCCGACCAGCACCACCGGCGAGGTCATCGGGCCGTTCAACTGCAGCATGCCGCCCAGCACGATGATGCCGCTGATCGCGTTGGTCACGCTCATAAGTGGCGTGTGCAGGGCCGGCGTGACGTTCCACACCACCTGCCAGCCAATCACGACCGAGAGCGCGAACACGGTCAGGTGCGTCAGAAACGCCGGTGGCGCCACCAGGCCGAGGCCGACGAGAGCGATAGCAGCGATCAAGGCAAACACCGGTCCGGCGACGCCACCCGACGCCGGCGCCTTGGCGCCATGCGCGGCGGCGACCGGCGCCGCGATCACCTTGGGCTCGGGCGGCAGTGCCGCCGGCGGGCGGGCCGGAGGCGGCCACAACAACTCGCCCTGGTTCAGCACCAGCGATCCGCGCACCACTTCATCGGCCAGGTCCAGGTGGAAGTGGCTGGCGCCGCCGAGATCCGACAGCAGGTGGGTGAGGTTGTTGCCGAACAGAAAGCTGGCCGTCGGTGCGAGCCGGCTCGGCAGGTCGGTGTAGCCAAGAATGTGCACGCCGTACTTCTGCACGACGTTGCCGGGGTCGGTCAGCGCGCAGTTGCCGCCGTTCTCGGCGGCCAGGTCGACAATCACCGACCCCTTCTTCATCCCCTTGACCATCTCTTCGGTGATCAGGATGGGCGCCGGCCGGTTGGGAATGAGCGCGGTCGTGATGATGATGTCGACGTCCCTCGCCTGGGCCGCGAACATATCCATTTCGGCCTTGATGAAGGCCGGGCTCATCTCCTTGGCGTAGCCGCCGGTGCCTTCGCCGTCTTCATGCACGTCGAGTTCGATGAACTCCGCGCCCATGCTCTTGACTTGCTCTTTCACGGTCGGACGCGTATCGAAGGCGCGGACGATCGCGCCCATGCCGCGGGCGGCGCCGATCGCCGCCAGCCCGGCGACGCCGGCGCCAATCACCAGCACCTTGGCCGGCGGCACGCGGCCGGCCGCCGTCATCTGGCCGGTGAAGAAGCGGCCGTAGAAGCTGGCCGCCTCGACCACCGCGCGGTAGCCGGCGATGTTGGCCATCGACGACAGCGCGTCCATCTTCTGGGCGCGCGAGATGCGGGGAATCTGGTCGACCGCGATCGCCGTGGCCTTGCGGGCCGCGAGCCGGTCGATGATGTCCTTGTTCTTCGCCGGAAACAGGAAGCTGATGAGCGTGCGGCCCTCGCGGATGAGGTCGGCCTCGTGGACACCGAGCTCCGGGTGCGCCGCAGGCGGTTGCACCTTCAGCACGATGTCGCCGGCCTGCCAGATTTCTCGCGTGCCGGTGATGACCGCGGCGCCGGCGGCGGCGTAGTCGTCATCGCCAAACGACGCGGCCGCGCCGGCGTCGTGTTCGACGGCGACGCTGAAGCCCAGCTTGACCAGTTTGGCGACGTTTTCGGGGGTGACCGCCACCCGGCGTTCACCGGGGCGGCATTCTTTCGGGACGGCGAGCTTCATCTGTGCGGGGATTCTAACAGGAGATCAAGAGACCAAGAGTAATTGACTTTTAACTCGTGGTCTCCTTATCTCCTGTTGTCTTCTCTCTCGATCTCGCTACGCCAGCTTCAGCCGGAACTCCCGCTGCAGCAGGACCAGGTTCAACGCCATCTGCAACACCGTTGACAGCACGGTGAACCACCAAATCCACGTCAGCGCGAAGTCCGGCCGGCCCGCCAGCATCGCGGCCGGCACAATGCCGACGATCAGCCGCAGGAACGACGTGGCCAGCGACGGCAGCGTGTTGCCCATGGCCTGGAACATGCTCGCCGAGACAAAGGTGATGCCCCCGGCCACGAAGTTCAGTGCCACCACGTGCAGGTAGTCCACGCCGACGTGAATGACCTCGGGGTCTGAACTGAACAGCCGCATGATCGGATCGGCCCACAGGTAGATCGCCACGCCCGCCATCACCGCATAGGCGGTGACCATGGCGGCCGCGTCCCTGAAGACGGCGCGGACCCGATCGCCCTTGCCGGCACCAAAGTTCTGTCCGGCAACCGGGGCGACGGCGAAGCCAAGCGCGACGATCGGCAGGAAGGCGGACTGGATCACGCGCAGGCCAACGCCGAACCCGGCCTGGGCCGCGGCGCCGAAGGGCCGGGTGATCGCGTAGACCACCACCATGTAGACGCCCATCAGCCCGAACTCGGTGCCGGCCGGCAACCCGATCTTGAGCATGCGCGTCCACACGCCGAGGTCGGGACGCCAGTCGCCGAACCGGAACCGCAGGTAGGCGTTGCGATCGACAAAGTACCAGGACAGCCAGAGCACGCCCACGGCGATGGCCACAAACGTCGACAAACGCCGCGCCGGCGACGCCGTAGGCAGGGAAGGGTCCCCAACCGAAGATCAGGAACGGCGCGAGCACGATGTTGATGATGACCGTGCCGGTTTGCACATACATGCCCGGCTTGAAGTTGCCAATGCCGCGCAGTGCGGCGCCCATCGCGACCATCGCAAACTGCAACGCCATGGCCGGGATGAACCAGAGCAGGTACTCCTCGGTCTGCCGCTGCATGCTGGCATCGGCGCTGAGCGCCGCGGCGTAGGCGGTGCGGTAGTACATCGCCACCGCCAGGAACAGCAGGCCGGTGACCATCGACAGCACCTGCGATTGGTTGAACAGGCGGACCGCCTGGTCGTGCTCCTTGCGCCCGGCGGCATGCGAGACGACCGTGGTCGTGCCGACGCCAAGCATCTGCGAGATGGCGAGGACCAGGAACGAGAAGTTGGCGCTGATGCCCACCGCTGCCACCGCATCGGTGCCGAGCCGTCCTACCCAGAACAAGTCCACCAGCACGTAGAGCGTCTGGAAGACCATGCTGACGAGCATGAAGCCGGTGGTCGTGAGGAGATGACGCGAAAGCGACCCGGTGGTGAGGTCCTGCATGGAACGCAGGAATTATATGCGGTCGATGCTGACGGCGATGGGCTCGCGGGCCGTGACCTCGAACTGCCTCAGGATCTCGTGCTGGCGATAGGTGAAGATGCGTGCCAGGTCGCGCTTCACCATCAGCGCGTGCATCATCGCACCGCCGATCGGCGAGTAGAGCACGGTGTCTTCGACCAGCGTCCCGCCGTCGGTGGCAGTGAACGTGTGCGTGTGATGCCAGCGCCAGTACGGCCCCCACAGTTGCTCGTCCACGAAGCGTGCCGGCGGCGCCCAGTCGCTGATGCGGGTGCGCCAGGGGACCGGCAGGCCCCGCACGGTGATCAGGTAGTCGATCAAGGTGCCGGGACGCATCTCGATCGGCTGCGGCGTGCGGATGCGAAAACTGAGCCACGGGGGCGTGAGCTTCTGCAGGTTGCCGGCATCGGCGAAGAACGCAAACGTCTCGTCGAGCGGCCGCGCCACGAACAGCCGGGTGTTGAGCCTGTACTGGGCCATGGCTGGTAAGACGCCGGCGCCGGTCGCCGTGGTGCATGAGCTGGAGGCGGTGACCTTCGCTTGCCGCGCCGGGTGATCCCTGGGGGGAATGAACCTTCCGGGCTCCGGCGGCGTCTACCAGTCCGGGAAACAGGTACACCATCACCATGCGAACCGCTGTGATCGTTCTCGGCGACCTGGGCCGCAGTCCGCGAATGCAGTATCACGCCGCATCCCTGGCCGAGGCCGGCCACGACGTCGACGTGATCGGCCTCGAGGGCGCCCCGGCGGTGCCGGCGATCCTCAATCATCCGCGGGTGACCTGCCACCGCCTGCCGGACCACGCCTTCGAGCGGCGCGCGACCGGCAGCGTCAAACGGTTCGTGGCGCGCTCGGCCGCTCGCGCAGTCGGCCAGGCGCGCCGCTTGTTCTTCCTGCTGATGCGGCTGCCGAAGGCCGACGTGATCCTGGTGCGGAACCCGCCGGCGGTTCCCACGCTTGCGGTCGCGTGGCTGGTGGCGCGGCTGCGCGGCGCGCGGCTGGTGATCGACTGGCACAACCTGTCGCACACCATCGCCGCCGTTCGGCTGGGCGACACCCATCGCGTGGTCAAGGCGCTGGCGCGGAGCGAACGGCGCTGGGCGCGGCGGGCCGACGGGCACATGGCCGTATCCTCGGCGCTGGCCGGCTGGTTGTCGGGGCACTACGGCATCAAGGCGGCGGTGGTCTACGACCGGCCGGCCGCGACGTTCACGCCGACACTTCCCACGGCAGCGGTGGCACTGTGGACCCGGTTGGCGAGCGAGGCCAACCTGGGCGCCCAACGGCTGCCGCTGGTCGTCTGCCCGACGAGCTGGACGCCCGACGAAGATTTCGACCTGCTGCTCGAGGCGCTCGAGCGTGCTGATCGCCAGCTGCCGCCGGTTGCGTCGCTCGCCGTGATTCTCACCGGCAAGGGTGCGTTGCGCGCGTCGTTTGAAGCCCGGTTGTCGCGCCGTTCGTTCAATGCCATCGCGGTGCGCACCCAGTGGTTCGAACCGGCCGACTATCCCGTGCTGATTGGCATGGCCGATCTCGGCCTCTGCCTCCACCAGTCCTCGTCTGGACTTGATCTGCCCATGAAGGTGGCCGACTTCCGCGGCGCGGGTGTTCCCGTGGCCGCGTTCGACTACGCGCCGGTGCTGGGCGAGGTCTTGACGAACGGGCAGGAAGGGGTGACGTTCCGGGACCCCGGCGATCTTGCCGGCCTCCTGGTGGCCGTCGCGTCCCGAAGCGTGACCCCGGATTCGGCCCTGGGCCGCTCGAAGGCCTGGCTGTTCGAGAATCCTGCCGAGCGGTGGGACAGTCAGTGGCCGAGATCGGCCTTGCCCGTGCTTCGCGGCTGATGTGGCGTCCGGCTTTAGCCGGACCTCGGCGCGACCCGGTAAGATAGGGCCGCCTATGCTCCCCATTACAGAGATCGCGACCCGCCTCGGCCTGCCCGACGACCTGCTCGAACCGTACGGCCGCTTCATTGCCAAGATCCGCCTCGAGACGCTCGAGCGTTTTCCTGTCCGCAAGGGCAAGTTGATTCTCGTGACGGCGATTACGCCGACGACCAGCGGTGAGGGCAAGACGGTCAACACCATCGGCATCACGCAAGGCCTGGTGAAGCTGGGCCACCACGCGGTGGCGGCGCTGCGCGAGCCGTCGCTCGGCCCGGTGTTTGGCATGAAAGGCGGCGCCACTGGTGGCGGCCAGGCGTCGCTCGCGCCGCTCGACAAGATCAACCTGCACTTCACCGGCGACTTTCACGCGATCACCGCTGCGCACAACCTGCTGGCGGCGCTGCTCGACACGCACCTGCACTTCGGCAACGACCTGCGCATCGATCCGCGGGAGATCCTGTGGCCGCGCTGCATGGACATGAACGATCGCGCGCTGCGGCGCATTGCCACCGGCCTGGGCGGACGCGAGAGCGGCCCGGCGCGCGAAACCGGCTTCGTGATCACGGCCGCCTCCGAGATCATGGCCATCCTGGCGCTGGCCGAAAGCCGCGCCGACCTTCGCCAGCGCCTGGCGCGGATCGTCGTGGCGTTCAGCTACGACGGCAAGGCCGTGACCGCCGCCGACCTCAAGGCGGTCGGCCCGATGATGGTGCTGCTGAACGACGCGGTGCTGCCGAACCTGGTGCAGACGAGCGAGGGCGCCCCGGCGATCGTGCACTGCGGACCGTTCGCGAACATCGCCCACGGCACCAGCAGCGTGCTGGCGCAGCGCCTCGGCCTCCACCTCGCCGACTACGTCGTCAACGAGACCGGCTTTGCCGCCGATCTCGGCGCGGAGAAGTTCTTCGACCTGGTGATGCCGATGTGCGGGCACGTGCCGGCGGCGGCGGCGGTCATCGTGACGCTGAAGGCGCTGCGCGCCCAGGGCGGCGCGGCTGACGGCCCGCTCGAGCCGGGTTTCCCGAACCTGGCTCGGCACCTCGAGAACCTGAAGCGCTGGGGCGTGCCGGCCGTGGTCGCCTTGAATCGCTTCCCGGGCGATTCCGATGCGGAACTCGACCAGGTGCTGGCGTACTGCACGTCGATCGGCGCCGACGCCGCGCTGGCCGAGGGCTACAGCAAGGGCGGCGACGGCATGACGGCCCTCGCCGCGAAACTGGTCGCCGCCGCTGCCACGTCGGATCCGGCCGCGGTGAAGCCAATCTACGAGGCGAGCCAATCCCTCGAGGAGAAGATCACGGCCGTGGCCACCCAGGTCTACGGTGCGGCCAGGGTCTCGTTCAAGCCGGCCGCCAAGTCGCGGCTCGCCAAGCTGGCCGCCCTCGGCTACAGCGAGCTTCCGGTGTGTATCGCGAAGACGCAGTACTCGTTCACGGACGACCCGAAACAGATGGGTGCGCCATCGGGCTGGACCCTCAATATCGGCGACGTGTCGCTGTCGGCCGGCGCCGGGTTCGTGGTCGCCATTGCCGGCAGCATGATGCTGATGCCCGGACTCGGCAAAGTGCCGCAGGCGCAGAAACTCGACGTCGACGACCACGGCGCCGTCGTCGGCATGGACTACTGAGGGGCACGGTCGATTTTGCGGACGCTCGATCGTCAGTAGGGCAGGAGGACAGATTCATGTCGAAGTTCATCATGCTCTTGCACGACTCGGGGACGTTCCCGCCCGACCTCAGCCCGGACCAGATCCAGGCCATCATCGAGCGCTACGTCGCGTGGAAACAGAAGGTCCAGGCCAACGGCCGCGCGATGGATGGCCACAAGCTCACCGATGGCGCCGGCCGGGTGCTGCGCGGCAGCGTCGGGTCGCCGAAGGTCACCGACGGCCCTTACGCCGAAGCCCGCGAGGTGATTGGCGGGTTGTTCATTGTCGAAGCGGCCAGCTACGAGGAAGTAGTCGAGCTCAGCAAGGACTGCCCGCACCTCGACTTCGGCACCATCGAAATCCGCGAGGTTCAACCTACATAGGTGGCTGGCGACTCCATTGCCCTTGTTGATCATCTGTTCCGCCGCCAGGCGGGGCAGATGGTCGCCAGGCTGACGCGGACACTCGGCTCCCGTCACCTCGGCCTTGCCGAGGACGCCGTCCAGGATGCCCTCTTCACCGCGCTGCAACAGTGGCCGTTCCGCGGCGTGCCGGAACAACCGGAGGCGTGGCTCTACCAGGTCGCAAGAAACCGTGCCTTCGACCGGCTGCGCCACTCGAAAATGGCAGCGGAGAAAGCGCCCGCGGTCGCCCACGCGCAGCCGTTGATGCAGGCGCCCGCAACCGATGCGCTGCTGCGCGACGAACTTCCGCCGGTGGACGATGACCAGGTGGGGTTGTTGTTTCTGACCTGCCATCCCGACCTGCCTGCCGAGGCGCGGGTGGCCCTGGCGCTCAAGCTGGCCGGCGGCTTCAGCGTCGGCGAGATCGCGCGCGCCTTCCTTGCGCAAGACAGCACCATCGCCCAACGGCTGGTCCGGGCGAAACGCGCCTTGCGCGAACGCGACGTCGATTTCGGCATGCCGCCGCCCACCGAACTGGCGGCACGGCTCGACTCGGTGCTCGAATCGCTGTACCTGATCTTCAACGAGGGCTATGCCGCCACTTCGGGTGATGCGCTGGTCCGCGATGATGTGGCGGGCGAGGCCATCCGGTTGGCGTCGCTGGTCGCGGCGCACCCCGCGACCGATTCGCCCAAGGCCTGGGCACTGCTCGCGCTGATGCTGCTGCACGCCGCCCGCTTCCCGGCCCGGGTCGATTCGGACGGCACGCTGTTCCTGCTGCGCGATCAGGATCGCGCCAAGTGGGATCGCGCCACTCTGGCCGCGGGCATGCGCGCACTCGACCGCGCCGCTACCGGCGAGCGGGTCAGCGCCTTTCATCTCGAGGCGGGCATTGCCGCGTGCCATGCCGTGGCGCCGTCGTGGGACGCGACCGATTGGCGCCAGATCGTGATGCTGTACGACGAGTTGTTGGCACTGACGGCGTCTCCCGTGGTGGCCATGAACCGGGCGATTGCGATTTCGCGCCTCGAGGGTCCCTTGTCAGGCCTCGCAGTACTCGACAGCATGGCGGGACGCCGCGCGCTGGAGCACTACCCGCTGCTGCCCGCGGTGGAAGCCGAGTTGTGGCGGGAGGCGGGCGACCCGGCCAGGGCGGCCGATCGCTACCGGACGGCGCTGACCCGGGCGCGTTCGGCGCCCGAGCAGCGATGGCTCAACTCCCGGCTGACGCATCTCGTATAATCTCTGCGACCTGTGGAGTACCTCATCAAGCAGTACGCGCTCGAGCCCGGCGCACTCGAGATCCAGTACATCGAGGAGTTCTTCGGTGAGTTTCCCCGCCGCAAGACCGCGGCCGAGATCATCGAGCGGCTGCACGACCGCGAATCGCTCATCCTGATGGCTGAAGCGCCGCTGCCCGACGACCCCTCCGGCGCGCTCGTGCCGGTGTCGTACAAAATCGTCCACGAGATCCGTCACGACGAGTCGATCCCGAAACTGCGCGATCTGGTCGATCGCCTGACCGGTCCCATTACGTTTGACGGGCGGCGGATTCTCTATTCGTGGATCGGTGGCACGCGCCGCGACTGGCGCGGCCAGGGCCACTTCCGCGCGCTGACCGAGGAATCGGAAGTGTGGGCGCTCGCGGCCGGCTTTGAAGAAGTGGTCGTCAAGACCAAGAATCGGTACTACGACATGCGCGCTGTGCTGGCGCAACTGCACTTCAACGTCGTGAAGTACGAGCCGCATGCCAGTGACCCGGTGGAATCAAAAGTCTACCTGAGCAAGCTGCTGCCGGCGGAACTCGCCAGGCGCCACCGCAGCGTCCGCACTGTCGTCTACTCCGAGTAGGCTGGGCGGGACTGAAGTCCCGCCCCTGCTGAAGTCGGGGCTACTCCGCCAACGTCACTCCGCCTTCAACGTCACGACCGGGTCGATGCGTGTGCCGCGCCGGGCCGGCAGGTACGATGCCACCAGCGCGACCAGCGTCAACGTCACGCCAATCGCGACGAAGGTCACCGGATCGTTGGGGCCCACCTGGAACAACAGTCCGCGCAGCAGCCGGGTCGCCGGAATGGCGCACAGCAGCCCGAGCGCCAGCCCCAGCGCGACCACCCGCAGATTCTGGCCGACGACCATGTTGATGATCTGCGCCGGCTTCGCGCCCAGGGCCACCCGGATGCCAAACTCGCGGGTCCGCTGCGACACCGAGTAGGCGACGATGCCGTAGACGCCGAGGGCGGCGAGCAACAGTGCGGCCGCGGCGAACACGCTCATCGCCACCGCCGTCAGGCGCGGCCGCGCGATCGATTCAGCGAAGACGTCGTCCAGCGTGCGCACGGCCGATACCGGCAATTGCGGATCGATGTCGCGCACCACGCGTACGGCGGCGGGCGCCAATCGCGCCGGTTCGGCGGTGGTCCGCATCACGTAGGTCATCATGCCGAACGCGTACTGACGCGATGACAGGTACGCCGTCGGCCGGATCTCGCCTTCGACCGACGCCAGCTTGACGTCGCCCACCACGCCGACGATTTCATGGGGCTTGTCGTTGCCCAGGTTCAGGATGAACCGGCGGCCGATGGGGTTGTCGCCCGGATAGATCTGCCGCGCGAACGTCTCGTTGATCACCGCGACCGGCTCGCGGTCCTGCGTATCGGCGTCGGCCACGTCGCGGCCGGCCAGCAGGCGGATGTCCATGGCCTCGAAGTAGCCCGGTGTCACGGGACGGGCATCCACGACCGGCCGTTCCGCGGGTGGCGGCTGCGGCGCGTCGGCTCGCCAGAACGACGTGGCGGGTCCGACGCCGGCCAGCGGCAGGAACGAGGTGCCCCCGACAGCAGTGGTTCCGGGCAGGCTGCGCAGCCCCGCGATCACCCGTGTGTGAAAGGCGTGCTGCGCATTCGAGTCGCCATACGACCGTTGCGGCAAGGTGACGCGCAGCGACAAGGCCGAGTCGGCCGAGAACCCGGGATTGACACTTTGCAGCGCCATCACGCTTCGGCCCAGCAGGCCGGCGCCGCACAGGACGGTCAGCGCCAGCGCAATCTCACCCATCACAAACCCCTGGCGCACCAGGCGTCCGCGCCTGGTGCCTGACAGGCTGGGCGCGCCGTCGCGCAGGGCCGTGATCAGCGATCCGCCGGTGGCGCCAATGGCCGGCGCCAGGCCACAGAGCACCGTGGTGAAGATGGTCACGAGCGCGGCAAATGCCAGCACGCTGGGATCGATGGCGACCTGCGACAACAGGGGAATGGGCAAGCGCGTCGCCACCCACGACGACAGCGCGCTCAGCAGCCACCCGGCGAGCAACACGCCGAGTGCGCCCCCGGCCGCCGACAGCATCAGCGATTCGCACACGAGCTGCGTCAGCAGCCGGCCGGTGCCGGCGCCGACCGCCGCGCGGATGGCCAGCTCGCGGCGTCGCCCGGCGGCGCGCGTCAGCATCAGGCTGCCGATGTTGCCGCAGGCGATCAGCAGCACCGCCGCGACCGCGCCGAACAGGACGAGCACGGCCAGCCGCACGTCGCCGACCAGTTGCTCGCGCAGCGGCACGACGTTGGCCGTCCACCCGGTGTTGAAGTCGGGCCACTCGCGTCGCAGGCCGTCCATCACGCTTGCCATGTCGGCCTGCGCCTGGTCGCGCGAGACACCGGATTTGAGACGCGCCATGGTAATGATGCTGCGGCCCATGGGGTGGCGCGCTGCCGGGCCCATCCGGAAGGGCAGATAGGCGTCGGCCGGCAGGCCGAAGACCTCGAAGCCGCGAGGCATCACCCCGACGATGGTGATGGGTTCACCGTTGATGGTCAGCGCGCGGCCGACGACCGATGGGTCGCCGCCGAACTGCCTGAGCCAGGTGGCGTGCGCGAGGATCACGGTCCGCGCCGCGCCTTCTTGATCCTCGCCGCTGGCGAAGCCCCGGCCCAGCACCGGCGCCACGCCGAGCAGGTCGAGCAGGTCGGCAGAGACGACCAGCACCGACAGTTCCTGCGGATCGCCGTTGCCGGTGAGCGTGACGCGGTTCTGGGTGAACGCAGCCATGCGTTCGAACGACTGGTTGCGGTCTTTCCATTCGAGGTAGTTGGCCGGGCTGACGACGTTGCGCGGCCGGTTGCGCGGCAGGTTGTGTTCCCACACGACCACCAGCTGCTCGGCATCCAGGTAAGGCAGCGGCTTCACCAGCAACGCATGGACCACCGAGAACAGCGCCGTCGTCGCGCCGATCCCGATCGCCAATGCCGCGATCGTGCAAACCGTGAACAGCGGGGTGCGCAGCAGGACGCGCCACCCATGGCGGAGATCGGCGAGGACGCTGGTCATTGGGCAGGGCCTGTCAGCTGGAACGGACGCGAGGGAATCGAGGCGGCGCAGCCACGGTCGAGTCCGGCGACCGAGCCCTGCTCGAGAAATGCCGCGAACATCGAGCCGATGCACGCTTCGGCGTTGCCGATGGGGTGTCCGTTGTTGCGCATCACCACGTGCGCGCCGTTGGTGAGCGTCGCCAGCACTTCGTCGCCACCGGAGGGCGGTGTGACCGGGTCGAGCTCGCCGGACACGAGCAGCGTGGGAAGGGTTGTGCGGGTGGGCTGGCGATGCGCGTTCGACACCGCGCCGCGCGGCCATTCCGCGCAGGCCGCCGTCTGCTGCTGCAACCGGTAGTCGCCGCCAAACGTGCCCACCGCGAGCGCCGCCGGATTGGGCGGCAGGAACGGGATGTCTTCGGCGCAGGTGACCGACAGGAAGAAGCCGGCAGCCAATCGATCGCCGCCAAGCACCGTGCGGCCGGCGAGAGCTGTCTCAGCGATTCGCCGGTCGTCGCCCACGAGCTGTCTCACAGTCCGAGGCATCTGTGCCACGCCGTCCGGCGTGTACAGCAGGTTGCGAATGGCTTCTGCAAACAGTCCCCGCGTCACGGTGACGGCCGTCGCGGCGCGATCCGCGGTGCCGGGAACCGTGAGCACTGGGGAGGTCTTGTCGAGTCGAGCCAGCAGCGCGCGAAACTCGGCATCGAGCGTGGGGAACGTGCGCTGGCATCCTTCGTCGCCGCGGCACCGGGCGACCAGCGCCCGCCATGCGTCTTCGCCGGCGCGCGCGTGTGACTCGGGCATGGCCATCGATGGCGGCACGATGCCTTTCATGGTGACCGCTCGCAGGCTGCCTGGATGGCGGCGCATGTAGACCTGCGCGACCCGGCTGCCGTACGACGTGCCGTACAGGTTGATGGCGGTGTAGCCCAGTGCCTGGCGCACCTCTTCGAGGTCGTCGACGGCGATCTCAGTCGTGTAGCGCGTCAGGTCTGCGGAACGCTCGAGCCGCGCGCGGCAGGCTCGCACCGCCGGCAGGCTCAACAGGTCGGCATCGAACCGGCCGGTGGCATCGGGCGCGGCCAGCTCCGGGCAGGTCAGCGCCGCCGACTTGCCCGTACCCCGAAGGTCGACGAACACCAGGTCGCGGTGCTTGCGCACCTCGGCGAATGCGCGGCCGAAGAACCGCGCGTTGAACGATGGCGCGTCGCCAGGTCCGCCGGCCAGCGCAAACAGCGGATCGGGGCGCCGGTCGGCAGTCGTCGCCGGCAGCACGATGATCGAAAGCTCAATCTGCCGGCCTTGCCGGGTCTCGCGGTTTTCCCAGACGCGATAGGTGCCGCACCGCGCTTCGCCCGGCACACCGTCAATCGGGCACGGTGCCATCGTGACTTGTGCCGCGAGCGCGAGCGCCGGCAGCAGGGTCATCGCCGCAACCCCAGCAGCACCAACCCTGCGATGGCTTTCTCGCGCACCTGGGGATCCCGATCGGTGGTCGCCTTCTTGAGCGCCTCGACGGCTCGCGCATCGCCGCTGGCGCCAAGCGCAATCGCCGCCTTCTCGCGCACCTGGCCGTCCTCGTCCGTGATCGCCTGAAGCAGCGGGTCGACAATGCGCGGGTCGCGGCGGAAGGCCAGGCCGATGGCGGCCTTCTCGCGGACCTGCGAGTCGCGATCGCGAAGGGCTGCCAGCAGCGGATCGATCACGGCGTCGCCGGGGGTCAGCGCCAGCCCCAGCGCGGCCTGTTCGCGTACTTGCCTGTCGGTGTCACCGAGCGCCTGCACCAGGATCTCGGTCAGACCGGCCGCCGGCACGGCATCCAGTTGCATCACCGCCTGCGGCCTGATGATTGGCGCGGGTGCCGCGGCCGGCGACCGGGCGGGGACCGCCGTCGCGGCCGGTTGCGCGCCGAGAACCGCGGTGGCGCAGAGCGCGCCGCCGGCGCCAATCAACCACCGCGTCGAGCGTCGCGGCGCACGGGCGGCATCACCGAGGATCATCACGAGCCGCCCCTCGATGGCCGACCGGCGGGCCATGCTGAGGGCGGTGGCTGGCGCCCACGCCGCCGGCCGCCTGGCCAGATCGAGCAGCAGCGCCGCATATGCGGAGGGCTTCACGCCCACGCGCAACACCTCATCGTCGCAGGCGCGCTCGCGTTCGCGCGCGAGGCCTGCGGCCGCGTGCCACACCAGTGGGTTGAACCAGTAGATCGCGCACGCCAGTTGCGCGACAGCCTGGGTGCGCCGATCGCGGCGCCGGATATGCGTCAACTCGTGGGCAAAGGCCGCCTGGCGCTCTTCGCTGGTCCAGTCGCAGGCCGACGGCGGCATCATCACCACCGAGCGAAAGAGCCCGGCGACGTGGGGGCTGCCGTCCTTGAAGGTGGCGCGAACATCGAAAGGCTCGCGCAGCCCAAGGCGGCCGGCGACGCCGCGGGCTTCTGCGATCCAGCTCGCAGGCGCCGGCCGAGAGCCGCGGTGCACCGACAGACCACTCAGGCACCAGCAGAGGAGGAACCAGACGCCCACAGCTACGGTGCCTAGGGTGCTTAGGGTGCCTAACGTGCCAAGAGGGTTGGTGCCAAGAGTGCCGGACGTACCAGAGGTGAGGGGTGCGCTCGCGACGCTGGCCGGCACCGATGCAGGCACCGTAGGCCCCCACCCATTGGCACCGAGAGGCACCGCAAGCACCCTTGGCACCTCGATCGTCGGCGCGATCGGCATCAGGAGCGGCGCCACGATCACGACGATGATCGCGGAATGCCAGACGAGGTGGCGAGTGGCCGGGGCAGCCTTGTGGAGCATGCGGGTGACGAGGGCCGCCAACGCGAGCAGCAGCGAGGTCCGGACAATCAGGTGCAGGTCCATCAGCGTCCTTCCTTTCGGGCCCGGTCGATCATCGCCGACAGCTTGTCGAGTTCCTCGTCTGACAACGACCCCGAGTCGACCAGCGCGGCGGCGGCCTGGGCCGCCGATCCATCGAAAAACGTTTGGACGATGCGCGTCAGTGCAGAGTTGCGCGCCCGCTCGCGCGGCACCTTCGGCAGGTAGACGTAGCGCGTGCCCTGGCTCTCGTGGCGGGCGTGGCCCTTCTCCTCGAGAATGCGCAGCAGGGCCCTGACCGCGGAGTAGCTGGGCGGGTCGGGCAGCGCGTCCAGCACTTCGGCGGCCGTGGCGGTGCCGCGGGCATAGAGGATGTCGAGAATCTGCCGTTCGCGTCGGGAGAGTGGGTCCGTGGTTGTCATGCTAAAAATACCGCACCTGCTGTTTATTTAGCACGAAGGGCTGAATGACGCAACCACGGTTCGAGAGGCCGGCTGGTCACCCTCTATACTGCTGTGCGTGAAACCGCCCATTACGGCCACGCTCACCTGGCAAGGCGAGCTCCGGTTTGCGGCCCGAATGGGCACCACCGAGGTCCTTCTCGATAGCGACGGCGCGGCCGGCCCGTCGCCGGTCCAGGCGGCGGCGGTGGCCCTGGCCGGCTGCATGGCCATCGATGTCGCCGACATCGTCACCAAGGGGCGCCACCCGTTCACCGCGCTCGAGGCCGCCATCGTCGGTCAGCGGCGCGAGGACCCGCCCCGGCGGTTCGTGAGCTTCACGCTCCACTTCACGATCACCGGCCCCGTGCCCGACCACGTCATGCAGCGGGCCATCCTGTTGTCGCGCGAGAAGTACTGCTCGGTCTGGCATTCGATGCGGCAGGACATCCCGTTCGAGACGTCGTTCGAGGTCCGATCCTGAGCGCACCCGATCGCAAGGTCTACCTCGACTGGTTGAGGGGCGTCGCGGTGATTGTCATGGTCGGCGCGCACGTCAACGACGCGTGGACGCGTGACGCCGACCGCCAGGGCGGTCTCTACATGGTGACGGTGTTCGTGGCCGGCCTGGCGGCGCCGCTGTTCCTGTTCCTGGCCGGGTTGTCGCTGGCGATGGCGGCCTCGCTGCGCTCGGCGGCAATCGGGCACGCAGGCGCGGCTCGGCTGGCGCTGACCCGCGGCGCGCAAGTGCTCGCGCTCGCGTTCTTGTTCCGCCTGCAATCGCAGATTCTCGGCTGGGGCGCCTGGTCGAACTTCCTGAAGGTCGACATCCTCAATGTCATGGGCCTGGCCATGATGGCGGCGGCGTTGCTGTGGTGGGTCTCGGAATCGCGCGCGGTGCGCGTCCTGCTGTTTGCCGCGGCCACCGCGATCGTGACCATGACCACGCCGCTCGTCCGCGAGGCGGGGGTGCTGGCGGTGCTGCCCGATCCGCTCGAGGCGTACATCCGGCCCCTCCCGGGCCGCACTACGTTCGCGCTGTTCCCGTGGGCGGGGTTCCTGCTCGGTGGTGCCATCGCGGGCGAACTGATTCACGCCGCCCGCACCCGCGCGCAAGAGCTCCGGTTGCAGTGGTCCCTGCTGGCGGCCGGCGCGGCCGGCATCGCGCTTGGCTACGCCGCGTCGTTCCAGCCGTCGATCTATCCGGTGGCGAATTTCTGGACGAGCTCGCCGACGTTCTTCTTCATTCGCCTGGGCATGTGCGCGGCGATGCTGCCGATCGCGCGCGTGGTCGCGGGGCGGCCGGCGGCGCTGACGGCGACCCTCGGGCGGGCGTCGTTATTCGTCTACTGGATTCACGTCGAGATGGTCTACGGCGTGCTGGGCCGGCCCCTGCGCCGCGGGCTGCCGATCGAGGCGTCGCTCGTGGCCACCGCCCTGTTGTGCGTGCTGCTGTTCGCCATCGTGCGCTGGAAGGACCGCAAGATGGCCGGCGTCACGCTGACCGGCCCCATGCGCATCTTCGCGCCCGTCCTGAAGTAGCCGCGCGCTTGCCCTGAGCGAGCGAAGCGAGTCGAAGGGTCAGAACGCGAGCAGGTAGGTCATCTTGGCGATCACCGCGCGGCTGATCAGCGCGCCGCTGCGCGAATCGTGCCGCTCGTTGTAGACCAGGTAGAGGTCGCTGAGCGGGCGGTGGATGATGTCGAGCCGCACGTTCGAACTCCACTGGTTGGTGTCGGTGTTGTACTGCACCAGCGCGTTCACGAACACCTTGGTGCTGAGGTAGAAGTTCACGCGGCCGGTCACCAGGTGGGTGACGAACGAGCCCGACGACAGGTCGATGTCGTTGATCTGATCGCTCAGCGAGAGGTTCAGGTGCTCGTTGAGGCGGAAGGTGCCGCCGACCGTGTAGTTGCGGCGGTAGCCGTCGTAGAAGTCGCCGGTGCCGTAACGCAGGTTCATCGAGAAGGGCGCCGCGCTGTTGCTGTTGGCGAGCAGGAAGTGTTCCTTGAACTCGTAGCGGCCGGGCTCGACGAAAATGCCGCGGCGGCTGTTGATGGCAAAGCGATCGTCGATCACCTCGACGTTCGGGTTGGTGCCGACCTCGATGAACGAGCTGTTCTGGAACGTGACCGGCCAGTGCCAGTCCATGTAGCGCGACTCGAGGCCCCCGCCGTTGCGCTTGGTGAAGTTCTCGATCTGGATGTGCGGAAACGTTTCGCGCATCCAGCCCTGGAACCGCTTCGGCCGCAGGTGCAGGCCGAGGTAGCCCTCGGCGTTGTCGACGCCGACGCGGGGCACGAACCCCATCTCGTCGTTGAAGCGCGAACCGATGGTCTGGAACATCCCGCGCGTTTCGAGCACGGTGCCGCGATAGCCGAAGCTGCTCTTCGAGTACCAGTCATCGCCCTTGCCGGGAATGCGCGTCACCGGCGTGTCGCTCTTCGCGGCCGCGAAGTTCAGCGTCAGGTCCTGGAAGAAGCGGAAGTTGGCGTCGGCGCCGAAGGCGCGATTGTGATCGAAGCCCTTCGGATCCTTGTTGAGCATCATCACGCCGACGTCCGAGTTGCCGAGGATATCGCGCCGCAGCCGCAGCGCCGTGAAGTTGGTGGTCGGGCTGGCACCCTGCTCGCGCTGCTGGATGTTGAGGGCGCCGACCGACCAGCCGCCGACGCGGCCGGTGAGACGCGAGCCGGCCAGCAGGGGAATGGCATCGCCGGTCGGCGACAGGCCGATCTGGCGGCTGAAGAAGAAGATCATGTCCTGCGACGCGTTCTGGCGGCCGCCGCCGCCACCACCACCCGCACTGGCGGCGCCGAACTGAAAGACTCCTGAATTCTCGAGAAAGAAATCGCGTTTCTCCGGGAAGAACAGGCTGAAGCGGGTCAGGTTGACCTGCTGCTCGTCGGCTTCGACCTGCGAGAAGTCGGTGTTGACCGTGAAGTCCCAGGTCAGGCCCGAGGTCACGCCGTACTTCACGTCGAACCCGGCGTCGTAGTCGCGATCGACGTCGATGCCCGCGAGCTTGTTGAAGTTGGCGAGCGCGTACGGCTTGACCCGGATGTTGGCGCCGGGCCTCAGGCCCTGCAGGCCTTCAACCGTGCCCGCCATCGAGACGCGCGACAACTGGTGCATACGCCTGATCGGCGACCAGTAGCTGTTCTCGTTCAGGCGCCGCAGCCGCCGTTGAAAGTTGATCCCCCAGGTCTGCATCGCCTCGGGTCCAAACTTCAGCGTCTTGAACGGGATCTCGATTTCCGCGTACCAGCCGTCCTCGCCGATGCGGGTGCCGACGTCCCAGATGCCGTCCCAGTTGGCGTTGTTGTCGCGGCCCTCGTTCGACATCTGCGAATCCCACTTCGCGCCCATCGGGTTGATCGCGAACTGGTAGCCGTTGCGCTCGTCGTGAAACGTGTCGATCACGACCTGGAAGCCGTCGCCGCTGCCGGTGTTGAAGTCCTTCCGCAGCTCGTTGACGATGATCTGCCCCGGCTCCGGGTCCCTGGCGAAGACCCCGATGTAGAGGGCGCGATCGTCGTAGAGCAGCTTCACTTCGGTGTCGTAGGTGGCCGGCTGGCCCTCGCGCGGATCGTTCTGCACGAAGTCCCTGGCGACCGGCGCGGCGGCCCACGACGGCTCGTCGAGCCGGCCATCGAGCGCAATCGGCCCGGTGGCCTTCGTCGCCGCCAGGCGGCGGTCGCGGCGCGCGGTCTCGTAGTCGATGCCCGGCGCCGCCGGCGCCTGGGCCGACGCGGTGGCGGCCGAGACAAGTAACATCCAGCAGGCAAGCAGGCGAACGGGCAGCGTCATCGAAGTCATGTAGTCTGTGTGGCTGACAGGGACGAAAACGGAACCGTGTATCGTGTTCCGGAATGCGTTCGATTCGTGTAACGAGTTGTAAACGTGCCTGGCACCGTTACAGGGGATATTGATGAAGATTCTGCTCACCACGATGGTTCTGTTGTCGCTGTCCGTGCCGGCTTCCGCGCAGGAGGCCCGGCGGCGTTGGGAAATGGAACGCCAGATCCGCCTCGACAAGTTCGAGCAGGTGCTGCCGCGCGCCATGCGCGACAACGGCATTGACATGTGGATTGTGGCCGTCAAGGAGAACCACACCGACCCGCTCTGGAATGACCTCGGGCGAGGCTACGTGACCGGCATCGGCTATTACGTCTTCACCGACCGCGGCGGCGACCGCATTGAGCGGGCAGCCCTCGGCCCCGGCGGCTACATGATTTCGCAGTCGGGCGCCTACGACATCATCGCGCCGGCCGGCACGCTGGCGGCTCACGTAAAGGCCCGCGACCCCAAGCGCATCGGCCTTAACATGTCGGATGAAATCGGTCCCGCCGACGGCCTGTCCGTGACGATGCATGCGCACTTGAAGAAGACGCTTGGCGAACCCTATGCCTCGCGTTTCACGAGCGCCGAGAAACTGGTGGTCGATTTCCGGTCGCCGCGCGTGGCCGCCGAGATCGTCGCGTTCGGCGAGGCCGCCGGCATTGCCATCCAGTTGACCGAACGAGCGTTGTCGAACGAGGTCATCACACCCGGCAAGACCACCCTCGAGGACGTCGCGTGGTGGATGCAGGATCGCCTGCTCGACCGCGCACTCGGCTCGGAGTTCGACATGCCCTCGGTCTACGTCACTGGCCCGACCGGCATCGTCGCCACCTCGTCCAACCGCATCATCCAGCCGGGTGACGTCATGATGATCGACTGGGGCGTCCAGCTGATGAACTTCGGCACCGACGTCAAGCGCGTCGCCTATGTGTTGAAACCGGGCGAGACCGCGCCCCCCGCCAGCATCCAGGCCGCTTTCGACAAGGCCCTCTCGGTGCGCGATGTGATCAAGAAGGCGATCAAGGTTGGCGTGCGCGCCGACGAGACCATGAAGCGCATGGATGCCGCGCTCGCCGCCGCCGGGTTCGGCGTGATCGAGTTCAACCGTCCGAACAAGGACGACAAGACCGACGTTACCTACGGCTTCCACCCGGTGGGCAACACCGGCCACGACATTGGCCCGTCGCTCACCACCTGGCAACCGTTCCAGAGCACGTTCGTGATGCACGCGCAGCACATGTTCTCGTTCGAGTACTTCGCCTACACGCCGATCGCCGAATGGGGCGGCGCCAAGCTGCGCATCCCGATCGAGGACGATGCGATCCTGACCGAGGCGGGGATCCAGTTCCTGCACCCGGCCAACTACCGGCTGCTGATCATCAAGTGACCTATCGGTTCGCGACGTCCGAGTTCGCCCCCAATGGCCGTTTTCGAGTTTGGACCGTTCCGAATCGACCCCGTCGAGCGTCGCTTGACGCGCGCCGGCGTTCGCATTCCGTTGGCGCAGAAGGCCTTCGAGACCCTGGAGCTGTTGGTCGAAGCGCGGGGCCGGCTGGTCGAGCGCGAGACCTTTCAGCAGCGCCTCTGGCCCGACACCATCGTCGAAGAGCGGAACCTCACCGTTAACATCTCGACCCTCCGTAAGGCGCTCAACGCCGACGGGGGCGACTACATCGAAACCGTACCGAAAGCCGGCTATCGGCTGACGGTGCCGGTCGTCGAAGTTGTTGCAGTCGCCACGGCGCCGAGCCCGCCGCCGTCACGGCCCGTCGAACCCGTGGCCGAGCCGGCATCCGTTTCGAAGCGAGGCCATTGGCTGGCAGTTGCGGCGGCCGCGCTCCTGATCGTCGGAGTCGGCGGCTGGTGGGCGGCGCGGCCCGCCGAACCCGGCGGCGGCGATCCGCGGCGCGAGCGGCACATCGCCGTGCTGCCGTTCACCGCCCGGGGATCTGAGGACGAGTCGCGGCTGGGGCTGGGATTGGCCGATGCCTTGATCACCCGGCTCGCGGTGGTCCCAGAGCTCACCGTCCGCCCGCTCGCTTCGGTCCAGCCATACGTGAACTCCGGCGACCTGGCGGCGCTGGCGCGCACCCTGCAGGTTGAGGATGTCGTGGTCGGCGTGGTCCAGCGCGACCGCGACCGGGTGCGGGTCTCGGCCCGCATCGTTCACGCCAGCTCTGGCGAGACGTCATGGAGTGACCAGTTCGAGAAGCCGTTCACCAACCTCTTCGATCTCCAGGAGGAGATTGCCGTGGCGGTGTCGGGATCGCTCGTGCGCCGCCTGACCGCCGAGCGCACCTGGGCGCCCATGCCACGGCCTGCCAACGACGAGGCGTATCGCGCCTACCTCGAGGGCAAGGCGCTGATGATGGGCAACATCGAGCTGGATGTGACGGCCGGCGTTGCCGCGTTCCAACGCGCGGTTGGCCTCGATCCGAACTACGCCCCGGCCTGGGCCGCGCTGGCGCGCGCCTATCGCTCGCAAGGCTACGCCGCCAACGGCGACCCGCATGCCGGTCGTGAACGCGCCACTCACGCCGCCGCCAGGGCGCTGGCGCTCGATCCCAACCTGGCCCAGGCGCACACCGTGCGCGGCATGCTGAAGTTCGGGTACGACTGGGACTGGCCCGGCGCAGAAGCCGACTTCCGGCGGGCGGTCGAACTCGACCCGCGATCCGACGATGCGCATTGGTGGCTGGGATACTTCCTCTACGCAATGGGCCGGTTTGACGAGGGCATGCGCGAGCTGCGGGCCGCGATGGCGATCAATCCGCTCCGTCCGCCAACGGCCATCGCCGAGGCGTACTGGTTTCATGGCCAGGTGGATGAAGCACTGGGCGTGCTCAACGAGACGTTGCGGCTGCATCCCACGGCCGACCGGGTGCGGTGGCTCCGGATCTTCGTGCTCGACAGCGTGAAGCGCCATGACGAATCACTGGCCGAGCGTCGCGTGGCCGCCCGCGTGATTGGCGACGCGGCGTACCAGGCAGAACTCGAGAGGAGCGCGGCGGACGGCATGATCGCGGTGTTCCGCCAGGACCTGCGACTGGCGGCGGCGCGCCGCAACTACGGCGACCTGGCCTGGTATCACGTCCAGCTGGGCGAGCCGGAACTGGCGCTCGACGCTCTCGAGACGTGCGCCGATCAGCTCTGCCAGCATGTGCCGCTGGTGGTGACGCAGAAGATGTTCCGCTCCCTTCACGAGCATCCGCGTTTCAAGGCGCTGGTGCGCCGGCTCAAGCTCGACGGGTTCGCGACGCCGTACCCCTAGATCGCGATCCCGAAGGGGCATAATCGAGTGTCATGCTCGAGACCCTGCTGTGGTGGTTGCTGGCCGCCTTCGTGTTCGTGCTGGTTGTCGGTGTGGCCGGCTACGTCGTGGCGCGGTGGCTGTTCATTCGCACCGCCGAGCGCATGGCACGCGAGGTCGATCGCCGCGTTGGCGATGCCGCAGCCCGCACCTTTACCCACCTGGCCAACTATGCCCACGCCACGGGCATTCCGCTGGATGAGGCCAACCGGTTCTTCGGCGCGCACATCGATCGGCTGGCCCGGCTCATGGACAGCGCGATCACGCTGCCGGTCCTGGGCAAGGTCGGCCTCGATGCCGTGATCGGCCTGGTGCCGGTGGTCGGCGACCTGGCCGGCACGGCCGTCTCGCTGACCCTGGTCGCGCGCACACTTCGCTACGGCCCGCCGGCGACGCTCGTCTCGAAGATGCTGTCGAACGTCGTCGTCGACCTCGCCCTCGGCTCGATCCCCTTCGTGGGCTTCTTCGCCGACATCTGGTTCAAAGCCAACGAGCGCAACGCCGAACTGATGCGCGAGTACTTGTCGAGCCGGTCCTGAGCGTGATGTTGCAGAAACTGCGATCTGTTAAATCTAAGCAAAGCTGCTGGTGGCCCTCTTGACGAAGCCCGCGGACGATGAGACCGTCGTCGTGTGGATCGGAGGGGGTTATGTATGGGAGGCACGCCGCTGCGGCGCTGAAAACCATGAACGACAGCGACAACGATGTCATCGTCTTCGTCACTGAACGCTTCGAGCGACGCTTGACCGAGGAGTCCAGCCAACTGCGCGTTGAGATGGCGAACGGGTTTGGTGAAATACGTACCGAAATCGCCCAGCTGCGTGCCGAGATGATCGACCGCAACGCCGACTTGCTCAAGTGGGGCCTGGTGTTCGGTGCGACTCAGACCGCGGCCATCGCCGGGGTCGTCTCGTTGCTGCGATAAGTCGGGCCGCGCCCTGACGGCGCGGCCCGGATGTGGAATTACTGCTGACCAGCCGCCGTCGGCGCCGGCTTCGCGCCAGCTCCAGCCGCCGGCATGTCGTTCCAGAACAACAACCCGTTGAACACCATCCCGTGCTCGCCGAAGGTCTGCCACCGGTAGATGGGGTTGTTCGCAAACATGATCACGCGGCCCTTGCCGGCGGACGCGTCGACGATCATCGGCCGGTTGCGCGTTTGATCGGGATTGCGCATCAGGCCGCTCAGCACGCCGGCTTCGCCGCCTGTGAAGCGCGCAATCACCTGCGGCCGGTCAGGTGATGCAGCCGCGAACTGCTCGAAGCCGGCCGGTGGGCCCGCCTGCAGCAGCGGGCCGCCCGCATAGCGAATCGGCAGGGTCTTCTGCGCGTAGCCAAACATCACCGGATGATTCGGCAGCAGGATCTCGCTGTTGACATACGGCCCCGGGGCATAGAACCCGGGTGCCGGGGCCTGCGCGTCGACGCCCTTGGCAATGCCGAACTCAGCGGGGAAGTAGCTGGCGACACCGAGCGTCATCAGCACACCGCCGGCTTCGACGAACTTCTGGAACTCCGCCGCGCCCGCCAGCCCCATGCCGCCCCGGACGTCGTCGGTCTCGGCATAGAAGCCCAGCGACTTGAACTGGTCGCTCTTCTTGTACGGCAGCGGCTTCGACAGCTTGGGCTGCTCGTAGACGATCGACTTGCCGTTGTTGGTCTGGTGCGGCATCACGATCACGTCGTACTTCGCGACCAGGTTGGCGCCGGCCTGCACGTGGTCCTTGTGGATCAGATCGTACGGGATCTCCCAGCGATCGAACGCCAGCCGCACCCAGCCGACCTTCTCGGTGTTGGCCCAGGTGGTGTACATCGCGATGCGCGGCAGGTCGACGTTGGTGGTCTCGACGGTGGGCGCCGTGGCGACCGCGGTGGCCACGAGGCCGAGGGACGCCACTTCCTTGCGCACGCGATCACCGGCCGATTCGATGATCAACGATCCGGCGGGGTACTCGACCTCGCCGATCTTGAACGCCGCCCGGGCGCCCTTCATCGCGACATCCTTCAAGCGGAAGCGCAGCGTGATCAAGTTGAGCGAACCGTTGTGCTTCACCACCGTGATCGCGCCCGTGCCCGACACCGAGCCGGCCGTCGTCACGTCGGCCGTGAGCAGCGCCGCCGGCGCATCGAGAATCGACTTGTCCTCGATCGTCTTCACGTCGATGTTGTTGGCCATGCCCATCGTCCACGCGCTGTCGTCGTAGGTGGTGAGCGCCGGGTCGGGGTAGGTCTGCTTTTCGAGCAACGTCTTGGCGAGCGGCCCGTACGGCTGGTTCAGCTTGACGATGTACGAGCCGGCCGGGAAGGTGCCTTCCTTGACTTTGATCTCGGCCGTGGCGCGGTGCACTTCAATGGCCTGGCGCCGAATCAGGTTCGCCACCCGGTCGACCTGCGACGGGTCGCGCTGTCCCGACGGAATGACGAACGCGTGCGGCGGCTTGTCGGCGCCCTTCTTCACCGCGTTCGCGGACTTCTTGTAGAAATTCTCGACCACCATGGTGGGGAACTTCGACGTCAACTCGAGCGCGACGAGGACACCCGTCTGCGCGTAGTTGATCGAGTTCCTGATCGACCAGTCGACCTCGCCGGCCGGCATCGGATTGGGCCGGTACCACTGGCGGGTGTGCTGGTTGCCCGACAGCCGCGCCTTCTTCGTATTGGCGCCGCCCTGGTTGAAGATCTCGTACATCCGCAGCATGCCGTTGTGGTTGGCGGCGGCAAAGCCCAGGTAGCCGGGCGACCACATGTCGACGAATCCGAAGTGCCACACGCCGGGCATGCCGTAGCCCGTCAGCTTGTTCACTTCGTAGTTCGCGAAGAACGGCAGCTCCGAGTAGAGGATCGGATCGAGGTTGGCGTTCTGCGGCGGCTGGCCGCTGAAGGTGTAGAGCAGCGTCTGCGCCTCGTGCAGGTCGTGCCAGATCGGGGGCACCCAGTTGAGGTACCAATTGAGGTGCGCGCGCAGCGAATCGACGCCGTAGTTGATGTCGCGATTGTTGTCGTGGAACACGTACTTGCCCCAGTAGGGCGGGCCGCCGAAGTTCTCGCCGCCGTCGTAGAGCTCGTCAATCTTGTAGGCGTAATACCAGTCGACGTAGCGGTCGCGGCCGTCGACGTCGGTGGCGCCGGTGATGCTGACGATGACGTTGTCGCGAATGGCCTGGATGTACGGTTCCTCGCTGACGGCCAGCCGGTACGCCAGTTCCATGACGGCCTCGGGCGGGTTGGTTTCGCCGCTGTGCAGCCCGGCACTGACGTGGTAGTGCGGCTTGGTGCCGGCAATCAGCTGCTGCACCTGGGCGTCGGTGAGACCGCGCGGGTCGGCCAGGTTGCGCGTGTTCTGCCGGTTGGTCTCGAGGTTCTTGATGTTCGCCTCGGACGAGACGTACACCACCATGATGTCGCGGCCCTCTTCGGTCTTGGCGACCACCTCGGTCTTGAACCGTCCGGGTAGCGCTTTCTCGAGCGCACGGAAGTAGCGCTGCTGATCCGCGACGTAGGTCAGCTTCTTCTCGGTGCCGATGTGGTAGCCGAGGATGTCTTTGGGCGTGGGCACCCCCGCCTTCCGGGGCAGGTGATCGACCAGCGGCGAGAGGAAGTCAGGCCGGGTGGTGGCCTTCTTCACGAACTCCGCGAACTCAGGGTCGTCGGCCGCCCCCGCCTGCTTGCCGCGAGCGGAGTCGAGTGGCCTGCTCTGGGCGTCCAGGGGCTCGACCGCCGAATGGGCGCCAAATGCCGCGGCGAAGAGGATGAGAAAGCCGAAAACAACTTTTCGGCGCTTTAGGGCGATCATTTTTATAACCCCTTCAAAATCAAGTAGTTACGGGAGTGGGCTTGGTCGCAAACAGGGCCGATCGCCCGCGAAATTGGGCAAAAGCCATTGAGCGGGCGCGGACGCGATTATAGAATCTGCCTCTTTATGATCAGCGTAGCCGCTATCCGGATGCAGCAGTTCGGCGTGCAATTCTATCAGGCCTCCCTGACCGCCAGCGACATCGACAAGCTCGTGCGCTTCGAGGTGTTGAGCTATCAGGACCAGGGACAAGCGGGTGTGCGCGGCAAGAAGAAGGGCGCCCAGTCCAAGATCAACTGGGACCTGCTCGAGCGCCGCATCGCGTCGAACGAGAAGGCCTACCAACGGCAGATCATTCGCAAGAAGATCGACGAGCTGGTCCAGTACTACGAGCAGTGCCGGCAGGCGCGCGATTTGCCGTCCATTCCCGGCGCGGTCATCATCTCGTGCGACGAGAAGCTGAGCTTCGAGCCCGCCGAGAGCGGGTCGTCACTCGGCCGCCTCAAGGTGCCCGAGCGCGAAGGCATTCTGCGCGCCATCGACGGCCAGCATCGCCTGCTGGCGCTCCATGCCGACATCGATCGCTTCGGCGACGAGCCCTTCACGGTGCCGGCCATCATCTTCGACCGGGTCCCCGAAGACCATATCGTCCAGATGTTCGTGACGATCAACGCGAAGCATACCCGCCTGAACGCCTCGCACCTGGTGTCGCTGTCGGGCCGGCAGCTCTATCGCGACGAATCGCTCGCGGCCGCCCACGATGTCGTGCGCGCGCTCAATGATCGTGACGAGTCGCCCCTGCACGGCGAGATCAAGCTGCTGGGTGTTGGCAAGGGCCGCGTCGGCCAGGCGCCGCTGGCGCAGGAGCTGAAGAAGCTGTTCTCGGACGAGGCAGCGCTCGGCGGCGCCCGCAAGAGCGCCGAGTTCCGCGAAGAGTCGAAGAAGTTCTTCGTCAACTACCTCAAGCAGATTGCCAGCATCTTCGAGTCGGCCTGGAACGGCCGCAAGTACAGCATCAAGTCGGCCACGGCCCTGCGCGCGTTCATTCGCGTGGCCCCGGATGTCCTGCAGAAGATCGACCAGCAACACGCGGACCGGACCGACTTCCGCGCCATCGGCCGCGTCATCTCGCCATGGGGCCGCCGCATCGGCGCACTTCGCTTCGAGACCGACGGCGCCTGGAAGCGCCAGGGAACCACCGTCGACAACCTGACCAAGGAGCTGAGGCTCGCGCTGCAGTATCCGGAGGGCGCCGCCGGCTAATCACACTATTGTCGGCACCTGCGACAGAGTTGTGAGCGCCGTGCAAGGCCTGCGAGCAGTACTCGCAGAAAATGGCCTGAAAACACGCGGCACGGACTTTGGAATAGGGGTGGCTGTCGCCAGTCTGTTTACTACGGCGTTAGTGCCGTAGTAGCTGGGGGGAGCCAGGTTGGCGGCAACTTTTGGGCGGCGGTTCCAGCAATGGGGCCGCCGCCCTTAGTCATTTTCAGGGACTTTCCGCTACACTCCCACACACCAAAACGACAAAGACCGTGATCGGCGAGACAGATTTGTAACTTCATGGCTGAGCCTGGAGGCCGTTTCTGGAAGAAACTGCCCATAAACTGCTCGGCATCGTCCTTGATATGTCCTATCGTGTCAGTTCGTGAGCATTCCTGAACCATCGGAATGTCCACGGAGGACGGTCAAATGTTGCGATACGTAGATCGTCCTGTCTAAGTCGGAAAGGCTTATTCGAGGCCCTTATGGGAATGCGATCGACACCGTTGCCGGAATACATTGGCCGCTTTCACGTCGAGGCCCTGCTCGGCCGCGGCGGCATGGGCGAGGTCTACAAGGCCTTCGACCCGACCCTTCAGCGCACCGTGGCGGTGAAGACGGTCAGGCCCGACATCGATCGGCCCGAGTATCTCGATCGCCTCATGCGCGAGGCCCAGGCCTGCGCCCGGCTCTCGCATCCCAACATCGTCACGGTCTATGAAGCCGGTCAGATCGACGGCGTGGTCTACATCGCCATGGAGTATCTCCAGGGCGAAAACCTGTCGCAGGTGCTGGAGCGGAAGGGCCTGACGTTCGAGGGCAAGATCCAGATCCTCTCGCAGGTGCTCGACGCTTTGCACCATGCCCACCTGCTCGATGTCGTGCACCGCGACATCAAGCCCAGCAACATCCACGTCCAGCCTGACGGTTCGGTGAAGCTCGTGGACTTCGGCCTGGCACGCATGATGACCGCCGACACGCTGACGGCGTCGGGCAACGTACTGGGCACCCCGCACTATGCCTCGCCGGAGCAGTTGAAAGGCGACGAGATCGATCGACGCACCGACATTTACTCCACCGGCGTCATGGCGTACGAGATGCTGTCGGGCCGCCGCCCGTTCGAGCCCGACAACAGCAGCATTTCGTCGGTCATCATCAAGGTGATCCAGGAGGCCCCCAAGCCGATGGACACCGATATGAGCCGGATGCTGCCCGAGATCGAGAACATCGTGTCGCGGGCCATGGCCAAGGCGCCGGTGGACCGGTTCCAGTCCGCCGCCGACATGCGCGTGGCACTGGACGGCTTTCTCGAGAGTTCGCGCATCCGCCTTTCCGCGATCGAATCGGGCGACGGCTTGTCGACAATCGTGGTGCCCCTGCCGGACGGCGATGGGCCGGCCGCGGTGAAACTCGATCCGGCGACCGGTTCGTCACGAACCGGCTGGTGGCTCGGCGGCGCGGCTGCGGCCGCCGCCATCGTCGCCGCGTTGGTCGCCTGGCCCTCGTCGACCGTCGACAGCGCCATCGCCTCGACCGCTGTCACCGAGTCACCGGCAGTCGCCACGCCGGCCGCCCCGATCGTGGAGGCCCCTCCCTCCTCGGCATCGGCCGCGGCACCAGCCCCCACCGACCCGACTGCGAAGCCTGCGGTGCCGGTGAGCGGCGCGGCGACGAAGTCGATTGAACCGGTCGCGATGGACCTGCCGGTGACGGCCAAGCAGCTGTTCGCGAGCACTACCGGTCCGGTTGCGGCCGGCCTCCGCTACCGGCTGATTCAGCAGATGCCGGACGGCACCGAGGTGGATGTCGACACGGCCAAGACGTTCCACTCCGGCGACCGGCTGAAGCTGTCATTCGAGTCGAACATCGCCGGCTACCTTTACGTCGCCATGCAGGGCTCGAGTGGCAACTGGACCGTGCTGTTCCCCAGCGTCGAGATCAACGGCGGCCGCAACGCGGTGGCGCCCCTCGAGCCCTACGACGTGCCCTCCGGGAACGACTGGTTCGAGTTCGACCACAACGTCGGCACCGAACATCTCTTTGTCTTCCTCAGCCGCGAACCGCTCAGCCAGTTGCCTGGTTTCGGGCGCCCGGTGACAAGGGCCGAAACCCTGACCGCGTCGGTGGTGCAGAACCTGCAGCAGAGCATCCGGTCGCGAGATCTCGTGTTGTCGAAGGATCAATCAAGCGGCGGCAAGCCCGGCGTCAGGCAGGCGACCTACGTCGTCAACCGCGCGGAAGTCGGCAAGGCAGTGACCGCGACCATCTCGCTGATCCACCAATGAGCCGCGCCCTTGTCCTGCTCCTGATCGTCACGGGCTTCGCGGCGCCGGTCGCCGCGCAGGTCACACCGCCGCCAACCCAGACCCCGCGCGACCTGATCCTCGCGCCGGCCCGGCCCACGCCGGCACCGGTTCGTGACGGTGTGCCGCGCGGCTATGCGGTAATTGTCGGCGTCGCGCAGTACCAGAACCTCGACGCGTCCAAGCAGCTGCAGTTTCCCGAGAGCGATGCCGAGGCGATGTACCGGGTGCTCATCGATCATGCCGGCGGCGCATTTCCAGCCGAGAACGTCCACTTCCTGAAGGGCGCCGACGCCACGCTGGCCAACGTGCGCCGCGAACTCGAAGAGTGGCTGCCGTCGGTGGCGCAGCCGGCCGACCGCGTGGTCGTGTATTTCGCGGGTCACGGCTTCGTCCAGGATGGCCGCGGCTATCTTGCCCCCTGGGACGTCGACCCCGATCGTCTCGAGGCGACCGCCTACCCGATGTCGCGGCTCGGCGAGGTGCTGGCGAACAAGGTCAACGCGAACTGGAAGGTGCTGCTGACCGACGCCTGTCATTCGGGGAAGATCAACGCGGAAACCACCAACGAGGCCATGGAGCGCCAGTTCAGCGCCCTGCCCACCAGCTTCCTGACGCTGACCGCCACGACCGAGCGCGAGCAAAGCTTCGAGGATCCGAATCTTTCGACCGGCTATGGCTTCTTCACCTACTTCCTCGTCCAGGCGTTCCGCGGCTATGCCGACAGCGATCCCTGCGACGGCCGCATCACTGCCGATGAACTGATCGAGTACGTCCGCTCCAACGTTCGCCGCTACGCCCGCGATCGGCAGTTGTCGCAGACGCCGACCGCGCGCGGCGACTACGAACCCGACATGTTGCTCGGGGTCGGCAACGGCTGCTCGGCCGAGGGCGCCAAAGCCCCGTCCATGCTCGGTACCGCCGTGGTCGAATCGAACATGGACGACGTCGATCTGTATATCGATGGCGCGCTCATCGGCCGGCTCTCGAAGGCCAAGCCGCTCGTCATTCCGAGCCTGCCGAGCGGACTGCACGAGTTCCGCGGCGCCCGCGAGGGCTATGAGCCCGACCGGCAGGAAGTGATGATCGCCCCCGGCCAGGAAGTGGCGGTCACCGTGCGCATTCGCTACGTCCGGCAGATCAAGAAGCCGGCCCAGGCCCTGAACGAACAGGGCGAGAAGCTGCTGTTCACGCGCCGGTCGTCGTTGAGCCTGATGAACCTGGTGCCGGTCGAGCGCCGCCAGAGCGAGGCCGACCTCAAGAAGGCCGCGTCGCTGTTCTCGCAGGCCCTCGCGCTCGACCCGGCCTTCAGCACCGCGGCTTACCACCTGGGCCAGGTCAACCAGTTGCTGCTGAACCACGACGAGGCGGTCGCGTACTTCCGCCGCGCGATCGCCATCGACCCCACCCACGTCAGTTCGCGCGTCGAGTGCGCGGCCGTGTTGATTGAGCAGGGCGACCCGGACGAGGCCATCCGCGAACTGACCGAAGTGCTGCGCCTTGATGCCACCCACGACGAGGCCTACTCGATGCTGGCGCGCGCCTACTGGGACAAGGCCGCCTGGGGCCGCGCTGTCGAGTATGCCGACCGCGCGATCAGGATCAAGCCGTCCAACGCCCAGGCGCACCTGTGGAAGGCCGACGCGCTGCGCCACCTGGCCGCCGCCAGCACCGATCGCACTGTGCAGGTCAGCCTCTATGCCGAGGCGCGAACTTATTACCGGACCTTCCTGGACCTGACCAACTTCTCGACCGGTCTCGGCTCGCGCCTGGCCTTCCATTTTATCGGCCTCGGCGTCGGCAGCCGGAGCCATGCCGACCGGCAGGGGGCCTACGACAGCCTGCGCAGCGCCGGTTTCCTCGGCCTGTGCCTGTCGGAACAGAAGGTCGGCAACCCGCTCAAGGCGCGCGACTACTGCAAGCGCGCGCTCGGGCATGCGCCGAAGGATCCGATTGCGCACTTCCTGCTGGGCAACGTCAATCGCGACCTCTACAACTCGAAGCAGGCGTGCGGCTACCTGGCCGACGCGCGCGCCAGCTACAGCCGGATGCTCGAGATCAACCCGTTCCTCGACGAATCGAAGAACGCGAAGAACTACCTTGGCCAGATCGACGGCATCCTGCCGCGGCTTGGGTGCCGACGATGACGGCGCGGCTGCTGATCGTCGCGCTGGCGATCCTCACCACGCCGTTGGCGGCACAGAATGCCGGCCTTCGCATTGTCGTGATCGAAGGCGAAGACGCCGTCAACATCATCCAGCAGAACACAGCGGTGCGTCCGCTGGTGGAAGTGCGCGATCGCAACGACCTCCCGGTGCCCGGCGTGCTGGTGACGTTCTCGATCGAAGGCGGCAAGGCGGCTTCGTTTGGCGGCGCTTCCACCTTGACCGTGGCCACCAACGCCGCCGGCCAGGCGGCGGTGACCGGGCTGACGCCGTCGGCTGCGGGTGCGTTCCAGATTCAGGTGCAGGCGGCGTTTCAAGGCCAGGTCGCCACGGCCACCATTGCGCAGACCAACGTGCTCACGGCGGCCCAGGCTGCCGCCCAGGCCGCGGGCGGTGCGGCCGGCAGCGGTTCCAGTTCCGCCGGCGGCGGCGCAGGCGGCGGAAGTGCCGGCAGCGCGGGCGGCGCGGCGGGGGCAGGCGGTGGCCTGTCAACCACGACGCTGGTCGTGGCCGGCGCGGCGGTGGCGGGCGGGGCCGTGGCGGCCCAGCAGATCGGCGAGAAGCCCGAGGCCGCCGAGGCCGCGGAGGTGCGGTTTACCGGGTCGTTCAGCGGCAGCATTAGCGGCTCCATCGTCAGCCAGGGCGGCATGGAGTCGTGCACGTTCCGGCGCGCCGTGACGGCGACCGCGAACATCAGGTTCGAGCAGTTCAGTGATTCGGCGGTGGGCGGCCGCTTCCAGTTCGAGGGCAGCGACACCGTGGTGGCATCGACATGCGCCGCTCCGCCGTCACTGGCGACCTTTATCGGACAGGTCGATCTCACCGGCTCGCCGGCGCGTTTCAGCGGCCGCAACTCGTTTCCGCATTCGCAGCCGTCAGGTGGCTCGGTCCAGGGCGAGAACATCTATACCTTCGATGGCGCGGTCAGCGGCGACATCGTGACCGGAACGTTCACCTACGAGCAAAAGAGCTTCTCTCCAGGCGACGGCGGCGGCTCGGTGCAGATGATTGCGTCGGGCGTGTTCACCGTCACACTTCGAAAGTCATGACGCCGATGCGAGTGGTCCTGCTGGTTCTCGCGCTCGGGATGAGCGCCGTCGTGCCCGCCGCGCAATCGCCGGCGCTCCGCATCGTCGTCATCGAGGGCGAGGACGCCGTCAACATCATCCAGCAGAACACCGCGGTGCGCCCGCTGGTTGAAGTGCGCGATCGCAACAACCTCCCGGTCCCCGGCGTGCTGGTGACGTTTTCGATTGAGGGCGGCAAGGCGGCCTCGTTCGGTGGCGTGTCGAGCCTGACCGTGGCTACCAACGCGGCCGGCCAGGCGGCGGTCACCGGCCTCACGCCGTCGGCCGCCGGGGCGTTCCAGATCCAGGTGCAAGCCGCGTTTCAAGGCCAGGTCGCCACCGCCACCATTGCGCAGACCAACGTCCTGACCGCCGCGCAGGCCGCGGCTGCGGGCGGCGCCGCCGGCAGCGGCTCTGCCGGATCGGCGGGCGGCGGAACGACGGGGGGTGCGACCGGTGGTGCGTCGGGGGGCGCGACGGGCGGGGCGTCTGGGGCCGCCGGTGGCGCTGCCGGCGGCGGCCTGTCGGCAACCACTCTCGGCGTCGTCGGCGCCGCGGTTGGTGGCGGCGCGCTGGTAGCCAATCAGGTCGCGAAGGAAGACGAACCGGATATCCCCAACTCGTTCAGCGGACCGTTCACCGGACAGATCGTCAGCACGATTGTCGGGGCGACCACGTGCGTGATTACGCGGGCCGTGACCGGTACCATGAAGCTCGAGTTCGACACCCGAACAGCCAGCGCCGTGAGCGGACGCGGGGAGGTTTCCGGGACCGATGCCGTGATCTCACAGACGTGCTCGGGCGAGACCCCTGAATCCGGCATGTTCCGCGAGATGTTTGCCATCTCGGGCAGTCCGTCCAGTTTTGGCTTCCGCGAGCAACGCACCGAGACCCGGCCCGCCAACTTCGACCCGACACAAACGGTGACGTCGACCACCGTGATCTCGTTCCAGGGCGTGCTCTCCGGCGCCGTGGTCACCGGCACGTTGAGCTACGAGGAGCGGAGCGAAAGCGTCGGCGGCCGCGGCGGCATCGTTCGCGAGAGCGCGACAGGGACGTTTCCCGTGACGCTGCGCTGACGCCGCGGCGATCGCCAGTTCAGGCACCCAACGAGGACCGACCATGCATTCACGGCGATTCCTGTCCCTTGCCTTGTGGACCCTATGCGGATGCCTCGAGGTGGCGCCTGCGTCGGCCCAGCCGCCAGCGACGCTGACTCTCGAGCAGGCGGTGGGCGAAGCCCTGGCCAGGAACGAGCGGCTCGTCAACCAAACCGACTCGATCACCCAGGCCGACTTGGGCCTGCGACTGGCTCGCAACACCTTCAGGCCGAAGGTGACCCCGAACATCTTCGGATCATTCGGGCGTACCGACGTCAGCAGCCAGACCTATCGGATCGATGTCTCGCAGAAGCTGGTGACCGGCACCGAACTGCGGCTGGCCGCCGGCACGGTCTCGGCGCAGATTCCCGGCCAACCCGGCACCTCGGAAGGCGACCTGCTCTTCTACAACGCCGATACGACCCTCACGCTCACCCAACCGCTGCTGCGCGGATTCGGCCGCACGGTCGCCCGGCGTTCGCTTACGAGCGCCGAGTTGCGAAGGGAAGACGCCGACCGGCAGCAGTCCATGGCCGAGCAGCAGGTCGCCGTCGAGGTCGCCGCGGCCTACTACCGCGTCGTGTCGCAGCAGGCGTTTGTCGACGTCGCCCGCCAGAGCCTGGAACGGGCGCGCCGGCTTCGCGATGCCTCGGAAGCCAAGCTCGATGCCGGCCTGGTGTCGCAACTGGATGTCCTGCGCTCGCAGCAGCTGGTGGCCCAGGCGGAGATACAGTTCTTCGATTCACAAGCAGCGGTCGAAGAAGCCCGCGATCGCCTGGCCTTCTTGATGGGCCGCACGACGAGCGAGCGGTTCGAGGTCGCGGCAGACATTCCCCGCCCCTCGAGTGACCCCATCGACGTGGCCCAGGCGACGACGGTTGCCCTTGGCAATCGCCTCGATCTGCAAAGCCGGATGGCCTCGCGCGACGATGCCGAGAACCAGATTCGGTTTACGCGCAACCAGCTCCTGCCGCAGGTCGACGTCAACCTGGCCCTGACCCGGCGCGAGACCGCCCCGTCATTCCGCACCAGCTTCGGCATGGACGGCTACCAGTTCGCCACCTTCTTCACGATCGCCATGCCCGTCGATCGCACCGCCCAGCAGGTGGACTACCAGTCAGCCGTCCTCGATCGCGACCGGCGCCGGCGCGAAGTCGCCACGCTCGAACGCCAGATCGCCGACGATGTGAAGCAGGCCATTCGCGAGCGCGATCGCCTGCTGCGCGGTGTGCTGTCGGCCGAAACCAGCGTCGAGATCGGCCGTCGCGAGGTGGAAGTTGCGCAGTTGCGCTATCAGACCGGCCTCTCGAACAACCTCGACGTCGTCACCGCCGAGAGCGGCCTGCTGGCCGCGGAAGGGCGGCGCATTCAAGCACTGGCCGACTCCGCGGTGGCCCGCCTCCGGCTCCGCGCCCTGCTCGGGGTGTTCAACCCGCGTACCGACATCGCCGCCTCGACGGGCCTGGCGGTTTTGGCATCTAATCAGGCGCAGTGAGCAAGTCCGACTCGGTCTTCCGCTCGGTCGGCGCACTCCCCAAGCCGGCATGGTTCGTCGTCATGGTGGTCGCCGTCCTGGCGGCCGTGTGGTGGTGGCGGACCCCTTCGTCCGGGCCGACACTGACCGCCACGGTCACCCGCGGTGAGCTGGTCGCCACGCTGACGTCGAGCGGCACGCTCAAGCCGATCCAGTCGATCACCTACCGCTCGCCCATTCCGGGCCGCGACATCGAGATTCGCGAGCTGGCCCCCGAAGGCAGCCGGGTCAATGAAGGCGACTTGCTCGCACGGCTCGACACCACCGACCTGGAAGTGGAGCTCGCGCGCGTGCGCCAGGAGCTGCGGCAGGCGCAGATGGATCTCCAGGTCGCCGAAGGTGAATGGGATGAGGCCGGCGCCGAGGTCAAGGCCGTCACCCAAGGCGAAGGCGCGCTCACGGTCGAGGAAGCGCGGACGACGCTGGCGCGGGCGCAAAAAAAGGCCGAGCGTCTTCGTGAGGAGTACGCGAGCCTGCGGCCGCTGCTCGACAAGGGTTTCATCACCCGCGATGAACTGGCCAGGACCAGCGATCAGCTCGAGCAGGCCGAGGACGAGCTCGGCCTGGCCCGCAAACGCACCGACATCATCGTCGAGCTGTCACATCCGCGCGAGCAGAATCGGGCTGCGCTGCAACTGGCGCAGAAGGCCGCGCAGCTGGGCCACGCCCGCACCCGGGTGCAGGAGACCGAGTTGCGGCAGAGCACGCTGGCGCGATTGATCGACGAGTGCACCATTCGTGCCCGCGGGCCTGGCATGGTGGTGTACGAGGAGTACCTGAATGCCAACCCGCGCCGCAAGCTGCGCGTCGGCGATCGGGTGTTCGCAACCCAGGGCATTGTCACCATTCCCGAAGTGAACCGCATGCTGGTGGAAGCTTCGGTCAGCGAAGCGGAAGTCCACCGCGTCAGCCCTGGGCAGGTGGCAACGGTTCGGGTCGAGGCGTTTCCGAACTTGGAGCTCACCGGCACCGTCACGCGGGTGGGCGCCCTGGCCAGCGCGTCGGCGGCGCGGCCGTTTGACGACAAGCGCTTCGACCTCGTCATCACGCTCGACGCCACCGATGCCGAACTGCGGCCGGAGATGACCATTCGCGCCGACGTGACCGTCGGGTCGCGGCAGGATGTGTTGCTGGTGCCGGTGACGGCCCTCTTCAACAAGGACGGTCGCCACGTCGTGTATGTGGTCGGACTGTCCGGCACCGAGACCCGGGTCGTCCAGATCGGCGAGTCGAACGATCAGGTGGCGGAAGTTGTCGCCGGCTTGCAGGAAGGCGATCGCCTGGCCTTGACGGAGCCAGGGGCTCCGGCCACGACCCCGGTGCGAGGCAATGCCCTTCAACCTCGCTGAGCTGACCGAGTACCTCCGGATTGCGACTGAGGCGCTGGGCCGCTATCGCCTGCGCACGGCCTTGAGTGTTACCGGAGTTGTTCTCGGCGTCGCGGCCGTCATTGCCATGATGTCGGTCAGCGAGGGGGCGGCGCGCGAGGCCCTGGCGCAGGTGGATGCCCTGGGGCTCGACAACCTGGTGGCGCAAAGCACGGGCGGCCTGAACGCGCGCGGCACCATGAAGCGCGGACTCGCCGCGTCGGAGGCGGCCCGCGCCGTGCGGCTGATTCCGACGGCGACGGCCGGGTCGCCGGTCGTGTCGAGATATCTCAAGCTGGGTCACGCCGCGCGGGCGCAGACCTCCCAGGTGCTTGGTGTCACCCCGCCCTTCGGTGAGATCCTGCGCCTTGGCATCGCGCGCGGGCGCTTCCTCCATCACACCGACGAGGCTTCGGTCGCTCGCGTCGCGGTGCTCGGCGCCGGTCTTGCCCGCGAGTTGTTCGGTTTCGAGGACCCCATGGGCGCGGCCATCACCATCGCCTCAGATCACTACCGGGTGGTCGGCGTCCTGCGTGAACAGGGCAGCGATCCGCAATCGGGCAGCACCATGGGCTGGCACAACTTCAACCGTGCCGCGTTCGTGCCGCTGCCGACGCTGACCGGCCGCACCTTCGAGGTGGCGCCGAATCAACCCGTCGACGAAGTCTGGATCCGGGTGGAGGACGGCGAACGTTCCGAGGCGCTGGGCGACGTGTTCAGGCGGATGTTGTTGCAGGCCCGCGACGCCGACGAGTTTGCCATCGTCGTGCCGCGCGAGCTTCTTGCGCAGCGATACCGGACCCAGCGGACGTTCAGCGTGGTGGTGGGCAGCGTCGCGGCGCTGGCGCTGCTTGTAGGCGGCATCGGCATCATGAACATCATGCTGACCTCGGTGGTCGAGCGCACCAGGGAGATCGGCGTGCGCCGCACCGCCGGGGCGCGGCGGCGGGATGTGACCATGCAGTTCCTGGTCGAGACGTTGCTGATGACCGTGGGTGGCGGCGTGGTCGGCATTGCCGTCGGCGCCGTGGTCTCGGCCGGTATCTCGAGCTACGCCGGATGGAGCACCTACGTCTCGGCGAACGCGGTGGCCCTGGGCTTCATCGTGTCGTTCGTGGTCGGCCTGGTCTTCGGCCTCTATCCGGCGATGAAGGCGGCCGCGCTCGAGCCGGTCGACGCCATGCGCTACGAATGACACCGATGACGGGGCCGCAGATGACGCAGATGACGCAGATCACTCAGCCGGCTTACCGGTAGATCCCAGACAGCGAACTTCGATCCCCGCGGCTTCGAGGCCGGCACGCACCGCGCGCGCAAGGGCGGCCGCGCCGGGCGTATCGCCGTGCAGGCAGATCGTGTCGGCGGCGAGCGTGATCGTGGTCCCGTCGACCGCGACGACCTGGTGGTCGCGCACCATGCGCACGGCACGCTCGATGACCGCTGCGGGGTCGTGAATCACGCTGCCGGGTTTGAGGCGCGACGCCAGGGAGCCGTCGCGTTCGTAGGCGCGGTCGGCAAACACCTCTCCTGCGCCACGCAGGCCCGCCCGTTCGGCGGCCTTCAGCAGTTCAGACCCTGGTAATCCAAACAGGATCAACGTCTGGTCGCAGGCGGCGACGGCGCGCGCGATGGCGTCGGCCAGGGCGCGGTCACGACAGGCCATGTTGTAGAGCGCGCCATGCGGCTTCACGTGCTGCAGGCGCACGCCTTGTGCGCCGGCCATTCCCGTCAGCGCCGACACCTGGTAGAGGACGAAGTCTTCCACCTCCTGCGGGGACGCGGTGATCTCGCGGCGGCCAAAACCCACGAGGTCGGGGAAGCCCGGGTGGGCGCCAATGGCCACGCCGTGCGCCTTGGCCAGGCTGATGGTGGCGCGCATGGCGCCCGGGTCGCCGGCGTGAAACCCGCAGGCGATGTTGGCCGACGAGATGCTGGTCATCAGGGCGGCATCGTCGCCCATGGGCCAGGGCCCGAATGACTCGCCGAGATCGGAATTGAGATCAATGCGCATGAATGTGACGATCCAACCTCCCCTGCCTTAGGATGTCAATGATGAGTCTGAAGGGCACGGTGGGCGACCACATTCGAAACCAGGCTGGGCCGCTTGTGGGCTTGAGCCACCGCATTCACGCCCACCCCGAGTTGGGATACGAAGAGATCCAGGCATCGGGGTGGCTCGCGGATCTCATGGCCGAGCATGGCTTTGCCGTCGAGCGTGGGGTGTGCGGCCTGCCCACGGCCTTCACGGCCTCCTACGGTTCCGGTCCCCTCGTCGTGGGCATTTGCGCCGAGTACGACTGCCTGCCGGGCATTGGCCATGCCTGCGGGCACAACATTATTGCCGCTAGTGCGGCTGGTGCCGCCATGGGGCTTGCCAGCGTCGCCGACGCCCTGAATTTGACGGTCCGCCTTCTCGGGACCCCAGCGGAGGAAGTCGGCGATGCCGGCGGCAAGATCCTGATGCTCGAGCGCGGCGCCTTTGATGGCGTGCACGTGGCGATGATGATCCATCCCGGCCCCCACGACATCGTGGCGCCCCGCCTGATCGCGGCCTCGACGTTTGACGTCCACTACACCGGCAAAGCTGCGCACGCTGCGGCCTTCCCGGAATTGGGCGTGAATGCGGCCGACGCCTTCACCGTGGCCCAGGTCGCGATTGGGTTGCTGCGGCAACATATCAAGGGCACCGACCGCATCTCCGGCATCGTCACTCACGGGGGTGACGCGCCGAATATCGTCCCGGCAAAGACCGCCGGCAAGTTCACCATCCGCTCGTCGAAGCTGGAAGACCTGCAGGAACTGCGGCCTCGCGTGCACCGTTGCTTCGAAGCCGGGTCGGTCGCCACTGGTGCGATCATGCGGGTCGAAGGGGGCACGCAGCCCTACGCCGAGGTGGTTCACGATCACGAGATTGTCCAGCTGTATCGCGACAACGCCGAGGCGCTCGGGCGGGTGTTCGTCGACTCTGGGCCGTTCGCCGAGCGGGGCGGCGCGGCGACCGACATGGGCAACGTGTCGCGTCGCATTCCGTCGATTCATCCGATGATAGGCATCGGTTCGCTGCCCGCGGTCAACCACCAGCCCGAGTTCGCAGCCCATTGCGTCACCGAGCTGGCCGATCGCGCCCTCATCGACGGGGCCATCGCGCTCGCGTGGACGGGCATCGACGTCGCGGCCAGTCCGTCCCTCCGGGATCGACTCATGGGAGCGCCTGCGGCGGCACGGTCGAAATGAACGCCGACACCCTCCATCAATACCAGCAACTGGTCCGGCGCCGGCTGATCGTGCTGATCACCATCGGGATCGCCCTGCTGGTGTCGGTGTGCGCCGATGTCGTGACGGGGCCGTCGAACCTGGCGGTGTGGGACGCGGTCAGGGCAATTTTCAGCCCCGCTGCGATGGGTCCGCCCATGTCGATCATCGTGTGGGACGTGCGCATGCCCGCGGCCGCAATGGCGCTGCTGGTGGGCGGCGCGCTGGCGCTGGCAGGAGCGGAGATGCAGACCACCCTGAACAACCCGCTGGCGAGCCCGTTCACGCTGGGGATGTCGTCGGCGGCGATCTTCGGCGCGGCCCTCGCCATCGTGCTCGACTTTGGCATTCCGGGTGTCCCGTCCACCTGGATTGTTCCGGCCAACGCGTTTGTGTTCGCGTTCCTGTCGGTGTTGATGCTGCAGGCGGTGTCGCGACGCCGGGAGGCTGGCACCGAAACGCTGGTGCTGTTCGGCATCGCCCTGTTCTTTACCTTCAACGCGCTCGTCGCCGTGCTGCAGTTTCTCGCCAGCGAGCAGGCCCTGCAGCAGTTGGTCTTCTGGACAATGGGGAGCCTGGGGCGGTCGAGTTGGGACACGGTGCGCGTGTTGGCGGTGGTCGTGGCCGTGGTAGCGCCGTTCTCGTATGCAGCCGCGTGGCAGATGACCGCGCTCCGGCTGGGCGAAGACCGCGCGCAGACCTTTGGCGTCGACGTCGCGCGGTTGCGCACCTTCTCGTTGCTGCGGATCAGCGTGCTCACCGCCGCGGCCGTCGCGTTTGTGGGCACCATCGCGTTCGTCGGCCTGGTCGGGCCACATCTCGCCCGGATGGTGATTGGCGAAGACCACCGGTTCTTCCTGCCGGCCAGTGCCCTCACCGGCGCCTTGTTGCTGTCGCTGGCGTCGATCGCCAGCAAGCTGATTGTCCCGGGCGTGATGCTGCCCATCGGCCTGGTGACGGCGCTGATCGGCGTGCCGTTCTTCGTGTCGCTGATCCTGCGGCGGCGGAGTCCGGCATGACCTCGGCCCCGGTGTCAATGAGCATCACCAGCCTGTCGGCGGGCTATCCGGAGAACCGGGTCATCGACGGCCTGACGATCGACTCGATCAAGCCCGGCCATGTCTCGGTGCTAGTGGGCCCCAACGGCGCGGGCAAGTCGACGTTGTTGCGCGCGCTTGCCGGACTGATGCCCGCGAGCGGATCGATTCGCGTAGGCGAGCAGGAACTGATGGGCGCGTCGGCGCGCGTGCGGGCCGCCCGGGTCACGTTCATGCCGCAGTCGCTGCCGCAGCGCGTCGGCCTGACGGTGCTCGAGGCGATGATGGCCGCGCTGCGCGCCTCGCCGATCGAGGATCTGGCGTTCTCGGAAACGCGCGCCCTGCATGATCGCGTCATGGCCACGCTCCGCCGCGTCGGCATTGCAGAACTGGCCATGCGGCCGCTCGATCACCTGTCGGGCGGCGAGCGCCAGTTGGCCAGCCTCGCGCAAGCCGTGGTTCGCGAACCGAAAGTGCTGCTGCTCGATGAACCCACCAGCGCACTCGATCTGCGGCACCAGGTCACGGTGATGAGCCTGGTGCGGGCGCTGGCCGCCGACGGCCGCATCGTGCTGGCGGTGTTGCACGACTTGAACCTGGCTGCGGCGTGGGCCGACCATGTGGTCGTGTTGCATCAGGGCCGCAAGGATAGTGAAGGCGCGCCGGCCAGCGCGATTACCCCCGAGATGCTGGCACGCGTCTACGGCGTCCGCGCGCGGGTCGATCGCGATGCCAGTGGCCGTACCCGCGTCGATGTGGATGGAGTGGTCGAGCGATGATACCGGTGACGATGCCGCGCTCTCGGGAGGTCGCCGTCAGTGTCGATGGCCGCGACTACCGCGTGTTTGTGGCTTGGCCGGCCGAACCCCCTCCGCCCTCCGGGTATCCCGTGTTCTACGTGCTCGACGCAAATGCTGCCTTCGCCACCGTCGTCGAAGCTGTTCGTATGCGTTCGCACCGGCCCGACGCGACGCTCGTTCAGCCGTCGCTGGTCGTCGGGGTCGCGTACCCAGGGGATGGTCCGTACGAACGCGTCCGCAGGACTTTCGATTACACACAGGCCGGGAGTGGACCGGTTCAAGCCGATGGCGGGGATGGCCGCGCCGCGGCGGCGGTTGGCGGCGGTCCGCGGTTCCTCGAGTTCTTGACCCGCGAATTGCCGGCGCTCATCGCATCGGAGTGGCCCATCGATCGCGCGCGTCGGACGATCATCGGCCACTCGCTCGCGGGATACTTCGTCTTGCACACGCTCGTGATCTCACCGGGATCATTCGACACTTACGTCGCGATCAGCCCGTCCATTTGGTGGGATCGTCCGGGCCTGACGGCCGCCGCACGGTCGCTGGCGTCTCGCCGCGCCGTGGATTCGCAGGCGGCGAACGTGTTCATCACGGTCGGCGAATACGAACAGAAGCTCGCGCCGTGGCAAGTCGACAAGCCCAGGGTGGGCACGGTGGCCGAGCGGCGCGAGGACCGGCGGATGGTCGACCAGGCCCGGGAATTTGCGGCTGAACTCGGGGCAGGGGCGAACCTCCACGTCGCCTTCCGCGAACTGCCCGAGCAAGACCATGCCTCGGTAGTGCCCCTCTCAATCAGTGAAGCGCTCCGTATTGCCTTCCGGCGCTGACCGTCAAGCACTTTGGAATCAGTCGGTTAGGTCGCTCAGCGCCGATTCAGGGTAAAACTAGGACTTGACGGGTCGGATTTGCGATCGATAAACTCGAACATCTTGAGACACCGTCTCAAGATGAGGTTTTCGCATCCGAATGTTCATGCCGTCGTCACGCTGCCGCAGCTTCGCGCTGTCGGTCCTCACCGCCCTCGTTGTGGCTGCTCCCGCATTGGCTCACGCGCAGGGAACCGTCACGGTGACCGATCTCAAGAAGCGCACGGTCTCAGTACCGTCACCGGCCAAGCGCATCCTGATTGACGATGGCCGCTTCCTGGTGGCGCTGTCACTGATCGATCCGGATCCGGTGAGCGTGCTGGCCGGCTGGCCACGCGACATCAATCGTGTGGGCGAGGCGACGTACCAGAAGTTCGTCGCCAGGTATCCGAAGCTGCCCTCAATCGCGCAGGTGTCGAGCTCGGCCGGGACGTTCTCGATGGAGCAGGCACTGGCCGTCAGCCCCGACGTCGCCGTCTTCTCGCTCGGCCAGGGGCCGACGGATGACCAGGTGCGCCAGTTCGAGCGGGCCGGCATCGCCGTGGTCTTCATCGACTTCTTCACGCGTCCCTTACAGAACCTCGAGCCGAGCCTGCTTTTGCTTGGGGCGATCACCGGGCGCTCATCCGAGGCCAAGGCGTTTGCGGACTTCCGTCGCGCGCGGCTGGCTCGCATCACCGACCGCCTGAAGGCCAAGGGCGGCACTGCGCGCCCGCAAGTATTTCTCGAAGCGCACGCCGGCATCTCGCCCGAGTGCTGCAACTCACCAGGCAAGGGCAACATCGGCGACTACATCGACCTGGTCGGCGGCCACAATATTGGCGCCGATGTCCTGCCCGGCGCTGCGGGGCGGTTGAGCCTGGAGTACGTGATTTCGCGCAATCCCGCAGTTTACATCCTGACCGGCGGCCCGCACCTCGAGAAACCAGGCGGCTTTGTGGTTGGTCCCGGTTATACCGACGAGCGGTCACGCGCGTCACTGGCCAAGATGGTCGGCCGCACCGGCCTCTCGTCGTTGTCGGCGGTCAGTGCCGGACGTGTCCATGGCCTGTCGCACCAGCTCCTGAACTCACCGCTCGACCTCATCACCGTCGAAGTTCTGGCCAAATGGATTCGGCCGGATCTCTTCGCCGATCTGACGCCAGAGGCGACGATGGCGCAGATGAACAAGCAGTTCCTGGCGGTGCCGATCGACGGTCCGCTCTGGTTGAATCTTCGTTAGACGATCGACAGCGTCGATTAGCCATTTTTGGAAACCGCTCCGAAGGAGACCTTGCAATGCGCACGTCCATGAACACCCGCCTCCACACCGTCGCCAGCCGACTGGCGGCCGTGGCGATCGCCCTCACCCTGGCCTCGTCGCTCGCGATGGCGCAGGCCAAGCCCGAGGTCACGTCGGCCAAGCTCGGACCGGGCGTCTACGAAGTCGTGATCAGCGACAGCAGCAACACCGTCTACGTCGCCAGTGTCGGCGCTCGTGACCAGAACAACGGCGCGGTGTTCGTGCTCGACGGCACGACGCTGGCGGTCAAGAGCAAGATCGATGTCTCGGCACAGGTCGCGTACGGTTTGTCGATCAACGACAAGACGCAGATGCTCTACACCAGCAACACCCGCAACGGCAATGTCTCGGCCATTGACTTGAAGACCGGCAAGATCGTGGCGACGATCGGCGACCCGGCCGATCCGAAGGCGCACACCTTCAAGGTGCTCGTCGATGAACCCAACAACCTGGTGTACGTCTCGATCGCCTCGAAGGTCGGTAAGATCTGGGTGATTGACGGAAAGACCAACACGCTGGCTCACATTATCGACAGCGGCGTCACGACCGTTGGCATGGCGATCGACCCGGCCACGGGCAAGTTGTACGCGGCCAACCTCGGCGCCAACGAAATCGTCGAAGTCGATCCGAAGACGCGCCTGGTGACCCGGCGGTTCCCGGTCGGTGGCGAGCGTCCGACGCAGATGGTGATCGACGCCAAGACCAGCCGCATTTTCGTGACCAACCAGGGCACCGGCGACATCAGCGTGCTCGACACCCGCACCGGCAACCTGATTCGCACGGTCAAGACCGGTACCCAGGCGCTGGGCATTGGCTTCAACGCCACCACCAACCGGCTCTACGTGGCCAACCGCGGCACGGGCACGGTTACGGTCGTGAACGCCGAGTCGTATCAGGTCGAAGCCGACGTGCCGGCGGGCTCGCTGCCCAACACGGTCGCCGTCAGCTCGAAGACCAACTCGACTTACGTGACGAACAAGGCCAAGGGCGGTCCCCGCGGCGGTCCGCCGGTTGACGACCCCAACGGCGACACCATCACCCTGATTCGCGGCAAGTAACCAGCCGTGGCCGATCTGCCGGAGCCCAGCGCCCTGGGCTTCCGGTGGATCACCCTTCACCCGTGGTGTCCGCCGACGCAACCGCCCCCATGCGCCCCGCCTCGAGCCTTGTGGCCGACTCGCCATTCGTGTTTCTCTCGCAACGTGAAGAGCTGGTCGCCAGCGGCACGGTGGCTCGCGTCGTGGCGCCACAGCTGCAACTGGCGGCCGCTGCCGCCGTGTTTTTCGCCGGACAATCACGCGCCGAGGTTCCTCGCGTACTGGTGGGCGCCCTGCCGTTTGATGGCCGTCAGCTGGCCAGCTTGATCAACCCCGCGAGTGTGGCGACCCACGCGCCTGCCACCTTCCTTCGCACGCTGCCCGGCGCGGCTCGCGCCGTGGTCGCCCAGCCGTCTCCGGCCGACTACCAGCGCGCCGTCAGGCGCGCGCTCGATCGCATGCGCGATGCCGGGCCGCCGGGGTTGCAGAAGGTGGTGTTGAGCCGCCGGCTGAATATCGAGTTTGACCGGCCGCTCGACCCGCTGGCGATCGTCGAGCGGTTGCGCGCCGACCCGCAAGCCACGACGTTCTGCGTGCCGTTGCCCGCCGCGCCGGATGGCCGGCCGCGTGTCCTGGTCGGCGCGACACCGGAGTTGCTGCTGGAGAAACGCGGCCGCTCGATCCACTCATCTCCGTTGGCGGGCTCGGCCCGCCGCCACCGTGATGCGGCGATTGATCGCGCGACGGCTGACCAGCTCCGGCAATCGGCCAAGGACCTTCGCGAACATGCGGCGGTCGTCGAATGGATTGCCGACACGCTGTCGCCGCATTGCCGGCGCCTGACCGTGCCACCGACACCCAGCCTGGTTTCGACTGCTGCCATGTGGCACCTCGGCACGATGATCGACGGCGAACTGCGCGACCCTCACCAGTCGTCGATCGAGCTGGTGGCCCGTCTGCATCCCACGCCGGCCGTGGGTGGCACGCCTCACGACGCGGCAATCGCGGCGATCGCGGAGCTGGAGCCGTTTGATCGCGGGTTCTTCGGCGGCGTGGTTGGCTGGTGTGACTCAGCCGGCGACGGACGGTGGATGGTGGCGATCCGGTGCGGCGAGATTTGCGGCAACACCGCAGACGTCTACGCCGGCGCGGGCATCGTTGCCGGCTCGGATCCTGAATCGGAGACCGAGGAAACCTCGGCGAAGCTCACCACGTTTCTCAGCGCTCTCGGCATCGATGAGTCAGGCCGGTCACTGGAGGCCGGGTCGTGATCCCGGTGCGGCAGGAGTGGCCGGCTGAGTTTGCCGAGCGCTACCGGCGCGCCGGCTACTGGCGTGGCGAGACGCTTCCTGGGTTTCTGGCCGATCGCGCGGCGGCACATCCGGCGCAGATGGCGATCGTCGACGCAGACCGGCGTTGGACCTATCGCGACCTTGATGACCGCGCGACCAGGCTCGCCCGCGGCTTTCTTCGCCTTGGCCTGCGCCCCGGCGATCGGGTGGTGGTGCAGCTTCCCAACATCGCGGAGTTCTTCAGCGTCGTCTTCGGGCTCTTTCGGGCGCGGCTGATTCCGGTGTTCGCGTTGCCGGCTCACCGCCACGTCGAGATCGAGCACTTCGCCACGGCGTCTGAGGCGAGCGCGTACGTTATTCCTGCGGTCGTCGGAGGCTTCGATTATCGCGAGTTGGCGGCGCAGGTGCGCGCGCGGGTGCCGGCGGTGCGGCATGTCGTGGTGGCCGGAGACCCAGGTCCGTTCGCGGCCCTGGACGATCTGGCCGGTGTGGACGACGAAGCCCTGCCGCTGCCCGATCCGTCGAGCGTAGCGTTCCTGCAGTTGTCGGGCGGCAGCACCGGCTTGTCGAAACTGATTCCGCGGACGCACGACGACTACATCTACAGTTTTCGCGCCAGCAACGACATTTGCGGCATCAGCGGGCGCAGCATCTACCTGGCCGCGCTGCCCGTCGCCCATAACTTCACCATGAGCTCGCCTGGCACCTTCGGGCTGCTGTACGCCGGCGGCACGGTCGTCCTGGCGCCGATGCCGAGCCCCGACGTGGCCTTCAAGTTGATCGAGCGCGAGCGGGTTTCGATCTCCGCAGTGGTCCCGCCGCTGGCCCTGCTCTGGATCGATGCTGCCGCCCAGAAGCGCTTTGACCTGTCGAGCCTCGAGGTCCTGCAGGTTGGCGGTGCCAAGCTGGCGACCGAGGTGGCACGCCGGGTCAAGCCGGCCCTGGGCTGCACGCTGCAGCAGGTGTTTGGCATGGCCGAAGGCCTGGTCAACTACACCAGGCTCGACGATGCCGAGGAACGAATCGTCTCGACGCAGGGCCGTCCGATTAGTGAAGACGACGAGATTCGGATCGTTGACGAGGATGAGCAGCCTGTCGCCCCCGGCGTTCCCGGTCACCTGCAGACCAGAGGGCCGTACACGATCCGTGGGTACCACAACGCGGCCGACGCCAACGTGCGTGCGTTTACCGCAGATGGTTTCTATCGGACGGGCGACGTCGTGCAGCAGGTGGCCGACGGCTACCTGGTGGTGCACGGGCGCGCGCACGATCACATCAATCGCGGCGGCGAGAAGGTCTCGGCCGAAGAGATCGAAGGTCACCTGCTCGCGCACCCGGCGATCCACGATGCCATCGTCGTCGCAGTGCCGGATGCCTTCATGGGCGAACGCGCCTGCGCATACGTGATTCCCAAGGGGGAGGACGTGCCGACGGCGCCACAACTCAAGCGCTGGATGCGCGAGCGAGGGGTCGCCGCGTTCAAGGTGCCCGATCAAGTGGTGTTCGTGGCCGCCTTCCCTGAAACCGGCGTCGGGAAAATCAGCCGCAAGGATCTCCGCGCCGCGTTGCGTCAACAGCACAATCAGCCGGCGACGACTGGGGGAGCGTAACGCCATGGGATTGCCGAAGATCGCCAGCTATGAGCTTCCTGGAGAGCAGGACCTGGCCCCGCCGCAGGTGCCGTGGCAACTGCAGGCGCCGCGCGCCGCGCTTCTGATCCACGATTTCCAGAACTACTTCATCGGTGCCTTCGAGCAGCCGTCGTCGCTGATCGATCGCGTGGTGGCCAACCTCACCACCCTCAGGACGGCGTGCGATCAGGCTGGCGTGCCGGTGTTCTACAGCGCACAGCCCGGACACCAGGATCCGCGCGACCGCGGGCTGCAACGCGACTTCTGGGGACCCGGCATGGGCTCCGATCTCGCTCACCGCGACATCGACCCGCGGCTGGCGCCCCTCGATCATCACCTCGTCCTGACCAAGTGGCGGTATAGCGCGTTTCAGCGCACGACCCTGGACGAGATGCTGCGGGCGCGCGGACGGGACCAGTTGCTCGTCACCGGCGTGTTCGCGCACATCGGCTGCCTGCTGACCGCCGCCGATGCGTTCATGCGCGACATCGAACCTTTCCTGATCGCCGATGCGGTCGGCGACTTCTCGCGCGAGCGCCACGACTCGGCTATCGCCTATGCCGCCGACCGGTGCGCGGTAGTGACGACCACGGCGCGCGCGGTCGCGCAGTTCTGAGGACCGCATGGCGACCATCCCAACGCTTGAAGACATGAGAGCCGAGGTCGCCCAGCTGATCGGCGTGCCCGTGAGTGACGTGGCCGACGAAGCGAACCTGATGGACCTGGGGCTCGATTCGATCCGGGCGATGAGCCTGGCGCAGAAGTGGGCGAACGCCGGCGCCGCCGTGGACTTTTCCGAACTCGCGGAAGTGCCGACACTGCGTCATTGGTGGACCGTCATGGCCCGGAACCAGGGCTAGGCTGAACCGATGGCCGCGTTATCGCCGCCGATCGCGCCGCCGGTTGACGAGACTCGCCTGGCCAGCCTCACTGAGGCGCAGTCCGGCCTGTGGTACGCGCAGCGGCTCGACCCCGGCAACCCGGTTTTCAATACCGGCCAGTTCCTCGAGATGCGGGGTGTGCTCGACGTCGCGGCATTCACGCGTGCGGTCGACCAGGCGATGGACGAGGCCGATGGCCTGGCCTGGTGCGTCATCGATCATCCTGACGGCCCGCGTCAGCAGGCCGCACCCGCCCTGCGCCCTCGCCTTGAAGTCGTCGACTGCACGGCTCACACCGACCCGGTTGCCTTCGCCCTGGCCGACATGCGCCGGGACATGGCCACGCCGATCGATCTCGAGCGTGAACCTGCCGCCGCGCAGCGGCTGTATCTTACCGGTGCCAACCAGTCGTGCTGGTATCAGCGCATTCACCACGTGTTCATCGACGGCTACGGCACCGGCCTGCTGGTGCGACGGGTCTGCGATCTCTATCGGTCAATGGTGACGGGGGCGCCGGCCATCAGCCGGGCGTTCGCGCCCTATTACCCGGTCCTCGAGGCTGATGCGGCCTACCGGGTCTCCGACGCGTTGACGGCCGACCGCGCGTTCTGGGTCGATCGCTTCAAGGATCGGCCCGACGTGGTTGGCCTCGCCGAGGGCACGGCATTGACGTCGCGCTCCTACCTGTCTGCGCAAACCCCGCTCCCCGCCAGCATCGACGATGCGCTGGCGCGGGTGTCGGCGGCGAGCGGCGTATCGTGGCCCGATGTGCTGGTCGTGCTGGCCGGCGCGTACCTCCAGCGCCACATCGGACGGGAATCGATTGTGGGCGTGCCGGCCATGCTGCGGTTGGGCAGTGTCACGGCTCGCGTACCGGCCATGGTCATGAACGTGCTGCCGATCCGCGTCCAGGCAGACGAGGCGCAACCGGTGGTGACGGTGCTGCAGACGCTGGCCGGACAGATGAAGGAAGCGCGGAAGCACGGCCGGTATCGTAGCGAGCAACTCCGGCGCGACCTCGGTTTGCTGAGCGATCAGCGCCGGCTTTACGGCGTGCTGGTCAACGTGCTGCCGTTCGATGCCGCGCCGGATCTGCCCGGCCTCTCGACCGACCTGCACGTGCTTGGCACCGGCCCGGTGGATGATCTCACCATCACGTTTCGTGCTGATCCCACTGGCGCCGGACTCAGCCTCGAGATGGATGGCAACCCGCGCCTGTACTCACCGTCCGACCTGGCGGCTCATGGTGCCCGGCTGGCGGCGTTTCTCGACCATGCCCTGCGGGCATCAACCCTGGCGGAGGTGCCAACGGTCACCGCCGATGAGCACCAGCGATGGATTCACCGCGTGAACGAGACCCGCCACCCGGTGATCGACGCGACCCTGACGCAGCTGATCGAGGCGAGCATGGCGCGCACGCCATCGGCCATCGCCGTGGTCGACGGCGCTGCCTCCTTGACCTATACCGAGCTGGCGGCCAGGACGGCCACGTGGGCGAAACGGTTATCGCAGGCCGGCGTCAGCCGCGGCGATTTCGTCGCCGTGCTCGTCCCTCGGTCTCTGGAACTGGAGGTCGCGCTGGTCGCAATCCTGCGGGCGGGCGCCGCGTACCTGCCGCTCGATGTGGCGTACCCGCCGGAGCGCATGCGGGTCATGTTCGAGTCGGCGCGGCCGAAGGCGGTCTTGACGGTGGCGGCGCTGGCCGACCTGGTGCCGGCGGGGGTCCCGGTTCTCGTGATGGACCGTCCGGGGCCCGAGCCTGCGACACCGGTGGCGCCGATCGAGCCCGCTCGGTCCGACGATCCCGCCTACCTGATCTACACCTCGGGCTCGACGGGTGTTCCGAAAGGCGTCGTCATTCAGCACCGGGCCATCGTCAACCGGCTGGAGTGGATGCGCGAGCACTACGAGGTCGTCGCGAGCGATCGCATTCTGCAGAAAACGCCGGCCACGTTTGATGTCTCGGTGTGGGAGTTTTTTCTGCCCCTGATCACCGGCGCTACCCTGGTGATGGCGCCGCCCGACGCGCACAAGGATCCGGCGTGGCTGGTCCGCTTGATCCGAGAGCACGACGTCACCACGCTGCACTTCGTGCCATCGATGCTGGCGCAGTTGGTCGCCGAGCCGGCCGCGCAGGGCCTGGCAGTGCGGCGGGTGTTCTGCAGCGGGGAAGCGCTGCCCGCAGCGCTCCGCGATCGCTTTCACGAGGTGGTGGACGCGGAACTGCACAACCTCTACGGACCGACCGAGGCTGCGGTCGACGTGACGTACTGGGATGCGTCGAGGCACGACCGATCGGCGGTGGTGCCCATTGGGCGGCCCGTCTGGAACACGCGAACGTATGTGCTCGACGCTCATCTGCGCCCGGCGCCGGTCGGTGTCTCGGGAGACCTGTACATCGCCGGCGTGCAACTGGCGCGCGAGTACCTCGGGCAGCCCGCGCTCACCGCCGAACGCTTTGTCCGCGATCCGTTCGGCGCGCCGCACGAGCGCATGTATCGAACCGGCGACGTGGCGCGGTGGCGCTCGGATGACGCGATCGAGTTTCTGGGCCGCTCCGATCACCAGGTCAAGATCCGCGGGCTTCGGATCGAGTTGGGCGAGATCGAAGCCGCGCTGAGTGCGTGCGATGGCGTCGCGCAGGCGGCCGTGCTGGCGCGCGAGGATCGGCCGGGCGATCAGCGGCTGGTGGCCTACGTCGTGCCGCGGACGGGCGCATGCCTCGAGGTCGCGGCCATCACCGTGACGCTGCACGAGCGTCTGCCCGCATACATGGTTCCTGCTGCGGTAGTGGTGCTCGACCGGCTGCCGCTGAACAGCAGCGGCAAGCTCGACCGCCGCCAGTTGGCGCCTCCCGATTCGATCACGACGATCGCCGTGGGGCGGCCACTACAGACCGCAGTGGAACAGCGGCTCGCCGCACTGGTGGGCGATGTGCTCGGGTTGTCGCCAACCGAACGCACCGCCGTGAACGCCGACAGCGACTTCTTCGCGCTTGGTGGGCACTCATTGCTCGCCACGCAGTTGATGCGATGCGTGCGTGAGCAATGGCACTGCGATCTCGGTCTTGGTGTCGTCTTCGCGCACCCCACCATCGCCGCGCTCGCCGCCCAGGTCGAGGCACAGCCGCCTGCGCGGCGCCTCGCCGATGACGGCCTGGATGTCATCCTGCGGTTGTCGACCGGATCGGAGGCCGCACCGTTGTTCTGCCTGCATCCCGCCGGGGGCATTTCGTGGTGCTACGGCGCCCTGGCGAAGGCCATCGGTCCGGCGCGGACGGTCTACGGCGTGCAGGCGCGGAGTCTCGACCTGGCCCAACCTTCGCCGGCCACTCTCGATGAGATGGCCGCCGACTACGTCCGAACGATCAAGGCCGTGCAGCCGGCAGGCCCTTACCACCTGGCGGGCTGGTCGGTGGGCGGCATCATTGCGCACGCAATGGCCTGCGCGCTGCAGGCCGCCGGCGACCGCGTGGGCACCCTGGCCATGCTCGACTCCTATCCGAGCGATCGGTGGCGAGACGAGGCCGAACCAGACGAGGGTGCAGCCCTCAAAGCGCTGCTGCTGATCGCCGGGCTCGACCCTGAAGTCGCTGGCCCACACCCCTCGCGACCGGGGGTGCTCAGCGTGCTGCGCGAGTCTCAGCATCCGCTCGGGAGCTTGTCTGACACCGCGCTCACCGGGGTGGTGCGGGTCGTCGAGAACAACAGCCGGCTGGTCCGCCAGCATCGCCACCAGCAGTTCTCGGGCGACCTGTTGCACTTCCGGGCCGCCCTCGATCACGCCGGGCAGGATCTCTCGCCTGGCGAGTGGCGTCCGTACGTCGGCGGTGCCATCGAGGTGCACGACGTGCCGTCACTGCATGCCCACATGACCGGCCTGGCCGCCAGCGCCATGATCGGCGACATTTTGAACGGAAGGATCGGGTCATGACCGGAGTGGCGTTTGTTACCGGGGCCGGCAGTGGTATTGGCCAGGCGGTCGCCCGATCGCTGCTGGCTGCCGGTGTGCGGGTGGCCGCGATGGATCGCGACCGTTTCGCGCTGGAGGCGTTGGATGCGGCGGCCGTGACCGCCGGCCGCTTGTTGCTGTGGCCTGGCGATGTCGCTCGCAGCGGCGACGTGGATGCCGCCATCGCCGCTACAGAGCAGCACTGGGACGCCATCGACTACGGCGTCAGCGTCGCCGGCGTGCTGTCAACGTCGCTCGTGGTCGATACCAGCGACGAAGAGTGGACGCGGGTGTTCGACGTGAACGCCCGCGGCGTGTTCAACGTGTCGCGCGCCCTGGCGCGCCGAATGACGCCCCGGAAGCGCGGCAGCCTGGTCACGGTGAGCTCGAACGCGGCTGGTGTCCCACGGCACGCGATGGCCGCGTACGCTGCTTCAAAAGCCGCAGCGACCATGTTCACCCGCTGCCTCGGTTTGGAGCTGGCCCCGCTCGGGATTCGCTGCAACATCGTGGCGCCGGGCTCGACCAATACGCCGATGCAGCAGGGGATGTGGACGCCGGAAGCCGGCGAGTCGGCGGTGATTCGTGGTTCGCTGGAGACGTTCAAGGCCGGCATTCCGTTGGGCAAGATCGCGACCCCGCAGGATGTGGCCGAGGCGGTGTTGTTCCTGCTGTCGGACCGCGCCGGTCACATCACCATGGCCGAGCTGTACGTCGATGGCGGCGCGACGCTGAAGGGATGAGCCGGTGTTAGTCACTGCCGCCATGCCAACACCCCTGTTGAACCTTCCGACGCCGGCTGAACTGACGGCTGCCATCCCGGCCACCTCGGCGATCACCGCGCACGTCGCGGCCGCCCGGGCGGCGATTGAGGCGACCATGGCCGGCCACGATCGCCGGCTGCTGGTCATTCTTGGGCCGTGCTCGATTCATGACTCGTCGGCGGCGATCGAGTACGCACAGTGGCTGGGAGCGACCCGCAGACGGTTCGATTCACGCTTGCTGCTGGTGATGCGCGCCTACGTCGAGAAGGCGCGCACACGCCTCGGCTGGAAGGGGTTACTCAACGACCCTGACCTCGACGGCTCCGGTCGCGTCGCGGAGGGGCTGCGGTTGTCACGGGCGCTGCTGGCCGAGATCAACACTCTGGGCATTCCCGTTGCGACCGAATTCATCGGGCCCGGCGTCCCGGCCTATCTCGTCGACCTGGTCAGCTGGGCCGCGGTCGGCGCGCGGACGGTTGAGAGCCCCAGCCACCGAGAAATGGCGTCCGGCCTGCCGTGTCCGATTGGCTTCAAGAACACGATCGATGGGCGAACGGCGCCGGCGATCAACGCGATGTTGTCGACCCGAGTGCCACATCAGTTGCTCGGCGCCGACCGTGATGGCCGGTTGGCGGTCACGACCACTTTGGGAAATGCCCGTTCACATCTGGTTCTGCGGGGTGGTGGTGGCAGCAACTACGGCACCGACTCGGTCCGACGAGTCATCGACGACCTCCGGGCGGATCACCTGCTTCCGCGCGTCGTCATTGACTGCGGGCACGGCAACTGCGGTGGCGACTACCGCAACCAGTTGCCGGTCGGCTTGGCGGTCGCGGATCAGATTGCCCGCGACCGACAGCCGATCCTGGGCGTGATGTTCGAGAGCCACCTGCACGAGGGAGCCCAATCGATCGAGCCTGGCCGCCCCCTCGCCTATGGGGTCAGCGTCACCGACGGTTGCCTGGGACCGGCCGACACGGTGACCGTGCTTGAAGCGATGTTCGAGGCGATGGGCTAGCCACGATGGCGGTGTCATATCGAGTCGGAGGGTGGCGCCACTCGACACTGGCGCGCGTGCCGGCAGGGGTCTGGGTACTCGGCGTGGTGAGCCTGCTGACCGACGTGTCTTCGGAGATCGTCAATTCCCTGTTGCCGCTCTATCTGGTTGGCGTCACCGGCGCGTCGGTGGCGGCGGTGGGACTGCTTGAGGGCGTCGCGGTTTTCATTGCCACGGTCGCCAAGACCGTGAGTGGGATGGCGTCTGACCGATGGCGGCGTCGCAAGCCGTTGATTGTGGCCGGCTACGCCCTGGCGGCGTTCTCCCGGCTGCTCATTCCACTGACCGCCACTCTCGCCGGAATCGTCACGGCCAAGTGCCTGGACCGGGTTGGCAAGGGCGTGCGGAGCACCGCCCGCGACGCCTTGGTAGCCGATTTGGCGCCCCCCGATCTGCGCGGGGCGAGCTTTGGCCTGCGCAAGTCACTGGATACGGTCGGCGGGTTCCTTGGGCCGCTGGCCGCGATGTTCCTGCTGGTGGCGACCGCGGGTGACTACCTCGTCGTGTTTTGGTGGGCCACGGTGCCGGCGTTTGTCGCGGTCGCCCTGCTCGTGGTGGGAGTGCGTGAGTCACCACGTTCGGAGCCGGTTGGCACGGCCTTTCGCTGGTCGGCGGCGGTTCGTCTGACGCCCTCGACCCGGCGGGCACTCTTGCTGGCGGCCGTGGTCGGATTAACCCGCATCAGCGAGGCCTTCGTGTTGTTGAGAGCCGTTGAGGTTGGCCTGCCGGTCGCCCAGTCGCCGCTGCTCCTGGTGCTGCTCCATGCGGTCTCCGGCGTGGTGAGTTATCCCGTTGGTGTGCTCTCTGATTCACTGGGTCGACGGGCGCCGCTGTTCGCCTCGCTGGCCGCGTTGGTGGTCGCGCATGGCTTACTGGCCCTCGCCACCTCGCCGACTTGGGTAGCGGGGGGCGTAATGATGTGGGGTCTCCACCTCGGTCTGGCCCAGGGCAGTCAAACGGCACTTGTAGTGGACGCCACGCCGCACGCTCTGGTGGGCTCGGCGCTCGGCTGGCTGAGTCTCGTCACCGGAGTCGTGCTACTCGTGGGCAATGCCGCCGCCGGCTTCGTGTGGGCGGCATACGGGCCGCAGTGGATGTTCGGTGCGGCGGCTGTCCTCACGCTGCTGGCCGCCGGCCTGGCGACCGGCGCTCACCTTCGGCCGTGACAAAACTGAGACACAGTCTCATTTTTAGCTTGACCGACTCTTTTGGTCGGCAATATCATCTGTGGAAGTTGAGACTTAGTCTCATATGTTCATCCGAAGTTGGGCGCGCTGGCTGAGGGTGCCTCCTGATCGGCGCCGTCCTCAGACGGGATCAGCACTTTCGACAGAGACGCTGCTGGCGAAGAGGCTCGACACCCATTTGGGGGCGGCACCCATCAGGATGACCCCGCCCGTGACGACCTCGGGTGAGCGATTGGTCCCGGACTTGGTAAGGGCAGGAGAACGCATGCGCACCCACTCGTTGATAGGCCTGACTCGGCGCCGCTTCGTGATCGCGTTGATCGCTGGGGTCGTGGTTCTGGCGAACTCCCTGAACAGCCGTCTGTCCGGTGCCGTCGCCGACGTCAACATCTGGCCGGCCTTTCGCGGCGATGGCACCAGTCACACCCGTGCCAAGCAGCTGCCGTTGCGATGGTCCGATGCCGAGGGGGTGGCGTGGCGGACGGCAATCGAGGGCCGCGGCCAGTCGAGTCCGGTGATCTGGAACGGCCGCATCTATGTCACAGCGGTCACCGGTGTCGACAAAGAGACGCTGCTGGTCTCGCGGGTCGACCTCGACCGGGGCGGCGTGGTCTGGACCAAACGCTTTCCCGCCGCCCGCAAGCTCAAGGACACCGACACGACGAGCAAAGCGGCTCCGACCCCCGTGGTCAACGACGCCGGGGTCATGGCGCTGTTTGAGAGCGGCGACCTGATTGCGTTGTCGCACGACGGTGAGCTGCGTTGGCAGCGGTCGCTGATGGATGACTACGGCGACATCAAGATCGGCCACCAGTACGGCAGCTCCCCCGTGCTGTTCGGCGACCGGCTGATCGTGTTCGTCGGGCACGCCGGGCCGTCGTATCTCCTGCAGGTGGATATCCGCACGGGTGCGACGCTGTGGAAGTCGGACCGGCCGTCGGTGACGTCGTGGAACACGCCGGTGATCGGCGGCGACCGTGGCCAGGAGTGGGTCGCGGTGCCGACCAAGACCGGGTTCGAAGCCCATCGCCTCAGTGACGGAACGGCCCTGTGGACGCGCACCGGCGTGACGCCGGCGCCGATGGCCTCGGCCACGCTCAGCGGTGGCCGGCTGTTCGTGCCTTCTTCGACCAAGGGCGGGAGCGGCGCTCTCGGCGTGGGCGCCGACGCCGCCCCCTGGGTAAGCGACGAGGCCACCGCCGACTTCAGTTCTCCACTGGTCGTCGGCGAGACGGCCTATTTCGTGAATCCCGTCGGTGTCTTATATGCGGCCGACGTCACGACCGGTCGAACGTTGTGGCGGTACCGGCTGCCCGGCGCCAACTGGGCGTCGCCGATTTTCGATGGCAAGCACCTGTATTTCTTCGGCGTTGAAGGCAAAACCGTGCTGATCGAGCCGAACCGGAATGAAAGCAAGGTGATTGCCGAGAACACCCTCTCGATTGAGGGCCGGGTCTACGGCGTGGCCGCCGTCGATCGCGCGATCGTCCTGCGCAGCGACCACGCCCTGGTGAAGCTCCAGAACCGCTGACGCGGATTGAGGAGCGCGAACGCATGTCGGGCAATCTCACGTCGGGAAACATTGGAGTCACATCATGAAAGCGATCGGCCGTTTGTACCACTTGTCGTCACTCACCTTGGTCGCCATCTGCGCGCTGTTGGCGATCCCGCCGGTGGCCTGGTCACAGCCGGCCCAGGCCCCCCCGGCATCGGCCCCCGATCAGGCGAAGATCCCCGGCCAGCCGGCTGCGCCGGCGCCCGCCGACGAAACCCAGTTCTTCGAGACGGTGACGGTCAGCGGCACACTCAATCCGGTGACGACCAAAGAAACCCCCGGGTCGGTGTCGGTCATTGACGACAAGACGATCGAGCGCCGACTGATCGAGAATGTCGCCGACCTGATCAAGTTCGAGCCCGGCGTCTACGTCGAGTCCAATGTCTCGCGCATCGGCCTGAACGGCTTCAACATCCGCGGCATCGGCGGCAATCGCGTCATGACCCAGGTCGACGGCATCGAAACGTCCGAGCAGTTCGATTTCGGTCCGTTCAACGTGCACCAGTTCGCGCTCGATCTCGACACCCTCAAGTCGGCCGAGATCATGCGCAGCGCCGGGTCGGCGACCTACGGCAGCGACGCGTTGGGCGGCGTGGTCTCGTTCTTCACCAAGAACCCAGCCGACTACCTGGCCGGGCAACGCTTTCACCTCGGCGCCAAGACGCTCTATGACAGCCGCGCCGGAGATGCCAGCGGCAACGTCGTGGTGGCAGGCGGGTCGCGCCGGGTGCAGGGCTCCTTGTTTACGAGCTACCACAGCGGGCACGAGCCGTCGAACCGGGGTACGGTCGACACCGCGAACGCCACGCGAACGACCCTGAATCCGCAGGACCGGCGTGGTACACAGGCCCTCGGCAAGTTCGTGTTTACCGCCAACGCCGACAACGTGCTGCGCCTGTCGGCCGAGGTGTCTGACACCCACATCGAGACCGACGCGTTTTCGCTGCGGACACCCGCCGTGCCGAGCATCGTCTCCGACGACACCATGCGGCGCCAGCGCTTCTCGGTTGACCACTCGCTGCTCAACCGCTGGGGTCTGACCCAGGTGTCGTGGACCCTGTACGGGCAGCAGAGCGAGACCGGCCAGGTGGTGGACGAAGTCCGCAACGCCGCCGGTCCGACGCCGGCGCTGCTGCGCAGCGGCACCCTCGACTACACCCAGGACACCCTGGGCGGCACCGTGCAGGGCCGCAAGGCGGTGGTCGCCGGTGAACAGGTGCTGCTGTTCACGTTCGGCGGCAGCTACAAGCGAAATGCGTTCGACATGCTTCGCGACCGCGTCGACGTGCACGCCGTCACCGGTGCGGTCGTGCCGCAGTTCAACCTGATTCTGCCGACCAAGTACTTCCCGAAGAGCGACGTCGCCGAAGGCGGCGCCTACCTGCAGGGCGAACTGCGGCTCGGTCGATTCCTGCTCGTGCCCGGCGTCCGCTACGACGCCTTCTCTCTGGATGCCGATGCCAGCGACCAGATCTTCCTGGCCAGTCTGAGCCCGACCCCGGCGGATTTTTCGGCCAGCGCGCTGTCGTCGAAGTTCGGGGCCTCGTATCGGTTGTCCGACGCCGTCACGCTTCATGCGCAGTACGCCGGCGGATTTCGCGCGCCACCCTACAGCGCGGTGAACAGTGGCTTCACCAACTTGCTGGGCGGGTACACCACGCTTCCCAATCCCGACCTCGACGCCGAAGCCAGCGATAACTTCGAAGCCGGCGTGCGCATGTCGGCCGGACCGGTCAGCCTCGGCGTCACCGGTTTCTCGAACCACTACGACAATTTCATCCAGCAGGTGGCGCGCGGCCTGAACCCCGCGACCCGTTTGCTCGAATTCCAGAATCAAAACGTCGCCAAGGTTGAGATTCGCGGCCTCGAGCTGCAGGGCGAGGCGCGCCTCAGCAGCAGTTTGCGTCTGCGCGGCAGCTACGCGGCCATTCGCGGCAACGATGTGTCGGCGGCCACGGCGGTGCCGCTCAACTCGATTGCCCCCGATCAGGGCGCGGTGGGCCTGGCCTTCTCGCCCGCGTCGGCGCGGTGGGGCAGCGACCTGGGCGTTCGCGGCTCGCGCGCGCAGTCTCCGGCGACCGCCGGCACCGGTCTCTACGCTCCGGCGGCCTTTCTCGTCACCGATCTCACTGGCTGGGTCGCGGTTTCGTCCGCGCTCACGGTGCGGGCCGGCGTTTTGAACCTGACCGACGCCAAGTACTTCGAGTGGCCAAACGTCCGCGGCCGGTCGGCCACCGATGTGACGATTGACCGCTACAGCAGCCCCGGCGTCAGCGGGCTCGTGTCCGTGTCGTACGGCTGGTAGCCAGAGAGAGTCGCACCCAATGGAGACTACGATGAGAGTTCCGACAGTCGTCATCGGCCTGCTGCTGTCGATGTCAGCGGCCGTCGCCAGCGCGCAGTCAGCAGGTCAGACCGGTGTGTTGCTGCTGGCGCACGGTGGTGCCACGCAGTGGAACGAACGCGTCGCGGCGGTGGCCAAGGCCGTCGACGCCACCCAACCGACGGAGGTCGCCTTCGGAATGGCGTCGCGCGTGTCCATCCAGGCTGCGGTCGACAAGCTCGCCGCCCGCGGTGTCACCTCGATCGTGGCGGTGCCGCTGTTCGTGTCGTCACACAGTTCGGTGATCACGTCCACTGAGTACTTGCTCGGCCTGCGTGCCGAAGCGCCCGCCGACCTGAAGATCTTTGCGAAGATGAATCACGCCTCGCACGGCGCGCCGACGGCAACGGCCACTGAGCATGCCGGGCACTCGCCGGCGGCAGACCCGGCGTCGCCGGTGACCAGGACCGTGCCGGTGCGCATGACTCCAGCCTTCAATCGGCACCCGCTGATTGCCCAGATCGTCGTCGACCGCGCGCGGTCGATCAGCACTGCACCTGCCACTGAAGCGGTCATCCTGGTGGCGCACGGCCCGGTGCCCGACGACGACAACCGCCGCTGGCTCGACGACATGGCCGTGCTCGCCGGGCAGGTTCGGGCCGCCGCGCCGTTTGCGTCGGTCGACTACCTGACCGTACGCGACGACGCCGGACCGGCCATGCGTGAAGCGGCGACCAAAGATCTGCGCACCCGCGTCGAGAAGCAGGTCGCCGCCGGCCGGCGTGTCCTGATCGTCCCGCACCTGATGTCGTTCGGCGGCATCGAGCAGGGTGTCCGCAAGCGACTGGACGGATTGACCTACACCATGACCGAGCAGGCCCTCATGCCAGACGACCGCATTACCGAGTGGGTGCGGGTCAGCGCCCGCCAGCCATCAAAGGACTGAAACTGTGTCAAGACTGACCGGACCCCGGCTCAAGATCCTCCGTGCCCTGGACACTCGGTTACCAGGGCTCTCGCGCAAGAGCACCGAGAAGCGGCCGTTTGGCCCCGGTCAACACGGCCCGACCAAACGCAAGAAAGCGGGTTCGCCGTACGCCCTGCGGCTGCGCGAGAAGCAGAAGGTGCGGTTCAACTACGGCTTGACCGAGCGCGCCCTGCGGCGGGTGGTCGAAGAGGCGCTGCGCAGCAAGGACAACACCGGTCAGGTGATCATCCAGTTGCTGGAGCGCCGGCTCGACAACGTGCTGTTTCGCGCCGGGTTCGGCGCGACCATACCCGCCGCGCGGCAATTGACGACGCACGGCCATGTGCTGGTCAACGGCCGGCGGGAAACCATTCCCTCGCGCCGCCTGGTGCGTGGCGACGTCGTCTCGATTCGCCCCAAGAGCCGGCACCTGCCGCTCAGCGCGCTCGAGTCGGGCGCCGGGGCCGACTCACCCTGGCTCGTCATTGACAAGGACGCGCTGGTCGCGACCGTCACGGGCTACCCGGATGATGCCTTCGTGCCGTTCGAGCTGTCACCCCGCTTGGTCATCGAGCACTACTCGCGAGTGTTGTAAGGCGGGAAGCGTGTCTGATCAGTTGATGTTCATGTCGTAGCGTGATTGTCGAGGTCGTTATGTATCGCTCACTCTTGCTTGCTGTCTTGGGGTCGGCCGTCACACTTCATGCGGCAAGTGCCGCACTCGCCGCAGAGTCTCCCGCCTCGACCGGTTGGGTACAGGCCGTGTCCGAGCCGATCATCCGCGGCCGCGTTCTTGATGCCACTGGCGCGGTGATCGTCGGTGCGACCGTGGCCGTCCTCGACGCCGACGGTCAGGCCGGCCCAGTGGCCACGACCAGTGCCAATGGTAGCTTCGTAGTGGAGCGCGTGGCGGTGGGACGGCGCGTGCTGCTGGTGACGGCACCCGGGTTTGCGACTCGGCGCGTGACGCTGACCGTTGACGACGGCCGAGCCACCTCGGTTGATGTCACCCTGCAGCCGCCGGGCGTGACCGAATTGGTCTCGGTGGTGGGCGCCACCGTGGCGACGATGACGACCGAGTTGACCGCCCGACTCGATCGCAACCAGGCCCTGCAGGTCAAGGACGTCTTCGCGGCCGAACCGAGCGTATCGGTGGGTGGCGGCACCAGGCAGGGGCAGCGCGCCTATCTGCGCGGCGTCGAGGGGACCAACCTCAATATCACCATCGACGGCGCACGGCAGGGACAGAATCTCTACAACCACCGCGGCGGGTTGGCCGATGCCGATCCCGAGATGCTGAAGCGCGTCGAACTGCAACCCGGTCCCTCGGCCGCCGATCAGGGCGCCGCAGCGCTGGGCGGCTCCGTCCGCATGGAGACCGTCGATGCCCAGGATCTGCTGCGGGATGGCCGCCGTGCCGGAGCGTTTCTGCGTGCCGGCAGTGCCAGTTCGAACGAAGCGCTGCGCGGCAGCATGGCCGCCTACGCACAGCCGGTCGCCGGGCTCGGCCTGCTCGCCTACGTGACTGGCAATCGATTCGAGGACCAGCGGATTGGCGGCGGCGACCTCGTGCCGTATTCCGGTGGCGACGACGTGAACTATCTGCTCAAGCTGAGCCTGCTCAATCGTCGGCACAACAGCGTCCGCATCAGCGCCGACCGGTACGAAACACAGGGCTTCAACTTCATGCAGCGCGGCGACTATCCGTACCAAGTGCAGCTGCCCATTGCGGTGCGACCGCCTCAGGACCAGACCGTCATTCGCACTACGCTCACCGGCCAGTACGGCTACGCGCCTCCGCAATCGCTGATCGACGTCGAAGTGAAGTCTTATCGCAACGTCAACGACTTCTCGGCACCCAACAGCGCCGGCGAGCGTTTCCTGAGCGTGGTGTGGGGCGGGGATGTCCGCAACACCTTCGTGTTCGACTCGGGCGCCATCCGCCAGCGACTCACGGTCGGCGCCGACTACTTTCGCAGCGATGGCCTGGCGCAGCGGACGGCCGCGCCGGATCGGACCAACTTCGAGACCAACACGGGCTTGTTCGTTCAGCATCGCATTGCCGGCGCACGTGGGCTGCTTACCGCTGGCGCACGGGTCGATGATTTCGAGAGCAGCTTCGGCACGATTCGGCGACTGAACGGTCGCGTCGCCTCGCCCAACGTGAGCGGCGAGTGGCGCGTCACGCCGGCGGTTGGCCTCTTTGCCGGCTACGGACGGGCCGTGCGCGGTTCCAGTACCATCCCCATTCACTTCGCGCGCAACATCGTTGACGACGTGGTGTTCCGGGGAGGAGCGCTGGAGCCGGAGCGGTCGACGCAGACCGAAGCGGGCATGCGCCTGTCGCGTACCGTCGGTGGCGGGAGTCAGCGACTGGGTGTGGACGTGGCCGTCTTTCGGACCACCATCGCCAACGCCATCGGCTATCTGGCCCCTGGCACCGGTGGGCTGGGCGGCCGGCCAATCCGCGAGATCTACAACGAGACCGAAGACTTCAGGTCCGAGGGTTTTGACGTCCGCGGGACCTGGCGCGCGTCGGCGTTTGAGACGTTTCTCGGCGTCACGCGGGCGACCCTCAGCGGCGTCCAGTTGTTGCCGCAGTTCTCGGCGCGGCAGGCGGCGCCGATGGGTGACAAGCTGGTGTGGGACAGCCGGTTCCGGCCGTGGTCGGGTGTCAGCCTCGGCTATACGCTGACCGCCGTCGCCGATCTCACCGACGCGGTGGGGGCACTCCCACCCCGGCCTGGCTATACGGTTCACGACCTTCGCGCCGAATGGGCCCCACGTGCCGGACGCGGCCTGGTCGTGTCGGCGGCGGCGCTTAATCTGTTCGACGCCCGCTACATCAATCAGGCGACGCTGACCGAACTGGGCTTTGCCACCGAAGAACCCGGTCGCGATCTGCGTGTGACGATCGGCTATCGATTCTGACCGGAGTGTGGCCGCCATGTGGCGGTGGAACTCGTGACAACAAGCAAAGGTGTCTCCATGATGCGCAGCGTCGCTTTTCTCAAGGCCGTGACCAGCTTCGGTGCGGTGGATCTGGATGGCTGGGTCTACGGCTCGACCAAACGGAGACGCTCCGACCTGGTCGAGGTCGAGGACGTGTCGTCACCACCGAGGGGAATCTACTGATGGACCCGAATGCGCCCGCGCCCGGCCTGCATTCCGGCGGCGACCTGCTCGCCGAGAGCGACAACGTCTCGGTTTTTCACTGTTCCTGCGGGAACATTCACCTGCAAGTCGGCGCGGTGTGTCTGACCATGCAGCTTGACGAACTGCACGAGGTGGGTGCCACCATTGTGCAGGCGCTGAGACAGATCCCCGTCCGGCCCCAGGTGTCGGCGCGGGCGGTCAATTGATTGGGGGAAACATGTCTGACTGTCGCGAGACGCCTGACCGACCGCAGCGTGGGTGGATGATCACCCGCTGTGCGGCGGGTGGCTGCCTCCATCTGCACCTCGAGCGAACCGTGATCACCATGACCCCCGAAGAGATGGTGCGGTTGGCCCGTCTGGTCACCGGTGCGGTCGAGCACTACGGCCTCACCGACGAGCGGCCGCCCAGGCTCATCGCGAGTCCCGATGTGGCCCACTAGTTCTGGCGCCGTGGCGCCGTGGCGTCACCCCTCGGGTGACCCCGGCAACCAAGTGAACTGATTTTGCTAACGCGAACAAGGAGCGACGAATGGTGAGACGAAGTCTGTGGACGGTGGTGGTCGTGATGTTCCTCGCAACGGTGGTCGCGGCCCAGCCGGCGGTCACCAAGTCGGTCAAGGTGCCGGCCGGTGTCTACGAAGTGGTCGTCAGTGACAGCGGTGACACCGTCTACGTGGCGAGCATCGGTGCGCGCGGCGCCAACAAGGCCACCATCACCGTGCTCGACGGTGCCACGCTGGCCGTCAAGCGGGAGATTGACGTGTCCGCACAGGCCGCCTTCGGCCTTGGCATCAACAACAAGACGCAGATGCTCTACACGAGCAATACCCGCAATGGGAACGTGTCGGCCATCGACCTGAAGACCGGCAAGACCATCGCCGTGATCGGTGACCCCGCCGAACCCAAGGCGCACACCTATCGGGTCCTGGTCGATGAGACGAACAATCTGGTCTACGTCTCGATCGCCGCCAAGAGCAGCCAGATCTGGGTGATCGACGGCGCCACCAACAAGATGTCGCACACCATCAACGGCACCGGCGAGACCACCATGGGCCTGGCCATCGACCCGGCGACCGGTCTGCTCTATGGCGCCAACCGTGGCACCAACGAGGTCATCGAGATTGACCCGAAGAAGCGCGTCATCACGCGACGCTTTCCCGCCGGCGGCGAGCGCCCATCGCAGATCGCCATCGACCCCAAAACGTCCCGCTTGTTCGTGACCAACCAGGGGACGCACGACATCAGCGTGATCGACACGCGCACCGGTAATCTGATTCGGACCGTCAAGACCGGCACCCAGGCGCTGGGCGTCGGCTTCAATCCCGCGCTCAATCGTGTCTTTGTCGCCAATCGCCAGGGCGGAACGGTGACCGTGATCAACGCGGAAACCTATGCGGTCGAAGCGAACCTGGCCGCAGGATCGCTGCCGAACACCGTCGCCATCAGCGCCAAGACCAACACCACCTACGTCACCAGCAAGGCCAAGACGGGTCCGGCCGATGCGCCGCCGGTCGAGGATCCCAATGGCGACACGCTGACGATGATCCGGCAGAAGTAGCGGAAGCTGTGTCGAGCCACCGATGAGATCCCCTCGCTTGGGCCTGCTCTCGCTGATTGTCCTGGTCTGGGCGGCCACCTCCGTGGTGGTCGCCCGCCCAGGGTCGCAGACGGCGGCACCAGCCGGATCCACCAGCGCGGACTCATCGTTTGCCTGGGACCTTCCCGCGGGCTTCCCTCGTCCCAACGTCCCATCGGACAACCCGATTTCGAACGCAAAAGTAGCGTTGGGACGGCATCTTTTCTATGACACCCGGCTGTCGTTGGACGGCACGTTCGCCTGTGCTACGTGCCATCGGCAGGACCGGGCGTTTGCCGACGACAAGGCCCGCGGTGTCGGTGTGACCGGCGAAGTGCATCCGCGCGGCAGCATGAGCCTCGCCAACATCGCGTACGCCCCGGTGTTGACCTGGGCCAACCCGGCTCAACATCGTCTCGAGAGCCAGGCGCTCGTTCCCATGTTCGGCGACGATCCCATCGAGCTGGGCCTGGCTGGCAAGCAGCAGGAGCTGCTTGCCAGGCTCGCCGCCGAACCCATCTATGGCGGCTTGTTCGCGAGGGCGTTTCCGGGTGTTGCTTCACCCATCACGCTCGGCAATATTACCAACGCGATCGCCTCGTTTCAGCGTGTCCTGCTCTCTGGCGGATCGCCGTACGACCGGGACCGCAGCGGGCAACGGCCCAGGGCGATGTCGTCATCCGCCCAGCGGGGTGAGGAGATGTTCTTTTCCGCGCGCACCGAGTGTTCGCGCTGCCACCGCGGCTTCTACTTCAGCAGCGCTGTCGACTACGCCGGCAAAGACGCGCCGGAAGTCGAATTTCACAACACCGGGCTCTATAACGTCGATGGTGAAGGCGCTTACCCTTCGCCCAATACTGGCGTCCATGCCGTCTCCCGGAACCAGGCAGACATGGGGCGCTTCAAGGCGCCCACGTTGCGCAACATCGCCGTCACGGCGCCGTACATGCACGACGGCAGTCTGGCCACGCTCGAGCAGGTGGTCGCTCACTACGAGCGCGGCGGTCGCGAAGTTACGACGGGCCCGCAGCAAGGCGACGGAGCCAGGAGCCGCCTCAAGAGCCCCTTCGTTACCGGCTTCGAACTGACGCCGCAGGAGCGCGCCGACCTGATCGCGTTTCTTGAGTCATTGACCGACGAGGCATTCCTGCGCGACGAGCGGTTCGCGAACCCATGGACTGCGGTACGCTAGCTGACGATATGAACGAGCCAGACAGCCCACCCGCGCGTGGCGACGCTGACGTACTTCTTCGCCGCCTTCAGCGCCGCCGCAGTTTCGGCATCAAGGAACTGCGGCCCGATGCCATCCCCCGAGAACACCTTGAGCTGATGCTCGAGGCCGCCAACTGGTCTCCCAGTCACGGGAAGACCGAACCGTGGCGCTTTGCGGTGTTTGCCGGTGACTCACGCCGTGCCCTCGGCGAAAAGTTTGCCGAGGCCTATCGCCTGATCACCCCGGCCGACAAGTTCGATGCCGTGGTCGAGCGATCACACCGCGATCGCGCCACGATCGCGCCGGTCTGGATCTCGATCGGCATGACCCCCGCGGTCGGCAGCGACGGCACGCCGAGAATGCCGGAATGGGAAGAGACAATCGCCACCGGTATCGCCGCCCATCACCTGCACCTGATGGCGTCCACGCTCGGCTATGCCGCGAAGTGGACGAGCGGTGAGCCTGCGAGGCACGCGATCGTGGCGGAATTGTGCGGCCTGCCGGCGTCATCGAAGCTCCTGGGTTTCTACTACGTCGGCAAGCCGGCCACTGCGTGGCCGCCAGGTGTCAGGAAGCCCATCGCCGACAAGGTCCGCTGGATGGACGAGGCGTGAGCATCGGCGTACTGCTCGGCCAGGTGGGTACTCCCGAGGCGCCAACGCCGCGCGCGGTGCGTCGTTACCTGGGCCGCTTCCTCTCCGATCGCCGCATCGTGGACTATCCGGCCTGGCAGTGGCAGCCGATCTTGCGAGGCTTCATTCTTCCGTTCCGATCGCGCCGATCCGCCCGCTTGTATCAACGCATCTGGACGAACGACGGTTCGCCACTGCTGGTCGAGTCTGAGAAGCAGCGTCAGGCGCTGCAGGCGGCCCTCGGCCCAGGCTACAAGGTGGTGTTGGGCATGGCGTACGCGGGGCCGACCTTCGAGCGGGCCATCGACGATCTGCTCGCCGACGGCGTCGACCGCGTGGTCGTGCTGCCGATGTTTCCGCAGTACTCGTCGGCGACGACCGCCTCTGTTTACGACGCCGTTTTCGCGGCGACGACCGACCGCTCCGGTTCGGCGCGCCGGTTCGTGGCGGCGCTGGACTGTGTCGAACCGTACTTCGAGCATCCCGGCTATATCGACGCCCTGCAGGGGCGGATCGCGCAGGCGATCGCCGTTGGACCGCGGCCGGACCACATCGTCCTGACGTTTCACGGGTTGCCAGCCCGCTACATCAGCGATGGCGACCCGTACCAAGACCACTGCCGGCGAACCGTCGTGGCCCTGGCCGCGGCCATGGGATGGACGCCAGCGGACTACACGGTCGCCTACCAGTCGCGCTTCGGGCCCGAGAAGTGGCTCGAACCGAGTACCGCTGAGGTACTGAGTGGCTTGCACGCTCGAGGCATTGCTCGGCCGTTGGTGGTCGCGCCAGGCTTCACGGCCGATTGTCTTGAAACGCTGGATGAACTGGGAAACGAGGGCCGCGACGAATTTGCCGAAGGCGGCGGCGACCCGGGGCAGTACCGGCTGTGCCCGTGCTTGAACGACGATCCGCAGTGGATCGAGACCATGGTCCAGTTGGTGGCGCGCACGCAATCGACAAAATCATGACAATCGGCCGGCGCGGCTCCGTAAGATCGAATCAGCGTCATGGAATTCAGCGTTGTTCAGTCGGCCCCCGGCGAGGGCCGGGCCGTGGCCGGAGCCGTCGTCTGGCGGACGTGCCTTCGCGAGATCGCCTTCGTGCCGCACGGCACGCCCGCGCTCAACCCGATCACACTGCACGACGAGGCGGCATACGCGCACCTGCTGGAAGTGATCTGCGGCCTGGCCTCACCGATTGTCGGTGAGACCGAGGTGATGGCGCAGTTCAAGTCGTTCGTCGCCACGCTGCCGGTGGAATTCGCGGACCTCCGCCAGATCAGCGAGCGCCTGCTGCTCGATGCACGAACCGTCCGGGCCCGCCATCTCACCGGTTTGGGCTCGCGTTCGTATGGCAGCGCCGTGCGGCGCCATCTCCACGATTGTTCCCGGGTAGCGTTGATCGGCACCGGCATACTCGCGAAAGAGGTGCTGCCGTTTCTGCCGGAGCACGGACGGGTCGTTGACGTGTGGGGCCGCCGCGATTCGCCAGACTGGGACGTGGCCGGTGCCACCTATCGACGATGGGACCGCGACGCCGCGGAGGTGCTCGATGGCCGCTGCGCGGTCGTGATCGCCGCGCCCATGGCCACCGCCGATGTGACTCGACTGCTGCGTCGCTACACCGAGGTCGTGAGAGCGATCGACCTGAGAGGCGAGCCACACCTGCAACCGCCTCCCGGTGTGCCAGTCGTGACCCTTGCCGAGGTGTTCTCGGCGATCGCCACAGCGGCGGAGACGACCGCGCGCCAGGCGGCGGTGGCGCGTTCCGCCATCCGTGACTGCGCGCGGGCGTTCGCGACCCGCGCCAAACTCTATCCCTCAGGATGGCATGACCTGTGCGCCTGAGGTTACTCAGCCGCAGTAGCGCGCTGGCGCGGCTGCAGACCGCCCTGGTCAGTCGTGCCCTGACGAGCGCGCACCCCGCTCTCGCCGTCGAGTGCCTGACCCGCGTGTCAGCCGGCGATCGCGACCAGGCGACGCCGCTCTGGCAGATGGGCGATCGCGGCGCGTTCACCGCCGATCTGTCGGAGGCGCTGCTGCGCAACGAGGCCGAGGTCGTCGTGCACTCGTTCAAAGATATGCCGATCACGACGTTGGCTGGCACCGAGATCGTCGGCGCCTTGCCGCGCGCGGATCCCCGCGACGTACTGCTGGTGCGCCGCGCCGTTGTGGCCGAACGGCCCGTCCGCCTCACCGTGTTGTCGTCGTCTCCGCGACGGGCGTGGCTGCTTCAAGAGGCGGTACCGGCCCTGCTGCCGTGGCCCGTCGACGTCATCACGACCGAACCGGTTCGCGGCAATGTCGAGACACGGTTGCGCAAGCTGGTTGACGGCGATGCCCACGGCCTGGTGATGGCGAAGGCGGCCCTCGATCGGCTCTTGACCCATGGAACCCCCTTCGAGCACGAGGCGCAAGCCGTCCGGAGTTACCTCGACCAGTGCCACTGGATGGTGCTGCCGATGCGCGAGTTTCCGTGGGCACCGGCGCAGGGCGCGATCGGGTTGGAGATCGCTTCGGCTCGCACCGACCTGACCGGGTGGTTGACCCCAATCATCTGCCGTGCCACGACCCATGCGGCGCATGGCGAACGGCGAGTGTTGGCGGCCTACGGTGGTGGCTGCCACCAGGCACTGGGCGCCGCCATTCTCGGCCGGCCGTACGGCCGCGTCACGAGCATCCGGGCGAAGGCCCGCGAAGGCGAAGCCGTCGAGCAGTGGTCGCTCGACACCAGCCGGCCGGCATTCAATCACGTGGCACCGGAACAGCTGTGGCCCCGCCCGGGCGAGACGCTGCAATCGTCGCGACGCGACCTCCCGGCCGCCCGCCCGGACGACTCCTCCGGCTTGTGGGTCGCGCGCGCCGAGGCAATGCCGGCCGGATGGGCGCCGACACCCGCCACGCTGGTGTGGACCTCTGGTAGCCAGACCTGGCACAAGCTGGCGGCTGCCGGCGTGTGGGTGCACGGCTGCGCCGACAGCCTTGGCGACGAACACCCGCCGGCGATCGATGCCCTGGCCGGCCGAGCACCGGCCTGGGTCAGGCTGACCCATCAGGGCGGCGCCGCTCGGCCCGGCTCGCTGGCAACCTATGCGGTCGAGACCGAGTTGCCCGAGGACCTGCCGTCGCGCTCGCATTTCTACTGGATGAGTGGCAGCCTGTTTCTGAAAGCCATCACGCGCTGGCCGGTGCTGCGCCAGGCGTCGCACGCCTCCGGTCCCGGCCGCACTCATCGCACCATCGTCGAGGCACTTGGCGCGACCGGGCGCGTTGGCGTCTGGCTGGATCGCGCGTCGTGGGAAAGGGATTTGTTGTCGTGAGCGCTGTCACGTCCGCGCCGTGGTCGCGGCTCCGCTTGCGGCAGTCGGCGCACCTGCGCGATCTCTGCGCCGAGACGACGTTCACGGTGGCGCATCTAATCCAGCCCGTCTTCGTGGTCGAAGGGTTGGGCGCCGCCGAGCCAATTACCGGGCTCGACGGCAACTCGCGCCTGGGGCTCGACGACGCGCTGGCGACCATCGCCCGCGATCTCGATGCGGGCGTCCGGCACTTTCTTCTGTTCGCGGTGCCGTCGCCGTCAGGCGCGGCCAGTGCGTTTGGCGTGTTCACGGCGAGCGTGGTGGCGGCGATCAAAGCGCGCTTCGCCGAGCGGCTCTGCTTGTGGGTGGATGTCTGCCTCTGTTCGAGTACGCCCGATGGTCACTGCGCGATTGCCGACGGGCGCGGCCGCATCGACTTGCCCTCGACCCTGGCGGCGCTGGCGGACGTGGCCGTCCGCGCGGCCGAGGCCGGTGCCGACGGCGTCAGTCCCAGCGACATGATGGATGGCCGGACGGCATGGCTCCGGCAAGCGCTCGATGACCGGGGGCACGGCATGGTGCCGATCATGAGCTACAGCACCAAGTTCGCCAGCCAGTTCTACGGCCCGTTTCGCGAAGCCGCGGCCTCGGCACCGCGCCACGGTGACCGCAAGCACTACCAGATTGACGTGCGATCGCGCACCGACGCCATTGCCTCGAGCGTGCGGTGTGCCGTGGAAGGCGCGGACCTGCTGATGGTGAAGCCCGGTCTGACCGCGCTGGACCTGATTGGCCCGATCCGCGATGCCACCCAGAGGCTGGTCGGCGCGTATCAGGTGAGCGGCGAGTATGCGAGCTTGTGCGCGCTTGGCCGCGCCGGGCTGACCAACTTCGATGCGGCGCTGCTGGAGACGTGGCATGTCTTCCGCCGCGCCGGTGCGGCGTACATCATCACCTATGGCGCCCGTCGCGCCCTGGCGCTGGGGGTCTCGGCGTGATCGACCACGCTTCGCTCTACGCGCGGTCATTGCGGGTCGCTCCCGGCGGCGTGCACAGCCCGGTGCGCGCGTTTCACGGCGTCGGCGGCCTGCCGATCTTCATGCAGAGCGCGTCGGGTGCCCGGTTGACCGACGTGACCGGCCGCACCTTCATCGACTTCTGCCAGAGCTTCGGACCGCTGGTGCTCGGTCATCGCGATCCGGATGTCCACGCCGCCGCGGTGCAGGCGCTCAATGACGGCTGGACTTTCGGGTGTTGCGAGCCCTACTCCCTTGCCCTCGCCGAGTGGATCACGTCGAACGTGCCGTGGGCCGAACGGGTCCGGTTCGTGTCGTCCGGGACCGAAGCCGTCATGTCGGCGCTGCGTGTGGCGCGGGCCGTCACGGGCCGATCCCGGGTCCTCAAGTTCGACGGCTGTTATCACGGCCACGCCGACGGCATGCTGGTGAAAGCCGGCAGCGGCCTGGCGGGCCAGGCCATCGCGTCCAGTGCCGGCGTGTCGGGCGCCGTGGCCGACGAAACCTTGATCGTACCGCTCGACGATGCCGACGCCCTCGACCGCGCCTTCGATGCGCATGGCGCCGAGATCGCGGCTGCGATCGTCGAGCCGTTGCCCGCCAACTACGGTCTCTTGCCGCAACGGGCGGATTTCCTCCGTCACCTCGAGGCGCGTTGCCGCCAGGCCGGCGCGCTGCTGGTGTTCGACGAGGTGATCTCCGGCTTCCGCATCGGCAAGACCGGCATGGCGGGGCAGCTCGGCATTCGCCCGGACCTTGTGACGTTTGGCAAGGTGATCGGAGCCGGGTTTCCGGTCGGCGCCTACGCCGGCCGCCAGGCGCTGATGGATCGTGTCGCACCTGCCGGCAATGTCTACCAGGCCGGCACGCTCAGTGCCAACCCGGTGGGCATGCGCGCCGGCCTGGCCGCGCTCACCAAGATGGACGCGATTGGCGGCTGGCGCCTTCTCGACGAGCGCGCCGAGCGGTTCTGCGCCGCGCTAGGTGACGGCGTCGCCGGACTCAGGCAGCGCCTCACGATCGTCCGCCACGGCTCGATCTTCTGGATTCATCGGCACACGCGTGACACCCTGCGCCGGCCCGACCTCATTCCGGCCGGCAACCGCGAGTGGTTTGCCCGCTTCTTTCACGCGGCGATCGAGCGTGGCGTCTACCTGCCGCCCTCCTCGTACGAGGTCGGTTTTGTCTCGGTGGCCCATGACGACGCGACCCTGCTCGCCGCGGCCGCGGCCCTCGCCGCCGCGGCCCACGAGGTGGATGCGTCGTGACGTTCACCCGGACCACCTGGCAGTATGTCGCCGCCATCGGGTGGCTGGTCTTTACGGTCGCCTTGGCGTCGTGGTGGTTGATTTTCGGCTTAAGCCAGGCCCGCCAGCTGGGCGACCTGGAGGGTCCGGAAGCGGCCCAACTGGGCCGGGTCACCCGGATGCTGATCCTCGAGGGCGTCATGCTCGTGGCCATGCTGGTGGCCGGGGGCGTCGCCTTGCTGGTGGCCATCCGCCTCGAGCAGCGCCGCCGCCGAGACATGCGCGCGTTCTTCATGGCGTTCACCCATGACCTGAAAACCTCGCTGGCTTCGCTGCGCCTGCAGGCCGAGATCCTGCGCGAAGACTTGCCGCAAGCCGCTGGCAATCCCAACCTGCAGCGCATGTTGAAGGATGCCGTGCGGCTGGAACTGCAGCTCGAGAACGCGCTGTTCTTCACCCAGACCGACGGCGCCGTGTTCCTCGAGCCGATTCGGGTCGGCGCCCTCGTCGACCAGCTGCGTGACGACTGGCCCGAACTGCAGATCGAAGTCACCGGCGACCAACGCGTGCGCGCCGATCGCCGCGCGCTGGAAAGCATCCTGCGCAACTTGATGCAGAACGCCGTCGTGCATGGCCGCGCGCGGACCATGACCATCGCGCTGACGCGCGAGGCCTCAGGCGCGATCGAGATCGTGCTGGCCGATGATGGTGTCGGCGCGCAGGTGGATGTCTCGATGGCGCTGGACCGGCCGTTCGAGCGGCGGACGCCGACCAGCGGCTCAGGCGTCGGCTTGTTCGTATGCCGCGGGCTCCTGCACCAGATGCAGGGCCGCATTCAGCTGCTCGGCAGCGCACCGTTCACCGTCTCGATTCAGCTGCCGGAGGCCGTCTGATGCCGCGGGTGCTGCTGGTCGAGGACGATCGTTCGCTCGGCAGGACGCTCGCGGAGCGGCTGATCAAGGAGGGCCTCGACGTGACATGGGTCGATACCTTCGCGTCGGGCCGGGTCGCGGCCGGCGCCGGCGGCTGGGATCTCGCCATCGTTGACGTGATGTTGCCGGACGGATCAGGGTTCGACCTGGCGCCGGAGATCCGGCGGCGATCGCTTACGCCGATCATGTTCATGACCGCGCTCAATTCGGCCGAGAGCCGGTTGACCGGCTTCGAGCTGGGCGCCGATGAGTACCTGCCCAAGCCATTCCATCTCAAGGAGTTCATCCTGCGGGTCCGGCACGTCCTGTCGACGCAGCCGCCACGCCGGGTCTCGACGGCGGGCGCGGCCACGATCGACTGGGACGCCATGGCCATTGACCACCCCTCTCGCGAGCGGGTGTATCTGCAGGTCAAGGACTACCGCGTGCTGAGCATGTTGGTGGAAGCCGCGCCGCGCGCGGTCGGCCGGTCAGAGATTCTCGACCGGGTCTGGGGGGTTGAGGAGTTTCCCACCCAGCGAACCGTCGACAACGCCATCGTCAGGCTGCGCCAGGCGCTGCTCGACGACGACGGCACGTTAATCCGATCAGTGAGAGGCATTGGGTATCAATGGGCAGCGAAGTCGCCGTAGGCAACCGTTTTCAGCAGGCGCTGGCCGGCGGGGAGACCCGGGTGCCGCCCATCTGGATGATGCGCCAGGCCGGCCGTTATCACCGGCCCTACCAGGCGCTCCGGAGGCAGCATCGATTCGAGGACCTGTGCCGCGTTCCCGAGCTGGCGTGCGAGGTGGCCATGGGACCGGTGCGCGACTTCGACTTCGATGCGGCGATCCTCTTCAGCGACTTGTTGTTTCCGCTCGAAGCGCTGGGCATGGCCCTGTCGTACGACGACGGCCCGCCGAAACTCGATGGGCCGTTGACGAGCGATCGGATTGCGGCGTTTCGGCCACTGGCCGAGGCCGCTTCTCGCCTGCACTTCCAGGCCGAGGCCGTGGCGATCACCCGGGACGTGCTCCCCGCCAGCAAGGGCCTGATCGGTTTCGTGGGCGGCCCCTGGACGCTGTTTGTCTATGCCATGGAAGGGTCGCATGCCGGTGCCATGAAAGTGGCGAAGTCGTCGTGGCAGCTGTATCGCGAGTTCGCCCAGGTAATGACGCCCTTCCTGCGCGACGCCATCGGCCTGCAGTTGGCGGCCGGCGCCGACGTAGTGATGGTCCTCGACACCGCGGCCGGCGAATTGCCGCCGTCGTACTTCAGCCGGGAAGTCGCCCCCGATTTGGCGGCACTGGCCCGCGCGTATCCCGGCCGGACGGGATACTACGCCAAGGCGTCGCATCCGGCCCTCTTCGCCGAGCCGATCGCCGGGGCTCCGTGGGCAGGCTTCGGAGTTGACTCGCGCTGGGACCTCGCCACAGTGCTCGCGGCGCCCTCGAGGCGAGGCTTCGTGCAGGGCAATTTCGATCCGGCCTGGCTGTTCCTGCCGGAGCCCGACCTGGCGGCGGCGCTCGCTGACTTCCTGGCGCCGGTTGCCGCGCTCACCCCGGAACAACGTCGCGGCTGGATTTGTGGACTTGGCCACGGCGTGCTGCCGGCCACGCCAGAGTCGTCGGTTCGCACGTTCGTGCGGACTGTTCGGGAGGCCTTTGCATGACTGCCCGTACCACCTCGGCATTGCTGGAGAAGTACGACGTTCCGGTCCCGCGCTACACGAGCTATCCGGCCGTGCCGCACTGGCAGGACACCCCGGACGCCGCTGTTTGGTGCGACGCGATGAACGCCGCCCTGACCCCTGACAGCGCCTCGCTGGCCCTTTACGTCCACCTGCCGTTCTGCGAGGTGCTGTGCACGTTCTGCGGCTGCAACACGGTGATTACGCGGAATCACGAGCGCAGCGGTCCGTATGTGGCGACGGTGCTGCGGGAGCTGGACACGTACCTGGCGCGCGTGCCGGCTCTGCACCGCAGACCGGTCTCGCAGATTCACCTGGGCGGCGGCACGCCGACGTTCATGCCTCCCGACGTGCTGACGACACTGCTCGAAGGGCTGGCGGCCCGGCTGCCGATGCGGGCCGATGGCTTCGAAGGATCGGTCGAAGTCGATCCGCGGGTGACCACTCGTGAACACCTCGAGGCGATGCGTGCGTGCGGCATCAGCCGGATCTCGCTCGGGGTCCAGGATTTCGATTCCGAAGTGCTGCGCCTGGTCAACCGGCCGCAGCCGCTCGAAATGACGTCGGCGCTCTGCCGCCTTGCTCGAGAGACCGGCTACCACTCCGTCAACCTCGATCTCATCTACGGCCTGCCCGGGCAGTCGCCCGCGACCATGATGCGCCTGGCCGATTCGGTGCTGGCGTTGCGGCCCGACCGGCTCGCCGTCTACAGCTTCGCGCGCGTGCCGTGGATCAAACCCGCCCAGCGCAAGTTCAAGGACGAGGACTTGCCGGCCGGGGCGGCGAAGCGCCAGCTGTACGAGTGCCTGCGCGACCGCCTGCTGGCCGCCGGATACCAGGAGATCGGCATGGACCACTTCGCGTTGCCGCACGATGCACTGGCGGTTTCGGCGCGCGCCGGTACGCTGCATCGCAACTTCATGGGCTATACCGACCGGCGCACGACGGCGCTGCTGGGGCTGGGCGTCAGTGCCATTTCCGAGACGCCGACGTGCTACCACCAGAACGAGAAGGTGATCACGGTCTACGAGCGCCGGGTGGCCGAGGGCGAGATTCCAACCTTGCGTGGTCACCTGCTCTCGGGCGAGGACCGGCGCCGCGCCGAGCGCATCCGCGCGCTCATGACCACCGGCCGCGCACCGCTCGACCTGGGCGATGCGAACGACGCCCGCCGGTGGCTGGCCGAGTTGGTCGCCGACGGCCTGGTCGAGATCGACGACCACGAGCTGCGGATGACGCCCGACAGCAAGCCGTTCCTCCGAAACGTCGCGGCCTTCTTCGACACCTACCTGCGCAGTGCGCATCAGGACGGCCCCGCCTATTCGCGCGCGATATGAGACCGGCCCGTGTCATTGGCGCGGGCCTCTCGGGCCTGGCCGCCGCCTGGCATCTGGCCGACCGCGGATTCGAGGTGTCGGTCTGCGACGAGGCCGACGGGCCCGGCGGGCTCATTCAGACGCGACGTTCACACTACGGCCTGGTTGAAACCGCGGCCAACGCGTTCGTCTGGAACGAGACCGTCGCCCAGTGGTTCGATCGGCTCCAGTTGACGCCGGTGTTCGGACGTGAGGGCAGCAAGCGCCGGTACATCTTTCGCGATGGCCGTCCGCGACGGTGGCCGCTGTCGCTGACCCAGTCCGCGGGCATGGCAGGCCGCCTGGCCCTGACGGCCGCCACTCGTGGTTTCAGGGCGCGGCCGGGGGAAACCATCCAGGCCTGGGGTGATCGCGTGGTCGGCGTCAATGCCCGCGCCTGGCTGCTCGAGCCGGCGATGCAGGGCATTTACGCCGCCCCATCTTCGATGCTGTCGGCCGAAGCAATCTTCGCGGGACGCCGGCGCGGGCCGCGCCGCATGGCGGCACCCTCAGGTGGCATGGGCGAGTTCACAAGCGCTCTGCATCGCCGGCTGGCGGCGCGCGGTGTCCGGTTCGAGTTCAAACGGCGGGTCGATGCCGTCGATCCGGCCGTGCCAACCGCCATCTGCACTGGCGCCGTCGCCGCGGCCCGGCTGCTGGCGCCGCACGCTCCCGAGACGGCCAGGCGCGTGGCAGCCGTGCGCGTGTCGCCGCTCGCGACGGTCACGATGTTCTTCGCGCCGTCTCCCGGCGATCTGCGCGGCTTTGGCGTGCTGTTCCCAGCGCCGGCCAGCGTGCAGGCGCTCGGCGTGCTGTTCAACGCCGACATCTTCGCTGGCCGCAGCGACTTTCGATCCGAGACCTGGATCGTGGGCGATCGTGACAGCAACATGACGGGATGGACCGACGCCGCGTTGCTGGCGGCATTGGCTGACGATCGGCAGCACCTGACCGGCCGGCGCGACGACCCTCTGGAAACGCACATCACGCGCTGGCCCCGCGCCGTGCCGGTGTACGACTTCGCGATCCTCGCTGTGCAACGGGCGGTCGCCGACCTGCCGCCCGGCATCGCCCTGGCGGGCAACTACCTGGGCCAGATCGGCGTGGCCGCGCTGCTCGACCTGGGCAAGACGGCGGCCGACCGCCTGGCGGCGGCCCGCCCTGGTTCAGCGCTATGATTCGTCGCATGAGAGCGAGCGTGCTGTTGAAGTCTGCGTCATCTGTGTCATCTGTGGCCCTGATGTTGCTTTTGTCTGCGTCCTCTGTGTCGGCGCAGGCGCCGGTGCGCCAGACCCAGGAAGACGACTACACCCGGTACGAATTACTGGGGCCGGACACGGCGCAGTTTCGCATCCTCTATGAAGTGAGCGGCACGACCGCCGGTGCGCCGTTCTTCTTCAACGCCATCCGCCGCGGCAGCATCGCCACCGACGAGCGGGTCACCGACATGATGACGGGCCAGCCGCTCAAGTGGGAGGTGGTCAGCGGCAAGCAGGCGCGCGCCGAGGGCCATCCCACCGCTGACCTCGAGACCGAGTGGCTGAAGGTCCACCTCGCCCGGCCAATCCCCAAGGGCGGCGAGGCCCGCGTCCTGATCGACAAGACCTACAAGGATGCGAAAAGTTATTTCCGAGATGGCGAGACGATCGTCTTCGACCGCTCGCTCGGCATTCGCCGCAACGCGGTCGTGCTGCCGGCCGGCTACCGGTTGATCAGCTGCAACGTGCCGTCGCAGGTCATGGCCACCCCTGACGGCCGCGTGATGATCACGTTCATGAACTCGAGCGCCGCGGCGGCGCCGCTGGTGATTCGCGCCAGGCCGGGCCTCGCGCCGTTCACCGCGAAGCTGCCCACCGCGCGTGGCGCTGCCACCACGGTGACCATGGCGTCGCAGGCCGCCCGGCTCGCGGACCGCGCACACCAGGACCGCGAGATCGTCTATTTCCCGAACGACCCGTCAACGCACTCGTTCAACCTGTTCCACGACTACACCGAGTCGCGCCCAGGCGTTGGGCACTACTTCAACGTGGTGCGCGCCGGCAGCTCGGTCTCGAACCCTTCGGCCGTGCTGCTCGATACCGGCGAGGCGCTCAAGGTCGAAACGCTCAGTGGCGCCGACCTGAAGAAGCGCGGCCTCGATGCCGGTGAGCCGGTCCCAGACACGACGCAGGTCGTCGTGATTGCATTTCCGGAAGTGAAGGCCGGCCAGTCGGCCCGGCTGCGGATTACGGAGACCTACACCGACCCAAGCCGCTACTTGCTCGAGGGCGACGAACTGGTCTGGGATCGCGCATTCGGCCGGCCGCGGAATACCGTGGTGCTGCCGGCCGGGTGGACGGTCGTCGCCAATTCCGTTCCCGCGGCGATTTCGCAGGATGCCGACGGGCGGCAGCGTCTCTATTTCGAGAATGGACGCAACGACGAGATCCAGGTGCTGATCCGCGCCCGCCGCGTGAAAGAGTAGCGAGAGCCGGTCGAGGCTGCTACGCGAGCATCTCGAGCAGCAGCGCCTTCTGCGCGTGCAGGCGGTTCTCGGCCTGGTCGAAGACGACCGAGATCGGTGACTCGATCACTTCGTCGGTGACTTCCTCGCCGCGATGGGCGGGCAGGCAGTGCATGAACAGCGCGCCCGGCTTGGCCAGCGCCATCAGCGCTTCGTTGACCTGGTAGCGCTGGAACAGCTTCTTTCGGTCGGCATACTCGACTTCCTGGCCCATGGAGGTCCAGACGTCGGTATAGATGGCGTCGACGTCGCGTACCGCCGCCTTCACGTCGGTGTACTCGGTGAGGCCCGCGCCCTTCTGCGACACCGCGGCGGCCTGGTCGACCACTTCGTCCGGCAGCTCGTAGCCCTTGGGCGTGGCCACGTTCACGGCCATGCCCAGCATCATCGCGACGTGGACCAGCGACGTGCAGACGTTGTTGCCGTCGCCGACAAACGCGATGCGACGCCCCTCGAACGAGCTCCATTTTTCCGCGAGCGTCTGCACATCGGCCAGGGCCTGGCACGGGTGCTCTTCGTTGCTGAGCGCGTTGATGACGTGCAGCTTGGGCGTGATCTCGGCAATCTGAGACAGCCGCTCCTGCGCGAACGTGCGGATCACGACCGCATCGACCCAGCGTTCGAGGTTGCGCGCCACGTCCTGGATCGGCTCGCGGTCGGCATGCATCACGTCGGCCGGAATCTCGACGATGTCGCCGCCGAGTTCGCGGACGCCGATCGTGAACGTGACGCGGGTGCGCAGTGACGGCTTCTCGAACAGCAACCCGACGTGCTTGCCGTTGAGCGAGGCCGCGGTCGGCGCCTTCATGCCCTTGACACGTTGCCGCTTCAGCCTGGCAGCCAGCTCGAGCAACTTGCCGAGCCGATCGGGGTCGAGATCGAGAATCGAGAGAAAATTCTGCACGTTAAGTCCGGTACTCGGCGTTGATCTTCACGTACTCGGCTGACAGGTCGCAGGTCCACACTGTCGCCTGGTGCGATCCGCCCGTGCCGAGGTTGACGTCGATGGCGATGTCCGTGCCGGTGAGGTACTCGGCGGCCTGCGGCGCCAGTTCGTCGAACGGTCGTCCGTGCTCGAACAGGACCAGGGGACCAATCTGGACGCGGGCGCCGTCCAGCACGAAGGCGGCGCCTGAGCGGCCGGCCGCAGCGACCAGGCGGCCCCAGTTCGGATCGCCGCCGTGCACCGCGGTCTTCACCAGCGGCGAGTTGGCGATGGCGCGAGCCGCCATCCACGCGTCGGCGTCGGTTGCCGCGCCGGTCACCGTGATGGCGATCAGCTTGGTGGCGCCTTCGCCGCCTCGCACCACCCCGATGGCGAGCTCATGCGCCACCGTCCGGAAGGCCTCGAACAGGACCGGGTAGAGGTCTTCGGTAATCTCCACGCCGCTGGCGCCGTTGGCCAGCGCCAGCACGCAGTCGTTCGTCGAGGGCTCGCCGTCGACCGTGATCGCGTTGAACGTGAATCGGCACGCGTCGGTGAGCGCGCGGCCCAGCATGACCGGATCGACGGTCGCATCGGTCGTCAGGTAGCCGAGCATGGTCGCCATGCGGGGCTCGATCATGCCGGAGCCCTTGGCCATGCCGCCGACGCGGAACGTGCCGATGTCGGTGCGCACTTCGACCGCGTATTCCTTGGGAAACGGATCGGTCGTCATGATGGCGCGCGCGGCATCGGCGCCGCCGTCGTCGCTGAGCGCGGCCGCCGCCTGCGGGATCCCCACCCGCAGCTTGTCCATCTTCAGGTTGACGCCGATCACACCCGTCGAAGCGACCAGCACCTGCTGGACGTCGCAGCCGACCGCCGCGGCGGCCAGCGCGGCCATCTCGCGCGCATCGCGCATGCCTTGCGGCCCCGTGCAGGCATTGGCGCACCCGCTGTTGGTCACGATCACGCGGGCGCGGCCGCCGGTGGCCGCGAGATGCTCCTCGCAGACAATCAGCGGCGACGCCTTGGCCAGGTTCAGCGTGAAGACGCCGGCCGCCTGTGCGGCGGCATCGCTGACCACGAGCGAGAGGTCGGGCTTGCCGCTGGCCTTGATGCCGCAGTGCAGGCCGGTGGCGCGAAAGCCGGCGGGCGCGGTGATGCCGCCGGCAATGGCCTGGATGTTACCCACGGTGGCTGCTCCCGGTGGCGCGCGTGGCGGCGCCGGTCCTGGCCTGCGCCCGCGTGACGTCGAGCACGATGGCGTACTGGCCGCAGTTGCGGAACAACGGGCACGAGTGGCAATCGTGCGCGATCTTCTCGGGCACCCACGTGTGCGGCACGATCGAGAAGCCCAGGCGCACGAAGAAGCGCGGGTCGTGCGCGAACGCACACAGGCGGGCAAAGCCCTCGCGCCGGGCCCGCCGGCCGAGCTCGTCGACCATGCGGAAGCCAAGCCCCGTCTTCCGGGCCTCGCGGGCCACCACCAGCGAGCGCACTTCGGCGACCGACGCCGACAGCGGCGCCAGCTCGGCGCAGGCCACGATCTTGTCGCCCTGGGCGACGCCTTTGTCGCCCTGCACGGCGACGACGAAGCGGTGCGCGTGGTCGGCCAGCTCGCTCAGCGTCCGCGGCAGCAGGCGTCCTTCTTCGAGGTGTGCGGCGATCAAGGCATGCAGCGCTGGCGCATCGGCCGCGACCGCCGCGCGCAGCGTGATGGCGGGCATGGCCGGGCGAATCCGCCTGGCCACCGGCGCCCGTCGCGCCTTCCCCGGTCCGTTATCAACTACAACCCGCATCGTCACGCCTTCACCTCGACCGTCGATCCCTCGACCGCAACTGACGCCAACGCACCATCCAGAATCGTGATGGCTTCTTCGATCTCGCTCGTGGTCACCGTCAGCGGTGGCAGCATGCGCACCACGCGCTCGGCGGTGCGATTGACGAGCAGGCCCGCCTTCAAGGCAGCCTCGACCACCGGCTGCGCATCCACCGCCAGCTCGAGTCCGCGCATCAACCCGGCGCCGCGCACCGCGGTGACGACGGGATGCTTCTGCTGCAGGTCGAGCAACCGGCGTTCGAAATGCTGACCGGCTTCGCGGATGTGCGGGGCCAGGGCCTCCAGCTGGTCCAGCACGTAAATCGCCGCGCGCGTGGAGAGCAGGTTGCCGCCGTAGGTCGTGCCGTGGTCGCCGGCAAAGATCTGCGCGGCGACGTGCTCGGCGACCAGGGCTGCGCCAATCGGCACGCCCGAGCCGATCGCCTTTCCAACCGTGACCAGGTCCGGTGTCCAGCCGAGTGACTGGTAGTGAAACGGCCGGCCGGTGCGGCCCAGGCCGCACTGAATCTCGTCGGCAATCAGCAGCGTGCCGGTCTGCTTCGTCACCCGCGCGATGGCGGCGGCAAACTCGGGCGATAACGGCCGCACGCCGCCCTCGCCCTGGATGGGCTCGGCGATGATCGCCGCCGTCGATTCGGTGACGGCCGCTTCGAGCGCGGCCACGTCGCCGGGCGACACGAAGGTGACGCCGGGAATCAGCGGTCCAAACGGATCGCGATAGTGAGCGTTGGCGGTGACCGAGAGCGCGCCCATGGTGCGGCCCGAGAACCCATGCTCGAGCGCGACATAGCCGGTGCGGTTCTTCACGCCCTGCGAGTACCAGTAGCGCCGGGCGAACTTGAGGCACGCTTCGACGGCCTCGGTGCCGCTGTTGCAGAAGAACGCGCGCTGCAGCCCCGACAGCGCCGACAGCCGGGCCGCCAGTTGCCCCTGCAGCGGGTGGTAGTACAGGTTCGAGGTGTGCAGCAGGGTGTGCGCCTGGTCGGCAATCACGGCGGCAAGCCCTGGATGCGCATGCCCGAGCACGACCACGCCGATGCCCGAGATGAAGTCGAGGTAGGCGCGGCCACCGTCATCGAACAGACGGGTCCCCTCGCCGCGCACGAACACGACGGGCTGCCGCTTGTAGGTTTGAAGGACGTGCCGCGCTTCGAGCGCGGTCACGGTCTGGGTGTTCATCGTCACGGCTATTTCACGATCCTCGAAGTGGCGCTGGTCTTCTCCAGCGCGACGGCCCTGGCCAGGCGGCGGGCGTCACGCCCGTCAATAATCACGACGCTGCTGGCCCCGTCCAGGGCGGCCTCGCAGGCGGTCAGCTTGGCCACCATGCCGGCGTTCGCGGTGCCCGAGGTCACGAGCTTCGCGATGTGGGTCTTGTTCAGGCGCGGAATCGTCTGTCCGCGCTTGTCGAGGACACCGGCGGTCGCACCGGCAATCACCAGGCGCTTGGCCTTGACGCGCGCCGCCAGGCTGCCGGCGAGCGTGTCGGCGTTGACGTTGAACAGCTGCCCGTCCTTTGACGAACTGATGCACGCGATCACCGGCACGTAGCCGGCCTTGCACAACAGGTCCAGCAATGCCGGCGACGGCGCATTGGCGACCGGCGCGCCGACCATGCCGAGGTCGACCGTTTCGCCGTTGGTCGCCTTGTGTGGCGCGGCCTTCTTCACCGGCGCGACGCCGGCATCCGCGCCGGTCAAGCCGAGGGCCCGGCCGCCGGCGGCGTTGATCGCCGCGACAAAACGCGTGTTGATCGCGCCGGCCAGCACCGACACGACGATCTCCAGCGTCTCCGGATCGGTCACGCGCAGGCCGTCGACCTGGCGCTTGGGAATGCCGACCTGCGCGAGCGCGGCGTCGATCTCGCGGCCACCGCCGTGCACCACGATCAGCGGGCGGCGGGCGGCCGCCTGCTTGATCACCTTGCTGATGGCCTTGAGCCGAGCCGGATCTTCAAGCAGTTCGCCGCCGAGTTTCAGGACCACGGGCCGGCTCACAACAGGCCTGCCTTCTGGTCGAAGCCGAACATCACGTTGAAGTTCTGGATCGCCTGGCCGGCCGCGCCCTTCACCAGGTTGTCGATCACGCTGACCACGAACACCCGTCCGGTCGCCTCGTCCACCTTCCAGCCGATGTCGCAGAAGTTGGTGTGCGCGACGTGCTTGATTTCGGGCAGCGTCTCGCCCGTCAACCGCACGAACGGCGCATTCGCGTACTCGCCCTCGAACGCGGCCGCCACGGCGGCGGCCGTCGTGCCTGGGACGAGCCGGGTGTACAGGCTCGACAGGATGCCGCGATCGAGCGGCACGAGGTGCGGCACGAAGGTGACACCGCGGCCCAATGCCTGCTCCATTTCCGGCGTGTGGCGATGGCCGAACGGGTTGTAGGCGGCGACGCTCCCGTGGTTCTCCGAGAAGTGCGTCCGGTCTGACGGCGCCTTGCCGGCCCCCGAGATGCCCGACTTGGCGTCGATCACGATGTCGGCTCCCGGCAGCAACAACCCGGCCCGCTGCAGCGGCAACAGGCCGAGCAGCGAGGCCGTGGGGTAGCAGCCAGGGTTTGACAGCAACCGCGCGGTGCGAATGGCCTCGACCTCGAACTCGGTAAGGCCGTACGCCACGCCGCCCGGCAAAGACTTGGTGGCCGGATACCAGCGCGCGCGCGAGGCCTCGTCGCGCAGCCGGAAGGCACCCGACAAGTCGATCACGCGCAGGCCGGCGCCGAGCAGCACCGGCGCGAGCTCAGCCGAGGCCGCCTCGGGCAACGCTAGGAACACGGCATCGGCCTGGCCCGCGAGCGCAGCCGGGTCCAGCGGCACGACCGTGCCGTCCCAAATGCGCTTGAGGGACGGCAGGCTGCGCGGCGTGCTGGTGGCCTGCGAGCCGGTGGCGGCAGCGATGGTCGCGTGGGGATGGCGGGCGAGCAGCCGGATCAGTTCCTGCCCGGCGAAGCCCGTCGCGCCCGCGACGGCCACGCGGATGGGGAGCTTGTGGCCCCGCTGGTCGCCTTCCGTTTCGCTCGCCACCTGTGTATCCATCGCTCTCGACTGCCTTGTCACTCTAGGGGCGCTGTAATGTTATGCGCCCAGAGGAATACTTATACATAGAGTATTCATACCTGTCAACACGAAATCGCATGTATTCCATGACTGTTTGTGTATACTGATTCACTCAGACGCATAAATATGAAAGCCCAGCGCCTCTCCGCCATCCTGGACGCCGTCGAACACGAGGCCGTGCGCAGCCAGGAACAGCTCCGCCAGCGGCTGGCCGCCCGCGGATTCGTCGTGACGCAGGCCACGTTGTCGCGTGACATCAAGGAACTGGGATTGCTCAAGCGGTCCTCCGATGGGGCGTATCAGCCCGCCTCGGTCGAGGAGACCCCGGCGCCGACGGCGCTCGGCAGCCTGGGTAAAGCGCTGACCGAGTACCTGATCAACGTCGAGCCCGTGCAACAGCTGATCGTGCTCAGGACCGGCGCGGGGCAGGCCCAGATTCTTGGACTGGCCATCGATCGCGCGCGGATGCCGGAAGTGGTCGGCACGATCGCCGGTGACGACACCATCCTGATCATTGCCCGCGACGCCAAGAACGCGCTCGCGGTGGTCAAGAAGCTGAGGGACCTCGCGCGGTGACGACGCCTATTGTTCTGGCCTATTCCGGGGGCCTGCGATCGTCGGTAGCCATTCCGTGGCTGGCCGAGCGGCACGGGGCTGCGGTCGTGGCGGTGACGCTCGATGTGGGTCAGTCCACCGACCTGGCCGAGATCCGCGATCGCGCGCTGGGCGCCGGCGCGGCGCGGGCACACGTGCTCGATGCGCGCGACGAGTTCGCGCGCGACTTGCTCTGGCCGTCGCTGCGGGCCGGCGCCTTGCTCGATGGCCGCTATCCCATGGCCACGGCGTTGTCGCGCCCGCTGATCGCGGCCAAGCTGGTGGAGATCGCCCGCATCGAGGGCGCGTCACTGGTGGCCCATGGCTCGGCCGGTCGCGATCGCGCGCGGCTGCAACAGCCGATCCGCACGCTCGACCGTTCCCTTCAGGTCGTGGCGTGCGCCGACGGCATGACGGTCGCGCAGGTGGCCGAACATGCCGACCGCCTGGGCATGTCGGTGCCGGCGTCCGGCGCCGACCGCGTCGACGACAACCTGTGGGGCCGCACCATTGGCCGTCCCGCCGACGATGCGTCGCAGGAGGTTCCCGAGTCGGTGTTCAAGCGGTCCCGTGGCCTCGCACAGACGCCCGATCGCGCGGCGGTGGTCGAGCTGTCCTTCGAGCGCGGCGTCCCGTCCGGTATCAACGGCGTGGCCATGACCGCGGCCGAACTGATCGACAGCTTGTCGACGATCGCCGGCGAGCACGGCGTGGGCCGGCTCGACCGCGTCAAGCACCGCGCGGACGGGTCGCGATCCCGCGTCATCCACGAGGCCCCGGCGGCTGTCATCCTGCACTACGCCCACCGCGAGCTGGCGCAGCTGACCTCGCCCGCGAGTCTGACCAGCTTCCAGACCTCGGTCGCCGCCGCCTACGCCGGCGTGATTGGCCGCGGCGAGTGGTTCGACCACCTGCGCCCGGGCCTCGACGCCTTCGTCTCCTCAACCCAGCAGCCGGTGACGGGCGCCGTTCGTGTGAAACTATTCAAGGGCAGCTGCCACATTGTTGGCCGCACCTTGAACCCTTGAACCTCTGAACCTGTGAACCCCTGAACCTCTGAACCTCTGAACCTGTCTATGTCTCACCTCTGGTCCGGCCGTTTCGACTCCGCCCCTGATCCCGCCGCGTTTGATTTCGGCGTGTCGTTTCCCTTCGATCGCCGACTCTTCGAAGATGACGTGACCGGCAGCCTGGCGTGGGCCGAGGCGCTGGCGGCTGCGGGCGTACTCGACGCGGCCGATGCCAAGGCCATCGCCGCCGCGCTCACCGACATTCTCGAACAGGGGCGCAAGGACCCGTCGTGGGTGGCGGGCGATGACGAAGACGTGCACAGCTTCGTGGAGCGGCAGTTGGTCGCGCGGATCGGCGATGCCGGCCGGCGCCTGCACACGGGGCGTTCGCGCAACGAGCAGGTGTCACTCGACCTGCGCCTGTATTTGCGGCGCCGCATCCCGCTGCTGCAGCAGAAGCTGCGGGCGGCGATCACCGCGTTTGCGGACCAGGCCGAGCGCGCCGGCGACGCCTTGATGCCGTCGTACACGCACATGCGGCGCGCCATGCCGGTGCTGGTGTCGCATTTCCTGCTGAGTCATGCCGCGGCGCTGCGCCGCGATCACCACCGGCTCGAGCTGGCGCGCGACGAGGCCAACGCGCTGCCGCTCGGCTCCGGCGCCATCGCCGGCACCGGCTACGCCGTCGACACCGCGGCGCTCGCCGCGCGCCTGGGTTTTTCGCGCGTCGTCGCCAACAGCATGGACGCCTCGTCGGACCGCGACTTCGCCGTCAGCTTCCTGCACGCGGTCTCGCTCTCGATGGTGCACCTGTCGCGCATCGCCGAAGACTTCATCCTGATGACCGGCGAGGAGTTTGGCTTCTTCGAGCTGGCCGATTCATCGGCGACTGGCAGCAGCATGATGCCGCAGAAGAAGAACCCCGACCCGCTCGAGTTGGTACGCGGCAAGTCAGGCCGTGTCATCGGTCACCTGACGGGCTTTCTGATCACCATGAAGGGCCTCCCGACCGGGTACAACAAGGATCTGCAGGAAGACAAGGAGCCGCTGTTCGATTCGGAAGACACCCTGGCGGTGTCGCTCGATGCGACCGCCGCGGTGATCGGCAAGCTGGGCCTGCATCCCGAGCGCACGGGGCGCGCCGCGTCGGGCCTGTTGCTGGCCACCGATGTGGCCGACTACCTGGTGTCTCGTGGCATGCCGTTCCGACAGTCGCACGAAGTCGTCGGCGCGATGGTCCGCCAACTGCTGGCGGAGGGCCGCGATTTCGAGGCCTTGTCACTGGCCGAATGGCGCCAGTCCAGTGAGCTGTTTGGCGACGATGTACAGTCGCGAGTCACGGCGGCGGCTTCGGTTCGGGCGCGCAAAACGCCCCAGTCAACTCATCCGGACGCCGTGGCGGCGGCGCTGGGCGATCTGCGCGCGTGGCTTGCCCGGGGCACCGGCCTCTGATATATTCCGGGTGCCCTGCGCCCTGCGGTTCATCTACCGACCAGGCGCTTCCCGCACTCAACACGACCCTCGGCCGCTCTCGTGTTCGCGGCCCGTGGACCAACGGATCGAAGCAGTAGACGTTCAAAGTTACCGACGCGGCTTGGCGGGAGGCCACTCGGGTTTTCGGGGGAGTTGCATGCAAGACCGCCGGTATCGGCCCGGCGACGTGCTGGACGACTATTGTCCGCGCGAGCGCCGCATTACTGACCACGCGATCGTGGCCATGGTGGACCTGGACATCCAGCGAACGCGTTGCGGCAGTTGCGACGCCGAGCACGAATACAAGGAGGCCAAGGTCCCGGCACCGCGCCGAAAGACACAGCCACCGGCGCTCTTTGCGCAAGTGGCGGAAGGCATGCAGGGGCCGACCCCGCGTCCCCAAGCGACCCCGCCTCCGAGTCCCGTCGAGGCGCCGGTCGCGGCCACCTCCGCGGCGCCCGTTACGGCGACCGCCCAGCCGGTTCACGTAGCCCCTCCGCCAGCCGCGCAGAACGGCGATGAGTCGGCGCCGGCAGACCTGACGGATCAGGATCGCGAAGGCGGCTTCAGGCGCTCACTGATCCGCGCCACCTTTCCCAAACTCGAAGGCGCCACCCCGGCCCCGCGCGTCCTTCCCGAATTCACCATCCAATCGCTCAACAACCGAGGCCGCAACAATGGCGGCGCCCAGCGTCATGCCGGTGGCGGTGGCAGCGGAAAGTTCCGCGGCCGGCGACGGCCGGCCGGTGGCGGCAGCCAGGACAACCTGGGGCCGATGCGGTTTCGCGAACACGGCAGCGGCCCCGGGCAGCAAGGACAGAACCAGGGCCAGGGGCAAGGTCAGGGCCAAGGACAAGGCCAGGGCGGCGGCCGCCGCCGGCGTGGCGGGAAAAAGAATCGCTGATGGCAGACTTCACGGGCAAGGTCGGACTCATCGTCGGCGTCGCGAACCACCGGTCGCTCGCCTGGGCGATCGCGCAGGCCACCGCCAACGCGGGCGCGAAGCTCATCCTCACGTACCAGGGCCGATTCGAAGAACACGTTGGCGAGCTGGCCGCGACGCTCGATCCGAAGCCGTTGGTGCTGCCGTGCGACGTGCAGAGCGACGATGACATTGCGGCCGTGTTCACGAAGATCGAACAGGAGCACGGCGGCCTGGACTTTCTCGTGCACGGCGCGGCGTTCGCGTCACGCGACGAGATTACCGGCGGCTTCCTGAAGACGTCACGCGACGGATTCCGGCAGGCGCTCGACATCAGCGCTTATTCGCTGATCGCGTTGACGCGCGGCGCCCAGCCACTGATGGCGGCGCGTGGCGGGGGGAGCGTGCTGACGCTGACCTTCCTCGGCAGCGACCGCGTCTTTCCCAACTACAACGTGATGGGGGTCGCCAAGGCGGCACTCGAGTCGTCCGTGCGCTACCTGGCGGCGGATCTCGGTCCCCAGAACATTCGCGTGAATGCCATCTCCGCCGGTCCGGTCAAGACGCTGGCGGCGGCCGGCATCGGCGGCTTCTCGTCGATTCTCGGCGTGGTCCGGGAGAAGGCGCCCCTGCGCCGCGCCATCGAAACGTCGGAAGTGGGCGACACCGCCGCGTTCCTGCTGAGCCACGCCGGCCGTGGCATCACCGGCGAGGTGATCATGGTCGACGCCGGGTATCACATCATCGGCATGTAGACCGGGGCTTGGGACCTGGGGCTCGAGGCTTGGGTGTGCTGACTGTTGCCGTTCGTCATGTCGCGAACGCCACGCCGCGGACGCGCATTATCGGGCTCGACCTGGGCGACCACCCGTTTCCGTTTTCAGCCGGGCAGGCCGTCATGGTCGGACTTCATGGCTCACCACTGCGCAAGCCGTACTCCATCGCCTCCGCACCTTGGGAATTCACCAAGACCGGTGCGCTTCACCTGCTCGCGCAAGTCGATGAATCGGGCGCTCTCGACCCTCATCTGGAGCTGGCCGCGGCCGGCACCCTGATCGATCTTGAGGGACCATTCGGTGTGTTTGGTTTGCCGCCGGCGCTCGCCGCGCGGCCCTTGTTGGTGGTCGCGGGCGGGACCGGCATCGCACCGCTTCGCTCGATCCTGATGGAGCGCTTGATGCAGCCGCAGGTTCCGGCGATCGCAGTGGTCTATAGTGCGCGATCGCCTGAGGAGTTCGCGTACCGTGCTGAACTCGACGCCCTGGCCCATGCCGGACGCATCAACCTGGTTTTGACCGTGTCTCGATTGGGCGAAGGATGGGAGGGACGAATCGGGCGAATCGACGAAAGCCTGCTGCGGGCCGCGATCCCGTCGCCCGACGCGTGCTGCTTGATCTGCGGACCGCCGAAACTCGTGAGTGACACCACCGAATTGCTGCTGCGGATTGGTGTGAGTGGCGATCGGCTTCTGACCGAGAAATACTGACCCCAAGCCCCAAGCCCCAAGCCCCAAGCCCCAAGCCCTAAAGCACGCCGAAGCCTGCCCGCTGGATGTCGATCTCGCTGATGGTTTCGGCGGATGGCGGTCGCGGCGCGCCGGCGACGGGCGCCCCGTCGGTGCCGGTCGCGGCCGGCTGCACCTGGACGCGCTGCTTGCGGCGCGACTTGTCGCGATACATGCGGCTGTCGGCGGTGGCCAGCAGCGCTTCGTAGCTGTCGCCGTCCTGCGGATAGATGGCGGCCCCGACGCTGATGGCGAGCGGCAGCCGGCGTCCCGGCCGCGCCTCGAAGAGCACCTCGTCCACGGCTCGCTGCAGTTCCAGCCGCTTGCGATCGGCTTCGTCGGCGCCGCAGCCCGAGAGCACCACGATGAACTCGTCTCCGGCGTAGCGCACGCAGATGTCGTAGGGGCGGATCGCCGAACGCAGCACCGTGGCCACCTCGCGCAAGGCGCGGTCGCCGACGTGGTGGCCGTGACTGTCGTTGATGTCCTTGAAGCTGTCGAGATCCATGACCAGCAGCGCCACTTCAGACTTGAGGCGCTCGGCGCGGGCCAGTTCACGGGTGAGGTGCATGAACATGAAGCGGGTGTTCGGCAGGCCGGTCAGCGGGTCGGTGAGCGAGTCTTCCTGGGTTTGTTCGAACACGATCGAGTTGTGGATCACGGCCGAGGCCTGCTCGCTGACGCGGTCGAGCAGGCGGCGGTGATCGTCGGTGTAGAAATCGGCCTGGGTCGAGTAGACCGCCAGCGTGCCAATGAAGCGATCGCTGAAGACGAGCGGCGCGACCAGCGCGGATTGCAGCGTCGTGGTGATGGCGGTCAGGCCCGCGGCCTCGAACTCGGCGCTGGGCCGCGCGTTGACGAGCGGCCGCCGGTTGCGGGCGACCCAGCCGGCCAGCCCCTGCCCGGCGCGGACCGACATGGTGCCGATCGCGTCGGCCTCGACGCCGGTGGCAAACCGGCACCGCATCGTGTCCACTTCCTCGTCGAACAGGAACAGCGCGCACGACGAGAACGGCACGAGGTTCGACAGCTTCGACGAGATCAACGCCATCGTGTCAGAGACCCCCAGGCTGGTGCCCATCGTCTGGGCGATTTCGTAGAGCGCGTAAATCTCGCGATGCGCCAGCGCGATGTCCTCGAAGACGGTGCTGGTCTTGGCCGATTCCGGCTGGAAGCCGACGGCCGGGCGGCCGCGCTCGCGGGCCGGCTCGAGCGCGCGGCGGCGCGGCGTGGCCATGTCAAGCGTGCCCGCCCGTGCGGCCATCTCGGCTTCCATCGTGACGAAGGTTGCGACCACGGCCGGGTCGAGGGCGCGGCCGGCTTCCTGTTGCAACAGCGCCAGCGCCGCGTCGTGCGTCATCGCCTTGTGATACGGGCGATCGGAGGTCAGCGCGTCGAAGTAGTCGACCACCGAAAGGATGCGGGCGCCCAGCGGAATCTCTTCGCCCCGCAGCCCCTGCGGATAGCCCTTGCCGTCCCAGCGTTCGTGGTGGCTCAGAATCAGCGGCGCCACCGGATAGGGGAACGGCACGGCGCTGATGATCTCGGCGCCGACCTGCGGGTGGACGCGAATCTTCTGGAACTCCTCCTGCGTCAGGGGGCCAGGCTTGGACAGGATGTGTTCGGGCACGGCGAGTTTGCCGATGTCGTGCAGCAGGGCGGCGATTCTCACGCCCTGGACGTCGCTGTCCGACATGCCCAGGCCGTGCGCGACGCCGGTGGCATAGACCTGGACCCGTCGCAGATGCGATTGTCCGGTCTGATCTTTCGCGTCGATGGCGAGCGCGAGCGCCTCAATGGTGGCGAGGTGGAGGTTGGCCATCTCTTCGACGCGACGGCGTTGGTCGTCGCTGCGGGCCAGGTACGTCTTGTAAGTGCGATACGTGAGATAGACGCCGACACCAGCGAGCGCGGCAACCGCGGCGAGTACGGAGAAGAGGGTGGTGCGGTCTGGGCCTGTCCACGGGCCGAGCGACACGACCAGCAAGGCGCCGATTGCGACGGTGGCGCCGATGTAGAGCCGGGCAGGACGTAGTAGGGCGCGCATGTGCGCAGATTCTGCTTATGAAACCCGGACCGCCTTCACGACCCCCGGAGCATACACGACCAAAGAGTCATAAAGAAGACCTAGTTCTTGCTCCGGCGGCGTCCCGCGCCCGCCGAGGGTTCGAGGCCGTACTCGTCGATCTTCCGATACAGCGTGCCGCGGCTGATGTCGAGGACCTTTGCGGCCTCGAGCTTGTTCCACTCGGTTGCCTCGAGCACCCGGATGATGTGCGCGCGTTCGGAATCGCGCAGCGACGGCAGGCGGTTCGAGGTCTCGTCAGTCCTCGGCATGGCATGGCCATGCAGGAACTCGATGTCGGCGGCGCGAATCGAGCGGCCGGGCGCCGACAACGCCGCCCGCGACACTGTGCTCTCGAGTTCGCGAATGTTGCCGGGCCAATGGTACGACACCAGCAGGTCCTGGGCCTCGCTTGAAAACTGCTTGGCATCGAGCGGCAGGCCGTTGGCCGCGCAGTAGCGGGCCAGGAAGCGACTGGCCAGCACGGGAATGTCCACGGCGCGCTCGCGCAGCGACGGCAGGCGAATCGCGAAGGCGTTGATGCGGTAATACAAGTCCTCGCGGAACCGGCTCTCGCGCACGAACATGTCGAGCGGGCGGTTGGTCGCCGAGATCAGGCGGAAGTCGACGTGGATGGACTTGTTGCCGCCAAGCCGCTCGAGGCGGCGCTCTTCGAGCACCCGCAGCAACTTGGCCTGCGCCATCAGCGACATGTCACCGACTTCGTCAAGGAACAGGGTGCCGCCGTTCGCCAGTTCGAGCCGGCCCTGCTTGCGGTCGTGCGCGCCCGTAAAGGCGCCTTTCTCGTAGCCGAAGATTTCCGACTCGAACAGGCTGTCGGGCAGCGCCGCGCAGTTGACCGCCTGGAAGTTCTCGGGCCCGCGCCGCGACAGCTCGTGGATCATCCGGGCGACCACTTCCTTGCCCGATCCGGTGGGGCCCAGGATCAGCACCGAGATGTCGGACTTGGCGGCCGTGCGGATCCACTCGAAGATGGCCAGCATCTTCTCGTCGCGGCCGATCATCTCGCGGAAGCGCTGCACCGACGGCGATGCCTCCTCGACGCCGAGGTCGGCACGGCCCTCCAGGAAGATCTCGAGCAGCCTGGCGACCGGCTCGGCGTCGGGCCGGACCGCCTGGTAGCCCGGCGGATTCAACGGATTGCGATGCACGACGCCGAACTCGACCAGTTCGTTGATGCAGTTTTCGACGTCGAGCCGCATGCGGCCGAACGTCTGCATGATGTGCTCGGCGTCAAACGCTTCGTCGGGCCGCGCCGACAGGTAGCGCAGGATGCCGGCGCGTAACGGCGACTGGACCAGCGTCTTGAAGCGGGTTTCGATATCGGGGACTTCGGCACGGTGGCGGCCGCTGCCGGCGCTGTGGCGGCGGGCGGCGAACGTCAGGTCATCCACGCGGAACCTCGGGGGCGGCCGCGGACCCGGTTGATCGGTAGTACTGCGTCTGGTGCTGCTCGATGAGCTGCTTCATGCGGACCGCGTCGGCCTTGCGATGTCCGTGGCAGGACACCGGCGTCGTGCCGCCGGTGGTTTCAATGAGCACATTGGAGAAGAACAGGTTGGTGTCGATGCTCACCGACGCGACATGCGCCACGTGGATCGAATGTTCCTTCCGCCCGACCAGTTCAGGGGTGTAGTGGACTACGGCCGTCGGCGTGATCAGCACCTGCGTCGGAAACCACCGGTTGCCCGCCGACAGCCGGCTGGCCCGAAACACCTCTCCGTCGGCGAACGGCCGGCCTTTCCACCAAAGGAAGAGGACGACGGCCACCAGAACGGCAGCGGTCACGCCTGCTAGCCGGAGCCAAAACTCCTGATCCACGGATGAGATGCTACCCTAAAGGCCGCTGTGATGCCCGACCTCCCCGGCCCGACGTCCGACCAGTCTGTCAAGGACAAGAAGAAGGACAAAATCCGCAGTGTCTGGATCTCGTTCGTCGGCCGGATCGTGGCACAGGTCATTGGGGCGCTCGCCAGCGTCGTTCTCGGTATCCTGATCCTGCAGCGCTACCAGTCGTCCGGCGCTCCCCCGGGCGGTGACCCGCCTGCCGCCGAGACGTCGACCGCGGTGCGCACGCACGGTCAATCGGCCATTGCGGTCCTGCCATTCGACAATTTCTCCCGGTTGCCGGAGGACGCCTACGTTGCCCACGGCATGACCGAGGTTCTGATCTCCGACTTGGCGCAGGTCAAGGGCTGGCGCGTGATCTCGCGGACATCGAGCGCCACGTACCGTGACACCAGCAAATCGATTCCCCAGATTGGCCAAGAGTTGAACGTCGACTGGATCGTCGAAGGGTCGGTCACGAAGGCCGGGGACGCGGTCCGCGTGGTCGTCCAGTTGATCGACGCCCGTTCGGACGAGCACGTCTGGTCGCGATCCTACGATCGTACCACCCGGGACTTGCTCGGCCTTCAGGGAGATCTGGCGCGTGAGATCGCCAAAGCCGTCAAGGTCGCAATCGTCCCCGCCCACGAGGTCAGGCTCGCCCGCCGGTCGGCGTTCGACCCGCAGGTCTACGACCTTTACCTGCGCGGCCGCTATCAGTGGAACCAGCGGACGCCTGACGGCATCTCGGCCGCCGTGCGGTTGTTCTCCGAGGCGATTGGCCTCGAGCCGCAGTTCGCCCTGGCGCATGTCGGCTTGGCCGACGCCTACAGCCTGGGCGGCGCACCGAGTTCGGGACCGGCCGACGTCCGCGGGCGCCTGGCACTGGCTCGCAGGTCGGCCGAGCGCGCTCTGGAGCTGGCCGGTCACCTGGCCGAGGCGCACGCCGCTTTGGCAGCCGTCCAGTTCTTTGGCGAGCGCGACCTGACGGCGGCCGAGCAGTCGTTCCGGCGCGCCATTGACCTCAATCCCACCTACGCCATTGCCCATGAATGGTACGCGGTGATGCTCGCGGAACAGGGCCGTGCCGTCGAGGCGCTGACGCACATCGAGACGGCGGTCGCGCTGGACCCGGACGAAGCCACAATGCACCAGGCGCGCGGCCTGGTGCACTACTACGCCCGCCGCTATGGCGAGTCGGTGGCCGCGCTGGACCGGTCACTGCAGTTGCGCCCGCAGCTGCCGCTGGCACGCGTGCTGCTGGTCAAGGCTCACACCCTCGCCGGCGATCGTGGTGGCGCGCTTGACGCGTGCGATGCGGCGCGCGGTCCGGTGCCGATGCCACTTGATTTGATGGTGGCGTGCGGCATTGCCTGGTACCGGTTCGGCGATGCGCGCGCCGGCGACGTGGAGCGCCAGATAGGCGCGACGATCGCGGGCCGCGACGGCGCGCTGGCGCAGTGGTACGGCGCGACCGGCGATCTGACCCAGGCGTTCGCCCTGCTCAACAGGTTGCACGCGGCCGGCAATCGTCCGCCGCTGTTTGCTTTCGATCCGCTCTTCGAGCCCCTCCGCGCCGACCCCCGCTACGCGGCAATCGCCGCCAATTCCAGCCGCTGATCGCGCGGCATTTGGCATAGTCTTAGTGCAATGCCATATCGCTCACCTGGTGCTCCCAAGGGGCCCAAGTCGTTTCTCAAGGGCAAGCCGATCCGCTACTACCGCCCCAAGGGCAGTGCCGCCGTCCGCACGCTGATCGACGAAGGCTTCCAGGCGTTCAACGCCGCGCGGCTCGGCGAAGCGTGCCGGATCTACGGCGACAAGATGCTCGCCAAGCAGAACAACACCACCATCGCGTTGACGCTGGCCGGCGCCATGACCCCGGCCGGGCTCGGGGGCTGCGTCATCGAGCTGATGGAGCGCGGGCTGATCGATTTCATCATCAGCACCGGCGCCAACCTCTACCACGACCTGCACTACGCGCTCAATTTCACGCTGCGGCGCGGGTCGCCTTTTGTCGACGACCGCGTGTTGTACGACGAGGGTGTCATTCGCATCTACGACGTGCTGTTCCCGGCCCAGGTGCTGCTCGATACCGACACCTTCATCCGCGACTTCCTCGTGTCGAGCGGGCTGGAAGGCCCGATGTCGTCGGCGGCCCTGCACGAAGCCCTCGGCAAGCACCTGCTGAAGGTCAGGCCGGGCTGCGCCAAGTATTCACTGGTGGCCTCGGCCGCCAAGTGCGGCGTGCCGATCTACACCTCGTCGCCGGGCGACAGCTCGATCGGCATGAACGTGGCGTACCACGAACTGATCAACCGCAGCACCCTGCAGGTCGACCCCAACAAGGACGTCAACGAGGTCTGCGCGATCATTCGCGCCGCCGAGAAGAACGGCTGCGTGATCCTGGGCGGCGGCTCTCCCAAGAACTTCTACCTGCAGGGCCAGCCCACGCTGTGGGAGGTCTACGGCATCCTCAAGGGCGGCAACGACTACTTCATCCAGATCACCACCGACTCGGTGGTCTGGGGTGGCCTGTCGGGCGCCACGCCGGCCGAGGCGGTGAGCTGGGGCAAGGTCAATCCGAGCGTCCTGCCCGACACCGCGGTGGTCTACGCCGACTCGACGATCGCGTTCCCGCTGTTCTGCGAGTACGCCGTCGGCCACAAGAACGGCCGCCGCAAGCGCAAGAACCTGCTGGCCCAGCGCGACTCGCTGGTCAACGACCTGGAGCGCGAGGCCCGCAAGCAGATCAAGAAGCGCGGGCCCGCCAAGCCCTGACACCGGACCATGGGAACCCTGTGGTCCGGGCTGGGGCCGGTGGCAGAGGCGGCGGCCGCACGCCCGCGGGTCTACGCCGATGCGAACGTGCCGTCGGGACTGGTCCGATTCATGCGCGAGCGCTTGCAGTGGGACGTGCTGTCCGTCATGGACCACCCCGACCTGCGCCGCGCCCGCGACACCGAGCACTACCGGTTGGCCCGGCAACTGCGGCGCACGCTGGTGACTCTCGATCGCGATTACCTGGATGATCGCCTGTTTCCGCCCGGTCAGGGCGCCGGCGTGCTGGTGATGGCGGGGCCAGACGAACGCGCGCTGGCCGAGCTGCTCGCGCGCATCGACGCGCAACTCTTCACCGGCGCGCCGTTGCCGCTTGACGGACGCAAGCTGCATGCGCACCCTGATTGGCAAGCTGACCATGCCTGAACTGATGCTGGGTGTCGACCTCTCGGAGTCGGCCGCGCGCGTGGTGGTCGTCGGCGACGGTGGCACCGTGCTGGCGAGCAAGCAAGTGCCGCAGTCCGGCAAGCTCGTCACGGCCGTGCGCGACACCGCGCGGCGGGCCGTCAACGGCGGCGGCAAGATCGCGGCCATGGCCGTGGCCGTGCCACACGCCGGCGATCCGGTGCCCGCCAACATATCCGCCGCACTGGCCGACGCCGTGCCGGGCGCCCGCGTCGCCACGCCGATTGCCGCGGGATCGGCGGCCGCCATCGCCGAGCAGTGGTGCGGTGCGGCGCGTGGACTGCAACAAGTCATCACCTGTTCGCTCGGCGAGCATGTGACGGCCGGGGTCCTGATCAACGGCGAGCCGTGGCTGGGCGCACACGGCCTGGCCGGCTCGGTCGGGTGGCTGGCGCTCAACCCGGTCGAACGCGAAGACTATCGCCGCTACGGCGGCCTCGAGGCTGAAGTCGCGGCTGCCGGCATCGTCCGCCGGTTGGTCTGGCGCATCAAGTCGGGCGATCGATCCGCGGTCGCCGATCGACATGACGGCGACCTGGCGCGCATCACCGCCGCTCACGTGTTCCAGGGCGCGCGCGACGGCGACGGCGTCTGCATTTCGGTGGTGCGCGACACCGCGAAGTACGTCGGCATGGCAGTGGCCAACCTGGCGACGATGCTGGATCCGGAAGCCGTCGTGCTCGGGGGCACCATCGCATCGTCCGGCGACATGATGCTGGAGGCGATTCGCACCGAGTGCAGCCGGCGCCTGCGGCCCGTGCAGGCCGAGCGTGTGCAGATCGTGTTGTCGACCCTTGGCGCCGACGCCGTGGCCATTGGCGCCGCCCGCTCGGCGGCGCGACCGTCCGCATGATCGTCCTGGCCGGCGCCGACCTGGTCCTCGCCGATCGCGTCGTCGAACGCGGCACGCTGGTCATCGTTGACGGCCGCATCGAGGCGATCGAGACCCGCGCGATTGATGGGCCAGCCGGGGCCACCCGCATCGACTGTTCAGGCCACCTCATCACCCCCGGTTTCATCGACGTCCACGTGCACGGTGTCGAGGGCGTCGACGTGCTTGACGGGGGCGGCGCGGTCGCCGATGTCGCCGGCCGTCTGCCGAAGTTCGGCGTCACCGGCTTTTGCCCGACCTCGGTGGCGTGCGATCCGGCGGCGTTGTCGATTCTGCTGGCCGCGGTGACCGCCGCCCGCGCCGCGCCGGCGCCGCGATCGGCGCGCGTCCTGCCGGCGCATCTCGAGAGCAACTTCATCAATCCCGAGTGGAATGGCGCGCAGCCACAGCGGTGCCTGCGCCTCCCACCAATCACGAGTAGAGGCGGGACTTCAGTCCCGCCTGTGAAGGAGCCGGTCGGCCGCCGCGAGTCTGCCGGCGAGGACTTCAGCGCCGCCGAGATCCTGTCCGTGATCGCGCGCCACGGCGCCGCCACCGGCATCATCACGCTGGCCCCCGAACTGCCTGGCGCGATCGACCTGGTTCGGACCTTCGTGGCGGCAGGGCATCGTGTGTCGATCGGCCACTCGGGTGCGTCCTACGACGAAGCGAGGGCTGCGATCGCCGCCGGCGCGGCTCATGCCACGCACCTGTTCAATCGCATGTCGTCGATGACGTCCCGCTCGCCAGGGGTGGTTGGAGCCGTGCTGGAGTCTGACGCGGTCGCCGCCGAGATCATCTGCGACGGGTTCCACGTGCATCCGGCGCTGGTCGCGCTGGCGATTCGCGCCAAGACCGCACGGCGCATGATGGCCATCACCGACGGCACGGCGGGATCGGGCTTGCCGGCCGGCGCGAGGGCCCGGTTGGGCGGGCAGGAGATCATCGTGACCGAACGCACCGCCGAACTCGCCGATGGCATCATTGCCGGCAGCGTCCTGACGATGGATGCGGCCTTCAGGATGCTGGTCGGGCGCATCGGCCTGGGGCTGCCCGAGGCCGTCTGCCTGTGCTCGACGACGCCGGCCGCGGCGTTGGGGCTGGCCGAGGTGGGTGCGATCGCCACCGGGATGCTCGCCGATCTGGTGGTGCTCGGGTCCGGGTTCGCCGTCACCCAGACTTACCTTGCCGGGGTGCCCGCCTTGGAACACCGGCCGTGACCTGTCCGTCTATCTGCCTGAGGTGCTCATGAGGCTCACAATCCATCGCCCATTGCCCGTTGCGGGCGCGTTGCTCGTCGCGTCCACGTTCCTGGCCGGGTGCGAGGTCAACCTCAACACCGAGGGCCTGTCGGCCCGCGAGACCAAGTCGTTCAAGGTCGCCGGCGTGCCCGAGGTCGACGTCGACACCTTCGACGGCGCCATCGAGATTCACTCGTGGGACAGGGCCGAGGTCGAGGTGGAAGTCGAGAAGCGCGCGATGGAGCAGTCGCTGATCGATCAGATCAAGGTCGAGGCGACCCAGCAGGGCGACAAGATCGTGCTGAAGGTCACCGGCCCGTCGCGGACGGAGTTCCGCGGCGTGACGCTCGGCGTCAACATCTCGCCAACCGCCCGCCTGCGCATCGTGGTGCCGCGCGCCTCGAATATCGTGGCCCGCAGCGGCGACGGCTCGATTCGCGCCGAGGCGCTCGACGGCAAGATCGTGCTCAACACCGCCGACGGCAGTGTCACGGCCACGCGCCTGTCCGGTGACATCCAGGTCCGTTCCGGCGACGGCTCCATCCGCCTCGACAAGGTCACCGGCAAGCTCGACCTCGAGACCGACGATGGCAGCATCGGCTTCGAGGGCCAGCCGTCGGTGTTGCTGCTGAAGACCGGCGATGGCTCGGTGCGCGCGCAGATCGACGCCGACACGGTCATGACCGACAACTGGGACCTGACCACCGGTGATGGCAGCATCACGTTGACGCTGCCCGCCGCCTTCAACACCGAGCTCGACGCCGAAACCAGCGATGGCTCGGTGCGCGCCTCGCATCCACTGCTCGAGAGTGACAGCGAGGAGCGTCGGAGTGGCGAGGGCAGCGACGAGCGCCGCGAACGCCGCCGGGTCATGCGCACGAAAATGGGCGAGGGCGGCAAGACCCTGCGCGTGCGGACCGGCGACGGCACGATCCGCATCGAACGTTGAGCTGGCTTGACACTGCGCCCTCCGTCATGTGAGCATCGCTACATCGTGATCGTCATGTTCAACCGCGCGTGTTGTTGTTGTTGTGGAGCGTTTGCTTCCGCGCCGCGGTCTGTACACATGGACGTGATCTCGTAGACTTCACGTCACGAACCTGAGTTCAGAACGGCCCGGAAGCCTCGTGCTTGCCGGGCCGTTTTGCGTTTTGCATCCTGCCCGGCCGGCCCTTCCGTTTTCTCAACATGGTGCGGTGGCGAAGTGGCTTAACGCGGCGGCCTGCAAAGCCGTTATTCAAGGGTTCAAATCCCTTCCGCACCTTTCTCTCGCGCAGGTGAATCGGCATGGCGACAACGTTGCGACCTATTGGCATCTACCACGAGCACCAGGACTGGTTCCGGCCGCTGTTTGCCGAACTCGAGCGGCGCGGCGTCGGCTACGAGCGCATCGACGCGCGGCGGCATTCGTACGACATCGACGGCCGCGACGAGGCCGGCTACTCGGTGGTCCTGAATCGCATGAGCCCGTCGGCGTACTTGCGTGACGCCGGCCACAGCATCCTCTACACGCAGAACTACCTGGTGCACCTGGAGCAACTGGGCGTGCGCGTCATCAACGGCACGCGCGCCTTCCGGCTCGAGACGTCAAAGGCGCAGCAGCTGACCCTGCTGCGCGCCCTGGAGCTGCCGTTCCCGGCGGCCCGCGTGATCAATCACGGCAGCGAGGCGCCGGCCGCGGCCGACGGCTTGCGGTTTCCGGTGGTGGTGAAGGCCAATATCGGTGGCAGCGGCGCGGGCATCGTCCGCTTCGACACGCCGGAAGACCTGGCGCGGGCCTCGATCGAGGGCCGCCTCGATCTCGGCCTCGATCAGACGGCGCTGGTGCAGGAGTACATCCCGGCGCGCGGTGGTCACATCACGCGCGTCGAGGTGCTGGAGGGCAAGTTCCTCTACGCCATCAACGTGCACACGACCGGCGACACGTTCAACCTGTGCCCGGCCGACATTTGCCAGTCGAGCGACGGTGTCGAGCTGACCCGCGGCGCCTGCCCGGCCGACGCGCCGAAGAACAACCTCCGCGTCGAGGCGTTCACGCCGCCCGCCGAGGTGATTGCCGACGTCGAGAAGATCACGGCGGCGGCGGGCATCGAGATCGGGGGCGTCGAGTACATCGTCGACGACCGAGACGGCCAGCGTTACTACTACGACATCAACGCGCTGTCGAACTTCGTGGCGGACGCACCGCGGGTCATCGGATTCGATCCGTTTGCTCGGCTGGCCGACTGGCTCGAGCGCGAGCAGCAATGGGCCGATGAGACACCCATGACGGTGCCGTCAGGCCTCGCCGAGGGCGCCACGCGCTGGTGAACGGTGTGTGCGACCGTGTCGCTCCATCGGGAGCGTCGTGCTGGTGGCACCGACGATACCGGCGACGGCAAGAAGTCGGATGAGAGTCGTTCGGGTCATGTCTGGGGTAGCCTCCGCCATGTAAGGCGGATTTCGCCAAGAAACCCCCTCAAGCGCGGATTGTCAGCGAAACCCCGGCGTGGCGTAGGTGCTGGGATCTGGAGTGCCGGCCGCGGCGAACGCGTCGCGGCGCTCGCGACACTTGCTGCACCGTCCGCAGTGCATCGGCAGCGCGTCTGATGCCGCCCCCGTCGAAGGATTCATGCACGACAGTGTGAGCTCGAGCGGCACGTCGAGCTCGACTCCACGGCGGATGACCTGCGCCTTATCCCAGTGCAGGAACGGTGTGGCGATCTCGATGGGATGATCGAGTCCGAGCGACAACGCGGTGGCCATGGCGGCGAAGAACTCGGTCCGGGTGTCGGGGAATGGATTGCCGGCGAGTGGCCCCAGCGAAATGCGGTGGGCGTGGGTGCGCATGGCGACCACCGCGGCTTGGGTCAGCAGCACCAGGTTGCGCCCTGGCAGATAGACATCTTCGTCGGGTGTGTCGTACGCCGGCGGTGCTCCGCGAATCGCCCAGTGGTCGGGCGGGTAGACGTCGCGCATGGTCGACTCCATCCGCACCAGCGGCTGCACCCGGCCGGCAAACACCGGCGCCGTGAGCAGCCGTTGGATCATTGCCCCCTCACCGGCTTCCCACGCCAGGCCGACGCTGACATAGACCGGTTGCACCGTGGCGGCCAGTGCCTCGTGAGCGGCCAGCACCGCGCTATCGAGTCCGCCCGAAAGTAGGACCAGCGTGTTCATGCGGCTATGATCGACGTTGGTGATCATAGTCTTTGATCTGGACGGTACGCTGATCGACTCGGCTCGCGACCTGGGAGAGTCGGCCAGCGAGCTGGTGCAAAGCTTCGGTGCGCCGCCGTTGTCGGTGGCGCAGGTGGTGACGATGGTCGGCGACGGCGCGCCGGTGCTGGTGCGACGGGCCCTGGAGCAATCGGGGCTGGCCACCGACACGCCCGGTGCGCTGGAGCGCTTCCTGAAGATCTACGACCGGCGCTTGATGGACCACACCGCACCGTATCCGGGCATTCATGAAGAGCTGGCGCGGGCGATGCACCTCGGTCCGCTGGCGGTGCTGACGAACAAGCCGCTGGGGCCGGCGATCGGTTTGCTCGAAGCGCTTGGCCTCCGTGGCTTTTTCTCGCGCATCATCGGCGGCGATGGCGAGTACGGGCGCAAGCCCGATCCCGCCGGCCTGCACGCCCTCCGGGCACTGGCGCCCGGTGCGCCCGCCGTGCTGATTGGCGATTCTCCCGCCGACGCGCAGGCGGCGGCCGCGGCAGGCTGTCCGTTCGTCTTCGCGCGGTACGGATTTGGCGCGGCCAAGTTCAGCGCCGCACCGACACCGTTCGTCATCGATCATCCTCGGGAGTTGTCGGCGGTACTCGCCACCATCTGACGCCGGTTGTTCAGGCACCACCGACCAGTGGCGCCTGGACGGGCGCCAGCGCCACGCCTTCCCACCGCAGTACCAGCGCGATGGCGTTGGACGTGTTGCCGATTCCAAATGCCAGCACGGTGCCGCCCTCGGGAATCCTCCCCGCATGAGCGCCGTAGAACAGGCTGGCCGGGACGAGGATGGGGCCGGTGTTGGCAAAATCCACGTGGGTATCGATCGACCGTGCCGGGTCGACGCCGAGTAGCGAGCAGTAGAACGGCACCAGCCACGCCGTAGACGCGTTGAACGCGAAGAAGTCGATCTCCCCGACGCCGAGCCCCGCTTGCGCCAGCGCTCCCTCGACGCAGGTCATGAAGGCCGGCTCCGCCGACTCGCGGATCTTCTGGCCGCCGCCTTTCTGGAGGCGCATCCGGACCGCAGGCTTGCCCTCGCGATCGAGATCGAGTTCGAATCGCAAGGCATCGCACGTCGAAGCGGTGTTGACCGCGCATGAGCCGAGCAGCCCCGGCTGCGGCGACGCCGTGACGATCATGGCGCAGGCACCGTCGCCGTTGGCAATCGACACGACTTCCTCGCTGGGGGCGACCTGCGAGTACGCGCAGGAGGTCACGACCAGCACCGTGCGGTACTGCCCCGCTGTGACCAGCGCGAATGCCGTCTGCAGCGCGACCAGGCTCGACGAGCAGGTCGCTTCCAGATTCCACGCCGGGCAGGCGAGCGCCAGCGCCCGCGCCAGGTAGGCCGCGTTGCCGACGTTCACCTGCGGCGGCGGGAACGTGCCGACGATGCACAGGTCGATGTCGGCCAGCGACAGTCCGGCGGCGGCCACCGCGGCGCGTGCCGTCTCTGCCTCCAGTGCCACGGGATCTTCGCCCGGGCGAAACCAGCGGCGGTTGCGCGAACCTCGGAACGGATCATTCAGGAACGGCGTCATCGCCGCGTCAAAGGCGGCGGTGGCGGGTGAGGCCGTGCGGGTTGACCAGGCTTCGGCGACGGCCGATTCCTCCAGGCGCGCCACCATCTCCGGATGGTGTTCGCGCCAGTAGTCGTTGGTCATGACGCGGTCCGGATAGCGAACCGCGATCGCGCGCAGCGCGGCCGCGCGAGGCCCGGCCGGCGCGCTCATTGTCCCTCCCACTCGTCCGACACCGCGGTCTCGACGCCAGCCTGGCGGTTGAGGCTGGCGATACGGTCGGCCACGACCGGCGAGGGGATGGTCGGATCGACGTTGATATCGAGCACGATCGGCCCGTCGGCCGCGAGCGCCTGCTTGAGCGCCGCCTCGAGGTCGGCCTCGGTGGCCGCGGCGATGCCCTGCGCACCCTGGCTGCGCGCGAACGCCACGAAGTCGGTGCGCGGCATCTGCGTTTCGACCGGCGTCATGCCGAGCGCCGTCATTCCGTGCTGGTTCAAGCCGAGTTGGGCATCGTTCAGCACGACCCAGACCACGCGCGCCCCGTACTGCACCGCGGTATTGATCTCGTTGTTCATCAGCATGGCGCCGTCGCCAACGACGGTGAAGACCTGGCGCCGGCCGACCAGCGCGGCGCCGACGCAGCCGGTGGTGTAGTGACCCATTGAGCCCCAGGCGGCGCTGGTGCGGTAGCGATAGGGTTCGCGAAACTGCAGGCCGGCGTTGCACCACGTGAACGCCGTCCCGGCTTCGCTCATGACCAGCGCGTCCGAGCCGTCCACGACGAGGCGCTGGAGAGCCTGCATCAGGAAGCTTGGCCGCACCGTACCTTCGCGCGGTGCTTCCACTAGGGCCGGGGTGCGGATGCCTGCGATATCGGCCTCAATGCCGCGGGTCAGCTTCCGCCGTTGCGCCAGCCACGACGGTGATCGGTTGATGCGATCGAGCAGGGCCCGCACGAAGTTGGACGACTCGGCCTGCACACCCAGGCCGCCGACCCACGGAAAGGCCGCGCCGAACGCCGACGGTGACAGATCGACCTGGACCCAACCTTCGATCGGCGTGAGCTCGGGCGCCAGGAAGGACGTCACTTCGCCCAGGCGCGTGCCGATGACCAGGGCACGGTGGGGCGGCCGGTGCGCGAACCAGCGTTTGACCGATCGGCTGCCGCCGGCGCCGGTGACCCCGACAAAGAGCGGATGATCCTCGGGCACGACCCCTTTCGCCCGCGACGAACACACCACCGGCACCCGCACGGCCTCAATCAGTTCGCACAGGCCCTTGCTGGCCGGCAGCGCGCCGTGCCCCAGCCAGAGCACCGCCCCTGGATCTTTCAGGCATTCCATGGCCGCCTCGACCCCCGCATCGGCCGGGTGAGGCAGCGCAATCGTCCAGTCGCCGGTCGGCCGCAGCGCACCGTCGAGCATCTTGGTCTGCAGGGCCAGTGGCAGGCCCAGGTGTGCGACCCAGCCCGTCGAGCCATGAAAGCCCCGAGCCAGCCGCTGCAGAAATCCTGGCAGCTCTTCGGGCGATTCGGGAATGCAGGCGTCGTGGAAGAGGCTGCCCGGGCGAATCAGGTCCGCGGGCATCGAGGCCAGGCTGGTTTCCTGAACGGCGCCGCGTCCGACCTGGGGACGCGACGTGAAGCCCGAGATCAGCAGCACGCGCGCGCCGTCCACCCGCGCCGCCATCACCGGATTGACAACGTTCAGCAGGCCGGGGCCGGTGGTGACGACAATGGCGGTGGGTTTGCCGGACTCGAAGGACGCTTCAATCGCGGCAAACCCCGCGCCCGCTTCGTGGCGAAAGTGGTGAAAGCGGATGCCGCTCATGGCCATCCCGGCCGCAAACGGCGCGATGCCGCCGCCGAGCACTCCGAAGGCCTGCTCGATGCCCAGCGCATGCAGCTCCGTCGCGAGCGCTCGCGAGAGACTGTAGGCACTTGACGAGGCCCACGGCGCACCCGCGACCCCCCATCCGACAACTTCCTGTTTCGATGATTTCTGTGTGTCCGCTACCTGCTTGACCGCCAACCAACCCTCGTTTCACGCAACTCGGCCCGGCAGGACACCAACCGGACGATGACTGTGCATCATAACCGTACGCTCCCGCGTCTCTGTACGATGCAAGCGGCGCCCCCGGCCTCTCGCTAGCGTTTCTTGCGTTGAGGCGGGTGGGCCGCGAGCTTGCGGGCCGCCTCCTGAAACGCCTCGACCGCCGCGCCAATGACGTTGCGCCGCGTCGCATGGGTTCGCCACGCCGCGTAGACGTGTCTCCGCAACGCGGGTTCGGCCGGCACCACCGTCACGCCCTTTGGCACGACACCACGTCCCAGCCGCGGCAGCACCGCCGCGCCCAGGCCGGCCGCCACCAGGGCCAGTTGCGTCGCGTACTCTCCGGCGGTGTGCGCAATCTTCGGCTCGTGCCCTTCCTTCCGCAGCGTGTGCAGCAGCCAGTCGTGACAGAACCCGGCGGGCCAGGCGATCCACTCCTCGCCGGCCAGGTCGCCCAGCTTCACGCTCCTGGCCTTGGCCAGTCGATGCCCAGGCGGCAATGCGATGTCGGCGATGTCGTCGAACAGCGGCGCCTTGGTCAGGCCGCCAGGCAACGCCAGCGGCGCGTTCTGCCAGTCGTTGACGATGATCAGGTCCACGTCGCGGCGCACCAGTTTGGGAATCGACTCACCGGGTTCCTGTTCGTGGAACGTGATCGCCAGCTGCGGATACTTTCGGCGCAGCGCCGTGAGCGCCTGCGGCGCGAGCCCGCGCGCGGCGGTGGCAAACGCGCTGATCGTGATCTGGCCGGCGACCGTGGTCTCGGTGGCTTCGAGTTCGGCCTCGGCCTCCTCGAGCAGGCACAGCACGGTTTGCGTCCGGGCCACCAGCGTGGCGGCCGCATCGGTGAGCCGCACGCCGCGGCCGTGCCGTTCGAGCAGGGTATGGCCGGTTTCCTCTTCGAGCTTGGCCAGCTGTTGCGACACCGCCGAGGTCGTGACATGGAGGGTCTCGGCGGCGGCGATGATCGAGCCGTGGGCCGACACCGCATGCAGGGCGCGCAGGCGATCGAGGTTTAACATGTGAGTGATTCTAAACTATTCAGTGCAGAACTAATCACTTGTCCTAATGTGTAAACGGGCGCATCGTGGTCGACATGAAGAACGCGATCGGCGATTGGGCGCTGCTGGTGCTTCCCGGATTGATCTGGGGCGCGTCGTTCCTGTTCATTGCCGAGGGGCTGGCCGCAGTGGAGCCCAACGGCGTGACCTTCGCGCGCATCGCGATTGGCTTCCTGACGCTGTCCCTGTTCCCGTCAGCCCGCCGGCCGGTGGCCCGGGCCGACTGGGCAGGCACGGCGGGACTGGGCGTGCTGTGGCTGGCGTTTCCGCTCAGCATGTTTCCGTTTGCCGAACAGCACGTCTCGTCGGCGTTGACCGGGATGCTGAACGGTGCGACGCCGCTGTTCGTGGCCGGCGTCGCGGGTGTGCTGGCCCACCGCTGGCCCGAGCGCGGCACGCTGCTGGGATTGGCCGTCGGGCTCGGTGGCGCCGTGCTGATGGCGGTGCCGGCGCTCGGTGGCGCCAGCAGTGCTTTCGGCGTTTCGCTGATCGTGATGGCCCTGGCGTCGTACGGCGTCGCCTTGAACTTGGCGCGGCCCCTGCAGCAGCGCAACGGCGCCATCCCGGTCCTGTGGCGCGCGCTCGGTGTGGCCACCGTGCTGACCGCGCCGCTGGGACTGCCGGCGGTGCTGAACGGCCACTGGACCCCGCGTGCTGTCGTCGCGATGGTCCTGCTCGGCGCGGGTGGCACGGCTATCGCCCAGGTGCTGACCGCCACCGCCGCCGGACGGCTGGGCGCGACCAAGGCCTCGATCAGCGCCTTCTTCATCCCGATCGTCGCGCTGGTGCTTGGCGTGGTGGTTCGCGGCGAGCAGGTGATGCTGATCTCGATAGTGGGCGCGGCGATCTGCCTGGCCGGGGCGGCGATCGTCCGCCACCCCCAGGTCTTGCCCGGACTTCAACTGCACGCCGTGTCGAGGCTGTGGCTGCGCTCGCAGGGATTCCGGCCCTAGCCGCGCGCCGCGCCACTTCAAGCGCCGGCCGCTTCAGCGCTTCTTGCTATGCAGGGAGAACGGGGCTCCCTGGGGGTCGAGGCAGTTGACGATGCGGTCGCCGCCGGGCACGTCCATGGGGCCGTTGAGGATCTGGCCGCCGTTGGCCTTGACCACCTCCGTGGCCGCGTCAACATCGGGCACATGGAAGTAGAGCCCCCAGAAGTTCGGCACCTCCGCCATTTCGGCGTTCTTGCTCATCATGCCGCCAAGCGGCCACTGCCGGCCGAACATGTAGTACTTGCCCATGTCGCCCATGTCGAAGGCCGGCTCTTCGCGCCATCCAAACATCGTCCGATAGAAGGCCATCGCGGCGGGCGCGTCGGCGGTCATCAGTTCCAGCCACGACACGTCACCGAGGGTCGGCATGGTCTCGGGCATGTCGGGCCCGCCCGGCTCGAAGATGTTGAAGATCGCGCCCTGTGGATCGGCCATCACCTGCATCCGGCCGACGTTGGGAATGTCGATGATCGGCGAACACGCGCGGCCGCCCGCGCCGGTGATGCGCCCGGCGGTGTCCTCGAGCGTTGGCGTACCGAAATACATCGACCAGTACGGCGGCATCGGCATCTCCGGCGGCACGGTCATGATGCCGCCCACGGCCTGCTGCCCATCGGGGCGGATCAGTTCGTCGTAGGGCATTCCCGCGTTGGAGCCGGGCTTCACGGTCCATCCGACGACGGTCGTATAGAAGGCCTCGGCCGCTTTCATGTCCGAGGTCATGAGTTCGAACCAGACGGGGCGGCCGAGCAGCGTGGTATCGGTCATCGCAAGAACCTCCAGGGAGACGTGGTGTCGATCGTGACGGGCTATCCGGTCACCAGCAATTTCGATGCGGCGCGTGCGCCAATGGTCATGCGCTCGTCGTTGGCGCCCTTGAGCGTGACGCTGTCGGAGACCTCGTCGCGAGCCTCGACGGCGATCGTCTGGCCCGGCTTGAGGTTGTGACTTTCGATGAAGCGCAGGAACGCGGCATCCTGATCGGTCACGCGCGCCACGGTCACCGGCGTGTGCATGGGGCAGGTCAGCAACGTTTCGAGCGTGCGGTGCGGCAGCAGGCCGTCGGCTGTCGGAATCGGATCGCCATGCGGGTCCACTTCGGGCTGGCCGAGCATCTCGTCGATCCGCTCGATGAAGCGATCCGACACCACATGCTCCATCTGTTCCGCATCGTCGTGCACCTCGTCCCAGTTCATGCCGATCACCTGGACGAGAAACAACTCGATCAGTCGATGGCGGCGCAGCACGCGCGCGGCGAGTTTCTGCCCGGCCGCTGTCAGGCGAACGCCGTTGTAGGGCTCGTAGACCACGAGGTCTGACTCGGCGAGGGCCTTGACCATGGTGGTGGCGGTGCCGGGAGCAATGCCCAGCGCGCCGGCCAACTGGCCCATGGGAACGAGGATCTGGCCGGCCGAGAGATGGGTCTCGCCGACGTAGATGGCCTTCAGGTAGTTTTCGACGGTGCTCGACGGAAGCATCTATTTTTCAGCATGTTACCAAAACTCGTGTCGGGTCACTGTTGACTTTTTGTATGCCGACGTGATGTAATTTTGATTAATCAAAATTAATGGTCTACCTTCTCGGGGTTATCGTCGTCGGCTTGGCGGTGTTCGCGCCCGAGTACGGTGCCGCGGCGCTGATCAGGAAGTACCAGTTGGCGCAGGCGCGAGAGCGGACCGAGAACGCGCTCAAGCACTTGCTGCGGCAGGCGACCGATGGTCACACCGCCTCGTTTGCCTCGCTGCAGGGCGTGTTGCGCATGGGCGACCGGCAGTTAATGGCGTTGACCCAGCGCCTCGAACGTGAGGGCCTCGTCCGTTCTGAGGGAGCGCAGTTCCAGCTCACGGCTGAAGGCGAACGCGTCGCGCTGCACGTTTTGCGCGCGCATCGCCTGTGGGAACTGTACCTGGCCGACGAACTGGGCGTGCCGATCGATCGCGTCCACGAACAGGCGGAACGCGCCGAACACGGGCTCAGCAAGGAACAGCTCGATCGCCTGTCGGCATCGATGGGACACCCCGAGCGCGATCCTCATGGCGATCCCATACCGTCGGGTGACGGTTCGGTACCGGAGTCGCCGGGCACGCCCCTGGCGGCGTGGCCGCTCTCGACACCCGGGCGAATCGTGCACCTGGAAGACGAGCCGCCGCTGGCTTACGCGCAACTGTCGGCCGAGGGCCTGCGCCTTGGGCAGGTGATTCGCGTGATCGATCGCTCGCCCACCAGGGTCGTGCTCAGCGATGGCGAGAACGAGTATCGCCTGGCGCCGATGGTGGCGGCGAACATCCACGTCGCCGCGGTGCTGGACGAATCGGCGCCGGCCGCGTGGCCCGAGGGGGTCATCCCTCTGAGCGGACTGCCGACCGGTGCCCTGGCAGAGGTCGTCGCGCTTGATCCCGCGTTTCGTGGCTTCGCGCGGCGCCGCCTGCTCGACCTGGGTTTCACGCCGGGCGCGCGCATTCGCAGCGACCTGGCGACGTTTGCCGGCGACCCGCGCGCCTACCGGCTGCGCGGCACCACCATCGCGCTGCGCCGCGAGCAGTCGGATCGCGTGTTCGTCAAGCGGTTGCCCGATGAAGGATTGAGAAGCGCATCATGAGCGTCGAACACAACTGCGAAGCCTGTCCCGTTCATGCCGAAATGGCGCAACTGGGTGCCGCCGTCGGCGCATTCGACCGGGTTGTCGCGCTGGCCGGCAACCCGAACACCGGCAAGTCCACGCTCTTCAATTCGCTGACCGGCCTCCGGCAGCACACCGGCAACTGGCCGGGCAAGACGGTGACGCGCGCCGAAGGCGGTTTCCAGTTCGGCGGCATCCGCTACAAGCTGGTCGACCTGCCCGGCACCTACTCGCTGCTGTCGACCTCGGACGATGAGGAGGTGGCGCGGAACTTCCTGTTGTTCGGCCGGCCCGACTGCACCGTGGTGGTGGTCGATGCCAGCGCGCTCGAACGAAATTTGTACCTGGTCCTGCAGGTGCTCGAGATCACCGATCGTGTCGTCGTGGCCGTCAACCTGATGGACGAAGCCAAGCGGCGCGGGATCGAAGTGGATACCCGTAGCCTGTCGCGCGACCTCGGCGTGCCGGCGATTCCGATCGTCGCGCGCACCGGCGAGAACATGATGGCGCTGCTCGGTGAAGTGGCGGCGGTGGCCTCGGGCGAGACGGTGACGCAGCCGTTGCGATCGAAGGGCACACCGGCCTTCGAGCACGCCGTCAGCAAGCTGGTGCCGATGATCGAAGCGGCCGCCCCCGGTGTTCCCAACGCCCGCTGGATTGCCATCCGCCTGCTCGACGGCGATGTCCAGGTGGAAGAAGCCCTGAACAGCGGCCGGCTGGCCGAACTCGTGACGCGCCAGCAGGCGCCCGATGCGCGCTTCAGCCGGAAGATCGCGTTGCAGGGCGCGCAATGAGCGAGTCGGCGACCGCCACCGGCGACATCGTGCGGGAGGCGGCGGCGCTGCGCCGCTCGCTGGAATCGGGTTTCCGCGAAGAGGTCGTCACGTCGCTCTACGGCGAAGTCGAACGCATCTCCCGCCGGGCGGTGCAGGACTCGGGCTCGCGGCCCCTCGAGCTCGATCAGCGCATCGATCGGCTGGTCACCTCGCCGCTGTTCGGGCTGCCGCTGATGCTCGCGATTCTCGCGATCATCTTCTGGCTGACCATCGTCGGCGCGAACGTGCCGTCGCAGATGCTCGCGACCGGCTTCTTCTGGTTCGAAGACCTCGCCGCCGCCTGGTTCACGCAGCTTGGCGTGCCGTGGTGGATCACCGGCTTCGTGTGGCACGGCGTGTACCGCGGCCTCGCGTGGGTGATCAGCGTGATGCTGCCGCCGATGGCGATCTTTTTCCCGCTGTTCACGATCCTGGAAGATCTGGGCTACCTGCCGCGTGTCGCCTTCAACCTCGACTACCTGTTCAAGCGGGCCGGCGCGCACGGCAAGCAGGCGCTGTCGATGGCCATGGGTTTCGGTTGCAACGCCGCCGGGGTGATTGCTACGCGGGTCATCGACTCGCCTCGCGAGCGGCTCGTGGCGATCCTGACCAACAACTTCGTTCCCTGCAACGGCCGGTTTCCCACGCTGATCATGCTGGCGACGATCTTCGTGGCGGCGTCGTTCCCGCCGGCCGTCGCGTCGCTCGTGGCCGCCGGTTCGGTGGTTGGCATCGTGCTGGTCGGCGTCGCCTTCACGCTGGTGGTGTCGTGGGCGCTGTCGCGCACCGTGCTGCGCGGCGAGGCCTCGGCCTTCACGCTCGAGTTGCCGCCGTACCGCCGCCCGGCGATGGCGCGCATTCTTTACACCTCGTTGATCGATCGCACCCTGTTCGTGTTGTGGCGGGCGATCCTGACCGCGGCGCCGGCCGGGGCGGTGATTTGGCTGCTGGCCAACATCTCGCCCGGCGGCGTCAGCCTGGCCGATCGCACGGCGGCGTTTCTTCAGCCGCTCGGTTGGGCGATGGGACTGGACGGCGTGATCCTGCTGGCCTACATCATCGCGATTCCGGCCAACGAGATCGTGGTCCCGACCATGCTGATGGTCTACATGTCGCAGGGCATGATGACCGAGCTCGACTCGATGGACGGGTTGCGCGCCTTGCTGGTCGACGAGCATGGCTGGACGCTGCTGACGGCCGTCAACCTGATGCTGTTTTCGCTGCTGCACAACCCGTGCGCCACCACCATCATCACCATCTACAAGGAAACCCTCAGCGCGCGTTGGACCGCGATCGGCGCGCTCATGCCGCTTGCCATCGGTTTCATCGTCACGCTCCTGACGGCGGCCATCGCGCGGACGTTCTTCGGCTTCTGATACGCTCACCGCCATGTCGCTCGGCACGGCGTTCGATTCCCCCGAGCAGAAGCGTGCGCACAATCGACAGCTGTTTGCCACCATCGCGGATCGCTACGACCTGATCACCGCGGTGCTGTCGTACGGCCAGGACGCGCGCTGGAAGCGGCGGCTGGTGGCGATGGCCGGGGTCACCCCAGGCGAGCGCGCGCTCGACCTGGCCTGCGGGACCGGCGACATTGCCCTGGCGGTGGCTGCCCGCGGCGCCCGCGTCACCGGCCTCGACCTCACGCCCCGCATGCTGCAACTGGCGGCCGGCAAGTCGCGCGCGGCGACCTTCCTGGCCGGCGACATGACCAGCCTGCCATTCACGACCCAGTCGTTCGACCTGGTGACGACGGGGTATGGCTTGCGCAACGTGCCTGACCTGCCGGCGGCCATCGGCGAGATCGCGCGCGTGCTGCGGCCCGGTGGCCGGCTGTTGTCGCTCGACTTCAATCGCCCGGAACCCACAGTGGTCCGCGTCGTCTACCTCGCGTACCTCACTGCTGCCGGTTCGGCGCTCGGCTGGCTCCTGCACCGTGACCCCGACACCTATCGCTACATTCCGGAATCCATTCGCCGGTACCCCGGTGCCTCGGGCGTGGCCGCGCTGCTGACCGCGGGTGGATTCGTCAACGTCCGCATTGTGCCGCTCCTGTTCGGCCTGATGACGCTGCACCTGGCCGAACGGCCCCGCTAACGCCCGATTGCCTCGGTGCCGATGAAAGGGCCGGACGCCGAAAAGTGTGTGCAGCGGCGTGCAGGGGCGGTTCAACTCGGACAGGCACCATCGTCGCAACGCGCGGCACCTGAGGCACCCTAGGCACCTTAGGCACCCTTATTCTTTTGTGGCCCTCGTCAATTCCCTCCTCACCGCGATGATCCGCGCCGACGGCGACGCGCTGGTGATGCACGCCGGCGAACGGCCGTACGTGGTCGTGGGTAGCGGCACGCTCGACCTGTCGAGCCAGGCACTCAACCTCGGCGCCATGGACGGGATGCTGCAGCAACTGCTGCCGGCGTCGGCCCAGGACGCGCTCCGGGAGTTCGGGGCCGTCGAGCACCGCCTGCCGCCGACTGAATCCGACGCCTTCACCGTGGTCGCGGCGCAGGGTGCCGACGATATCTGGATCGAGATTCGCCGGCGTCGGCGGAAGCCGGCGGTCGCGCCGCCGGCCGCGCCGCCGGTGGTGGAGGCCGCGGAGGCCGCCCATCGGGCGCCGGTGCTGCAGATGACACGCACCGTGCGCATCGAGGTGCCGCCACGCCCGCGGGCCGCGCGCGGGCCGGGCATCGAGCGCCTGCTGCGCCTGGCGGCGTCACGAGGCGCGTCGGCGTTGTTCGTCATCTCCGACACCCGCCCGGCGATTCGCGTGGACGGCGACATTCGCCCGCTCGAGGACGAGGCGCCGATGACCCGCGCCGACATCGAGTTGTCGGTGATGGAGCTGGTGCCCGAGGCGCAGCACGGCGCGGTCGGCAGGGGCGAGGCCACCGAATGGGTCGCCGACTTTGCCGATCTCGGGCGGGTCCGCTGCATGACCTTCACCGATCATCACGGGCCGAGCATCGTGTTCCACTTGATCGCGACGCGCGCGGCGACCGCCGAACAGCTAGGCCTGTCGCGCGAGGTCCAGGCCCTGGCGAGCGAGGCGCACGGCCTGGTCCTGGTCGCCGGCGCGCACGGCGCCGGCAAGTCCACGCTGCTGTTCGCGCTGGTTGACCTCGTCAATCGCCAGCGCCCCGACTATGTTGTCACCCTCGAACGTCAGATCCGCCTCGTGCACGACAACCGCACGGCGATTGTCAGCCAGCGCGAGGTGCGTGGCGGACCCGCCGAGGGCTTGAGCGCCGCGCGTTCGGTCCTGCGCGAGGATCCCGACGTGCTGGTCGTCGACGACCTGATCTCGCCGCAGATGGTGCCGCTGCTGGTCGAGGCCGCGTCTGCGGCGCTGGTGCTGGTGTCGATTCCGGCGCCGTCCACGACCGAAGCGGTCGAGCGTTTCATCGAGCTCGCGTCCGTCGAGTCGCGGAGTGGCGTGCAGGCGGCACTGGCCGAGACGTTCCGCGGTGCGGTCGCGCAGGTGCTGTTGAAGAAGGCCGGCGGCGGACGGGTGGCGGCGCGCGAAGTGCTTCTGGCCTCAGCGGCGGTGACCCGCGCGATCGGCGACGCGGTGCCGGGTCAGCTCCAGGTCGCCCTCGAAGGGGGGCGCAAGCACGGGATGGTGCCGCTCGCCGACGCGGTGGTGGGGTTGGTGCAGTCGGGTGTCGTGGACGTCCGCGAAGCCGTGCGCAAGTCGCCCGATCGCGCGCGGCTGCTCGCCAGCCTCAGGCGCGAAGGCATCGATACGAGCGTCGTCGAGCAGCTGGCGTAGCATCGCCAGAAGCGGCGGGCCCTCAGACCCGCCTGGGGATCACAGCAGCCAGGGCCGCAGTTCTTCCAGCAACATTTCGATTACGTCATCCTCGGACAGCTGCACCAGCGGGGTGCTGTCCTTGAGGGGGCGGTCCGACTGCACGATGCGGCTGCCGCGGGCGCGCGTGATGGTGACAAGCGGGCGCGGCGGGTCGGCGGTGGTGTCGAGTGCCAGCTCGATGCTGTCGTCGCGTTGCCGCTCCGACTGCAGCCGCACGCCGCCGGCCGGTGTCATCACCTCGAAGTGCAAGCCTTCCGACTTGAGGATGTTCGCGAACATCCGGAACACCGGGACGGCCGAGCCTTCCAGGAACGTTTCGTAGAGGCGGGTCGAGTCGGCCACCCGGCCGCGACGCTCGGCCTGGTCGCGGCGGGCCTGCTCGATCGCGGTTTTCACGCGTTTCCGGACGACAGCAACATCAGCCATTGTCCTGATCTTACAGTGTTCTCAGATCACGCGCGTCTGCCGCAGGCCGGCGACGTCGGCGGGCGAGTAGCCCAGCTCGTTCAGGATCGCGTCGGTGTGCTGCCCGAGCACCGGCGGGGCCGAGCGCAGGCTGGCCGGCGTCGCCGACAGCTTGATCGGTGCACCGATCACGCGCGTGGCGCCGACCGTGGGGTGCATCATCGTCTGCACCATCTCGCGGGCCGCCAATTGCGGGTCGTCGAGCATCTGGCCGATGTTGCGGACTTCGCCGTTGGCGACACCGGCCGCGTTCAGGCGCGCGGTCCACTCGGCGTTGGTGGCGGTCCGGAACACGCGATCGATGGGCGGCCGCATGGCCTCGTAGTTCGCCATGCGATCCTTGTTGGTGTCGAAGCGCGGGTCGGCTGCCAGTTCCGTCAGGCCGATGGCGGGGCAGAACCGCTTCCAGCTCTCGTCGTTGCCGACCGCGACCACGATCTCGCCGTCCGAGGTGGTGAACGTCTCGTACGGGGCGATGGTCGCATGGCGGTTACCCTGGCGCGGCGGCACTACGCCGGTCGTAAACCAGTTGGCCGCCTGGTAGGTGAGGAGCGCCGCCGTCGTGTCGAGCATGCCGATGTCGACGTGCTGACCTGCGCCCGATCGCTCGCGCGCCAGCAGCGCCGCCGTGATCCCCTGCGCGCAGTACAGGCCAGACACCATGTCGGTGATCGCCACGCCCAGCCGATAGCCGGGACGATCGGCGTCGCCGGTCACGCTCATCAACCCGCCCTCGGCCTGCATGACGGCGTCGTAGCCGGCCTCGTTGCGGCGCGGCCCGGTCTGCCCGTAGCCGGAAATCGACGCGTAGACCAGCTTCGGGAACCGCGCATGCACCGCGTCCCAGCCGAAGCCGGCCCGGTCGAGGGTGCCGGGCCGGAAGTTCTCCACCAGCACATCGGCCCGGGCGATCAGCTTCTCCAGCACGTCGCGTCCCGCCGGCGGCTTGAAGTCGAGCGTGACGCTCTCCTTGTTGCGGTTGATGCTCAGGAAGTACGCGCTCTCGGCGCCGACAAACGGCGGCCCCCAGTGGCGCGTGTCGTCGCCCTTGCGCGGCTGTTCAACCTTGATGATGCGCGCGCCGAGGTCGCCGAGCACCATCGTGCAGTACGGACCCGACAAGACACGGGTGAGATCCAGAACGGTAAAACCTGCCAGGGGTCCGGGCATGACTCTCCACTAAATTTCTCGAAGCCGTTGCGAGATGCGCGCGAGGTCGCTCAGCAGCGCGTAGGCGGTCTGCGTCAGGCTGCCGGATCGCTGGACGATGCCGACCTCACCGAGCAGATCGGTGTTGAGATAGAGCGCGTTCTGAAGGTCCTCGAGGCTCGCCAGCGGATCGGTGCGATCGAGCAGCTCGGGTTCGACTCGGGCGCGGACCTTGCCGCCCTGCCGGGTCGCTGACGCGACCAGCCGGATGCGCTTGTTGCGGGCCAGCGCGTCGCGCACATCCAGGCCGGTGACGTCGCGGATGCCGGTGCGCGCGACGTGGTGCGGCGTCATGGCGCTGCCCATCAGCACATTGACCAGCGCCGCGGTCTTGGCGGCGGCGTCCCAGCCGTCGACATCGAGCGACGGATCGGCCTCGGCGATGCCGCGAGCCTGCATTTCCGAGACCGCCAGGTCGAATTCCTTCCCGCGCTCCAGCTCCGACAGGATGAAGTTGCAGGTGCTGTTGATGACGCCGCGGAAGCCGTCGATGGCGATGGCCGGCATGGTCTCGCGCACCAGGTTGAAGACCGGCACGCCGTCCATCACCGCGCCTTCGAAGAAGAAGATCCGGTCGACCGATTCGGCCAGCGCCTCGAGCTCGTGATACGCGAACGCCGCCGGACCCTTGTTGGCGGTGATCACATGCGCCTGACCTTCGAGGGCGGCGCGCACGTGCGAGACTGCCGGCTCGCCGCGGTCGATGTCGAGGACCGTGGTCTCGATGCAGACCAGGCGGCCGTCGCCGGCTTCGTCGGCCATCGCGTCGGTGACCTGGCGAATCACGTCGATGCCGCTGCGCTCGCGGGGATCGGCATCCAGGCGATCCAGCGACTGGCGCGACTCCACGGTCGCGATCGCCCGCGCCACGTCGATGCCGGCCACGTCGATCACCGACCCGTGGTGCCGGGTCGCGATGCCGACGACCTTCCACGAAAAGTCCAGCCGGTCGGCGGTCTCGTCGAGCAGGCGCAGGAAGCGCCGCGTGACGTTGCCGAACCCGATCAGGACCAGCGGCAGCTCGGGCTGGCTCATGCGAATGACGGCGAGCGCGGCGTGGTGGCGCCGGCCGGCAGCGTCGCGAGCACCTCGCGCAGCCGATCGAGACCGGTCCGGTTATAGGCCGGCGGCTCACCGAAGCCGAGGCGGAGATAGCCATCCATCCCGAAGTGATCGCCCGGCACGATCAACACGCTCTTTTCCTGCCGGACGCGGTGCGCCAGCGCGGTGGAGTTGATGGCATGACCGTAGCGAACGTAGACGATCGCGCCCGCCTCAGGCTGGATCCACTCGAAGCCCCCGGCGTCACGCAGCCACTCTTCGATCAGCGGCAGGTTGGTGCGCAGGATCCCGCGGGTCCGCTCGAGCAGCCGGGTGCGGCGCGCCGGCGCCAGCGCCACCCGCGCCAGCCGATCGCTGAGCGCGCCGGGCGCGATGGTCACGTAATCGTGATACGACCAGAACGACTCGACCAGCGGCGGCGGCGCGACGATCCAGCCGATGCGAAGCCCGGGCAGGCCGTAGGCTTTCGACAACCCGCTGGTGATGATGGCCCGGTCCGAGCGGCCCCACATCGAGGCGGTTTCCTGGCCGTCGATCTCGGCGCCTCGGTAGACCTCGTCCGACAGGATCCACGCGCCATGCCGATCGGCCACGCGGGCAATGCCGTCGAGGTCGGCGGCGGTCAGCCGCGCCCCGGTCGGGTTGTTGGGATTGCAGATCACAATCATCCGCGTCTTGGCGGTGACCAGTTCTTCGAGTGCGGCCAGGTCGACCCGCCAGCGGCCGGCGCTGCGGTCTTCAATGAACCGCCACTCGCGCACCGTGGCGCCGAACGCGCGCGCCAGGCCCCACGTCTGCATGTAGTTGGGCACCAGCATCACCACCTCGTCGCCCGGTTCGATCAGACGGAAGGTGGTGATGAAGTTGGCCTCGGAACCGCCGTTGGTGACCTCGATGTGGTCGATGCCGGCGCCTGGGTAGAGGGCGGCGATGGCCGTGCGCAGCTCGATGGTGCCATTCGACTGCGAGTACACCAGCGGCTGGTCGAGCAGCCCATCGAGTCCGTCCGAGTCCTCAATCAACTCCCTGGGCGTCAGTGGCCGGACGCCGCTTTCCGACAGGTTGAACTCCACCAGGTTCTCGAAAGTGGACTGCATGCGTTCCATGTCGAATTGTTCGAGTCGCATGCCGGGCAGTTTATACTTTCTCCTGCCTCAGGTATGCGCGACGACCCCATCCCGCGCTTTGTCCGCGTCCCGGCCGGCGAGTTTTCCATGGGCTCGGACGAGGGGGCCGAGGACGAACGTCCCGCTCATCCGGTCCACGTCGACGCGTTCTACGCGTCCATTCATCCCGTCACTGTCGAACAGTACGCCGAGTTCACGCACGAGTCGGGCTACGGCGCGCCGGCCATTCGCGACCTGCCGATGCTGGTGACGCCCGCCCACGAGTCGGCCTTCCGGGAACTGGCGGCGCCGTACGCCTGGCGCGGCGGCGACCCGCCGCGCGACCGCGCCCGCCATCCGGTCACGCTGATCACCCACGCCGACGCCACCGCTTACGGCCGCTGGTTGAGCGGCCGCATCGGCCGGCTCGTGCGCCTGCCGACCGAGGCCGAGTGGGAGCGCGCGGCGCGCGGCGGACGCACCGGGTTGCGGTATCCCTGGGGCAACGATGTCGATGCGTCACGCGCCAACTTCCTGCCCGACCCGGCGCTGAAGCGGCATCGCGGCACGCGCCCGGTCGGCTGTTATCCGCCCAACGCGCTCGACCTCTACGACATGGCCGGCAACGTCTGGCAATGGGTGGCCGACTGGTATCGGGCCGATGCCTATCGCAGCGGGGAGAACCGCAACCCGCGCGGGCCCGGCAGCGGCACGCTGCGGGTCGTCCGCGGCGGCTCGTGGGTGACCCACGATGTCGACCAGCTGCGGTGCGCCCATCGGCACAAGGTGCCGCCCGACACCTATGCCTACAGCATTGGTTTTCGCGTCGTCTATTCAGACGATGGGTCGAACAGCGGTTGAGCTCGACTGACGGCGCCGATCGGGCGTCTAATTGATCAGGATGTTACCCATGAGAACCGTCGCCACCGCGCTGCTCGCGCTTCTTGTCGTCGCTACCACGGCCGCCGCCCAGGTGGCGCCACCCGAACCGTCCACCGTCGTGGTGTCTGGCGAAGGCATCGTCACGGCCGTGCCCGACCAGGCGTGGGTGCGCATTGGCGCCGAAAGCCGCTCGAAGAGCTCGAAAGACGCGCAGTCGCGCAACGCCGAGGCGATGACCGCGGTGCAGCAGAAAATCGCGTCCCTCGGCATTCCCAAGGATGCCGTGCGCACGATCGCGGTCGATCTGCAGATGGAGTATGACTACGCCAACGGCCGGCAGACGCCGCGTGGCTACGTTGCTCGCAACACCATCGAGGTGCGCGTCGACGATTTCTCGAAGCTCGGCGACGTGCTCGATGCGGCGGTCGGCTCTGGTGCGACCAATCTGCACGGCCTGCGCTTCGACGTGCGGCGTCGCGAGACGCTGGAACGCGAGGCCCTGCAACTGGCGGTCGCCAACGCGATGGGCCGCGCCGAAGCCCTGGCGGCAGGCGCCAAGCGGACGCTCGATCGCGTGGTCCGGATCGAAGAGTCGTTCACCAGCCGCGGCGAGGCGCCCATGATGGCCATGCGGATGAAGGCCGAAGACGCGAGCACGCCGGTCGCGGCCGGTGAGCTGGAGATTCGCGCCCAGGTCAAGCTGACCGCGTCAATCAAATGACGGCGTAGCCTCCGGCTTTAGCCGGAGCCATGCATACCGGGCCATCTCCGCGGCGGGCCCCACCTGTACCCCAAACCCCTGAATTAGAATCGAACACCAATAGATTCGGACATGGCCGTTCCTACCATCACCGCCAGCGTCGCCCCGTCGATCGTCGACTTGATCGGCGAGACGCCGCTCATTCGCCTCCGCCGCCTCGAGCGCGACCTCCCCGGGGTGGAGCTCTACGCCAAGGCCGAGTGGAAGAACCCGGGCGGGTCGGTGAAGGATCGGCCGGCGTTGCGCATGGTGAGGGAAGGCCTCGCCGCGGGGCGACTGGTCGCGGGCAAGATCATTCTCGACGCGACGTCGGGCAACACCGGCATTGCCTACGCGATGATTGGCGCGGCCATGGGCTTCAAGGTCACGCTGTGTGTGCCCGAAAACGTCACGCCCGAGCGCAAGCGGATTCTGCGTGCCTACGGCGCCGACCTGGTGTTCACCAATCCGCTCGAAGGCTCGGACGGCGCCATCCGCATGGCGCAGCAGATGAACGCGGCCACGCCCGAGCGGTTCTTCTACGCGGATCAATACAACAACGACTTCAACTGGCAAGCGCACTACGACACCACCGGCCCGGAGATCATCCGGCAGACCGGCGAGCGGCTCACGCACTTCGTGGCGGGACTGGGCACCAGCGGGACGTTTGTCGGCACCGGCCGGCGCCTGCGCGAGTTCAACCCGCGCATCGTGCTGGCGTCGGTCCAGCCCGATTCCCCGTTGCATGGGCTCGAGGGCCTGAAGCACATGGAGTCGGCGATGGTGCCCGGCATCTACGATCCGTCGCTGGCCGACGAGGACGTGCGTGTCGGTACCGAGGAGGCCTACGACATGACGCGCCGGCTGGCCCAGGAAGAAGGCCTGCTGGTCGGCATCTCGAGCGGCGCCAACCTGGCCGGTGCCCTCAAGGTGGCGCGGGCCGGTGCGGTGGTCGTGGTGGTGTTCTGCGACGGTGGCGAGCGATACCTGTCGGAGCGCTTCTGGGAGAATCTTCCCGAAGGCGCCTCGATCTGTGGGACCAACTGATGGCCGGATTGACACTGCAACCCGCCGTGGATGCCGCCATCCGCGCGCACGGACGGGAGACGTTTCCCCACGAGTGCTGTGGCGCCCTGCTGGGGCGAGACGGCGTCGTGCACGAGGCGCACGCGCTGCCCAACACCACCGAGGAAGGCCCGCGCCGCCGCTTCCTGGTGCGGCCCGACGACTATCGCGGCGCCGAGAAGCGCGCTCGCGAGACCGGTTTTGAACTGCTCGGCTTCTACCACTCGCATCCGGATCACCCGGCGCGGCCGTCGCAGTACGACCTCGATCACGCCTGGCCGTCATTCTCGTACGTGATCGTGTCGGTCATGGCCGGCGAAGACACGCTGCTCACCTCGTGGCGCCTGAAGGACGATCGTTCGGCGTTCGATGAAGAACCTGTAGAGACAACCCCATGATCAAGATCCTGATTCCGACCCCGCTGCGTCCCTTCACCGACAAGCTCGATACCGTCGAGGTCAGCGGTGCCACGGTTGGCGAACTGCTGCAGAACCTGACGACCAAATACGCCGGGCTGAAGCAGCACCTGTTCGCCGCCGACGGCAAGCTGCGCAGCTTCGTCAATGTCTACGTCAATGACGATGACATCCGCTACTTGCAGAAGGACCAGACGCCGGTGAAAGAGGGCGATACGGTCAGCATCATCCCGTCGGTCGCGGGCGGCAGTCCGGCAGCCATCGAAGCCTTGCCGGAACTGTCGGGCGACGAGATCAAGCGCTACAGCCGTCACCTGATCATGCCGGAGGTTGGCGTCGAGGGGCAGCGCAAGCTGAAGGCAGCCAAGGTGCTGTGCATCGGCGCCGGCGGCCTGGGCTCGCCGGCCGCGATGTACCTGGCAGCCGCCGGCGTCGGCACCATCGGCATCGTCGATTTCGACGTCGTCGATTTCAGCAACCTGCAGCGGCAACTGCTGCACGGCACGCCCGATGTGGGACGGCCCAAGCTCGATTCCGCCAAGGACCGTCTGAACGCGCTCAATCCGAACGTGCACATCGAGACCTACGATGCCGCGCTCAGTTCGGCCAACGCGCTGCAGTTCTTTGAGCCGTACGACGTGATCCTGGACGGCACCGACAACTTCCCGACGCGCTACCTGGTCAACGACGCGTGCGTAATCAGCGGCAAGCCGAACGCCTATGGCAGCATCTTCCGCTTCGAAGGCCAGGCGTCGGTGTTTGCGACCAAAGATGGCCCGTGCTACCGCTGCCTCTATCCAGAGCCGCCGCCGCCAGGGCTGGTGCCGAGCTGCGCCGAGGGCGGCGTGTTTGGCGTGCTGCCCGGCATCATCGGCGTGATCCAGGCGACCGAGACCATCAAGCTGATTCTCGGCATCGGCGAACCGCTGATCGGCCGCTTCATGATCTACGACGCGCTGCGCATGCGCTTTCGCGAACTGAAGCTGCGCAAGGACGCCGACTGCCCGGTCTGCGGCACAAATCCAACCGTCACCAAACTGATCGACTACGAGCAGTTCTGCGGCGTGGCGCCACACCAGTTGGCGGCCGCGGCCAAGCCTGCGACCGGCGCCGACGCGCTGACCTCGCTCGACCTCAAGGCGGAACTCGACCGGGGTCAGGCGCCCGTGGTCCTGGATGTCAGGGAGCCGCAGGAATATCAGATCAACCGCATTCCCGGTTCCATCCTCATGCCGCTCGGTGACCTGCCCAAGCGCTATGTCGAGCTGGATCCGAATGCGGCCATCGTGACCCAGTGCAAGTCGGGGGTGCGGAGTGCGAAAGCACAGGAATTCCTTCGTTCTAAAGGGTTTACGAACGTCAGGAACCTCACCGGCGGCATTCTCGGGTGGGTTGATCAGGTCGATCCGTCTCAGCCAAAGTACTAGTCCGGCTAAAGCCGGACTCCACATCTGAATGTGGCGTCCGCCTCTATGTGGCGTCCGCCTTTAGGCGGACCGTACCATTGCCGACTTGCACTGTCGGACATCCGGAACTAAAATAGGACTCCTAAGGTCGGATATGCGCTCCGGGCCAATATGCTGAGACTTTCCAAGAAATCCGACTACGCGCTGATCTCCATGAAGCATCTGGCGACCCGCCCTGACGGTAGCGGCTCGTCGAGCGCTCGCGAGATCTCCGAGTCGTACGACATCCCGCTCGAGTTGCTCGCGAAAGTGCTGCAGCGGCTGGTGCGGGCCCGGTTGCTGGTGTCGGTGCAGGGGACGCGCGGTGGGTATCGCCTGGGCCGCCCGGCGGTGAGCATTTCGGTGGCCGATGTGATCCAGGCCGTCGATGGCCCGGTCACCGTGACCGCGTGCTCCGCCGACGACCATACCTGCGACCAGTACACGAAGTGCAGCATTCGCGACCCGCTGTGGAAGATCAAGAACCGCATCTTCGATGCGCTCAACACCGTGAGCGTCGCCGAGATGTCGGCCGAGTCGGAAGCGCCGGCCCCGGTTCCCACGACCGTGTCGCGCATGGTGTTTGTGCCGTCGATGGGCGAGTGAGTGCGCCCATCGCCCTGAGCGAGTCCGCGAGCGAAATGATTTACCTCGACCACCACGCGACGACCCCCTGTGATGCGCGTGTGCTCGAGACCATGCTGCCGTTCTTCTCGGTGCACTTCGGGAACGCCGCCAGCAAGCAACACGCGTTCGGCTGGGCCGCGAACGACGCTGTCGAGCGCGCCCGGAAGCAAGTGGCGGCGCTGATTGGCGCGGGCAGCAAGGATGTGATTTTCACCAGCGGCGCCACCGAGGCCAACAACCTTGCCATCAAGGGCGCGGCGGCGGCACGACAAGGCGAGCGCGACCACCTGGTGACGGTGGCGACCGAGCACAAGGCGGTGCTCGACCCGATGAAGCGGCTCGAGCAGCAGGGATGGGCGCTGACCGTGCTGCCGGTCGACGGCGCCGGCATCGTCGACCTCGGCGAGCTGAGCGACGCGATCACTGACCGCACGGCGCTCGTGAGCGTGATGGCGGCGAACAACGAGATCGGCGTGCTGCAGCCGATCAAGGAAGCTGCGCAACTGGCCCATGCGAAGGGCGCGTGGTTTCACACCGATGCGGTGCAGGCGGTTGGCAAGGTGCCGTTCGACGTGGACGCGCTGGACGTGGACTTCGCGTCGATGACGGCCCACAAGATCTACGGGCCGAAGGGCGTGGGCGCGTTGTATGTCCGCAGGAAGCGCGTGACGGTCGCCGCCGAGATCGATGGTGGCGGCCACGAACGCGGGTTGCGGTCCGGCACCTTGAATGTGCCGGGGATCGTCGGGTTCGGACAGGCCGCCGCGATCGCCAGGACCGAGCTGCCGGACGAAGCGGGTCGCACGAGGGCGCTCCGCGATCGCCTGCTGAACGCGCTGTTGGCGAAGACGGACGGGGTGGCGGTCAACGGTTCGCTCGAGGCGCGGCTGCCCGGCAACCTGAACGTGAGCTTCGACGGCATTGACGGCGAAGCCTTGCTGGTGAGCCTGGACGATGTGGCGGTGTCGTCGGGAGCCGCGTGCACGGCCGCCGAACCGTCGCATGTGCTCGTGGCGCTGGGGCTATCGAAGGACCGCGCGCTGGCGTCGCTGCGATTTGGCATTGGCCGGGCCACGACGGATGCCGAAATCGACCACGCTGCGGCGAAGGTCAGCGACGTCGTCGCGCGGCTGCGGCAGATGTCGCCGCTTCGAGGCGCCTAGGGTGCCAGAAGGGCCGGGGGACGGTGCCCGGGTGCGGTATTCGGACGAAGTGCTCAAGCGCGTCCGCGAGCCGCAACGGGTGGGGGCGCTGCCGGCCGGCCCCGGGGTCGGTTCGGGAGAGTCGGGCACGTTGGAGCAAGGCACGCTGATTCGCATCGATGCGCGGGTGACCGGCGGGCGCGTGGTCGAGGCGCGGTTCAAGGTGTTTGGCTGCAGTGCCGCGATTGCAAGCGCCAGCCTGGTGGCCGAGTGGCTGGAAGGCGCCTCGCTGGGCGAGGCCTCGGCCCTGACCGCCGAGCAGGTCAGCGAGAGGTTGCAGCTGCACCACGAACGCGCGCACGTGGCGCGCCAGGCGATCGAGGCGGCGCGGCAGGCACTGGTTAACGCAGCGGCGGAGGGCGAGGCGAGATGATTGAGATTACCGAGAGCGCATCGCGCGTCATCAACCGGCAAGTAGCGAAAAGCCCGTTGCCGGGCGGCGGGTTGCGCATTGCCATCAAGGCGGGCGGCTGCTCGGGCTTCAGCTACCAGTTTTCCTGGGACGCCGCGGCGCGTGACAGCGACCAGGTGTTCGAAGGCGCCAACGGCGCCAAGGTGTTTGTCGATCCGCGCAGCCTGAAGCTGCTCGACGGCACGGTGCTCGATTTTGACGAGCACAACATGCTGGCGACCACGTTCACGCTGAAGAACCCGCATGCGACCAGCACCTGCGGCTGCGGCACGTCGTTCTCGGCCTAGGCGAAGAACGAATAACGAACAACGAATTGCGAACCAACTTATGAGTACCGCGACCAAGCAGATTGAAGAACTGGCGAATACCGAATACAAGTACGGGTTCGTGACCGACACCGAGCAGGACATCATTCCGGTTGGGCTCAATGAAGACGTGGTCCGGCTGATCTCGTCGAAGAAGGGCGAGCCGCAATGGATGCTCGACTGGCGCCTCAAGGCGTTCCGGGCGTGGCTCAAGATGGAAGAGCCGCACTGGCAGAACGTCAAGTACGAGGCGATCGACTACCAGGGCGTGAGCTATTACGCCGCGCCGTCGGAGAAGAAGAAGCTGAACAGCCTGGACGAGGTCGATCCGGAAATTCGCGCGACCTTCGACAAGCTGGGCATCCCGATCGAAGAGCAGAAGTTGCTCTCGAACGTCGCCGTGGACGCGGTGTTCGATTCGGTCTCGGTGGCGACGACCTTCCGCAGCAAGCTGGCCGAGCTCGGCATCATCTTCTGCTCGTTCTCGGAAGCAGTGAAGGATCATCCGGACCTGGTGAAGAAGTATGTCGGCTCGGTCGTGCCGCACACCGACAACTACTTCGCCGCGCTCAACTCGGCGGTGTTCAGCGACGGCAGCTTCGTCTACATCCCCAAGGGCGTGCGCTGCCCGATGGAGCTGTCGACCTACTTCCGCATCAACGCCAAGAACACCGGCCAGTTCGAGCGGACGCTGATCATTGCCGACGAGGGCGCCACGGTCAGTTACCTCGAGGGCTGCACCGCGCCGATGCGCGACGAACACCAGTTGCACGCGGCCGTGGTCGAACTGGTCGCCCACAAGGACGCCACCATCAAGTACTCGACCGTCCAGAACTGGTACCCCGGCGACAAGCACGGCAAGGGCGGCATCTACAACTTCGTCACCAAGCGCGGCATCTGCAAGGGCGATCGCTCGAAGATCACCTGGACGCAGGTCGAGACCGGGTCGGCCGTGACCTGGAAGTACCCGAGCTGCATCCTGCAGGGCGACGACTCGGTCGGCGAGTTCTACTCGGTGGCGGTGACCAACAATTACCAGCAGGCCGACACCGGCACCAAGATGATCCACCTGGGCAAGAACACGCGCAGCACGATCGTCTCGAAGGGCATTTCGGCCGGCCGCGGCCAGAACACCTATCGCGGCGCCGTCAAGATCGGCAAGAACGCCGCGAATGCGCGCAACTACTCGCAGTGCGACTCGCTGCTGATCGGCGACCGCTGCGGCGCGCACACGTTCCCGTACCTGGAAATCAAGAACACCACGGCCAAGGTCGAGCACGAGGCGTCCACCTCGAAGATCGGTGAAGACCAGATCTTCTACTGCGAGTCGCGCGGCATCTCGAAGGAAGACGCGATCAACATGATCGTGTCGGGTTTCTGCAAGGAAGTGTTCCGCGAACTCCCGATGGAGTTCGCGGTCGAAGCGCAAAAACTGCTCGGCATCAGCCTCGAGGGTTCAGTCGGTTAACGAAGTGGTCCGCCTGAAGGCGGACACCACATTGGAATGTAGCCTCTGGCTTGAGCCGGAGTTCAGAAGTTGAGAGCGTCCTCAATCATGTTGGAAGTCAAGAATCTGCAAGTCCGGGTCGAAGACAAGGAAATTCTCCGCGGCATCAACCTCACGGTGAAGGCCGGCGAGGTGCACGCCATCATGGGGCCCAACGGCTCGGGCAAGAGCACCTTCGCGCGCGCGCTGGCCGGGCATCCCGGCTACGAGGTCACCGGCGGCAGCGTGAACTACCAGGGCCACGACCTGCTCGACATGGACCCGGACGAGCGCGCCCGCGAAGGCGTGTTCATGGCGTTCCAGTACCCGGTGGAGATCCCCGGCGTCAACAACGCCTACTTCCTGAAGGCCGCGCTGAACGCCAAGCGCAAGCAGCAGGGCCTGGACGAACTCGACGCCATGGACTTCATGGCGCTCGTGAAGCAGAAGCTGAAGGTGCTGCACGTCGACGAATCGATGCTGCTGCGCTCGGTCAACGAGGGCTTCTCGGGCGGCGAGAAGAAGCGCAACGAGATCTTCCACATGGCGGTGCTCGAGCCGACGCTGGCGGTGCTCGACGAGACCGATTCCGGCCTCGACATCGACGCCCTGCGGGTCGTCTCGGACGGCGTCAACGCGATGCGCAGCCCCGAGCGGGCATTCATTGTCGTGACCCACTACCAGCGGCTGCTGGAGTACATCGTGCCCGACTACGTGCATGTGCTGGCCGACGGCCGCATTGTCCGCTCGGGCGGCCGCGAGCTGGCGCTGGAACTGGAAGAGAAGGGCTACGCCTGGACCGAGCCCTCGGGAGCGAGGAAGTAATGGAGACCCTCGTGCAGGCCGTACCGGCCTGGGTCGCCGAGCGCCGCGAGTCGGCCGCCAAGCAGTTTGCGGCAACTGGCTACCCGACGACCCGCCAGGAAGATTGGCGCTTTACGAACGTGTCACCGATCGCCGAGGCCAACTGGCCCCTGGCGCAGGGTGGCTTCACCGAGGCGGCCGGGCTCGTTGCGTCGGTGCACGTGCCCGGCGCCGTGCGCCTGGTGATCGTCAACGGCCAGTTTGCGGCCGGTCTGTCGGACCTCAGCACGCTGCCCAAGGGCCTGCGCATTGTCAGCCTGCGCGCGGGTGCCCGCGACGCCACCGATGGCCTCGAAACGCACCTGGCGAAGGTGTTCGATATCGCCACGCATCCGTTCGCCGCGCTCAATACGTCGTTTCTCGATGACGGCGTCGGGATCATGGTCACCGCCGGCGCGGTGGTCGAGACGCCGGTCCACATCGTGATCGTGACCGGTGGAGAGACGGCAGTGGTCGCGCATCCGCGCCTGCTGGTCGTGGCAGGCGAGAACAGCCAGGTCCGCCTGGCGCAGACCTTCATCGGCGTCCCCGGCTCCGCCTACTTCAACAACGCCGTGGCGGAAGTAGTCGTCGGGGCATCGGCGCGCGTCGAGCTCTATACCGACCAGCGCGAGTCGGATGCCGCGTTCCACGTCGCCAACATCCAGGCGCACGTCTCGGCCAAGGGCGTGTTCCAGTCACACGCCTTTGCCACCGGTGCGCGCATCATGCGCCACGACATCGGCATCGGCCTCAAGGGCGACGGCGCCGACTGCACCATGAACGGCGTCTACCTCGCCGACGGCGAGCGGCTCATGGACACGCACACCTCGCTCGATCACGCGATGCCGCACTGCACCAGCCACGAGATCTACAAGGGCATCCTGGCGGGCAAGGCCAGGGCGGTCTTCAACGGCCGCATCATCGTGCAGCTGGACGCGCAGAAGACCGACGCGAAGCAGACCAATCGCGCGCTGTTGCTGTCGGACGATGCGACCATCAACTCGAACCCGCAGCTCGAGATCTTCGCGGACGATGTGAAGTGCACGCATGGCGCGGCGGTTGGGCAGCTGGACGAAGAGGCCTTGTTCTACCTGCAGGCCCGCGGCCTGAACCGCGACGAGGCCCGCGAGATGCTGTTGCACGCCTTTGCCGGCGAGGTCATTCAGGGTCTCAAGATCCCGGCCTTGCGCGAGCAGATCGAAAGCAATTTCTTCACCCGCCTCCGCCAAGGCTACGGCGGGCAGGCCCTGGTCAACGACGGACAGCAGGTGGACAGCTAATGACCACTGGGACCAGCACCATGACCACGTTCAACGTCGAGACGGTCCGGGCCGACTTCCCGATCCTGACTGAGCGTGTGCACGGCCGGCCGCTGGTGTATCTCGACAGCGCCAACACCAGCCAGAAACCCGAAGCCGTGTTGAAGGCGATGGACGATTACTACCGCCATGCCAATGCCAACATCCATCGCGCCACCCATGTACTGAGCGAGCGCGCCACGGCCCTGTACGAAGGTGGCCGCACCAAGGCGGCCGCGTTCCTGAATGCGCCCGACACGCGCTCGATCGTCTTCACCAAGGGCACGACCGACGGCATCAACCTGGTGGCGCAGAGCTACGGCCGCTCCACGCTGAAGGCGGGCGACGAGATCCTGCTGACGTGGCTGGAGCATCACTCGAACATCGTCCCGTGGCAGCTCGTCGCCGAGCAGACCGGCGCGGCGATCAAGGTCGTGCCGATCAACGACGCCGGCGAGCTCGACCTGGATCAGTACGCGGCCCTGCTGTCGCCGCGGACCCGGATCGTCGCGATGGGGCACGTCTCGAATGCGCTCGGCACCATCAACCCGGTCAAGGCGATGGTCAAGCAGGCGCACGCTGCCGGCGCCGTGGTCCTGGTGGACGGCGCGCAGGCTGCGCCGCACCTGGTGATCGACGTCCAGGATCTCGATTGCGACTTCTACGTGCTGTCGAGCCACAAGATGTTCGGGCCGACCGGCACCGGCGTGCTGTATGGCCGCGCCGCGCTGCTCGAGGCGATGCCGCCGTACCAGGGCGGTGGCGACATGATCGCGTCGGTGACCTTCGAGAAGACGCTCTACAACCAGTTGCCCTACAAGTTCGAGGCGGGCACGCCCAACATGGCCGGCGTGGTCGGGCTGGGCGCCGCGATTGACTACCTCGCCGGCATCGATCGCGAGGCCGCGCTGGCCCACGAAGACGCCGTGCTCGACTATGCGACCGCGCAGGTCCGGCAGATTCCTGGCGCGCGCCTCATCGGCGAGGCCCGCCACAAGACCGGCGTGCTGTCGTTCATGCTCGACGGCGTGCATCCTCACGATGCGGGCACGATTTTGGATCAGCAGGGCGTTGCGGTGCGCACCGGCCAGCACTGCGCCCAACCGGTAATGGACCGTTTCTGCATTCCGGCGACCATTCGCGCCTCGCTCGGGATCTACAACACGCGCGAGGACATCGATGCCCTCGTCCGCGGACTGCACAAGGTGCGAGAGTTGTTTATCTAGGCGGGTCTAAAGACCCGCCCCTACGCACAGAGCGGGAACTGTTTACGTAACGTAGAGGCGGTCTTCAGACCCGCCTTGAGGGGACATGTCGGAACTAACTGAGCTCTACCAGGAAGTCATACTCGACCACAATCGCCGGCCGCACAACTTCCGCGTGATCGAGGGCGCGACGAAGCAGGAGGGCTACAACCCGCTCTGCGGCGACCGCCTCACGCTCTATGTGGCGATGGAGGGCGGCGTGATCAAGGATGTCGCGTTCCAGGGGTCGGGCTGCGCGATCTCCAAGGCATCGGCGTCGTTGATGACCGATGCCCTCAAGGGCAAGACCGCCGACGAAGCGCGGGCGTTGTTCGACCAGTTCCACGCCATGATCACCTCGGACCACGCCGGTCCGACGGCCGATCTCGGTAAATTGTCGGTGCTCGCGGGCGTGCGCGAGTTCCCGACGCGCATCAAGTGCGCCAGCCTGGCCTGGCACACCATGAAGGCCGCGGTCGCAAGCGACACCGACGCGCCGGTATCAACCGAATGAATCACTTGCCTGTCATGACCACCGGCGGCCTGCCCGAAGACAGTGCCGCCAATGCCGTGAGCCAGTCGACGGTCGACATCACCGCCGACCCGGCGAAGACCGGGGAGATCGCCCCGAAAGTGATCGAGGCGCTCAAGACCGTGTTTGACCCGGAGATCCCGGTCAACATCTACGAGATGGGTCTCATCTACGACGTGATCGTCGACGCGGCCGGACTGGTCGGCGTCAAGATGACGTTGACGGCCCCCAACTGCCCGGCGGCCCAGTCGCTGCCGGTCGAGGTTCGCGACAAGGCGCTCACCATCGAGGGCGTGACCGACGCCAAGGTCGAGATTGTCTGGGATCCGCCGTGGACCAAGGACCGGATGTCGGACGCCGCCAAGCTCCAACTGGGCATGCTGTAGCGCGCCCAGCCACCTTCGCCCGTGCCTGGCGCCGGCTCACCTGGCCTTGTGCGACGACTCTACGAGCACGAGACCGGAACCCAGGCCGGCCGGCAGCCGGTCGCCCAACCCGCCCAGGTTGAAGCCCTCGCGAATCTTCCCTTTCACGACGACCTGCGCGCCGTTGCGCGGAACACCGTTGTCGGAGACAACCCAGAGTTGCCCGGAACCGTCCCTGAGGCGATAGGCGCCTCGGGCGCCGACCGAGAAGCTGTCGGTGACTTCGCCCGACACGTTGACGTCGCGGTCGCGATAGCGGCTGGGGTCGCTGAGGACCTTGTTGATGGTGACCGATGCGCACGCCGCCGTGGTGATGGCGACCAGCAGCGCGAGCGCCAGGATACGTGGTCGATAGCTTGTGATGCTCATGCGCCAAGCTTCGTGCCTCTCGCCCGGACGGATCTGTGCCGAATTGCACATCGCGGCGTTCCAGGCCCAGGCTCCAAGCCCCCAGCCCCATTCCGGCGTCATAATGGACATATGCGGGTTCTCGTGCTGACCGCGCTCCTGATCGGCTTGTCCGCTCCCGCCTGGGCGCAGGACACCCAGCCGGCGCCGCCGGCTGAGGCCGAGCCGGCCATTGACGTCACCAAGCTCGGCGTGTCGCTGGATCGCATCCAGCGGGGCTTGCGGGTGACCGAGACGCGCGAGAAGGACCGCGAGGCCGGCAACGCCTTGCGGCTCGAGTTCCAAGTGCAGGTCTACGGGATGGCGCCGAAGATCGAGGTGTTGAAGGACGTTGATCTCTTCAACGGGCCCGTCCCGGGCTCGGCGCCGACGCATCGGCAGTTCATCGAGCATGTCACCCCGCAGATCTACCGCACGCCCGGCCTGCCGGTGTCGGCGCTGGCCTTCTGGGCGGCGCAGCACTTCTGGCAGAAGAGCAAGAAGAGCCGCTGCGAGGAAGAGATCGCCGCCTATCGCGAGTTGATCATGCAGGGGGTCAACGTCTCGGCGCCGCGCTGTACGCAGTGACAAGCTCGATGACCGCCGCCAGGATTCTTGCCTTTGCCGGCAGCGCCCGCCGCGACTCGTGGAACCGCAAGGTCTTGACCGTGGCGGTGGCGGGGGCGCGCGAGGCCGGCGCGGAGGTGACGGTCGTCAACCTCGGCGACTATCCCATGCCGATCTACAACGCCGATTGGCACGACGAGCACGGCGTGCCGCCGGCGATGCTCGAGTTGCGCCGCCTCATGATGGCCGCCAATGGCCTGCTGATCGCCAGCCCGGAGTACAACACCTCGATTACGCCGCTGCTGAAGAACACCATCGACTGGCTGTCGCAGGACGTGAACGGCGAAAGCGGCCGGGCTCCGTTCGAGGGCAAGGTCGGCGGATTGATGGGCGCCTCGAACGGCGCGTTCGGCACCATTCGTGCCCTGCCGCACGTCTCGCTGATCCTCGCCAACCTCGGCGTGCTGATGCTGCCGATCGTCGCCGTGCCGGGCGTGGCCAAGGCGTTTGACGAGGCGGGCACCATGACCAACGAGCGGGCCAGGAAATCACTGTCCGCACTGGGGGCGCGCGTGGCGAACACGATCGTCAAGCTGGGTTAGCCCGGTGCTTCCGACCAGCGAATACGATCGCTTCGCCGACATCTACCAGGTCTGGACCGACACCGCCGGGTCGACTCGCGCCAACCTCGCGTTCTACATCGATGCCTACTTGAACGAGACGGGTCCGATCGTCGAGCTGGGCGTCGGCGACGGCCGCATTGCCGTGGCCGCCGCAGCTCGCGGACAGTCGGTGATCGGCATCGACCTGTCCGCCGCCATGCTCGATCGCTGCCGCGAGCGCGCCCAGGCTGCGGGCGTGCGCGATCGGCTCACCCTGCTGAACGGCGACTTCCGAACCTTTCAACTCGACCAGCCGGCGGGCTTGATCGCCCTGCCTTACCACAGCCTCGGCCATCTCGTCGCGCTTGACGACAAACGTCAGGCGCTGGCCCAGGTGTTCTCTCAGCTTCGACCCGGCGGCCGGTTCATCTTCGACGATTTCCTGATGACCCCCTCGCTCATCGGCCACATGCGGCAGGTCCAGTTGCGGGCGGAGTACCAGCTCTCCTCCGGCGCCGAGGCGTTGTTGTGGGTCACGTCGCTGGTCGACGAGCCATCACGGACGATTAGGGTGGTGACCTGGGAGGATGAACTCGACCGGGATGGTGCACTGGCACGACGGCGCTATCGCCGGCTGAGTCTCAGCTGGCTCGAACCCGCACAGGCCCGCGCCCTGCTCACCGACGCCGGCTTCGTGATCGACGCCTGCCTCGGCGACTTCGACGGCACGCCGTTTTCGGATGCCACCGCGCGAGAGCAAATCTGGATCGCCCGCCGGCCGACGTAGAATCAGCTCTCATGATTGGCACCGCCGGCCTGCAGGGCCTCCGGGTTGAGTGCATTGTCGGCATTCACCCACACGAACGCGCCGCCACCCAGGCCGTGCTCTTCGACATCGACCTGGACTACGACTTCGCCGCGGCCGCGACGGCCGATGCGATCGGTGACGCCGTCGATTACTCACGCGCCGCCACACTGGTCACCGAGCTGGCCGAGCGCCGGGCCTTCCAGCTGATCGAGACGATGGCTGAAGAGACGGCGGCGATGCTGTTCGCGCAGTTCCCGCAGGCGCGGCGGGTGCGCCTTGAGATTCGCAAACCAGCGGCGGTGCCGGCCGCCGCGTGCGCATTCGTCCGCATCGACCGGGTGCGGCCATGATCGCCGTCGCGCCCGTGGCCGTGGTCACTGGCGGCGCCCGCCGCCTGGGTCGCCACCTGTGCCTCATGCTCGCCACGCGCGGCTACGACGTCGTGATTTTTTATCGTAGTTCAGGCGAAGAAGCCGGCGCGCTCGTCAAGGAAATCGCTGCCGCCGGTCGCCGCGCACGCGCGCTGACCGTCGACGTGGGCGACGAATCCCAGGTGGCGGCGGCATTTGCGGAGATCGCGCGCGACTGGGGCCGAGTCGATCTGTTGCTGAACAACGTCGGTAACTACAACCCACAGGACGTCACCAGGCTGACCCCGGCGATCTGGGATGCCACCCTCGCCGCCAACTTGTCGGGCGCCTACTACTGCTGCTTCCATGCGCTGGCGCTGATGCCAGCGGGCGGCAACATCATCAACGTCGGGATGGCGGGCCTCGAGGGCGTCCGCGCCAACGTGCGGGGCGCCGACTACTACGTCAGCAAGACCGGATTGTTGTCGCTGACCAGGTCGCTGGCGGCGGGTTACGCCCCGCGCCAGATCCGCGTGAACATGGTGTCGCCTGGCCAGCTCGATAACTCCGTTGATCTTCCGTCGCCCGACGAGATTGGGCGCACCGTGCCTCTCGGCCGGGCCGGCGCCCTGCAGGACGTCGCCCAGGCCGTCGGCTACCTGCTCGACGCCGGCTACGTCACCGGCGCCAACATCGACGTCGCCGGCGGCTACCGCCTTTAATGGAGTACCCGCTCGCTATCGCATTGGACCGTTCCGTAGGAACGGTCCCTGGGCGTTGGCTGAGCGATCGGGCCCAGACGTTCCGATTGGTTGATACGCTCCCCTTGTCATGACCAGCGCCTCCGCGTTCGTGCCGCTGTGGCAGCGCCGTGCCGAATGGGAGCGCCGCCTCGCCATGGTGCGAGAGGCGCGGTCCTTCGTCTATCTGTCCACCTTTTACGTCGAGCATGATGCCTATGGCCTTGGCATGCTCACCGAGCTGATCGCGGCCCAGCGCCGCGGCGTGTCGGTGAACCTGCTGATCGACGGGTTCGGCCAGCGCCTGGGCGGCGTGCTGATGTCCGCCGAGCAGCGCGCGAACCTCGCCGGCCGGCTCGCCGAGCTGCAACGTGCCGGCGCGATCGTGACCACGTATCACCCCGCGCGACGCATGCAGCGATGCCTGGGCGGCGGCCAGCACGTGAAAATCCAAGTGACGGAGGGCGGCGAGGCGATCTTCGGCAGCAGCAACTTGAGCAAGTCGTCGTACGAGGGATGGAACGAGTACTCCGTTGCCGTCCGCGGCCCGGTCGTCAGGCGACTGCTTGAAAGCTACCGCGCCATTGGTGGCACGGTGAACGAGGCGCATCTGCGCCAGTTGGATGCCGAGGCGGACCGCCGTGCGGCCGACCTGGAACTCGACTACTGGGTGTGCAACCCGAACAGCTCGCAGGGCGTGGCTGGGCCGCTCGGTTGGCGGGGCGCCAACGACGTGACCAACGGCTTGATCGACCGCATTGCGACGGCCCGGCGGTCGGTCGCCATCACCAGCTTCTACTTCAAGCCGGTCGAGCCCTTGCGGACGGCCCTGCTGGCGGCGGCCCGGCGCGGCGTGCACGTGGAGGTGCATCATTCGCATCGCGAGGCGCTGCCGGCGACCGATCTCGCCTGGCTCGCCGCGGCGGCTCACTACCATCGCCTGCTCGAGGCCGGCGTGCGCATCTACGAGAACCGTCACGGGGAACACTCGAAGATCGTGTTGATCGACGAAGCGTGGGTGGCGTTTGGCAGCTACAACTTCGAGCACGCGGCGCATGATCGGCTGGCCGAGGCCATGCTGGTGAGCGCCGATGCCAGGGCCACGCAACCGGCCGTCGAGATTTTCGCGGAGCTGCGCCGCGATCCTGACAACATGCTGGTCACGCCGCAGGTCGTGGCCGAGTGGCCGGCTCGCCTCGTCGCCCGTCTCAGGCTGCTCGGCCCATTCGAGAGGTGGATGTGACACTGCGATTCAAGGAGATCGAGCACAAGTTCATCGTGTCCGATCAGTTCGACCTGCCGGGTTTTCGGCAGGCGGTGATGGCGCTTGGCCCGATCAGGACGAGCAAGGTGAGCGTACAGGACCGCTATTTTCTGACCGAGGGCGGCCGCGCCCGGCGGTTTCTCATCCGCCATCGCTACGACGCGGAGCTGCACCACTTGACCATCAAGGCGCTCGAGGCCGACAGCGAGGTCCGGGTCGAGGTCAACCTCGATCTCGGGCACCGGGCCGGTTCGCAGGCCGCGCAAGTCGATGCGTTCATGGCGCAGCTCGGCGTGATCTGGCGCGGCGAGCTGGCGAAGGAGATCGAGGTCTGGTACTTCCCCGACTGCGAGGTCGTCTACTACGAGGCGGCAGCGGCCTCCTGCGCCGTGCGCTGCGTGGAGTTCGAGGCGACCCGCAAGGATTCACTGCCCGAGGCGCTGGCCACAGTGGAGCGGTTCGAACGGGCGACCGGTTTTGATGCCGCGGCCAGGACTCGCCAGTCGCTTCCCCAACTCCTGTTCCCGGACCTGGCGGCGCTGATCAGCTGACCGACCGCCGGTCGTGGAATAATCCCGGCATGTCTTCAACCGTGCGTGTTCTTGCCGTTGTCTGCCTGACGTTTGCCGCCCAGGCGGCCGCCGCCCAGCCGGGCGCAGTCCCTGCCGCCATCCGCTCCGCCGCCGATGCCATTTCGGCCGAACAGGTGGCGTGGGACCTGGCGTACCTGGCTTCGGACGAGTTGCGGGGCCGCAACACCCCGTCGCCGGGCTTCGACATGGCGGCCGACTACATCATCGAGCGGCTGGTCCGTGCCGGCTTGAAGCCGGGCGGTGATGCCGGCAGCTTTCGGCAGCACTACGCGCTCCACGAAACGCGCGTCGATACCAATGGCGCGACCCTCGAGATCGCCGGCCGCCGCTTCGCCTTCGGGCGCGACTTCGCCATGCAGTCGCTGGCGGGGCCCGTCAGTGCCGACCTCCCGGTCGTGTACGTGGGGCACGGCTGGGTGATCCCCGGCCGGAAGATCGATGCGTACGCCGGCGTCGATGTGCGGGGCAAGCTGGTGCTCGCTCATGGGCCGCGGGCGCTGCCGCAGGGCGTTGAGGTGCAGCAGCTCGGGCGCGTCGCGATCGATGCCGAGACGCCGCTCATGGCCGCGGCCGCGCGCGGCGCCGCCGGCGTCCTCTTCATCACCCAGGCCGCCGACCTCGTCCGATGGGATGCGATCAAGGGCGGGAGCACGGTGCATCGCGAGCTCGAGCCGCCGGTGCCTTCCGCGTACTCGGCGTCGACCATGACCGCGGTGTACCTGACGCCGCCGGTGACGACGGCCCTGCTCGACGGCGAAATGCTCACGGGCCCGCAGGCGGTGCGTATTGGCGAGCCGGTGGCGTTTCCGGCCTCGTTCCAGCTGAAGAAGACCGCACGGCTGCATGTGCCGGTCTCGGCGCCGACCGTTTACCGTCCCTACAACGTCGTGGCCATTCTCGAGGGGAGCGATCCGAAGCTGAAGGCGGAAGCGGTCACCGTCTTCGCGCATCTCGACGGCGCCGTCGGCTCGCGCGAGATCGCCGGCGATGCCATCTACAACTCGGCTGACGACAACGCTTCTGGCAGCGCGGCCATGCTGAACATCGCCGAGCAGATGGCGGCGGTGGCCCGTCCGAAACGGACGATCGTGTTCGTCTGGGACAGCGGCGAAGAGCAGGGGCTGTGGGGCACGCGCTGGTTCGTGCACAGCCCGCCGGTGCCGCTGGCCCAGGTGGTCGCGCACTTCAACATCGACATGATCGGCGCCAGCCGCCGGCCCGGCTCGGCCGATGCCGCGTCGCCCCTGGTGACCGAGCGCAACGAAGTGTTCGTGATCGGCCCACAGGCGTTGAGCCGGCAGGCCAGCGTGTTGCTGGATCGCGTCAACGAGTCGTACCTCAAGTTGAAGTACAACCGCCAGTACGACACGCCCGACAGCGAGTTCTTCTACCCGCGCACCGACGCGGGGCCGTTCCTCGAACGCGGCATCCTGACGATTGGCTTCACCACCGGCATCCACAACCGCTATCACCTGCCCGCAGACGAGGCGCGCGCGCTCGACCCGGTCCAGGTCCACGCGATTGCCCGCACGGTGCTCGCCAGCGTGTGGATGATTGGTGATGCCGCCGAACGGCCGGGGATCGATCAGCCGATTCCCCGTACGGTGCCCCGACACAAGTGACGGCCCCGGAGGTCATCACCCTCGACGGCGTTCGCAAGACGTTCGGCCCGGTCGTCGCCGTCGGCGACGCGCGTTTTGCCATCAACCGCGGCGAGTTCTTCTCGCTGCTCGGGCCCTCGGGATGCGGCAAGACGACGATTCTCAAGATGATCGCCGGCTTCGAGCGCCCGACCAGCGGACGGGTACTGCTCGACGGGGTGGACGTGTCGGACGTGCCGCCCTGGAAGCGCAACGTCAACACCGTGTTTCAACAGTACGCGCTGTTCCCGCACTTATCGGTCGCCGACAACGTCGCGTTTGGTCCACGGAGCCGCGGATTGCCGGCCGGCGAGATTGCGAAGCGTGTTGGCGACGCCCTCGAGATGGTGCGCCTGGGTGGCCTGGGCCCGCGGCGGCCCGCGCAGTTGTCGGGTGGCCAGCAGCAACGGGTCGCGCTGGCGCGGGCGCTGGTCAACCTGCCGAGCGCGCTGCTGCTCGACGAACCGATGGCGGCGCTCGACCTGAAGTTGCGCGAGGCGATGCAACTGGAGCTGAAGCGCATCCAGCGCGACGTCGGCATCACGTTCCTGCTGGTGACTCACGACCAGGGCGAGGCGCTGACCATGAGCGACCGCATCGCGGTGATGAACGAAGGCGTCATCGAACAGGTTGGCAGTCCCGAAGACATCTACCAGCGGCCGGCCTCGTTGTTCGTCGCCGCATTCATCGGCTCGGCGAACTTGTTGCCGGGCACGGTCGTCGCCGCCGATGGCGCCTCGACCATCGTCGAACTGCGCGGCGGAGCCCGGATTCGAGCGCTGCACGCCGGCGCGTCGTTGCCGTCGGGCGAACGCTGCACGGTCATGCTGAGACCGGAGCGGTTGCGGCCGCTGATCGATGCACCTGCCGATGGGGCAGGGCTTCCGGCGACCGTGGTGCAGCTGGTGTTCCAGGGCGCGACGACGCGGCTGCAGTTGCAACTGGCCGAGGGCACCCCGCTGGTGACGCACGTGGAATCGCACGCATGGTTGCCGTTCGTGAGGGCGGGACAGTCGCTGTGGATTACGTGGGAACCGGCCGCGCCATACTTGATGCGCGGGTGGCCCGAGCGCGCGGGCGCGACCAGCATTGACGTTGACCAAGTAGAGGCATCGTTGTGATCCTGCGCCGGACCGCCATCAGCCGGCGCCAGTTCGTGCGGCGGGCTGGGGCACTCGGCGTCGGCGGGCTCTCGCTGGCCGGACTCGCGGCGGCGTGCGGCCGGCCGCCTGACAACCCGAACAGCCTGCACGTCGACAACTGGCAGGCCTACATCGACGAAACCAGCGACGGCGCCACGGGGACGGCGGACCGGTTTCGTGCGGCCACGGGCATCGACCTGCGTTACACCGAGGGTGTCAACGATAACCAGGAATACTTTGCCAAGATCCAGCCGCGGCTGGGCACGGGCCGGACGATCGAACCCGACTTGATGGTGTTGACGGGGTGGTTGGCGGCCCGGCTGATCCGCCTGGGGTGGGCCGACTCGCTGCCGCTCGAGCTCGTACCGAATGCCGCCAACCTCGATCCGCTGTTGCGGAACCCGGCGTGGGATGCGACCGGCCGCTACACCTTGCCGTGGTCGTCGGTGCTGATCGGCATCGGCTATAACCGGCGCGCCACCGGCCGCGAGATCACCAGCATCGACGAGCTGTTCAATCCGCAGTTCAAGGGCAAGGTCGGCATGCTCACCGAGATGCGCGACACCATTGGCCTGCTGATGATGGGGCTGGGCCTCGACCCGGCCACGGTGTCGTCATTCGCGCAGGCGGCCCCGGCCTTCGAGCAACTGGCGCGGGCGACGCGCGACGGCCAGGTGCGTGCGTTCACCGGCAACGACTTCATCGACGACCTGTCGACCGGGAACTTTGCCGTCTGCATGGCCTGGAGCCCAGACGTGCTGCGGCTCGGTCGCGACAACCCCGACGTGCACTTCGTCATTCCAGAGCAGGGCGGCCTCTTTGGCGCCGACGTCATGATCATGCCGAAAGGCGCGCGGCACCGCGAGAGCGCCGCCAAGTGGTTGGACTTCGTTTACGACCCGGCGCAGGCCGCTCGCATCACCGCGGCCGTTCAAGGCCTGTCACCGGTGGCCGGCACGGCCGCCGAACTGGCCAAGTTCGCACCTGTCCTGGCCGCCAACCCATTGCTGTTCCCGGACGAGACACTGAAGAAACGCCTGAGGCCATTCGCCGATCTCTCCGAGGACGTGGAACTGCAGTTCGACGAGGCGTTCGCGAGGATCACCGGGGCGTGATGTCCACGGAGACAAGGCGCCGCCTGACCCCGTACGCGCTGCTGCTGCCCGGCATGCTGTGGCTGGCGGTCTTCTACTTCGCGCCGCTCTGGACCCTGCTGAAAATCTCGCTGTCGACGCGCGAGGGCCGCTTCAGCATGCAGTACCTCTTCAACTGGGAACTCGCGCACTACCAGGTCGCGTTCACGGAGTTCGGCCCCCAGCTGGGTCGCGCGTTTTTGTACGGCGGCGCGGCTACGCTGCTTGCTATCGTGATCGGCTACCCGCTGGCCTACGTGATCGCGTTTCGCGGCGGCAAGTACCGCACCGTGTTGCTCGGCCTGGTGGTGGTGCCGTTTTTCACCAGCTATCTCATTCGCACGCTGGCGTGGTCGTCGATCCTGGCCGACAGTGGCCCGATCGTCCGGATGCTGAGCGGATTGCAGTTGGTTGGGCTGCTCGAGATGCTGGGCATCATGGACAACGGGCGGTTGTTGAACACCCCGATGGCGGTGATTGGCGGCCTCACCTACAACTTCCTGCCGTTCATGGTGCTGCCCATCTACGTCAGCCTCGAGAAGATTGAGCCCGCGCTGGTCAACGCCGCCATGGATCTGTACAGCTCGTCGACGGCGGCCTTTCGCCGGGTGGTGCTGCCGCTGTCGCTGCCCGGGGTGTTCGCCGGCACCTTGCTGACCTTCATTCCGGCCGCCGGTGATTTCGTCAACGCGCAGTTCCTCGGCAATCCCAACACGACGATGATCGGCAATTCGATCCAGGACCAGTTCCTGCGCCAGAACAACCATCCCCTGGCGGCGGCCATGGCGTTCGTGTTGATGTTGCTGATGATGGTGCTGGTGGTCGCCTACAGCCGGTTCTTCGGCACCAGGGACCTGGCATGAAGGCCGGCCGCTGGGCGCTGAACGTCTACGCCGCGCTGGGGTTCGCCTACCTGTTCGCGCCGATCGCCGTGATTGTGTTGTTCAGTTTCAACCAGCCGGCCGGCGAGTACAACATCGAGTGGCGTCGGTTCACGCTCGACAACTGGCTGGCGCCCTTTGCCGATCGCCAACTGACCGCGGCGTTGTGGGTCAGCGTGCAGGTGGCCGCCGTGGCGACGCTGGTGTCGACGGTGTTCGGGTCGATGGTGGCCATCGCCCTCTCGCGCTACAGGTTTGCAGGCGACGGCCTGTTCAACCTGGTGCTGGTGCTGCCGGTCACGACGCCGGAGATCGTGCTGGGGTCGTCGCTGGCCGCCATGTTCCTGGGCCAGAACCTGATCGACTTCGGCATGCCGACGATCATCATCGCCCACATCCTGTTTCAGTTGAGTGTCGTGGCGATCGTGGTGCGGGCGCGCCTGCGCGGGTTCGACTGGACGCTCGAGCAGGCGGCCCACGACCTGGGCGCGACGCCGTGGCGGACCTTTCGCACCGTGACCCTGCCGCTGATGCTGCCCGGCATTCTAGCGGCGGCGCTGCTGTCGTTCGCCCTGTCGGTCGACGACTTCATCATCACGTTCTTCAACGCCGGATCGACGGTGACGTTTCCGTTGCAGATCTTCGGCGCCTCACGCGTGCGCATCCCGCCGCAAGTGCACGTCCTCGCCACCGTCATCCTGATCGTGAGTGTCGCCCTGCTTGTCGCCGGCTCGATTCTCGAGCACCGGCGCCGCCAAGGACGCGTCAGCGGCTGAAGACGCGAATGATCCCGTCGCCCTTGTTGAGCAGGAACACCTGGTTGGCGGGGCCCATCGACAGGCGCAGGTCGGCGCGCGTCGCCGGCTTCTTGCCCTGCACCGCGTTCTTCTCCTGCACCAACTGCAGCACCGTCTTGTCGGCGCCGTTCACGGTGGGAATGACGCGGCGGATCGGATCCTGCCCGCCCTGGGGTAGGGCATCGGCACTGAAGTAGAAAATCTCGCCGCTCGGCATGTCGGTGAACAGCACCAGGTTGGCGAGTTGCGGAATCTGGCTGCCTCGGTAGACGACCACGCCGTTAGCCGCCGCCTGGTTCTGCAGCAGCGGATCCACCTGGCCGTACTCGACCAGCGGGTAGGTGACCTTGGGATCGGCCCGCCGGCCTTCGCTGGCCACCGCCGTGTTCCTGATGAAGCGGAAGCTGCCTTCCCAGGCATTCCAACCGAGATTGGCGCCGGCCGGCACCAGCGTCACCTTCTCGATGATGGTCTGGCCGATGTCGGCGAGAAACAGGTTGCCGTTCTTCGGATCCCACGCGAAGCGCTGACCGTTGCGCAGGCCGTAGGCATAGATTTCTGGGAGCGCGCCGGGCGTCTTGACGAACGGGTTGCCCGCCGGCACGCCGTACTTCCCGTTCGCGCTGTTGGTGCCGGTGGGGTTGATGCGGAACACCTTGCCGAACGCCGACCCCAGATTCTGCGAAAGGTTCAGCGGATCGCCACCGCTGCCGCCGTCGGCCACGCCGATGTAGAGCAGGCCGAATTGCGGACTGCCGGCCGCAGCGAGTGGGTTGAACGCCATGTGGCCGGCATTGTGATTGGCGAACGGCTGGCGCATGCGGAACAGCTCGCGCGGCTGGCCGCCATCGTAGGTGGCCGCCGCCGGCGTCTTGGCGGTCCATTCGAGCAGCACCGTATCGTGGGTGTTGTTGCCGCCGCCGGGCAGGAAGTCGGGCACCGGCGTCATGTTCGACGTGTCGAGATAGGTGTAGAACTTCCCGTAGCCGGGCGTGCCCGCCTGCGCGAACTGCGGATGGAACGTGAAGCTCTGGAAGCCGCGCTCGCGACCGGTGTAGTTGATCGGGTGGCCCCACGTGGCCGCGTTCACGTCGACGTAGGGCGCGACCGTCTTGCCGTCGTAGCTCACGCTGTAGATCGGGCCGCGCATGTCGTTCACGAACAGGCGCTTCGTGCCGGGCTCGTCGACCAGGTTCATCATGCGCGCCGGCACGCCGTCGATGTCGGGCAGCGTCGCGAACTCGGTCACGTTCACGCGAATCGCTCCCTCGGTCGCTGGAATCGGCGTGGGGAACGGGTCGTTGGTCTCGCCGGGCTGTAACGGTGGCTGGGCAGGCCGCTGACCCTGGCTGAAGACCACCGGCGCCATCAACAGCGCCACGACCACGATGCGAACGATCGATGTACCCATTGACCGCAGTATACCGCCCGGGTGATCGGTTGACGCCGACCGCGGCTTCAACGTCTACTCATGCCGGAGATGGTCATGAAGCCTCATGCGCTTGCTGCGGTCCTGTTATCGGCGTTCGTCCTGGCCCCGGCCATGCGCGCGCAATCGGTGCCAGAGGGACCCTCCTTCGCCCAGGCTACGGAGGGCGGGCCAATCGGTCCCAGTCCCTACGACATCGTTCGCGGCTGGCAAAAGCCGTTCGCCGGTCCGGGATACGCCTTCGGCGGCAACTCCGGCGTGTTCGCCGAGTCGCCCGATCGCATCTTCATCGCGCAGCGCGGCGAGTTCAGGCTGCCCGAACCGCTACCGGCCGGGTTCGCCGGCTTTGCGGGTTCGATCAAGATGAATGTGCTGTCGCTGGCCGACCGGCGCGAATGGCGCAACTGTCTTTACACCCTCGACCGCAACGGCAACGTCAAGGAGCGATGGACGCAGTGGGATTACCTGTGCGATGGCTCGGCTGGCCCGGGACCGCATCGCATTCGCATCAGCCCGTACGACCGCGAGCGGCGCGTCTGGGTAATCAACGAGACCTTCCACCAGATCTACGTCTTCACCAACGACGGCAAGACGCTGCTGCGCATCCTGGGCGAGAAGAACGTGCCTGGCGCCGGCCCGCGTCATTTTGCCAAGCCGCAGGACGTGGCGTTCCTGCCCGATGGCCGCATCCTGATCGCCGACGGCCTCGACAACCACCGCGTGATGATCCTCGATCGCGACCTGAACTACCTGGGCGAGTTCGGTGGCAACGGCAAGGGGCCCGGCCAGTTCAACGGCGTCCACGCGGTGGCGGTGGGCCCGGGCAATCGCATCTTCGCGCTCGATCGATCGGGTGGACGCATCAATGTGTTCCGAACCACCGCCGATCCGGCGAAGGTCGAGTTCGTGACCGCGTTCCCCGGCTTCTCGTTGCCCCTCGACCTGATCGTCAACGACGACAGCCTGTGGATTACCGACCTGAAGCCGCTGCGGTTCGTGAAGCTCGACTTCAACGGCAATCGCCTCTACACCTGGCTGGTTCCGTCCGACCTGCCGGACGGCTATCTCGAAGTGCACGCGTTTTCGGTCGATTCCGCTGGCAACCTCTACGGTGGCGACAACCAGTACGGCCGCACGCAGAAGTTCGTGCCCAAGCCCGGTGCGGATCCGAAACAACTGATCCGCGCCCCGTGGGTCGCACGTTAGGATGTACGTGCTATGAAAAAGATTCTATTGCTGACGTTGGTAGTGGCTGTGCTGGCATTCGACTCGGCGGCGGTGTTCGCGCAAGAGCGCGTGACCGTCGTGAAGCGGAACAGCGAGCGGGTGGTGGGTTTCTTCGACGACTGGGTGCGCGCCACCGACACGGTTTACGTGCGTGTCTCTCCTGATGATCAGCGGCGGATCGGGATGGGAGACATCCTGTTCATTGCCGTGGAGGGCGATCCCAACAACCTTCCGGCCAAGGAAATCGAGGCCGCCCATGGGCCCGACCACCTGCTGGTGACGCAAGGCACCGAAGTACTGATCGGCCGGCTGGTGAACATCGAGGGCGGCGATGGCTCGGCCAAGCCCAACGAGCGGCGCAGCGTGACCTTCCGAACGACCGCCGGCGGCGAGCGCCGGTTCCCCTTCACGGAAGTTCGGCGTCTCTATCTCGGCAACTACCCGCGTGCGACGACCGCCTCGACGCCCGCGGCGCCGCCCGCCGCGACGACCGCGCCGACGCCGGTGCCCGAGGGCTCGGTGCGCGTGCTCGCCAACCAGCAGTGGACCGCGACCAACATCACGGTGCGTCGTGGTGACCGGGTGCTGTTCACGCCGGACGGGGAGATCCAGTTGTCGGGTGATGCCGGCGACAAGGCTTCGGCGAACGGCTCGCTGAAGGGCCGCACCGCGCCCAACGCGCCCATGCCTGGCGTGCTGGCAGGCGCCCTGATTGGCCGCATTGGCAACGGCGCGCCGTTCGCCATCGGCAATCAAAGCACGCCGCTGCCCATGTCTGCCGATGGTCCGTTGTGGCTGGGCATCAACGACGACGGGCTGGATGACAACTCGGGCCAGCTGGCCGTGCGCGTGCTCGTGACCCGCGGGCGTTAGTTTTTCGAGAGCTTGGCGAACGCCGCGCCGAACGCCGTGTTCGGCACGGCGGCCGGCCTGGGCTGTGGCGCGGGCCTTGGGCTCGCGCTCGGCCTGGGGCCTCCGGCCGACTTGACCCCCTTCTGCACCTCACCACTCTTCATCGTCAGGGCAATGCGCTTGCGCTCGGTGTCGACCTCGACCACGCGCACCTTGACGATGTCGCCGGCCTTCACCACCTCGCGTGGATCCTTGACGAACCGATCGGCCAGCTGAGACACGTGGACCAGGCCGTCCTGGTGCACGCCTATGTCGACGAAGGCGCCGAAGTTGGCGACGTTGGTGACCACGCCCTCGAGCTGCATGCCCGGCACCAGGTCGCGCAGTTCCTGCACGCCGTCCTTGAAGGCCGCTGTCTTGAACTCGGGCCGCGGATCGCGGTTCGGCTTGTCGAGCTCGGCCAGGATGTCCTTGACCGTCGGCACACCGAACTGCGCGTCGGCAAAGTCTTCGGGCTTGAGCGTGCGAATGACCGGCGACTTGCCAATCAGCTCGCCGATGGCGAACCCGGTCTTCGCGGCGATCCGTTCGACGAGGGCATAGGCTTCGGGATGCACGGCCGAGGCGTCGAGCGGGTTGTCGCCGTTCATCACGCGCAGGAAGCCGGCCGCCTGCTGGAACGTGCGCTCGCCAACGCGTGGCACTTTCAGCAGCTGCTTGCGGTTGCGGAAGGGGCCGTTGGCATCGCGGAACGACACGATGTTGCCGGCCAGGGCATCGGACAGTCCCGAAATGCGCGCCAGCAGCGGCACCGAGGCCGTGTTGAGGTCGGCGCCGACGGCGTTGACGCAGTCTTCAACCACCGCGTTCAGCGTCCGGCCCAGTTGGAACGGGCTGACGTCATGCTGATACTGGCCGACGCCAATGGCCTTGGGATCGATCCGCACCAGCTCCGCCAGTGGATCCTGAAGCCGCCGGGCGATCGAGACCGCGCCGCGCAGTGACACGTCGAGATCGGGAAACTCCTTGGCGGCCGCCTCCGACGCGGAATAGACCGACGCGCCGGCCTCCGACACCATCACCTTCGTCAGGTTCAGGTCGGGCAGCCCCTTGATCAGATCCGCGGCCAGCTTGTCGGTTTCCCGCGACGCGGTGCCGTTGCCAATCGAGATGAGTTGCACGCCGTGCTTCGCGGCGAGCGCGCCAAGCGTGCGCAGTGAGCCCGCCCAGTCCTTGCGCGGTTCGTGCGGGTAGATGGTCGAGGTATCCACCACTTTGCCGGTGCCGTCGACCACCGCCACCTTCACGCCGGTGCGGATGCCCGGATCCAGTCCCATCGTCACGCGCTGTCCCGCCGGAGCGGCGAGCAGCAGGTCGTGGAGGTTGCGGCCAAACACCTTGATGGCCTCGATCTCGGCCTGCTCGCGCAGCCGCTGTTCGGCATCCAGTTCGAGGTGGCCGAGCAGCTTGACCTTCCAGGTCCAGCGCACCGTTTCGGCCAGCCACTTGTCGGCGGGGCGGCCCTTGTTCTCGATGTTGGCGCGGCCGGCAATGCGGCGCTCGGGTTCGGTGGGGCCGTCCACGCCCTCATCGGGCAGACCCACCGACAAGCGCAAGAAGCCTTCCTTGCGGCCGCGCAGCAGCGCCAGTGTGCGGTGCGACGGTACCTGCTTCAGCTGCTCGGTCGCGGCGAAGTAATCGGAGTACTTGACGCCTTCGGTTTCCTTGCCGGGGACAACGGCCGACTTCCACTCGCCGCGCTCCCACAACAACGTGCGCAGGCCGCCGACCAGCTCCGCATCCTCGGCGAAGGTTTCCATCAGGATCCAGCGCGCGCCTTCGAGCGCCGCGGCGGCATCGGCCACGCCCTTGTCGGCATCGACGTAACCGGCCGCCGTGGCTTCGGGGCTGAGCGTGGGGTCGTGCCACAGCGCGGTGGCGAGTGGCTCGAGTCCGGCCTCGCGCGCGATCTGCGCCTTGGTGCGGCGCTTCACTTTGTAAGGCAGGTACAGGTCTTCGAGGCGCGCCTTGGTGGCGGCGTCGCGAATCGCGGCGGCGAGTTCCGGCGTGAGCTTGCCTTGCTCCTCGATGCTCTTGAGGATCGCGGTGCGGCGGTCGTCGAGGTCGCGCAGGTAGGTCAGGCGCTCTTCGAGCGCGCGCAGCTGCGTGTCGTCCAGTCCTCCGGTGGCTTCTTTCCGGTAGCGCGCAATGAACGGCACCGTGGCCTTGTCGTCGAGCAGCGCGACGGCCGCCTCCACTTGCGGTACGCGGACGTTCAATTCTTCGGCAATGAGCTGGCTGATCGATTTCATCTGGAATGTAGTGTCCGGCTTTAGCCGGACGAAGGCGGCAATGTGGCGTCCGGCTTTAGCCGGACCAAACGGAAATGTGGTGTCCGGCTTCAGCCGGACCTGGGTGACGGAGCCGAAGCCCCGTCACCTTCAAACTGTGGCTGAGAACGAACTACTTCGCCGCGGCAGGCGCCGCCGGCAGCGCCTTGCCCTGCAACTCGACCAGGCGCTTCGCGAGGTGGTTGACCACCACCGCGTCGTTGCGAATCTCGGTGAGATACGCCGCGCGCAGCAGCTGCTCGCGACGGCCACGCAGCGCGTTGGTGATGCCTTCCTTGACCGCCGGCATGCTGGGATCCTTCTGCCCGGCGGTGTCCTTCGCGACGAACAGCACGATGGTGTGCGCGCCGTTGTTGCTGACCACGCGCACCGAGCCGGGCTCGGACTTCAGCACGGCATCGCGCAGCGCCGGGGGCGCCTGCTGCAGCGCCGAAATCGGCACGAAGCCGAGGTCGCCGCCGCGCGGGGCCGATTCCGGGTCTTCAGAGAAGTCGGCGGCGAGGTCGCCGAAGGCCATGCCTTCTTTGAGGCGCGCCATCAGCATCTGCGTTTTCTGGACGGCTTCCTGGGGCGTCCGCGCGTCATTGCCGGTCCGGTTGGCGATCTGCGCGTCGGCCACCGGCGTCACGGCGATCTGGGCAATGTGGTACGCGTCTTCCGTGCGGTTGAACTGCGCCCTGTTCGCGTTGAAGAAGTCGGTGATCTCCTGGTCGGTGACGGTGACCTTGGCCACGACCTGCTGCTCGATCACCTTCTGCGCCAGCATGTCGCGGCGCAGCGCCTCGCGCATGTCGGCCGAGGTGAGGTTGCGGGCCGCCAGGCTCTTCTCGAACTCCTCGGGGGTGATGTTCTTCTTGCCCTCTTCAAAAGCGTTGTCGACCTCGGTGTCGGCCAGCTCGATCTTCAGCGCGCGCGCTTTGTCGATCAGCAACTCCTGCACGATCATCTCGTTCAGCAGGCCCAGCTTGGCGGTGGCCACTTCTTCTTCTGCCGGCGTGACGTTGGCCTGCGCCGTGCGCCGGTATGCCTTCTCCACATCGTCGCGCTTGATCTCGCGGCCGTTGACCGTCGCCCATGCGTCCGCAGACGCTGCCGGCGTGGCGGGGGTTGATTGGCACGCGCCGGCCACGCTCGCCAGGGCGAGCACGACGAGCAGGGCAGCGTGAGGACGGCGGGTGGCGGTCGACGGGAGTGTGTTCATCTCATCCATTGTATGCGGCCAAGCGCCGGTTCGAGACATCAACGCGTGACCGACTGGCGAATGATCTCGTGGAGCCGCCGCACGCCCTCGGTCAGCGCGGCCGGACCCGGCTGCAGGATGTAGGTGGATTTCACTTCGTAGATCTGGCCGTTCTTCACGGCGGGAATGTCGGCCCACCCAGGCCGGGCCGCAATCCGGGCCGGGCGCACCGGCTTGCCGCACCACGATCCGATGATGACGTCAGGGGCGCGGGCCACGACCTGCTCGCCGGTCACAATCCGGTCCCTGGCCAGGCTGGCCTTGTCCAGCTCCGGAAAGATCGGATCACCGCCGGCCACCTGCACCAGTTCCTCCGCCCAGCGGATGCCGCTGATCAGCGGGTCGTACCACTCTTCAAAGAACACCTTCGGCCGCCTCGGCAGGGCCGCGGCCTGTTCGCGGATGTCGTCCAGCCCCTGGCTGAGCCGGTCCGCCAGCGCCTCGGCTTTCTCCGGCACGCCGACGATGCCGCCGAGCACGCGAATCATCTGCAGGATCTCGGCGACGCTGCGCTGGTTGAAGCTGAAGACCGGGTAGCCGCGCTTGACCAGGTCGGAGGTGATGTCGGCCTGCAGGTCCGAGAACGCCAGGATCAGATCCGGCTCGAGCGCCTCGATCTTCTCGTAACGCGCGTGCAGGAACGACGACACCTTGGGCTTCTGGCGTGCCTCTGGCGGACGCACGGTGTAGCCCGAGATGCCGACGACACGGTCGCCCTCGCCGAGCAGGTACAGCGTCTCCGTCGTCTCTTCGGTGAGGCAGACGATTCTACGCGGGTAGGAGGTCGGCAAAGACAAACCCATCACGATCCACGATCTGGTCAACGCGCACGGCGATCGGGTGATTGAACATCGGCCCGGTGTGCGCAAACGAATGGAACTCGCCGTTCTCGCCGCACGGGTCCACCGTCACGGGAAGATCGCGCAGCAAGTCAGCGTCGAACGTCCGGCCGGCAAACGCGCGGTCGAGCTGCTTGGGGTTTACGCAGGTCAGCGTCGCCCGCAGGCCCGCCGCGACCATCTCTTGCGCGAGCGCCGCGGTCGACTGCGTCTTCCAGATTGGAAACAGCGGTTCGAGTCCTGAACCCGCCAGGCGCTCTTCGCGATAGCGGCGCACGTCCTCGAGGAACAGGTCGCCGAAGGCGACATGCGTGAATCCATCTTTCACGAATCCGTCGACGGCAGTCTTCATGATCGCTTCGTACTGTTCGTTGGAACACGGCCACGGCAGTGGGACGACGTGCAGCGGCAGGGCCGTGGCATCGGCCTGGGCCTGCAGCAGTTCGCGGCGGACCGCATGCATGGCCACGCGATCGAAGGCCTCGTTGGTGGTGGTCAGCAAGCCGGCGATCGCGCCCGGATGCTGCTGCCGCAGCCTGTGCAGCATCCACGCCGAGTCTTTACCGGTCGACCAGCTGAGGAGAATCTTCTTGCTCATGGGTGTAGAGCCTTGGCGATGCGTTCGACGCTGTCGGCCACGCGGGGGCCGGGGACGGTGATCGCCTGCCCGGCGATGAACAGCACGCGGCGGCCCTTCACCGCAGGCACTGCCGCCAGGCGCCCCCACGAGGTCAGCTCATCCTGCATGGGCTGCCCGGCCGGAATGTCTTCGGGGCGGAGCTCGAGAATCACGTCGGGCGCCTGCGCGAGAATGGTTTCGGTCGACACCTGCACCGATTCACGGTCGATGCCTTTGAACACGTTGTCGCCGCCGGCCATCTCCAGCATGTCGTGCAGGAAGCCGCGCCCGCCGCTGACATACATGTTCCGCAGCGTCTTCGGTTCGCGCGAGAACACCAGCAGCGTCCGGGGCCGCGGCCTGCCGGCCACGCGCGCGCGCACCGCCGCCAGCCGTGCCTCGATGCGGGACACCGCCTGGGTCGCCGCGGCGTCGCGGCCGGTCCGGGCGCCAAGCTCCTTCATGGTGACGAGAATGTGCGCGAAGCCGCCGTGCCGGTAGTCGAAGGTGGGGATGTTCGCGCGCTTCATCTGCGCCTGCAGATCGACCTGGCTGCCGTACGTGATGACCAGGTCAGGCTTGAGCGAAATGATCCGCTCCGTATCGGGATCGAGCAGCGCACCGACTCGCGGCAGCGCCGCCACCTCGGGCGGATACGCGTCGTAGCTCGACACGGCGACCACCTGCGGCCCCGCGCCGATGGCGTAGAGCATCTCCGTGAGTGCCGGCACGAGAGAGACAATCCTTCGAGGCCCAGGTTGAAACGCAAACACGAAGGGCACGAAGGCCACGAAGCAAACAATTCCCAGAAGAAAAGACTTCGTGATCTTCGTGGACTTCGTGTTTGGTCTCTTCGTCATGACTTCTTCACCAATAGCCAGAGGAAGAACGGTCCGCCTATCAGGGCCGTGATGATGCCGACCGGCAGTTCAAGCGGCGCCATGATCGTTCGCGCCACCAGGTCGCACAGCACGGTGAAGGCGGCGCCAAAGAACGCCGCGGCCGGCAGCACCACGCGGTGATCCGACCCCACCATCAGCCGCACCAGGTGGGGCACCACGATGCCGATGAAGCCGATCGGGCCGCCGAGCGACACGGCCGCGCCGGTGGCGAGCGACGCGCTGAGAAACGCGAGCCGCTGCGCGCGCACCACCTCCACGCCGCGGGCCGCGGCCACGTCGTCGCCGAGCGTCAACAGGTTCAAGGTCCGCGGCAGGATGGCGAACACCGCGAAGGCGGCCACCAGGAACGGCAGCGACGCGAGGATCGGGCTGTAGCTTCCGACATCGAGATCGCCCATGAGCCACCGGACTGTCCTGAACGACTCGGTGAAGTCGGCCATGTACTGCACGAACAGGATCAGCGCCGAGAAGAACGAGTTCAGCGTCACGCCGGCGAGCAGCAGCACATTGGTCGACAAGCCGCGCTTCTGAGACGAAGCCAGCCAGTAGACAATGCCGATGGCGACGAGTGAGCCGGCGAAGCTGGCAATGGGAATGGACGACACGCCCATCATCCCGACCTCCAGCGCGAACGCGATCGCCAGCATGGCGCCCAGCGCACCGCCCGCCGAGACGCCCAGGGTAAACGGCGTCGCCAGCGGGTTGCGCAGCATGGCCTGCAACACCACGCCGGCTGCGGCCAGCGCGGCTCCGACGATGGCGCCCGACAGCACGCGCGGCAGGCGCGCTACGAAGAAGATCTGCGCGTCGACGTTGTCCTGCCAGGGAATGCTCGTGTCGAACACCCGGGCCAGTGAAATGCCGGTGCTGCCGACCGTCGGCGCCCACAACACCACCGCCGTGGCACCCACGGCGAACAGCGACACGATGGTGATGATGCGGCGGCGAACCTGTCTCACCGGGCCACTCGCCGAACGGGCACGACCGTCATGTGGCCCGTATCGCTGTGGATGTGCACGTCGGCCTCGACGTCGTAGAGCCGCTGCACGTTCTCGGGGGTCAGCACCTCGTTGGTCGGGCCGGTCGCCAGCACCCGGCCATCGCGCATCAGGATCAGCTCGCGGCAGATCGACGCGGCCAGGTTCAAGTCGTGCGTCGAGATGGCCATGGTCACGCCGTGGTCCTGGTTGAGCCGCTGCAGCAGCGCCGACACCTCGAGCTGGTAGCCCAGGTCGAGCGACGCCGTCGGCTCGTCGAGCAACAACAGCCCGGCCGATTGGGCGAGCGCGGCGGCAATGACGACGCGCTGCTTTTCGCCGCCACTCAATTCGTGGAATGGCCGCTCGGCAAGGTGGCTCGTTCCGGTCGCGGCCAGGGCGTCGAGGGCGATGCGGATGTCGCCGGGACCCTCGACGGTGAACACCCCGAGGTGCGGATGCCGGCCCATCAGCACGACCTCGAGCACCGAATACTCGAACGCCAGCTCGGTTTCCTGCGGGACCACGGCAATGCGCCGCGCCACCTCGCGCCGGGCCATGCGGTCGAGCGGCTGGCCGCCGAGCATGACGCGGCCGGCCGACGGCTTGCGGGTGCCGCTCAGCAGCCGCAGCAGCGTGGTCTTGCCCGAACCGTTGGGGCCGAGAATGCCGACCAGTGCCCCTTCGGCCAGGCGCACGCTGACCTGATCCACGACGAGTGGGCCGTCGGGCGCATAGCGAAAAGAAACCTGTTCTGCGGAAAGCACTGCGCGTCGCCTCCCAGGCGTCTCACGCGCCTGAATGAGTGACTTGCCCATGAACTGCCAGTCTCCTGACTCGCAGCCCTGGTGGCTGCTTACAGTGGCGGGACCGTGTGGGCTTCGCACCCAACTTCCCTGGCTGTCCTGGTACGCGTCTGTTGAACTGTGGATTGTACCATCAGTTACAATTGAAAGTGCCTGACCGTAGAGGCGCGTCTTCAGACGCGCCTGGCAGGCGGGACTGAAGTCCCGCCTCTACGAAACCCAACGTGCGTCTGATACTTCAATGCGAAATCGACTTGCCGCCGCCGGACTTGCTGACATCGCCGATAAGGTCGAGTCGCGCGAACGGCTGTCGTTCGCGGACGCGATCACGTTGTTCGAGTCGACCGACCTGCTGGCGCTTGGCTGGATTGCCAACCGCGAGCGCGAGCGGCGGCACGGCGATCGCACCTACTTCAATCACAACCTGCGGCTCGAGGCGACCAACGTCTGCGAGGCGTCGTGCCTGTTCTGCTCGTTTGCACGGCTGAAGGAAGGCGACCCGGGGTCCCACACCATGTCGCTCGAACAGGTGTTCGCCAAGCTGCGGCAGCGCGGTGATCAACCCCTTACCGAGATCCACATCGTCAATGGCCTGCACCCGGGCCTGCCGTTCAGTTACTACACGGACCTGCTGACGGGCTTGAAGCAGATTCGTCCCGCCATTCACCTGAAGTGCTTCACGGCGGTGGAGATCGCGTTCTTCGCGGACCACTACGGCATGTCCGATCGGCAGGTGCTGGTCGCGCTGAAGGCCGCGGGTCTCGATTCGCTGCCTGGCGGCGGCGCCGAGATCTTCGCGCCGCGCGTGCGCCAGAAGATTTGCCACGACAAGTGCGACGGCGCGCGCTACCTGGCGATTCACCGCATCGCCCACTCCCTGGGCATGCGCACCAACGTAACCATGCTCTACGGGCACATCGAGGCGACCGAAGAGCGCGTCGATCACCTGCTGCAAACGCGCGCGCTGCAGGACGAGACCGGCGGCCTGCAGGCGTTCATCCCGCTCGCCTTTCATCCCGACAACAACCAGATGCGCAAGCTGCCGGCGCCGTCGGCCAGCGAGACGCTGAAAGTGCATGCCGTGGCGCGGCTGGTGCTCGACAATGTCGATCACATCAAGGCCTACTGGATTTCCTGCGGCGTCGAGGTGGCGCAGACAGCGCTGTGGTTCGGCGCCGACGACCTCGACGGCACGGTGCAGGAAGAGACGATTTACCACATGGCCGGCTCGTCCACACCGACGACGCTGTCGACCGACGACATCGAGCAGCTCATCCGCGACGCCGGACGCGAGCCCATCGAACGCGATACTCTGTACAACGTGGTGCGCGTACCCGCGCCTGTAGTGTCCGGCTTCAGCCGGACCACATAGGTCCGCCTGAAGGCGGACACCACATTGATGGACACCATGTAATGTGGCGTCCGGCTGTAGCCGGACCATAGCAACAACCATGACCACGTTCTTGCCCGTTCTCAACCAGGTGGAGAAGGCGTCGCTCCACGAGCGGCAGCCGCTTCCTGATGCCTATCTGAATCTCCCGGACGAGGCGATGGCGCTGCGCATTGCCGCCGCGCGCGCGGCGTTGGGCGATCGGCTGGTGATTCTCGGCCACCACTACCAGCGTGACGAAGTGATCCGCTTCGCCGACTACACCGGCGATTCGTTCAAGCTCGCCAACGCGATCGCGCGCCATCCGGCGGCTGACTTCATCGTCTTTTGCGGCGTGCACTTCATGGCCGAGAGCGCCGACATCCTGGCGTTGCCGCACCAGCGCGTGATCCTGCCCGACCTGGCTGCCGGCTGCTCCATGGCCGACATGGCGCCGGCCGACCAGTTGGAGATTTGCTGGAACGAGCTGACGCAGATGGGCCTGGCAGGGCGGACCGTGCCGGTGACCTACATCAACTCGGCTGCGGCGATTAAGTCGCTGGTGGGCGAGAACGGTGGCACCGTCTGCACCTCGTCCAACGCCGAGGCCACGCTGAAATGGGGCTGGCAGCAGAAGGAGAAGATTCTCTTCCTGCCCGACCAGCACCTCGGCCGCAACACCGCATACAAGATGGGCGTGCCGCTCGACCAGATGGTGGTCTGGGATCCCCACGAGCCGTTCGGCGGGCTGACTCGCAACCAGCTCGAGCAGGCCAGGCTGATCCTGTGGAAGGGCCACTGTTCGGTGCACGTGCGCTTCTCGACAAAGCAGATCGAGCAGGTGCGTGTCGAACACCCCGGCATCAAGGTGATCGTGCATCCCGAGGTGCCGTTCGACGTGCTGCAGTCGGCCGACGACAGCGGCTCGACCGAGTACATCCTCAAGACCGTGCGCGAGGCGCCGGCGGGGACATCGTGGGCCGTCGGCACGGAAGTGCACCTCGTCCACCGGCTCGCGGAAGAGGTGGCGCCGTCCAAGACGGTGGTGTCGCTCGACCAGTTCGGCTGTCTCTGCTCGACCATGTTCCGCGTCTCGCCGAATCACCTCTTGTGGGTGCTCGACTCGCTGATCGAGGGCCAGGTCGTCAATGAAATCGTCGTGCCGGACGAGCAGAAAAAGTGGGCTAAGATCGCGTTGGATCGAATGCTCGCGATCACGTAAGGATTTGGCCCCCCATGAAGGGGGGCCCTACAGGAGAGATCGAAATGGCTCATTCACTTCCCGCGCTGCCCTACGACGTCGCGGCGCTCGAACCCCACATCGACGGCCAGACGATGCAGATTCACCACGGCAAGCATCACCAGGCCTACGTCACCAACCTCAACGCGGCGCTCGACAAGCATCCCGAGCTGCACGACAAGAGCCTGGATGAACTGATCAAGGGCATCAACAGCGTGCCGGACGACATCAAGGCCGCGGTCCGCAACAACGGCGGCGGCCACTGGAACCACTCGCTGTTCTGGACGCTGATGGCGCCCGGTGCCGGCGGCGCTCCAACCGGCGCGGTGGCCGAGGCCATCAACAGCGCGTTCGGCGACTTCGAGAAGTTCAAGACCGCGGTCAACCAGGCCGGCACCACGCGCTTCGGCAGCGGCTGGGCCTGGGTGATCGACAACGGCGGCAAGCTCGAAGTGATGAGCACCCCGAACCAGGACAACCCGTTGATGGAAGGCAAGAAGGCCATTCTCGGCATCGACGTGTGGGAACACGCCTACTACCTGAAGTACCAGAACCGCCGCCCCGACTACCTCGGCGCGTGGTGGAACGTGGTCAACTGGGACGCCGTGAACAAGCTCTTGAAGGGCTAGTCTTTCAACGCGAAGAGCACGAAGATCACGAAGAGACTCTTGGGAAATCCAAAAGGTTGCTTCGTGTTCTTCGTGTGCTTCGTGTTCGCCTTTCTTGAGGTCGCTCACGCTCAGGAGCCGCCTCGAGTCACCGCCACCGCCTCGAACGTCACCCGCGTCGAGTCGTGGTCGTTCTTTCAGCCGAAGGTCGATCCCCTCGCCCTGACCGTCGAACCGGTCGGCGATCCCACCTACACGTTTCTGGCCGACCGGGTTGAGCTTGGCGCACGTGTCGAGGGCACGCGGTTCGATCTCAGCGGCGCCTTCAATTACGTCCGGCTCGAGAATCTCCCCACCAACGCAATCGGCCCCGGCGGACTCGGCAGCGGTGCGTTCTACTTCGCGGCCACCGGCGTTCGCTACAGCTACCAGCTGTATCTCAGCGAGCTGGCGCTGAAGGTCAAGTCGCGCGGCAGGGGGGTGTCGCTCGTGGTCGGCCGCATGCTGTTTGCATCGGGCGCGGAGTCGGCCGCGGCCACGGCTTCGCTCGAGACACTGAAGCGCGAGCGGCTGCATTCGAGGCTGATCGGCAATTTCGAGTGGTCGCAGTACCAGCGCCGCTTCGACGGCGCGCGGCTGGATGTGGTTCGGCCGCGGTGGCACGTCACGGCGGCGGCGTTCGTGCCGACCCAGGGTGGCTTCGAGGAGTCGACCAACCTCTCAATGCCGAAAGTCCAGGTCGCCACGGGATCGCTGACGCGCGTGGCCGCCTCCGCCGAGTGGCAATTGTTTGCGACCGCCTACCGGGATCGCCGCGAGAGCCGGGCGGCGGTGGTCGACAACGCCGGCGCAACCGACCGGCCCATCGACGTCACCGTATCGGCCTTCGGTGGCTCCTACGCGCGCATCTCGCCGACTGGTGCCGGCGAGCTCGATGCGGTGTTCTGGGGCGCGGCCCAGGTGGGCGACTGGTACGGCCAGCCCCACCGCGCCACCAGCGCGACCGCCGAGATTGGCCATCGGTGGACGGCCGTCGCCGGCAAGCCATGGCTGCGCGCCGGCTACCTCTGGGCTTCGGGCGATCGCGATCCCGGCAATGGCCGGCACGGCACGTTCTTCCAGATGCTGCCGTCGTCGCGCAAGTACGCGCTGTCGGCCACCTACGCGCAGATGAACCTGCGCGACGCCTTCCTGCAGGCGTGGTTTGAACCCCGCGGGATAAAGTCGCGTATCGAAGTACATGCACTGGGATTGGCCAGCGCGCAGGACCTCTGGTACCAAGGTAGCGGCGCCACCGCGAGCCAGGGCCGCTACTTCGGATTTTCGGGCCGGCACTCAGGTGGCGCGCAGCAACTGGGCCGATTGGTCGAGGGCGCAGTGGACGTGCCGATCAGGAAATACTGGTCGGTGAATGCGTATGCCGCCGCCATGTGGGGCGGCGACGTGGTGAGGCACCAGTTCAGCGGCACCCGGCTCACCACCTGGTTCGTCGAGAACGTCGTTCGCTTCCACTGAAGGAGACTGTCGATGACCGAGACCGCTTACCGTGAACCCGATTCGTCGCTCGTGACCATCACGCACGTCACCTACGCACTGCACGCGCTGGGACTGGCCATCGGCGCGTTCGGCGCCACGACCGTGATCGGCACGTTCCTGTTCGGCTGGCCGTCGATCATCGCGGTGATCATCAACTACGTGAAGCGCAGCGACGCGCGGGGCACGTGGCTCGAGTCGCACTTCGACTGGCAGATCAAGACCTTCTGGGTCTCGATGGCGCTGGCGTGCGCCATCTTCCTGGTCGGCCTGGTGCTGGCGATCGTGCTGATCGGCCTGGCCATCTGGGCAATCGGATTCTTTGTTCTCGGCTGCTGGGCGATCTACCGCATCGCCACGGGCTGGCTCCGCTTGAACGACCGCCGCGCGGTCGGCTAGAACAGCTTCACGTCGACGATCTGGCCCTTCTCGACGATGTCCGTTTGCGCGGGGATCTCGATGTAGCCGTCGGCCTGCGACATCGACGTGATGTCGCCCGACGCCTTGAAGGCGGCCATGGCCTGGCCGTCTTCAATTCTCACCGTGTAGAACTGGTGGCGGCCGGTGGTCGAGACAATCCGCTGGCCCGCCGGCAAGCTCACCGTGTGCATATGGCGCGGCGGTAGCCGCGCCATCGAGCGCAGCGCGGGCACCAGCAGCATGTAGGCGTTCGACAGGCACGACGTCGGGTAGCCCGGCATTCCGAATATGGGCTTTCCCTGGATGGTGCCGAACGCGGTCGGCTTGCCCGGCTTGACGGCAATGCCGTGAAACACGATCTCGCCCTTGCGGGCGATGACGTCGAGAATCAGGTCGCGCTCGCCGACGGAGCTGCCGCCCGAGAACACCAGCACATCGCAGCCGCCTTCTCTCAGCGCCGTCTCGACGGCCTCATCGAGCGCCTCGATGGTGTCTTGCGCAGTGGCGTACGGCACCGGCACGCTGCCGTGCTCCTGGATGATGGTGCTGAGCGTGAACTTGTTGATGTCGTAGATCTGTCCCGGCTGCAGTTCCTGGCCGGGGTCGGCGATCTCATTCCCGGTTGAGAGAATGGCGACGGTGGGCCTGGCGTAGACCTCGACCGCCGCGACCCCAAGCGCGGCCAGCGCGCCGATGCGGCTGGGATTCAGCACGTCGCCGTCGCGCACCACCGTCTGGCCGACGACGATGTCGGCGCCCTGGCGGCCGACGTGCTGGCGCGGGTAGACCGGCGTGAGGATGCGCACCTCATCGCCCGCGATCTCGGTCTCTTCGACCATCACCACGGCGTCGGCGCCCGGGGGCATCGGCGCGCCGGTCGCGATCTCGACCGCGGTGCCGGGCGTGAGCCGCTGTGTCGGCACCTGCCCGGTGTAGACCTTCTCGATGACCCGCAGCGTCTTCGGCTCGTAGCGGCTGGCGCCGAACGTGTCGTCGGCGATCACCGCGAAGCCGTCCATGCCGGCCCGCGCAAACGGCGGCACGTCGCGCATCGACTGGACATCGGCGGCGCACACCCGGCCGTTGGCGTCGAGCAGCGCCACCCGCTCGCGGCGGGTGATCGGCATGATCGCATTGGCAATCAGCTGTCGCGCTTCTTCCAGCGGGATCGTGTCCTTGATCGGGCGCATCTCGGTCTTCGCCATTACTTGCGTGCCTGCTGAACCAGGTGACCCAGTTCGGGGATGACGAGTTTGCTCATGGCCAGGCGGACCGCGTTCTCCGAGCCGGGCAGCGAGATGACGACCGTTCGGCCGATCGTACCGGCGCAAGCGCGGCTCATCATGGCCGCGGCGCCAATGTCGTGGTAGCTGAGCATGCGGAACAGCTCGCCGAAGCCGGGTAGCCGCTTGGTGAGCAGGGCATCAAGCGCTTCGAAGGTGCTGTCGCGGCTGGTCAGGCCGGTGCCGCCGGTCGTGATCACGGCATCGACGTCGCCAACGGCGACCTGCTGGCGGACCAGTTCCGCGACGCGGGCCGGTTCGTCCGGCTCGATGACCTTGCCGGTCACCACGTGTCCGGCCGCCTGCAGCAACTCGACGATCGCCCGTCCCGACGCATCGGTGGTGTCGGACCGGGTGTCGCTGACGGTCACCACAAAGACCCGCGCGGCCGCGGGGGCCTGAGCTTTGTGTTCGGCGCTACTCACGGAGCAATTATAGGGTGCCTAGGGTGCCTAAGGTGCTCCGCGTGCCATGTTTGCTACGATGTCGCATGCTTCGAGCGACAGCCGTAATCGCGCTTTTCGCCCTGTTGATTCTGCCCGCCGGCGCGCAGGCACCGCTCGACAAAGCCGCCCAGCAATGGGTCGACAGCACGCTGAAGAAGCTGACCGTCGAGCAACTCGTCGGGCAGATGATCTTTGCCCCGCTCAACTCCACCTATCTCAGTAGCGACTCTGACCAGTACGAGGCGCTCGTCAAGCTGGTACACGACTCGCACATCGGCGGGCTGATTGCGTTCGGCGGCACCGAGCCCATGCCGAACGTGCTGCTGAACAACACCTACGGCCCGGTGATCCTCGGGCAGCCGCTGGAGCTGGCGTCGCTACTCAACCGCCTGCAGTCGATTTCGGCGCTGCCCATGCTCACCACCTCCGACTTCGAGTGGGGCGTCGCCATGCGCGTGGCCGGGGCCACCAAGTTTCCGAGGGCCATGGCATTTGGTGCCGCTGGCGATCCCAACCTGGCATACGAAGCCGGCAAGGTCGTGGCGCTGGAAAGCCGGGCCATCGGCGTGCACGTGAACTTCGCGCCGGTCGCCGACGTCAACAACAACCCGCGCAACCCGGTGATCAACATCCGCGCGTTCGGCGAAGATCCCGCGCAGGTCGGCGGCATGGTCAACGGGTGGGTGAGGGGCTTGCAGGAGGGCGGCATGTTCGCCACGCTGAAGCATTTTCCCGGACACGGCGATACCGACGTGGATTCGCACCTGGGCTTGCCGGTCATCCCGCATCCGCGTTCGCGGCTCGACGCCGTGGAGCTGCCGCCATTCCAGGGTGGCATGACGACTGGTGCGGCCGGCGTCATGGTGGCACACATGGAGATGCCCGCCATCGATCCACAGAAACGTCCCGCCACCTTCAGCCCCATTGTCATTGGCGACGTCCTGCGTGGGCAGATGAAGTTCAACGGGCTGATCTACACCGACTCCATGAAGATGGCGGCGATCACCCGCATGGCCTCGCCGGGCGAGGCCGCCGTGCGCGCGGTGCAGGCGGGCATTGATGTCGTGCTCGACTCGCCGGATTCTGCCGTGGCTGCCCAGGCGATTGTCGCGGCCGTTAAGGACAACACCATTCCCCGCGCGCAGGTCGAGCGATCGGTGCGGCGCATTCTCGAAGCCAAGGCACGCCTGGGGCTGCACCGCACCCGGACCGTGAACCTGGAGACCGCGGCGCTCACGCTGGGCGGGCGCAAGCACGCCGCCATCGCGCAGACCGTGAGCGATCGCGCCGTCACGTTGATCAAAGACGAGCGCGCCATGGTGCCGCTGACCACGCCGCGGACCGGCAGCGTGATGTACCTGTCGGTGCTCGACTACCCATCGGGCTGGCGCATTGCCGCGCCGAGCCGCACGATGATTCCCGAGTTGCGAACGCGCTGGCCCGCGACCGAGGCGTTTGAAGTCTCGGATCGCACGACGCCGACCGAGCTCGACATGGTCCGGGCGCTGGCGGCGAAGTACGACGCGGTCGTCGCCGGCCTGTTCGTGCGCGCCTCGTCTGGCAGCGGCCGGCTCGATCTGGCGCCGCAACTCGAGCGGTTCCTGCAGGACATCGCGCGCGCCACCGAGCGGCGCAAGCAGCCGTTCGTGTCGGTGCTGTTCGGCAATCCTTACACCGCGATGGGTATTCCCGAGGCGCCGGCGGTGATGCTGACCTACGACTTCTCCGACAGCGCCGAGCGCGCGGCGGTCAAGGCGCTGGCGGGGGAGATCCCAATTACCGGCAAGCTACCGATCGCCCTGCCGGGGTTGTTCCCGCTGGGGCATGGACTGGGCCGCTAGGCGGACGTGGCGCGCCGGCCCTACGCGTGGCCGGTGCGGGAATTGACGCGTGCGGCCAGGCAGGCGTTCAAGACGCTGAACCCAAGGCGCCGGGCCTTGAGATACGTTTTCCAGAACGCCCGGAGCCGGCCAATGGGATTTCGCATCGACACCCCACTTGTCGGCAGGCCGTGCGTCTCTCAATAGTCCAGCTGGCCAAGTGCCACCTTGAGGGGTAAGCGCTGTCGCTCAAGGCGCCGGCGAACGCGCTGACCCGCGGGCTTTGGCCTCGCCGTCCACGTCCTGTTCCCATGCCCGCAGCTGTTGGTGCAGCCGCCGGACAACCGGGGTCTGCTGCTGCGACACATCATCACGCTCGCCCCGGTCCTTGCGGACGTTGAACAGCATTAGCCTCACAGCACCGTCGATCAGCAGTTTCATGTCGCCGCTGCGCACCGCGCGCTGATCGAGGCCGCCCGTGCGGACGCGCCAAAAGAGAGTGCGGTCGACCACTGGCCTGCGGCCCTCGAGAATGGGGAACAGGTTGATGCCGTCGAGCCTGGCATCGGCCGGCACCGGCGTGCCAGTCGCGGCGAGAATCGACGCGCTCAGGTCCATGGTGATGCCGACTTGGGGCGTCACGAGACCTGCCGGCACGCGACCCGGCCAGCGAATCAGGGCCGGCACGCGAATGCCGCCTTCCCACAGCGTGAACTTGCGATGCGACAGCGGCGCGTTGCGCGACAGCCACTCGCCGCCGTTGTCGTTGGTGAAGATGACAATCGTGTTGCGGCTCAGCCCGTGCTTGTCGAGCGCCGCCAGGATATCGCCGACGCCACGATCCACCCGCTCGAACATCTTTACGTAGTCGGCGCGCGTCTCCGGGTTGTCGTCGAACGGCATCACGTGGCGGGAGTGGTCGCGCGCGACGGAGGGCTGATCGGGGACTTGGTACGGCCAGTGTGGCGCGGTGTACGCCACCTCGAGGAAGAAGGGTTGCGCGGCGCGGTCGGCAATGAACTTGAGCGAGCGCTCGGTGATCAGGTCGGTCATGTAGCCGGCCACCGTCACGGGCGCTTCGTTCTCGAACAGGTCGGGCCGGCCATCGCTGTCGGTGTGCTGGTAGTAGTCGCCGTAGCCGGCCTTCAACCCGAAGAAGTAGTTGAAGCCATGGGCGCCGGGGCTGAACTCCGCCTTGTAGCCCAGGTGCCACTTGCCGACGAGTCCGGTGGCATAACCGTGGTTGGCCAGCAGCCTGGGCAGCGAGTGCCCCGTGGCAGGCAAGCCAAACTCGCCATCGACCCGCACCGCGCTGAGCGGCCGTTCGAGCGAGTAGCGTTGCTGGTAGCGGCCGCTGATCAGCCCCGCGCGCGTCGGCGTACAGGTCGATGCGTTGGCATAGAAGTCGGTGAACCGCGTGCCGGCCTTCGCGAGGCTATCGATGTGCGGCGTCTTGATGTCGGGCGCCCCGTAGCTCCCCACATCCCCATATCCCGCATCATCCGTGATGATCAGGACCACGTTGGGACGGTCCTGGCGAGCCGCCGAGGGTTGGGCCCCGAGACCGATCGCCGACAGGCCCAGGAGCACGCGAGTCAAGATCGCTCTCTTCATGAGAGCGAATCCTATACGAGAAAGGCCTGTCGCTGGCCCTGCGCACTACTGCCCGTCGAGCCGCGCGCGTACCAGCGCAAGTGCCTCGCGCTTCGGACCAGGCGGCAGCTGCGACAGCAGATCGTCGATGGCCCGGCGATGAGCGACGCCGAGGGCGTCGGCAGCCGCGACCGGAACGTCAGGCGTCACACCGGCACCCTCCCAGTTCCGGCGTGAGGACGACGTCAGGAGTTGCCCGTTCGACACTTGAATCTCAAAGGCGTCGTTGATCGGATAGCCGCGCCCCGGATTCGCAGCTCCGGCCGTGACTTCTCCAATCACCAGGGCCCGTTTCATATCTTGAAGGATGAAGGCCAGCCCCTCTCCCCCCGAGAACGATCGCGGTGATGTCAGGACATAGACGGCACGCCGCTCATTCCGGATCTCCGGCGACACGGATTCGGTGCGATACACCTCCGGCATGCCGGTTCGCGGACGGATGTCGAACAGGGGCCGGCCGGATTGATCGAGCAGGTAGCTGACGAGAAGGGCGACCGTTCCCGGTGAACCACCGCCGTTGTCGCGCATATCCAGGATGAGCGCATCCGCAAGCTGCAACGTTCGCATTGCCGCTTCGATTGCGTCCCGGTGTTCGACCGGCCTCATGAAGAACGCGATGTCGAGCAGGCCGATGTTGCCGGGCAGAATCTCGGTGCGTCTAAACCCGGCGGTTGTTGGCACATCGCGGCGCGAAACCGAACTGCCGCTGTTGCCGGCGCCGCCGGCACGGCGAAGACGCACCGCAACGTGCTTGTCTCGCGTCAGCTCGAGAAAGTCGCGCGTGAGACGGTCCGCCAGTGCGTGATTCGTCGGCTGCCCTGCGTACTCTCCGGCATCGAGACGACGCCTGACCTCAGAGCTGACGGCTGCGCTGAGGGGAATGTCGAAGTACTCCGCGGCAAAGATGTCGGCGGCGCCCCGCACGACCGACTCGATCGTGGCGGCGCTGGGCGACTGCAAACTGGTGGCAAACAGGGCAGCCAACACAAGGGTGCGCACAATGGTGGCAGGATAGCCGAACCAACGGCATGGTTCGTACTGGTTTTGCGCCGGGCCCGGCGCGCCAAGTGCAGCTTGACCCACCGCACCCGACGTGAAAGCCGGTTTCCGGGACCGCGGGCTGATTTCTCCTGCAATGTAGTTGCTATTTCTCCTGCGATGTAGTTTAATCGCCGCCCATGGGCGACAACCTCGGTGACTTCGAACAACTGGTCATGCTGGCCGTGATGCGGCTGGACGATGAAGCGTATGGCACGTCGATTCGCGACGAGCTGAAGTCGAGGGCGGAGAGAGAGGTGTCGCCAGGCGCCATTTTCACCACCCTCGAGCGCCTGGAATCCCGCGGCCTGGTGACGTCGCGCTACGGGGATCCGACCGCCGAGAGAGGCGGGCGCAGCAAGCGGTTCTACCGGCTCTCTCCCGAGGGCCGCCGCTCGCTGGCCAGGGCGGTGCGAATCGCGCGGCGCATGGTCCAGGGCCTCGAACTCAAACTGGAGCGGCCATGAGCACCGATCGCGCGACCCGTCCCCCGCGCGTCGCGGAGTGGCTGCTGCAGCGGCTGCTCGACGCTCGTCCCGCGATGCCGTCCTCGGCGACCTGCACGAGGGGTATCACGCCCTGCGACAATCGCGTGGCGGCCTGGAGGCGCGGCGGTGGTATTGGACCAATGGTGCCGCTTCGGTGATTGCCTGTCGCATCACCGGCCGGCGCGAGCCCGATTCGCGCCGCTACGACTTCGAGCCGTCGGCCCGGGTCAGCTTGCGCGATCTACTTCGCCCGGCCTTCCGTCAGTTCAGGGATCAGCCGCTCTATACCGGCGTGTCCGCGGGCACTCTGGCGCTTGCCATCGGCGTGGCCTGCGTCAGCCTCACGCTGGTCAGGCACGCGTTCATCGATCCCCTGCCGTACCGGGCCGGGAACGAACTTGGGCTTGATCCGATTCCGTGGACATCTTCGGAAAGGCGGATACGATGGCCACGATGGCAGCAGACACAGGCAAGAGCCGGCGGTCCCGGCGGCAGTTTAGCGAAGAGTTTCGAGCCCAGGCG